>Ga0206803_1008_pt1 | contig 71956 bp, 59 predicted proteins | sample Alteio_BWOrgCont_61_FD_152909 | JGI IMG/M metagenome (GOLD analysis project Ga0206803, IMG submission 152909) | Enriched cells from forest soil in Barre Woods Harvard Forest LTER site, Petersham, Massachusetts, United States -... | ecosystem: Environmental > Terrestrial > Soil > Temperate forest >... | reverse complement strand
GCTTCAATGTCCTCTTGTCGAAGAAGAAGCTCTCCCGTGCGCGGCTCGATCATGACCAGCGCCTCTTCAGGATCGAGACCATGATTGCGAATATGGCTTTTGATCGCATACAAATCGGACGGGAATACCGGCGCGTCCATGAGGATCTTGAACCTAGCCTTTGTGGGCTGGTAAAACGAAGTCAGCAGCAAATGCAGGTTCACAGTCAGGCTGTTCATGACGATGACCTCTTCCTCTTGCGCGCCAAGCACAAGGGACAAGGGCCGCCTTAACGCGTCCTCGAAAAGGGTGTACCAGCCCTTTTTTGCATGAAACCAGCCTTCCACGCCCACATGAGCCCACCTCTCGAGTTGCTGCTGCATCATCGTGAAGGCTGACGCCGGCGGCAGCCCTAACGAGTTATTGCAGAGATAGATCTTATCCCGTGGAAGAACAAAGCGTTTCGGGCACAGCTTTAAGGGATCCTCAGCATCGAGAGTACGCGCTTTCATAACTTTCCTCGTGGGTCGATTGATTGAGCCAGGAGTTTAAGTTCTAGCGGATCGGCCCGTTTCTCCATCAGTTTTACAAGGGCAGATCCCACGACAAAGCCATCTGCGCATTTGAGGGCAGCTTCCGCGCTTGCTCGATCGGCAATCCCAAAACCGCCAGCAATCGGAACGCGCGCATAGCGGCGTACCTTTGCGATCTGGTCTGTAAAGTCATCCGCGAGTTTACTTCTGACCCCGGTCGTCCCTTTTTGGGAGACATAATAGATAAACCCTTCTGCGCTTTTACAGATATGCTTTAAGCGGTCTTCAGGCGTTGACGGCGTTGCAAGCGAGATCGGCAGCAGCCCTGCTCTTTTGAGAGCTTGGTAAAACGGTTCCGACTCGGGATTGTCAGGTGCAGCCAAATCGACGATAAGCACAGCGTCGTATCCTGCGGATTTAAGTTCGTGCAGGTAGCTTTCCCCCTTTTGAAGAAGAGGGTTGTAATAACTAAACAGGACTAAAGGTATGTTTGTGGCCTTGCGCAAACGCCGGGCGATCTCCAGAAGAGAAGCACACGTAGTCCCCTGTTCTAAGGCTCGCTTGTGCGCTCGCTCGATAACAGGCCCATCGGCGACAGGATCGGAAAAAGGCAGGCCGATTTCCAAAATATCTACCCCCCCCTTCGATTAAGGCCAAGGCGCAGGCGAGGCTATAATCCACTCCACCGTCTCCACCCGTGATGTAGCCGATGAAGGGCTGGCGTTCTTTAAAAGCTGTAGCTAGTCTACCCATGTTGTGTTCCTTTTATTTTTTTTATAGTCCCCAAGTCCTTCTCACCCCTGCCGGATAAGTTGACGATGACGATGCTCCCTTTATCGAGGGCAGGGGCGACTCTCATGATGTACGCTAAGGCATGGCTGGATTCCAAAGCGGGGATGATCCCTTCTGTCCTTGTCAGGAGATGAAAGGCGGCCAATGCCTCTTCGTCGGATGCCGATGTATACGTTGCACGGCCCGATTCATAGAGCTCAGCATGCACAGGACCTATCGCCGGGTAATCCAACCCTGCGGAAATAGAGTGTGTAGGCAGCACTTGCCCTTCTTCATCTTGCAAAAGATAGGTATAGCAACCGTGGAGCACACCCGGCTTTCCTCCTGCAAATCGCGCCGCGTGCTGACCTGGTTTTGTCCCGCATCCCCCCGCTTCTACGCCGACGAGTTGCACCGATTCCTCCGGAATAAAGTGGTGGAAAAGGCCAATTGCATTCGACCCTCCCCCTATGCAGGCGATCAAAAGATCGGGCGCTCTGCCTGTAGCTTTAACGATCTGTTCTTTCGCCTCTAAACCAATCACCGATTGAAAGGCGCCGACCATTTCTGGGTAAGGATGCGGGCCCAGAGCTGACCCCAGGCAGTAATGCGTAGATTCATAACTTGAGGACCAGTCGCGGAGGGCTTCGTTGACGGCGTCTTTTAGTGTAGCGGAACCCTGATGAACAGGAATAATTGTAGCGCCTAAAAGCTCCATTTTTTCCACATTGGGCCTTTGCCGTTCAATATCTGTCGCTCCCATGTAAACGACGCAGTCGAGTCCGACCCGTGCGCAGGCTGTAGCAGTGGCAACCCCATGCTGGCCCGCCCCTGTTTCAGCGACGATTCTGGTTTTGCCCATCCGCTTTGCAAGCAAGCATTGGCCTAGGGCGTTATTGATTTTATGCGCGCCCGTATGGAGGAGATCTTCGCGCTTAAGAAAAATACGCGGTCCATTGATTGCATGTGAAAAATTTTTTACCTCGGTCAGTGGCGTAGGACGCCCTGCATAATTTTTGAGCAGGTCGTCTAGTTCGCCCTGAAAAGAAGGACAACGGCGCAATTCTTCATAACTTTGCGTTAGTTCTTGTATGGGGGCCATCAAAATCTCCGCGAGAAATTGCCCTCCAAATGGATATGGGTGCTTCATACACTCTCCTTGGACTTTGTGATAAACGCCTCTACGATAAATGGATCTTTTCTCGTGCTTCCCTGCATTTCCACACCGGAGGCCACATCGACGCCATGCGGATGCAGAATACGGATCGCTTCTGCGACATTATCAGGCTTGAGTCCTCCTGCGAGTATCCACGGGATGTCTTTAGGAGGCAAAAATGCCTTCCAGTCCAAGCATTCGCCCGATCCGGGATTCGAGGAATCCACAAGAAGGGTGACATGGTTGGGAAGTGTATGCACTTCGTTCGGTGTGACAGCATAGATAACTGTAAACATAGGCAACAGTTGAGAAAGGCACTTTTGCGCCCCCTTCCCGTGCAATTGCACGATGTTGATGCCGGACTCCTTGCAAGCCGACACAATGTCCTCTAAAGTTTCATCGACAAACACGCCTACCGTCTCGGCCCCGCCCTGCCTTGCCGCTTTTGCAATCGCTTGGGCTTGAGCAATCGAAACTCTGCGCTTCGATTTTTTTGCAAAAATGATCCCGATAAAATCCGCACCGCAGCTGGCCGCATGCAGAGCATCTTCAGGATGTGTAACGCCGCAGATTTTAACTTTCATGATCTCCACCTTTCATCTGCCTGATGAGTGCCGAAGGATCTTTTGCACGGACAAGCGCCTCTCCCACTAAAATCGCATCGTAGCCGAGGTCGCGCATCTTTTTTGCGTCCTCAGGTGTATGGATTCCGGATTCCGCAACAGCGATCACATGGGAAGGGATAAGTGGCCGAAGCTCCTCGGAAAGACCCAAATCCATCTCAAACGTATTGAGATTGCGGTGATTCACGCCGATGATGGGCGCCTCTGCTTCTAACGCTAGTTCGAGTTCTTCCCGGTCGTGTATCTCCGTTAACGTTTCCAGTCCTAAGCGAGATGCAGCTTTGATGAACGTCTTTAGATCCTTTCCGATGAGACGCACAATTAAAAGGGCAGCGGAGGCCCCTGCAAAAACAGCTTCCGCCAGTTGCAGGGGATGCATGATGAAATCCTTCCGCAAAGTTGGAACTGCCTGGCCTTGAGAGACCCTTTGCAAATCGCTTAAAGAGCCTCCGAAACTTCGGGAATCGGTCAAAACGGAAATCGCCGAAACTCCACCTTGGCTGTACGTCAACGCCAAAGCGAGAGGGTCTTCGATTTCCGCCATGTCTCCCTTTGATGGGGAACGCCGTTTGACTTCTCCGATTACGGCCAAATCCGCACCTTTTAACGCAGAGGAAAAATGACCAGTCGGCTTGCGCTCTTCCTTCAATATCGCATGCAGCGGGTGTGCAGGGTTACTATTCACCGCTTGAATCAACGCATCGATTTCCTTTTTTTTGTAGGCAGCGATTTTTTCCAGATAATCCATTAGATCCTCCTATTTGAATATGCGCGTAATTTTTCTAGGGTCTGCAGCGCCTTCCCCTCTTTCAGAGCGTCTCGCGCTACTTGAATACCGTCTATTAGCGAAGGAGCTCTGCCATAAATCCATAACCCCGCACCGGCTGTAAAGCTAAGGGCATCCGCAATAGCTCCTGGTCTTCCTGCGAAGACCTCTTGTAAAATTGAGGCGTTCATGACAGCGTCTCCCCCTTGCAGGTCTTCGAGAGTGCACGGAGAAAATCCTAACGCTCTCGGATCGATTGCCAGACGATGCCTCTTCCCATCGCAGATCTCATAGGCAACAACAGGACCCAAAGGCGTTAACTCGTCCAGGCCGCATCCGTAAAACACAAGCGCCCTTTTGACGTGGCTTAAGCGCAAAATAACCTGGCTGATGAGCTCTAGAGCATGTTCACTCGCCACCCCGATCAAGAGATGCTCCGCCTTTGCGGGATTGAGCAAAGGGCCTAGCATATTGAAAACAGTCGGCAATTTAAGACCTCTTCGAATAGAGCCGATTTTTTTTAAGGATGGGTGGTAATAGGGTGCAAACAGATACGCGATGTTTGCTTCCCGAAGACACTCTTCCACTTTCGCAGGATGGATCTCGATCTCTAGCCCAAGGGCCTCAAAAACATCTGCCGATCCGCTGCGGCTGGAAACAGAGCGGCTGCCGTGCTTGGCGACGGGAACACCGCACGCCGCCGCTAAAATAGCTGCCCCAGTTGAAATATTGACAGTATGGGCAAGATCGCCGCCGGTCCCTACAATATCCAGAACAGGATAGGGCAACGTTACTTGCAGGGCCTTTTTCTCCAAAGCCGCCACCATCCCCGCAACCTCTTCCGGTGTTTCGCCGCGGTATTTCAACATGGCGAGAAAAGCCGCGACCTGATGGGGATCGGCCTCCTCAATGATCAGATTCATCGCCCGTTCCGCATTCTCTTGGGTTAGCGTGGCCCGGGTCAGCAATATCTGCAGATAGGGTTCTAAAATTGTATTGGGGGCAGCACTCATGTTCCTCCAAAATTTTTGAACAGTAGAAAACCTATCGACAATAGAAAGATCAGAGAAAGGGTGAGCTTGCCGCCGGGTACGGTGTAAGGGCCCTCGATCTTTTTCACGTACCGCCCAATCCAGACGACGAGTGCGGGAAGGGCGCCAAATAAAAGGAGATCGACAAATCCTCCGGCAAACCCAAGCGCCTGTAAAAAGACGTTCGGATAAAACAGGCTAAACACCATCGGAGGTATCAAGACAGCGCCGTAAAGCAGCGGCTTGCGATGCAGTTTTATAGGAAGTCCGTCCTTAAGAAAATCCACGAAGGTCAGCGCATTGGGAATGAACGACGTGAAAAGGGCAAATAGGGAAAAGGTCTGAACAAAGAACTGCACAGATAGAGACTGAGAAGCTCCTTGCAATAGCCCTGCGACCATGTCGCTTTGACCGGCGTTTGCCGCATTTCCTGGAGTGATCATGCCTAAGATGACAAAGTTCCACAGAAAATAGATAAGAAAAGGAATCAGGTTCCCGATCATGATCGCATAGCGCAAAGCTCCGACATTCTTTTTCAGATAGTACGTCAAACTAGGGACCAGGTTCTGATACCCGAAGCACAAAAGAAGAATAGGTATGGTCGCAAGCGACGCCTTCCAATCCACATGCAGCAGATTGGCCGGCTCAACATGAGCTAGCCCGAGCGCGACCAAAGCGCAATAACAGAGCGCAAGGCCTGCCAGCAGCCCCCGATTGAGATGGTCGATGGCCTTTGCGCCCGCATACGTAATAGCTCCAACAACCCCCACGCAGACAGCAATTCCCACCTCACGCGGAACCGTGTAATGGAAGAAAGAGCTCAAAAACCCTGTAATGAGCTGACCACCCCCGTCGATATACGCGACAAAGAGGGAATAAAACAGAAAGAGAAATAACCCCCATGTGATGTACTTCCCCCCCTTCCCGAGCGCAAACTGCGCAATCGAAAGCAGGTTGACCTTTTTATCAAACCATAAGGTCGCCTCTAGAAGTAATAACCCTGTCCCCGTCGCAAAGAAATAGGCGAGGAGCATCGCGATTGTCGAGGGGAGGAAGCCGGCCGCCGCACTTAAGACAGGCAAACCGATCATTCCAGCCCCTATACAACAACCGCTAATGAGCAGCGTGGCACCAAAAGCGCTTTCCTTTTTTACAAGAACGGTACTCATCAGTGGATCCTTTTTAAGTTTTTAGCAGCCCATAATTGGGAAATGAGGGTCGAGGAAGCGATCGTATTTATGCGGCTCGTGCTTGCGCTCGAGCTGGCCCCTTGCGATGTGGAGATGCCTCGCATGGGCTTCTGCACGACCTTCCAAGTTCCCTTCACATATATCGATTACATCACGCGGCACAGCGCGAGGAAATGCCTCTGCTACGCGTGTTCTCTCCACATGGAATGCGAGGGCAGCTTTTTCCCGCGCTTCGGATTCGTATTCATCCGGAGTCACCTGGTAAGGAGCCTTGGCAAACTCTACAACGCCAGCCTGGACAAGAGGTTCGGCGAGTAGCTTTAAACCGTCACGGACATGCCTGAAGCTTTTCTGCACGTTGCCGCGCTCATGCACAGCAGCAAGGCGCTGACGCAAGAAGTGTAAATCCCTCCCCTCGTAATGAGTGGTCAATTCCCGGTATCTAGAGGGTGTATATCTGCTCTCTCCTTTTGGCCTTGTGCGATGCGCATGGGTCAAATACCTGACTCCTGCCGGCACCGCACTAATAAGTCCGTAAGCAATCTCGCCCACGCCTATGACTGGATTCACTATACTGCTCAATAAACTAGACATAAAAATTCTCTCTTTTTTTTGGTTAATGCAAAGCGAATTAGAGTTGTTTTATAAAAACTCTAAATCAAAAAAAACAAATGTAATTATGAAAATATTATCGGGCGGAAGCCCACCAACGAGAAGAGAGAGAACAGACGGAAACTAAAGAGGATCTTGAACTACAGGTCGGGGTGACATATCCCCCATCATCAAAGCTACATTGTATCATATACTATCCTCCATGACCTTTGAGCTGCGTTTCTAAAAACTTCTTCAGCTTGGGATCGATGATTTTTAAAGCATTCGAGCCGCGCGTAATTTGAGCAATGCTTACCTTGTAGGTTTCGGCAATTTTCCGTTGGGTCAATCGCCCTTCCGCCAAGGCTTTCACGATCAGAAAACGAGCTGCCAGCGCCTGCTTTTCCTCAATTGTTAAAAACAGGTCGAAAAATCGGCTAAAGTCCTCTGCAGACTTGATTTTGGCGCATACTTCTAAGAAGCCTTGCCAACCATCTTCAGCGGATCCTGCCTTCATCATTCATCCCTGTTACATCTGTAATGTTACACCATTACGCCAATATCTTACAAGGGCTTTTATAGAGAGCCAATGCATTTTATCGCAAGTCCCTTATTTTAAGGGAGTTATACAAGATTGAATACTGCGGACTCATAACCCGTCGGTCTCTGGTTCAAATCCAGGTTGCCCCACATTTCTTTTTGGCTTCATAAGGCTGAAACTGAGCTGGTTACAACAAAGTATCCAAATCAGCCTAAAGCGCGGTTCACATCCGTGGACCATTTGTGGACCACTCGCCTACAACAATTGGCGATAGCCCAGCAGCTAACCTTTGAAAATTCAAACCAAAGGTAACGCTGTGAAAGGCATCGACAAACGCACCCACAAAGACGGGACGGTTTCTTACCGCGCCCGAGTTCGCATCAAAGGACATCCGGTCCTCATCCAATCATTCGCTTCCAAAACCCTCGCCATGAAATGGAAACGAGACACCGAATCAGCGGTAGAGCAAGGCAAATATGCATATGACCAACCTGGCAGCAAAAATACTTTAGCCGAACTAATCGACCGCTATATCGAAAGAGTTCTTCCGTCAAAGCCAAAAAATGCAAGAAACGTCCGCCAACATCTTCTCTGGTGGAAATTGGAACTGGGACATTGCCTCCTTTCAGATATCAAGCCAAGCCTCATCGCCCAGAAACGGGATGAGCTGCTTTCAGGGCTGACTTATAAAGGCACAATCCGTTCTGCCACAACCGTAGTTCGCTACCTTGCCAGTTTGTCTCATGCCTTTGCTATCGCGGTTAAGGATTGGGAATGGATCCAGGAAAATCCCATTATGAAAATCTCAAAGCCGAAAATATCCAATGGGAGAACTCGATTTCTCAACGATGATGAAAAAGAAAGACTGCTATCTGCCTGCCGAGAAAGCGAATCAAAAGGACTCTACCCAATTGTTATACTAGCTCTTTCAACGGGCATGAGGAGAGGAGAAATCATGAATCTCAAATGGGGTGATATCGATCTGGGCCGAGGTTCGATCCTTTTACAAACCACAAAAAATGGTGAGCGGCGTTTTATCCCTCTTGTCGGAATAGCTCTAGATCTTTTGCATTCAAAATACGCCAATCAAACTGTTGACTCTCTCGTATTTCCTGCTCCGTATTCTCCATGTAAACCTATCGATATTCGTTCTGCTTGGGAAACCGCTCTGAGCAAAGCCAAGATTTGCAACTTCCGCTTTCACGACCTTCGCCATACAGCCGCTTCCTACTTGGCCATGAATCAAGCGAGTCTGCTAGAGATCGGAACTCTGCTGGGCCACAAAACCGTCCAAATGACCAAGCGGTACGCCCATCTCTCCAATGCACATATCTATTCAGCAGCTGTGGGCCTAAACGAGAAATTGTTCAGTAGTAAAAAATAAAATAGCATTCGACGGAAAGGAAGCACTCTCAAAAATCAGAAATTCTTTGACGAAGAGATCAATCTTTACGCATTGATTTAGAATACCCTAAAAAATTCCTTTATTCTGACCGCCATCCTCAAATCAACTAATAAATAAAAATCAAATAAAATAGTTTAATTGTCATTAAATCAATATATCGCATTATTTGCATTTCTGATATCTTATTATACGTTAAATCAACAACTTAAAACGGAAAAGATGAAAAGAAAGGGCTTTGATCCACAAGACACAAAACCATTCAAATTAAGTCGGTCAAAGATCGAGCTTTTTTGTGAATGTCCCTTTTGCTTCTACCTCGATCGCAAACTTGGAGTTGCGCAACCTGGAGGATTTCCGTTCAATCTCAACTCTGCTGTTGACCATCTCTTGAAAAAAGAATTCGATTTCTACCGAGCAAAAGGCGAAGCCCATCCGCTGATGATCAAACATAAAATTGATGCAATCCCCTTTCAACATGAAAAACTTGATGAATGGCGAAAAAATCTGAAGGGCATTTCCTACTTACACGAACCGACTCGATTTTTAGTGACAGGAGCCATTGATGACGTTTGGATCACTTCTTCTGGAGAACTGATCATCGTGGACTATAAGGCGACCAGTAAAGCTGGAGAAATCAACTTAGATGCAGACTGGCAAATTAGCTACAAAAGGCAAATGGAAATTTACCAATGGCTATTCAGAAAAAACGGATTCTCAGTTTCCCCCACAGGCTATTTTGTTTACTGCAATGGCAAGAAAGACGTTCCCACATTTGACGAATGTCTAAAATTCGAGATCTCGGTCATCCCTTATCTTGGCGATGATAGCTGGATTGAGCCTAAATTACTTGAGATTCAAGCTGTGCTAACCGCTTCCCGGCCTCCACCCTCTCATGCCACATGTTCCCTCTGCAGCTATCGAATTGCTACCCAAACAGAATTAGGGGCAGTCCTGGCATGAGCTACAGAAACCAAAACCCAGAACAAATCGCTCGTGATAAAATAGATGCTCTCCTTGCACAAGCAGGATGGATCGTTCAATCAATAAAAAAATTCGATCCGAATGCAGGTCTTGGTATTGCAGTCCGCGAATATCAAACAGATGTTGGTCCCGCCGACTATGTTCTATTCATTGATAAGAAAGCTGTAGGAGTGATCGAGGCGAAACCCGAAGACTGGGGACACCGCATTACAACCGTCGAGGAACAATCTAGCGAATATGCTACTGCTAAGCTGAAATGGGTGAATAACAATGAATCCTTACCCTTCATCTACGAGAGCACAGGGGTAATTACACGCTTTACTGATGGAAGAGACCCAAAACCAAGATCACGCGAAGTATTCAACTTTCACCGCCCCGAAACTTTAAACGAATGGCTTCTTCAAAGAAACTCGATCCGAGGCCGACTCCAGCAAATTCCCCTCCTTACTGAAGAAGGATTAAGAGATTGCCAAATCACTGCCATTAAAAATCTTGAACAATCATTCAAAGATGACCGCCCTCGCGCTCTTATCCAAATGGCCACTGGCGCGGGTAAGACATTTACCGCGATTACCACCATCTATCGCCTTCTAAAGCATGCGAATGCAAAGCGAATCCTATTTTTGGTAGACACCAAAAACTTAGGAGAGCAGGCCGAGCAAGAATTCATGTCTTTTGTCCCTAACGATGACAATCGCAAGTTTACAGAACTCTATAACGTGCAGAGGCTAAAATCATCCTTCATTGCTAGAGATAGCCAAGTCTGCATTTGCACTATCCAGCGTATGTACTCTATACTAAAAGAACAGCCCTTAGATGAATCTGCTGAAGAGATCAATCCTGCCGAAATAGCTCAGGTAAAAAAACCAATCCCTGTTGTTTACAACGGCAAAATTCCCATCGAGTTTTTTGACTTCATTTTTATCGATGAGTGCCATCGTTCAATTTATAATCTATGGCAACAAGTTCTCGATTATTTTGACGGCTACCTCATCGGTTTAACAGCCACTCCAGATAACCGCACCTATGGCTTTTTCAAGAAAAATGTCGTCAGTGAATACAGCCACGAAACAGCCGTTGCCGATGGAGTTAATGTCGGCAATGAGATCTATGTCATAGAAACTGAAAGAACAAAATTCGGCGGCACCATCAAGGCCAATCAACCAGTTCAGAAAAGAGAGCGTCTGACCCGCAAGAAAAGATGGGAACAACAAGATGAAGATGAGTCCTATACTGTTAAGCAGTTAGACCGCGACATCGTAAATCCAGACCAGATCAGGACCGTATTGCGTGCCTTTAGAGATAGTTTACCGGATATTTTCCCTGGGCGAAAGGAAGTGCCAAAAACACTGATTTTTGCAAAAACTGACAGTCATGCCGACGACATTATTCAAACTGTCCGAGAAGAATTTGGGATGGGAAATGAATTTTGCAAAAAAGTCACTTACAAGAATGAAGAAGATCCAAAATCAGTCCTCGCTCAATTTAGAAACGATTACTATCCTCGGATTGCGGTCACTGTAGACATGATCGCTACCGGCACAGACGTGAAGCCCCTCGAATGTTTATTGTTCATGAGAGACGTAAAGAGTCATAACTACTTCGAGCAGATGAAGGGGCGTGGGACACGCACATTTGGCCATGACGAATTAAAGAAAGTGACTCCCTCTGCAACCAGCGCAAAAACACATTATGTCATCGTTGATGCCATTGGAGTTACAAAATCCCTGAAAACTGCGAGCCAGCCTCTAATTACCAAACCTTCAGTGCCCCTAAAAGATTTAGCAATGAGCATCATGATGGGAGCGAGGGATGAGGATACGGTCAGCTCGCTGGCTGGTAGGCTAGCGCGTCTCAATAAGCAGCTCGAGGAAAAGGATCTTCAGCGAATTAAAGAACAATCAGGCGGCATTGAGCTAAGCACTATCATAGGCAATCTCCTAGCTGCCATAGACCCCGATAAGATCGAAAAGAAAGCTCATGACATGCAACCAGTTGGAACCGCCACTTCACCAAGCGATGCAGACTGCTTGCGGGCTCAGGAGATTCTTGTAAGCGAGGCAGCTAATGTCCTGAATGGGGAAATGGTTGAACTATTAGAAAACATTCGTCGAGATAAAGAGCAGACGATCGACCATGATAATCTGGATGCTGTTCTACGTGCAGAGTGGGATGGAGATGCCAAAGAAAATGCTCAAAACCTGGTAAAAGAGTTCCAAGAATATCTGGAAATCCATCGAGATGAGATTGAAGCTCTTAATATATTTTACAGCCAACCTCAAAGACGACGCGAAATCACCTATGACATGATTCGCCAAGTCTTAGACAAACTACGCCAAGATAAACCAAAACTGGCCCCATTACGCGTATGGATGGCTTATGCCCAACTGGAAGAATACAAAGGCGCCCAACCGATTAACGAACTCACTGCTTTAGTTGCTCTTATACGTCGCGCTTGCGGAATCGACGAAAAAGTATCTGAATATTCTGAAACAATACGACGTAATTTTCAAAACTGGATCATGAAGCGACATAGCGGTGACGGCGAAAAGTTCAATGAAGAACAAATGGCTTGGCTAAGAATGATTCGCGATCATATTATCAGTTCTTTCCATATGGATAAGACAGACCTTGATATGGCTCCTTTTGATTCCAAAGGAGGCTTAGGGAAAATGTATCAGCTTTTTGGGAATAAAATGGATAATTTAATACAGGAATTGAACGAGGCATTGGTTATTTGAGTAAGCAAAACTGGGTAATAACTACTCTTAATGAAATCACCGAGATAAATCCAACTCTCGATAAATCCCTATTCCCTGACGATCTCACCGTTGCTTTTGTTCCTATGCCTGCCGTCGAAGCGGGCACTGGTAAAATCGATGTGGATAGCATTCGAAAATTTGGCGATGTAAAGAAGGGATACACTCCATTTCAGAAGAACGATATTCTCTTTGCAAAGATTACTCCTTGCATGGAGAACGGGAAAATGGCCATAGTTCCGACTCTTTCAACTGAAATCGGCTTTGGCTCGACTGAATTTCATGTTTTAAGACCGCGCGAAGGGATTAATCCTTCATTTATTTACTACTTTGTTTCTTCTGAAAAATTTCGATATGATGCTGAACACAATATGACGGGTGCTGTTGGACAGCGCAGAGTTCCTACTCCATATCTTCAAAATCACCCCATTTCAATTCCTCCCTTCGCAGAGCAAAAACGCATCGTCGCTAAAATTGAAGAGCTGTTCTCTGAAATCGATAAGAGCGTAGAAAATTTGGTAAAAACGCAGGACCTCTTAAAAGCATATCGCCAATCGATTCTTAAGAATGCTTTTGAAGGAAAGCTAACAGAAAAATGGCGTGAGAAAAATAAAGACAAACTTAAAACTGCCGATGAGTTCCGAGCCTACCTGCGACATAAGCGAAAAGAGCATCACCAAAAGTCATTTGAACAATGGGAATCTAACGATGCAACTGGAAGCACCGCTCCTTCGCCGAGGCCCAGATCACTTAAAAACCTAAACATGCTCAGCGTAACAGAATTAGAAAATTTACCCACTCTCCCCGATGCATGGGTATGGGATAAACTGGGCTGTATGACTCTTGGCGTTGGATATGGAACTTCTGCTAAATCCTCTAAACAAGGTGATGTAGTAGTCCTGAGAATGGGAAATATTCAGAATTGCACCTTTATTTGGAAAGACCTAGCTTTTACTTCTAACAAACAGGAAATCGCAAAATATTCTCTAAAAAAAGATGATGTTCTATTTAATAGAACAAACAGTCCGGAACTCGTTGGAAAAACAGCTCTTTACAAGGGAGAATGTCCAGCTATTTTCGCTGGCTACTTAATCAGAATCAATCAGATACATTCTATCGCGACTAGCAAGTATTTGAATTTTTATCTGAACTCTCCAGTTGCTAAACAACATGGCAATCGAGTCAAAACCGACGGAGTAAATCAATCTAACATCAATGGAGACAAGCTAGTAAATTATCCTTTCCCATTTTGCTCTATTGAAGAGCAACAGGTTATCGTCAGCATGCTAGAAGAATATTTATCTGCTACTGATAATCTTGAAAGAGAGATCCAAAAGGATTTATACAGATTGAATGCGCTGCGCCAAAGTGTCTTAAAAAAAGCCTTTTCAGGAGAGCTAGTTCCTCAAGATGCAACTGATGAATCGGCCAGCGTTCTTTTAGAACGCATTAAAGCTGAAACAGAGAGCCCAAAACCCAAAAAAAAGAAACCCAGACAACTCCAAAAGGTCGCTATATGAACACAGCATCAATCGTATCTAAGGTTTGGAGTTTTTGCACTACTTTACGCGATGATGGAGTAAGCTATGGCGATTATCTTGAACAGCTAACTTATCTTATTTTTCTTAAAATGGCCGATGAATATTCTAAGCCACCCTACAGTAGGAATGTAGGAATCCCAGAACTCTACAACTGGCAAAGCCTCAAATCAAAAAAAGGTGCAGACCTAGAAACACATTACCTTACTGTATTACGCGAACTAGGATCTAAAAAAGGAATGCTTGGCCAGATCTTCACCAAGGCACAGAACAAAATCCAAGATCCAGCTAAATTATATCGCCTTATCTGCATGGTTGATGAAACAGAATGGGTGGTGATGGAGGCGGATATCAAGGGAGATATCTACGAAAACCTATTAGAGAAGAACGCAGAAGATACAAAATCCGGAGCAGGGCAATACTTCACCCCCCGCGCACTTATCAAAGCCATGGTGGAGTGTATCCGTCCCGAGCCTGGCAAGACGATTGCGGATCCCGCTTGCGGAACGGGAGGATTTTTTCTTGCTGCCTATGATTTCATCATCAATTCGAACAAGACTCAAATAGATAAGAGTCAAAAAGCCTTTTTAAAGCGCGAAACCTTCTACGGGAATGAAATTGTCGCAAACACACGCCGTCTTTGCCTCATGAATATGTTCCTCCATAACATTGGTGAAATTGACGGCGACACCCCAGTTTCTCCGAATGATGCTCTAATTGCGGATAGCGGACAGCGATTTGACTATGTCCTTGCCAATCCTCCCTTTGGGAAAAAGAGCAGTATGAGCTTTACCAATGATGAAGGAGAGCAAGAGAGAGATGATTTAACCTACAACCGCCAGGACTTCTGGGCAACGACCTCTAATAAACAGCTCAATTTTGTGCAGCACATTCGGACGATGCTCAAAACAACAGGACGGGCTGCTGTTGTAGTACCTGATAACGTCCTTTTTGAAGGTGGCGCAGGAGAAATCATTCGGAGAAAACTTCTAGAGAATACCGACTTGCACACAATTTTGCGTTTACCAACCGGTATTTTTTACGCAAATGGAGTTAAAGCTAATGTTCTTTTCTTTGATAACCGCGAAGCTAGCCCATCTCATTGGTCAAAAGGGGTTTGGTACTATGATTATCGAACGAACGTCCACCACACGCTGAAGAAGCAACCAATGCGTTTTAGCGATCTACAAGACTTCATTCAATGCTACAACCCACAAAATCGTCATGTTCGCAAGGAATCGTGGGATCCTGAGACTAACCTAGAAGGGCGTTGGCGCAAATACACCTATGAAGAGTTGATCGTCCGAGACAAGACCAGCTTGGATATTTTTTGGCTTAAAGATAAAAGCCTGACCGATCTCGACAATCTCCCCGATCCGGAAATACTAACATCTGAGATTATTGAAAACCTAGAAGCAGCTCTTGCGAATTTTAAGAACGTATCAATATCGCTTAACTAAAAAATCCGTCTAAAATTCACGTTCTTCTCTAATTTTTGCTCCTTTAACATGTTCTGAGAGAACAGCAACGTATTTTTCCAACCATCTTCGTACTCGCATTGAAGTTTCCTTTTTAAGCCATTCATGCGCAAGTTCGTGCTTACTCTGAAAATATGCACTTTCGAGCCCTACCCAACTACCGGAAAAGAAATTCGATAAAAGTACGTCTTGAACCTGCTCTTGATCCCCATACCTATTTAGTAGCTCACGCACGAGAAAGCCTGCAGATTCCTCAGTTAGCAAAGGAGGAACTATGCCCGCAATAGAAACTGCTCGATTAGTTGGTGCTTCCGCAATCCAATCAAGGATAACTTTCGGAGGAAATAGTGTCAGATGAAGGCCGCTAGAGTTGAACCAGTGAGTGAATCTGAATATTTCAATTTCTTTTAGTGTATCAAGCTTTGAAGCAATCATAGACCAGCATTGTTCGGGGCAAGAGGCGATAATTCCTTGGATAATCTTAAAAGTTGAATTATCGGAATGAAAGCATCCAATGTCTTTAGAAGATTTATCAAGAACCGCTTGAAATACCTCGCATTTCCTCTTAGGAAATTGAGATATAAATTGTTCAGCCAGAATATTCCAATGATACTCATGTATTGAATGACAAGGAGGTGAGACATTGATGGCCTTTAGGAGCCGCATTGTGAGATCTTCAGGGAGTTTTTTCGGCGCTTTTTTATTACAGTATATGTCTTCCAAAAGTTCCAAAGCATTGAGAATTTTGCCTGCTTTTTCGAACCGTTCAGCAAGCTTTTGAATATTTACTAACTTCAAAGATTTTAATCCTTGAGAATGGTGAAAACAAAGAAGACTATCTATGTCAAGCTTCCCTGCATCATACTCACTGAGTAGTTGTTCAATAGAGGTGTCTGTAAAACCAGAATCTCGAATGAACATCCCAATTAATTTACAGAAGGTGATATCACTAATTAGCCCAAAAACAATCTCTTCCCACTGAGTTGGGCTGGACTCGAAGATAGCTTTTAAATAGCCTCCTAGGAATAGGGAGGAAGCATTTACAGGATTTTGTCTATAAGCATCAATGATTGGCATAAGCAGACTCTTTTCACTATCACATTCGCCTATATCTTTCCCAAATTGAAAGACAACTCTATTTACCTCTGTTATAAGATTAGGAAGCTCTTTTTTGACCAGATCACTATTTAACACAGCCTCCGAAGCAAGATTCTTAATCCGCTGATTATAAGTATCCTCATTTCTTCCATTTTCATCGAAATGATCATTATAACCGCTTAAATGAATCCATCGTCTGATGTGCGAAGAAAAAGTTGTGCCGGTAATCCGGGCATCAATCGCTTTGAGGCTAGCGATGAGATCAGACGGCAGTTCTTGAGATTTAAATCGTATTAGATGGGTTAATGTATCTAAAAAATTACTTATATTTGTGGCTTCGTCATCTGCCAGTTCATTCAGTGTTCTAAGAATGGGTTCTCTCATCCAGTCGAAATCTAATAGATATCTTGCTGAATCGGTAAGATTAGAATTAGCCTTTGCGCGATCATCAATACTCCACTTTCGGCTGGCATCAGTAAGAAGCTTCCAAATAATTTGGTATGCATCTTTATACTCATCCCATGTTTTAGGCATCCAAGGCGAAAGAGTTTGCCGTAATCCTTGGTACTCGGAGCCAACAATGCGAAATCCCGAATGTATGGGTAAAGAAAGAGCCTTGCGGCAGGCGATGAGCCCAACCTCACGCGTGATAGAAGAAGATGAATGAAGAGCGTTTTCTAAAACGGATAATCGCTCTAAGGGAGTGGCACCTGTAGGGGAAAATCCTGGCGCGAGACTGAAAAGATCAGCAAAAGCACCTTTGGAATTGTTTGAATGTGTTTCGTTTTCAGTTTCAGCAAGCCTACGCAGAACCTCAGCAGCTCGGCAAAATAAATGTGGCCACCAGGCAATTTTTTCAAGAGCCCAAACCACGTCTTGCCTTCCTTTTTTAAACGCCAAAAGATTCTCATAGCTGCATTGACCAATACTTGCCTCAATGTAGGTTAAAGTCCTTTCTGGGGACGCAAGAGCTAGTTCGTTAAGAAGCTTTAACTCCGTCGAATTTAATACCTTTGACTTGTAAAATGGCCCTTCAGTACCTAGCAATTGTTTAATTTCTTGAGCCGCAACTTGGGAAGCATGGGCATAAGGAAACATTCTCCCAAACCATAGGTAGAGTTGAGGAGGCATGTTGTCCATTGAATCCCCTTCGAGGAAGCCGCGACCGTTTTCGTTCCAAAAGCGAAGCCACAAATAAATATGCAGCGCTTTTGGAGTGATACGAAGAGTTGTTTCCCCTTGAAGAATACGCTGTCGTTTCAGCTCTTGGATGATCGACTGGAACTTACTCCAAGTGACTGTAGGATCAGCCTTATTTATGAGGCCCCAAATAAACTTTGCCTCTTCTGTTACAGGAGACTCAAAACCAAATCTTTCAAATAGAGATAAGTATTTCAAAACGAATAGCTTGTTTTGAACATCAACACTTTCTAAAGAACTGTATCCAGCTATAAATTTATCCCAAATTGAAACAGTAGATGGCTCTCGAAAAAGATTTTCTGGACAATCCCGTAGATTTTGTCCAATCACATGAGCAACTCGAGCAGAGCCTGAACAAAATTCAGCCCAACGTCTCAAATCAGAAGTTGTTCCAATGTAATTTTTGATTATTTCATTAATTTTATCTTCTGGCAAAAGAGGGCATTCAAGTACACATTCCAACTGGTCATTAGTCTCGTAACCGCTTTGATCAATTGAAATAATTCTACATTGATTTGATCGATTACGTAACGAATTCCAAATTTCCTTACATTTTTGTGAAGAGCAATTATCAAGTACCAAGATAACAAAATATTCAGCATCGGACCTACACAAGCTGTTGAATAATGAGCCACTTTGAAAATCTTCTGCATTAGGGACATAGACAACTGACGGAAACAAGGCATAATGAGATAGTATTTCTAAAGCAAGGCGCGTCTTCCCCACTCCAGAATCTCCTACCAATCGAATATGACGGATTTCGTCCTTAAATAAATGTTCACGTATTTCTAGAATTAGACGGTTTCTCTGTTCATCCAGGCAAAAAGCTTGTGCCATGTCCTGATCCAGCTTCCAGCTTGAGTAATATTTAAATTTCCATTCCTTTCGATCGGTAAGTTGCAAACACAGGGAAAGAAAGGGGGAAATCATCCCGATCAAATGCTGTTGCCCCCATACTTCTACTTTAGCATTTGGATAGCCACACTGCGCGAAATGCGATACAAGGTGAGCTTTAGCATCCGAAATCTGTTCTGGGGTTAGATCCTTTCCAAAGCAAACTAATACATATCGCCCATTCTCTTCTAAACACCTCAGAACTTCTTTACCGATTTTTTCTCTTAAAACATGCGATAGCCCACTTTTGCCGAATAATTCTTTTTGAACCCAAGATTTATTCCAAGGTTTGGCGCTACTCCCAGCTTTTATCTGAAAATAATTTTTCCCCGGCAAGATAATACTATCTGTAGCGATAAGAAGCTTATCATTCACTCTTGCATCAATTCCCCCATCGGAGAGCTCTGATTCGCAAATATCAATATCATTGATTGGAATGCCTATTCTGCGGGCTTCGCAGTATAGAAAATCTCTAAATGTTCGAGTTGCTTGAATCCCATCCAGGCGTGAAAGATCATCTACTCCGACTGAAAAGATTGTAGTTGTCCGACGAATCATATTAGCACATCTTTTTCGCTCCAAATCATAAATTTGGCGCGCGGAAGCACCTTTACAAGCCCTATCTCCGGATTCCCATCGAACTATCGTTATCTTTGAAACTCCCAGTTCTTTTGCGAATTCGTCTTGAGTCAACCCAAGCGATCCTCGAATACGCCGGATTGCTTGCGGTTCGATTGTTCTTACTTCAGACTCACTCATCTGGAAACCTATTTTGCTGAACTTTCATTATGTTATCCAAAGGATAACATTGTGTCAAATGAATCTTCTTGAAAAACGGAAAATATTTGCGGGATGGGTGGAGGTTTTGCTAGGGTATTTTCTCTTTTTATTAGCTCCGCAAACCCCTCCCTAAAGTCTCCCCATTACGCCTTGTCGGATAGCTTACAATTTATCACTTTGCAGTCCTCGAACTATCCTCTGGCTTTTCAAAATTTCCTCTTTGGACTTTCGAAAATCTTCCTGCAAGATCTGAATGGGATGGTTTAGCGTAATCGGCATGAGTTGCCCCTGTTCTAAAATCACCATTCGATCATTGGGGATCTTTTCCTCATTTTGCTTTGCTTGAGCAGTATAGCCATTGCTGCTAAGAAATTGGTTGTACTCCCAAGCAAGCTTTTGCTGAGGAGTCATACTTTTTCGATTTTCCTTGGGAAGCTCAGGGAGGCTAGGCTGTTGACAAACCCACATCATCAGCCCGATGGGGCTGTCGACATTGTGCTTTCTTCTCACAAATTCCGCAGCATGAGCCACACGATGTTCGCTATAGCACATCAGGGATCTCTTCTCTTGATCGCTCAAATCCAATTCATTCAGGCATTTGTAAAAAGTGCGTGAATAGGCTGCTGCAGCTCTTTTTTCTTCTTCTTTTTCTTCCTTCTTTGTTAGTGGTTCTGGATTGGTTCCCGATTGGTTTCTATGCGGTTCTTTTATGGTTTTTTGGTGGTTGTTAACTGGTTCTTTGGGTGGTTCTTTTTCTCGATTTTTCATTGACAAATCTGATGGTTCTTTTGATGGTTCCAAAGTGGTTTCTTTTTGGTTCTCTAATGGTTGCTGAATGGTTCTCGCATGGCTGTAATTTGGTTCTTTTTCCAAGGCTGTGCACGCCTTTATTTGCCTTTCATCCGATTCTGCATTGATGTCAAAAATGGCTTTGTTAGTGAGAACTGCAATAGTCCCTTGATTTGTTTTTCGAAAAGTCGCAAGACCATGTGCTTCAAGCCTTAGTACTGCATCACGATATTGCTGTCTGGACAAACCAATCTTTTTATGATCGCCAACGAGTGCTTCGTTAGCCTTGAGTTGATAGATTGAATAAGCGGGATCCATCCGGTTTGCACGCAAAGCAATCTGCGTCAACAACGCGAAAGCTGGAAGGCTGAGTTCTAAAAGCGCAAGTCCCTCTCGATAGAGTTTTACGAATCCTTCGGAAGTTATCATGGCTGTACTGCGATTTTAGCGTTTTCCTGGACTTCGGGCTCCTTTTTCCGTGGTCTGTACTTTTTCTCCGACACCCATTTGAAAAAAGCCTTTTCATCAATGAGCCAGGTTCGATTAGGGCGCTTTAAGACCTTGGCAAACCCATTTTCGTTTCGAAAAAAGATCAAGTGGCGCATTCCACCGACTGGAGGCCACTCATGAAACTCATTCCATTTCGACACAGGGATGAACCGTGTCTGTTTTGGCTCTGCAGCCACTTCGTCTATATTTTTTGATCTATCGTTTTTCATTTCGCACTCCTCTGCTATTGCAGTTTGAATTTAATAACCGCATTTTACGGCGACCTATCGCCATGAAAAAATGGCGCCGGTGATAAAACCGTAAAATGCGTTGAATAGCAGCGAGTTACAAATTATTGAAATAAGAAGAGAAATCGAAAGAAAGCTTCTGATAGCTGTCTTTTTTAGGACGGCCATTTCTATCCCGCCTGCTTTCCGAAGGCTCTTCATTTATGGGAGTAGCTGAATCGATGACCCAGCCGTAAACGGTCTTGAAAGGATATTTCCGCACCTTCGAGCAATGCTTGTAGATGATCTGTGCCATTTGACGTTTGGACAGCTGAGAAAAATCTTTGCGCAGCTTTCTGGCAGCGCTCCAAGCAAAAAGCTTATCGTCCCTTTCTTGAGCAGGTCGCCTTTTGGCGAAGACAGCCTTCCCTTGCAAAAGCAGCCAAGCTTCTGTAAGCAAAGGAGCAACATACAAGCCTTCTCGCTTCACTTCTTTGTCTTCGATAGCGTCGTCTTTTAGCCGTCCCTTATGAACCAGTTTTAGCCAGTCGACAGGCAAGGCAGCCCGAACATTCTTACCATACTCTGAACAGAACGAATGGACCGCAATTCTTCCCTCTTCAAAACAGCTTTTGAAAAGCTCGTAGTACTTTTCAAAATCAGGGCAAAGCCTTTTCTCTTCCTCAAGGCTACTTAGCTCAGGGATTTTCAAGCCCAGGACATAATAAGCGGCTCTTCTGGCAGTCCAGCACGTTTCCTTCAAGCATTCGTGCATTTCCTCATCGCTAAGCAGTTCTGGTCTCCACAACGACGCAAGAGTCTTATTTTCTAAGTTGTGCATGGCTGCCCTCCTGATAGTTTTGAAAGATTTTTGATTGAAGTGCTTCGACCATCGTGTGCATATGAGCGCTTGGCAAATGAACGTAATGCCTGGTCATCTGAAGGGTCTGATGACCGAGCAACTCTCCGATGACCAAAGGACTGTTTTCAATCGTTGCTGCTTGAGAAGCCGCCTGATGACGCAATCCATGGAAAACAAATCCTTCTATTCCAGCTTTTTGCAAAGCTTTTTCCCAAGCAGATCGAATATCAATAGGTTGGTTGGGATAATTGGGAGATGAAAAGACCAAGCTATCAGTGCGCTGTTGTTTCCGTCGTTCCTGTAAAAGCACTAACAACAAGCCGGTAATCAAAACAGACCTTGAACGACCATTCTTCGTTCTTTCGAGCACAATCGTTCCTGTGGGTTCTCCCAACTGCATATCTCTCCATCTAAGTCCCATTATTTCGCCTTTTCGCATACCCGTTCCTAGGGCAAGAGCAACGATCAAGAACAAGTCTTTTGATCCGCTCTCTTGGCATGCCTGCAAAAGTCTTTTCTGCTCCTCATCAGTTAATATCCGCTTTCTGCCTTGCGCCTGCTTGGGCTTTTCAATCTTAAAAATAGGATTCTCTCTCATCCACTCCCACTCTTTGACCGCCTTTGAAAAGACATGGGATAAACTGCTCAGATAGCGCACCACCGTTGTAGGAGAGCGGAGCTTTCCGCTTCTAACAAAGCCCGCAAGCAGCTCATCCCTTTTTTCTGCGATTATGCTAGGCCGCGCTTGAGCTAACAGCAAATGCCCAAGTTCCTCCTTCCACCAAGTCAGGTGCCGAAGAACATTCTTGGCATTCCGAGGCTTCCCAGGCAGTACCCTCTCGATGTAGAGGTTGATCAGATCCGCAAGGGTATGTTTGGTTGCAGGATTCGTGAATTCATAGCGATCATGCTCGATTGCCGACTCCATATCCCTCTTCCATTTTTTAGCGAGAGTCTTCGATCTAAATGATCTATCAAAACACTGACCGCCCTTCATCCGAATACGCACTCGATAGGTTTGGCAATGCCTATGAGTCCTCACGATAATTCCTCTGAGATCATTTTCCGTTTTTTCCAAGCTTTCTTTCTGTTCCATGTTTGCTCCTATTGTTATAGCACGAGTTTAGTTGTAAACGATCGAATTCTATTGCAAACTGTTGGAATGAAAAATGGCGTCAGTGGAAAAATTTTAGAGAATCATACTATTCTACGAACATTGAAACGACACAAGTATCTGATTTGTAATAGCTTTGAATTTTAACTATTCACTAGATCCAGCTGTTCATTATATATTGAACAGTTTCAAATAGTGAACAGTCAACAGCCGTTGGAAGAAGCTATTGCAGCAGCGAAGCAGCTCGATCTAAAAGAGCTACGATAGTCTTTTCAGAAACAGGCTTATAATCCCAGACTTCCACAGAAAGATTGAGTTGTCGATCAACGAGCTTGCTAGGTCGTTTTTCATGAACATGGCCATGAAGTTGGAAATGTGAGGGCGCGGGCTGACTGGGGATGTGAACAAGTTCGACTTGATGGCGGCCAATCTTGATGAAGGCTGACTCTAAGACAAGCGCGAATCCAATCGTATGCATTTTCGCCGGAGAGCCATCATGATTGCCTCGGATACAAACCTTATTTCCATGCAGGCGTGCGCAAAGACTGGTAAGGAATTCGGTCGTACCTAATCCGAAATCGCCTAGGAAAAAGACCGTATCCTGCGGCTCAACAAGAGCATTCCAGTTCTCAATCAGCCGTTCGTCCATTTCGTTAACAGATTGGAAGGGGCGTCCAGTGTAACGAATAATGTTGGTATGAGAAAAGTGGGTATCGGATATGAACCATTTATTCATTCTGAGCTCCAACCAAGCCACATCTGATTAAAAGCTTGTCTACTTCATCCCAAGGCAATCTACTGCCAGCATTTTTCATTTTTTGGAAAGCAGTCCGAGCTACCGTGGGCTGAATGATCTTTTCCCGTAACATTTCACTTACAAGCCAAATTGTTCCATGGACTTGAACTCCTTCTTGATCCGCCGCTTTTCGAAGATTTCTATCCCCAGTTAAAAGAGGACAGTTTTCTTGCAAAGCAAGGCTAAGAGCAAAAAGATCGATTCGGCTTGGATGGCGGTATTTAGCCGCAAATTCTATGACCTTGTCAACCGCTTGATCCGATAAGCTTTTAATCTTTAGCCCAAAATCAAGAAGGTGGGAATGGCGAGCCCTGAGTTCTTTCTCAAAAAGAACATCGGGAACTGCAAAAACGATTTTCATGCTGAACATGGAGGACGTAAGATTCCCGTGTTCAATATCAATTGGAATATTTGCATCACTAACGAGCAGCTGCATGACGTGTTTCGTCCATTAAACGGAAATTTCTAAAGGCTTCGATAGAGTAGTCTAGTAGTTCAGCCGCTTTTGATTCACCAATATATTCCTCGCCTAATGCATGAAAAACCATCTGCTTGAAAATATGAGTTTTTTCAGAAGGAGTTTTGTTGCCGGGCTCTTGTTTATTCCAACCCTTCTGATTGAAGACAAAAACCAAATTATTGAAATAAGACTCTTTTATAATTCCAACGTCTTTCAAACGGTAACAAATTGAGTACATACTTAACTTAAACTCTTCTTTTAACAGAAATAATTCTCTCCATTCAATCGAAGTTCGAATCTTACCCATTTCTTGAATGATAGTTTCCTTTGGCAGCAGAAAAGCTCCAGCAAAACGATTGCATGCTTTTTCCTCATTAAGCTCCTTGGATAATCTGTTCTGAAGAATAAAATGACCCAACTCGTGGGCTAGAGTAAAACGCTGTCGATCTCCAGGCCATTTTGAGCTGATTACAACAATAGGTTGGTCATTAATTAGGGTAGAAAGTCCATCGAACATTTTTTCTTCGTAATCAATAATAAATACCCTTATTCCGTGACTTTCAAGAACATCTATAAGATCCTGAATTGGCGCTCTCCCTAATTTCCAGAGATTTCTTATTTTATTGGCAATGTCTTCAATTTGGTCATATTCATCAATTCGATCTGATAATGAGTCTGGGATTTTGAATAATTGAATCGGAGGATTTGGATAAAGATTTTCTAATTCCAAACGACGTTCAATTTGATCGGCAATCTGAGCTTTAATAGACTCTTCAACTTTTTTTCTTAAACGCTGTCTTTTTCGAAATTTGATTTCTCCGAGCTTGACAGTCTCTGGGCGAAAGAAAAATTCCACGGAGACCTCTAAAGCTTTAGCCAGTTTTAAAAGGACATCTGAAGAAGGAGTTAATGAGCCTTTTTCATACTTGCTTATTGCCATATGGCTCAAACCCACAAGCTCCGCCAGCTTGCGAAGTCCGAAGCCTGAAGCTTTTCTTGCTCTTTCAAGGCGTTTTCCTAAATTTTTTGACATGCTTCCGACTCTCCTCTTTTGTTTACATTTTACCATTTTTTTAATCGTTTTGTAAACAATAAAACAGCATGTCACTTATTATTAATTACTTGCGAATCCATCAATCATCCGATGCCGTATGTTCTACCTCCTATTCGGCACACCTTGTAAAGATATGCAAAGCATTTTACACTTTTTCTAAAAAATTTAGTGATTCAATAAATGGAAGTTACAGTCGACATAAACCAAAGATCTTCGTCGAATACCAAAATTGCCCTATTCCGGTCCCTTTTCCGAGGCCGTGAAGACTTATACCCTCGACGATTTGAAAGTAAAAAGACGGGAAAATCGGGCTATTCACCCGCATGTGGCAACGAATGGGTACGAGGAATCTGCGAAAAACCGAAAATCAAATGCTCTGAATGCAGACATCGTAGATTTCTGCCCGTGATTGATGACATAGTGAAATGGCATCTTTCCGGCCAAGATGATTTTGGAAAAGACTTCGTCATGGGACTTTATCCAATGTTGTTGGACGAAACTTGTTTCTTCCTGGCAGCTGATTTTGATAAGTCCAACTGGGAAGAGGACGCACGTGCATTTCTCAAAACCTGTCATCAGTTGAATTTACCCGCAGCACTAGAACGTTCTCGTTCTGGTAAAGGCGCTCACGTCTGGCTCTTTTTTACTGAAGCAATTCCAGCAATACTCGCGCGAAAACTAGGCTGCCATATTCTCACTGAAACAATGGAGCATCGGCCAGATGTCGGGCTGGATTCTTATGACCGATTCTTTCCGAATCAAGATACACTGCCTCAAGGTGGATTTGGGAATCTCATCGCACTCCCTTTGCAGAAAAAAGCTCGAGATCTTGGAAATAGCGTATTCGTAAATGAGGATTTAATTGCCTATGAGGACCAATGGGCATTCCTATCGGGATTGCGCAAGATTTCTCGTCAAGAAGCCGAAACGGTTGTCTCCCTTGCTGAAAGGAAGGGCCGCATCGTTGGAATGCATCTTAGGGTGAGCGAAGAAGACGACATTACTCCATGGAATAGGCCATTTATTCACAACAAAACAGTCCCTGCCAGTATTGACCTGCCAGAAAGTTTGGAAATCGTCGTTGGAAATGAGATCTATATCCCCAAAAATGGGCTATCTCCGTGGTTAAGAAATCGGTTAATGCGTCTTGCAGCATTTCCTAATCCCGAATTTTACAAAGCTCAAGCAATGAGACTCCCAACTCATGAAAAACCAAGAATGATTTCATGTGTTGCAGATCACTCTGATCATATAGGACTGCCACGAGGTTGTCTTGAGGATATTTGTCTCCTACTCTCTGATCTGAAAATTAAACCAGTTATTCGAGATGAACTGCAAGCCGGGACTTCTCTTACAGCAAAATTCCTGGGCGAATTACGTCCTGAACAGAAGGCAGCGGCTGTTGCAATGCTTAAAACAAACTTTGGCGTTCTGTCAGCAACGACTGCATTTGGCAAAACTGTTATTGGCGCATGGCTCATCTCGAAACGGAAGGTAAATACGCTAATCCTTGTGCATCGAACGCAATTGCAAGAGCAATGGATAGAAAGACTCTCCTCATTCCTTGAACTGCCGAAAAATGCCATAGGTCGTATTGGCGGAGGGAAGAGGAAGCCGACGGGACTGATTGATGTGGCAGTGATTCAAAGCCTTGTACGCAAGGGAGTCGTTGATGATATTGTCTCTCAATACGGTCATTTAATTGTCGATGAATGCCATCACTTGCCAGCTTTCAGTTTTGAACAAGTGGCCCGTCAGTCAAAAGCCAAATTCATTACAGGACTCACAGCCACTCTGACACGAAAAGATGGCCATCATCCAATCATCCTTATGAGATGCGGACCCGTGCGCTACCGAGTAGACGCCAAGGCTGCAGCCGAGTTACGCCCGTTTGAGCACACCGTATTTGTTAGGCCAACCTCATTTTCTCCTATCAAGCCGGCAAATGAAGATACTCGCCTTCAATTTAATGACCTATATGATGAGCTCATCCGAGATGAAGATCGCAACCAGCTAATTTGCAATGAAGTCATTTATGCAGTTCAAAGCGGTAGGTCTCCGTTAGTGTTGACTGAACGAACTGAACATCTCGACTGCCTGTTCGAACGACTATCTCCACATATTCACCATCTGGTAGTGCTTCGCGGTGGAATGAGTTCAAAGGAAATTGCTCAAGTGACCAGCCGTTTAACTGCTATCCCTGCAAATGAGCCTAGAGTGCTGCTTGCTACTGGCAAGTTTGTCGGCGAGGGCTTTGATGATGCGCGCCTAGATACTTTGTTTCTTACCATGCCCATTTCATGGAAAGCAACTATCGCTCAGTATGTTGGTAGGCTGCATCGTCTATATGCACATAAAAAAGAAGCACAGGTATATGACTATGCCGATCTTGGCGTGCCGATGTTAGAGAGAATGTTCAACCGGCGCTGCCAAGGTTATGAAGCTGTAGGATATAAGATTCTACTCCCCGCTAGTGCCATTCCTGGATGGCCTGCCCAAATCCCACTTCCCGATGATCCCGCTTGGAAAGCAGACTATGCGGGTAGCGTCAGACGGCTCATCCGTGATGGTGTGGACATGCCTCTTGCACATTTGTTTGTTCAAGTCGCTTCCATTCTCCCTCCGGAAGCAGAGGGAGCAAATCGTGCTCGAAGCGCAACAGAAAGCTTCCTATTCCGTCGGCTTGAAACACTACCTCAGACAGCTGGACGATTCCAGCTGAATACAGAGCTCGACATTCCATTCGATGGCTGGGGTCGAATGGAGGTAGATTTGCTCTGTGAGCATGCTCATCTTGTGATTGAACTTGATGGTGCTCAGCATCTTGGCGATGCCGAGGCTTATCGCCGAGACCGGCGGAAAGATGCTTTATTACAAGAGAGTGGCTACACAGTTCTGCGCTTTCTAGCTGAAGATGTAGGTAAACGCCTTGATGAGGTCTTGGATTCTATTCTTCGCGCTCTAAGCAGACACCAACAGAATCAGACGACAAAAGACATTCATTCGCAATAGATCAAAATAAGAGCTTCCCTTATAATTTCTCCTCCAACAGAAGAGGTCCATATGAGCGAGTACCAGTACTATGAATTTCAAGCCGTGGATCGGCAGTTGTTTGATAAAGAAATGAACGACCTCCGCTCTTTTTCGACACGCGCTGAGATCACGCCGCATAGTTTTACCAACGATTATTCCTGGGGAAGTTTCAAAGGAGATGAGGATCGTTGGATGGAAAAATATTTCGATGGATTTCTTTATTACGCCAATTGGGGCACTCACATCTTAAAACTGCGTCTCCCCTCCGTTCTTTTAGACTTCCAAACTGCACAGGATTACTGCAATGGCGACCATTTTTCAGTTCGTCTTAGCGGCGATAAGGTTATATTAGATTTTCTCTCTGAAAGCGAAGATGGCGGTGACTGGGAAGAAGATCTACATCTTGCTCCCTTTTTAAGCTTACGCACAGACTTAGGCCGTGGCGATTTACGCTGTTTGTATCTAGGTTGGTTATCTGGCTTACAAAGCGATGAATATGATGAAGAAGCACTCGAGCCTCCTGTACCCCCAGGCTTGCAAAATTTAAGCTCTCCTCTCGCTGGCTTCGCTGATTTCTTGCGAATTGATCCCGATCTAATTGAAGCAGCAGCGATCAACAGTCCTTCTTTAGAAGATATTGCCCCCATTAGTGCAGATCTACGGACTTGGATTGCAACGCTTCCAATGAACGAAAAGGATGATTTATTAGCGAATGTTTTGTCAGGCAGTATGCAGGGAGATCAAACTGCAGCTCTTCAACAAGTGAGCCGCTTTACTAAACTATGGCGATCACTGCGAGAGAACAAAAGAGAGAACCTTAAACCACGCACAGTCGCACAACTCCTCAAACAAGCGGAATTCGTAAGGCAAAATAGAAAACACCTTGAAGCTGAGAGAAAAGCCGCAGAATTAGCAGAAAAGCAAAGGTTGCAAAAAATAGCTCGAGAAAAAAGGTTAAATGAAATTAGGGGCCAGGAATCTACCCTATGGGCACAGATAGAATCTCTCGCCTCTGAAAAGAAAGCAAAAAGTTATGACAAAGCGATCGAGCTGCTAATTGATTTACGCGATTTAGCTGCTCGTGGAGGATCTTCAGATTTCCAATTAAAGCTTAAGAATTTAAGAGAAAGACATTCTCCTAAATCGTCATTCATTGATCGCTTACGAGTTTTTTCTTGAAAGAGTTTTTCGCTTTGCTTAACATTCTTCTCTATGTATATTTTCTTAGCACAGATTCTCACAATTTTACTTCCCTTTGGAACTGGAGATACCCTTTCTCCAATTGAATGCGAATCGCGTTCTTTCGAAACAGCTTTTGATACGAATGTCCACGTTGATGCAAGCATGTCATACCCACATTTGCCAGAAACCAGCCTTCTTGAACGTTATGTGAATGAAGTTGTGCAAAAAGAAGCACATGAGTTGCACGATACCTTTGTGCAAGAGATGAGCACCCCACAGGAAGAACTTTGGGAAGAAGATGGAGATAAACGAACGTTACGCTATGACTTAAGCTTGGTCCATTCTACTCCTGATTTGATGAGTTTTTATGGCAGCAAGTATCAATATCGAGGCGGCGCTCACGGTTCCGTGCGGTACATAACAAAAACATTTTGGCAGCAAAATAATACAATTCGCGAACTGTCCTTGGATGATCTTTTCCTACCTGGATATCGGGAATGGCTTTTCCAATATTGCGAAGACTATTTTAAATCAAATCGATGTGGGTACTACTACGACGATGACCATTCCTGGATAGGATTCAATCCTGACCATTTAGACGCTTTCCTTCTGACTGAAAAAGGCCTTCTTCTCATTTTCCAGAACTATGTTGTAAGTGGATACGATGATTATCCAATGACCTTGCTCATACCCTATAATAAACTCATCACTATAGCCAATCCTGCTAATCTTATGTTTTCTCTATGCGAGAAGAAAAAATGAACCCTCAAGTTACTCATAACGAATCACAAAGCATCCCTATCTTATTAGATCATATTTTAAGAATTCAGGGAGACAAGATCATCACTCTTGTCATTGGGAGCCATCCGTTTACCATTGATATTAAAGCAAATGGCCAAATTGGCTATCATGTTGGCCACAAACAACTTTTCATAGCCAAACTTCATCGTGCGCTTGTTGAGGGAGGAGGAATGACTATTCGCCAATTTCTATCTATAAGTGTATCGCGAAAGTTGAAAAATGGGGGAAAGGGATGGCTCCCAGAGAAAACTCTGTATGGAGTTACTTTCCAAAACGGTGAGTGGGTAGGTCTTGGGGCTGAGGGTATGCAACAAGCCCACGAAACAGATTCGAGCACAGGAGAACCTCTTCCTCGAGAAGAGGGCATTCATTATCAAACTTTTCCTATCTGCTGAACCAGTACCAAAACGTCAATAACTATTGCTTTTTACGCCATTTATGATTGGCATATCCGTGGACCATTTGTGGACCACTGGCATACAAAAAAGTGCGATAAATGACGATAGATCGCGGTAGATGGAAAGGGGCGCTTTCCGCTATGATTTCGGGGAGTTAGCTGCTGGGAAGTGGCGTGGATGCTGCGGACTCATAACCCGTCGGTGTCTCTGGTTCAAGTCCGGGTTTGCCAATCCTTCAACTCATTGGAGGTAATGCCTAAACCTGCGATTCGGCTCTCGTCCATTTGCTCCAAATCTTCATCGATGTCCTCGATGAAAGCTTTCCGATCATTCTCTGCTATCCGCTCAGCGGCTTGAGAAGTAATGAACTCTTTAAGGGGGTCCCCGTGCAGATGACGAACGATGATCTCGCGTAAAACTGCCCGTCTTTGCGTTCGGTAGCGTACACGCACTTCATCAAATCCAACAGCCTTGACGGTAGCATCGTACATCGCGCATGTCCGTAGATAAGAAAATACATACAGATCGACGAGAGGACGCACATCTTGCAACTCATAGATCGCGATCACAGCCGTGATATAGTCCTCTCTTTCAACATCATTGAATGAAAGAGGGACGAGATTGTGTTTCACAAGTGGAATATTGGCACTAAGCCTTGCGGTCCGCTTATTGACATCGGTGAAAGCCTGCAAATATGTCAATTGCACGAGGAGAAAAAAGCTTTGCTCATAGGGGTTTTTGATCAGTAATGCCTTTTCTGCAATTCGCTCTAATTGATGCTCGATTTTCTTAGGGTCTTCGAAAGGAATATAAGTCGACCCCCCAATGCGTACGCCGTGATCGCGGATTTTTCCTGCATACTTAGCCTCTACCAGACCATCCGCAAGGAGGTAATGGAGCGTACAAAAGGTTTGCGTCGATACAATAAGATAAGGAGCCTGGTCGACTAAATATCGAATAGCTTCTTTGTGATTGAGGATCATGACCTTTTCTTCATCGAGTTTCCCTTCGGCGCCTTTTCCTTCCAGGATAAGCCTCTTTGTATCCAACAAGGAATAGGTGTTTCCCTCTAAGCGCGAAGAGTTATAAGAAAGGTCGATGAGCAGGCGGTTAAAGATGCGATGCGCATAAGTACCTGCGGGATCTTCATTTTGGGACCGTTTCCCCTCTTTGTACAATTCGGCTCTTACATTGGCGGGAATATAGAAGGTGTGATTGGGTACATAAGCGTTGAACCATTCATCGTCGTAAGCTACAGGGGGTCGCTCATAGATAGGTCTACGCGCTAATGCAACCGCTGAAAGGCTTTCTGGACCAAACCATGGGGTTAGTTGCTGCAGGTTAGCGCCTTGCATGACTCGATACTTGGTGGCGCGGCGATTCCCGATCTTTTCAACTAAGCCTTGTTCGACCATTTCGGCCAGCCACCGTCGCACGCTTCGCTCTTTGAAGCCGAATCCCAACTTGCCAAGCAACTCCTTTAGGCTGGCGGGGGCCATCTCCTGCAGTTGCCGGAATACGGCCAACTTATCGTCTGTAAACTCCATATATTGGCCTTATTCCCCTTATACGGCCAATTTTATCAGAAATACGGCCAAATTGCAAGACTTTTGGCCGTATAATTTCGAGTAAGAAACTGTCATTTTTTGACAGTTTCTTACAAAGAAAGAACATCTAAGGCGGCTACCAGGGTTTACTTGAATGAAGCACCATTGCAGTGGCCTCTTGGACATCCTGGCCCGTGACGGCCGTACGCCCGTTGCGGGAAGCTTCAGAGCGCAGCCTCGGTGAGGATATTGCGCAAGTCGGCTGCGGAGGCCCATTGAGTATTATTAGCGAGGTCTATCATATCGACGCTAGCATCCAGAGGCAGTTGCAAAACTCCACGGCAGCGAAAAATCGATGATTTTGGACCATGTTGAGAGGAGGGGCCCGGAAGCGGGACAACAGTTTGTCTAAGGTGAGCGGGAGGGCAGGCATGCCTGGCCGTGCCGCGGCGACGGTGGCCTGCTCAAAGGAGCAGGCGAGAAGGTGGGGCCCGGAAGCGGGACAACGATTTGTCTAAGGTGAGCGGGATGGAAGGACTCAACATGGTTCAAAAGGGCGATTTTACGCGCCGAAGAGTTTTGCAACTGCTTCTCCAGTCTAATGCGGCGATGTTGCCAAAAAAACCCTCTGTTGAAATTGTTAATATTCGGCATTAAAACGTATCAAACTGCATGTCTCTTAACTGTTCGCGAACTCTGTGGAACGCCGACTCAAATTGCCGCGTGTAGTCAAGTTGCATCTCCAATAGATTTTGATAGTTGGTATAACATTTCTCCACCAATTCACATTCTGTTTTCCACGTGGGATAGGCTTTGTTGATAATAATGGGATCAAGCGGATCAATGAAATTGGGATATTCAACAGTCGTGCATTTCGGATCATCCTTTTGTGCGCGGGCCATTTTAAGCCCATCGTGCGGCATTTTTTCCATCCATGTTGCGAGAGTTTCGATATCGGTATATATGGTTCTTTCCCCGTACTCCTTCAAGGGGTCCGTCAAAGAAAGTTCGAGTAAGCCATAGCCACGTCGCTTCTCTGCAATAGAAACTGTGGAATCAAAAACTGTACGCGTTTGTATAAAAGTTTTGCGCAGTGTTTGGTCATATCCCAGATACCGCGTTTTAAGAAATGACATCGACATCTTAAGCAGTCGGTAAGTGAGCTGGCAAAATACCCCCGCGTCGGTGTCTTTCAACAAATCGGGAACTATACAACTTTCTCCATACCCGATTATCTTGTTGTATGCGGGAAGGACAATGGTAGCGAGTTTTTTAAGTTGAGCCTTCCTCTGCTTTTTTAGTGGATTCTTCGCGACAGCCGGCATCGCTTGCGAGGCGACCCTGGATACCGCACTTGAAGGTCCTGGGGGACTTGCAGCGTCAGCTGCCCGAGGGGAGGAAGCCGCGGGTGCCGCTCCCAATGTTGTCGTTTGAGGACCAGATGTTGATGAACTTACAGTTATTGCAGCCATAATTACCTATTAGTTTAATAATTTGGAAATAATATTTTATTATTATACCAATTAATATATTAACTATACATATTTAAAATATTTTTTATCTGTTTTATTAGTAATCTCACCATTGGCACAGTTAGAATAGCGCTAAAGGATGGACGCATCTCCATGATTCAGAAAGAGTTAGATTATCAAGAGGACAATCCCAATTTCCAGGATTGCCTTATACAAAGCAATGAGGTCGCCGGCATGGGCCAGCTGGCTTTCGACAAGAGAGCTTTTGGAGGCAAGCAGGGTTTTTTGCGCTTCTAATACCTGAATTTCATTAGCAAGACCTATCTGAAAAAGACCTTCCGTAATCTCGAATGTGCGTCTATCGGCCTTTACCTTTTCTGAGGACGAGGCTAGCCTGAAGATAAGAAGCCATTCTCTTTTGCCGAGTATAAAGAAAAAGGTAGCGCGTAAACCGCTCTACCAAAATCTGACAAAACTTTTTTTATCTTTTAAAAAGTGTCAGTCTGCATGTCTCTTAACTGTTCGCGAAGTTTGTGGAACGCGGACTCGAATTTCCGCGTGTGGACGAGTTGCATCTCCAAAAGGATTTGATAGTTCGTATAAAACTTCTCCATCAATGCACATTCATCTCTCCACGTGGGGGATGTTTTGTCGATAATAATGCGATCAGATGGTTCACAAAAAACTGGATATTCAACCTTCGCGCATCTCGGGTCATCCCTTTGCGCGCGGGCTTTTTTAAGCGCACCATGCTGCATTTTTTCCATCCCTGTTGCGATGGTATCAATGTCGCGATATACGTTGTTTTCCTCATCCTCCTGCAGACAATCCGTCAAAGTAACTTCGAACAAGCCATAGCCCCGTCGCTTCTCTGCAACGGAAATCGTGGAATCAAAAACCGTACGCGTTTTTTCAAGAGTTTCGTCCAGTTTTTCTCCGTATTCGTCATACTGAATATCGAGGGCTTCTATTTCTTCCTTAAAAATATTGTAAGTGAATGTGCAAAATTTCCCGGCTTTTGTGTCTTCCAACAAAGCAGGAACTGTACAATAGGTATCGCTGAAGTCGCTAATCTCCGTGTATTCAGGGAGGACCATGCTAGCGAGATTGTCAAGTTGGGCCGCCCTCTGTTCTTTGGTTGGCTTCTTTGGAGCAGCCGGTATCGCTTGCTGCGCGACCCGGGATACCGCACCACTTGAAGGTTCTGCGGGACTTGCAGGGGCAGCTGCCCGAGGTGTGGAAGCGGCGGGTGTGACTAATGCTGTTGTTAGGCCCGTTGTTAGGCCCTGGAGACCGTGAGTTGAAGAAGAGCTTGCAGTTATTGCTGACATAATTCACCTATTAGTTTAGAAAAGTTAATATTATAGCTATAATATCAATTAATATATTTATTTTACATATTAAAAACATCCCATATTCATATTTTTTTAAATTATCACTTTTGGCGACTGTAAAACAGGCGCATCTTTTTGATTCAGAAGGAGTTAGACAGTAAACCAAAACTCAACTTGCTGAGAATCTGTTGGTTAGCACTAAAGGGCTTGATTATGGGCGGGCACAACTTAGATTTCTTTAATCAAACGTGCAATTCCAATTGCCCCCGATTGCCTTATACAAAGCAATGAGGTCGCCAGCAAGGGCCTGCTGGCTTTCGACAAGTGAGCTTTTGGAGACAAACAGGGTTTTTTGCGCTTCTAATACTTGAATTTCGTTAGCAAGACCTATCTGAAAAAGACCTTCCGTAATCTCGAATGTACGACGATCCGCCTCGACTTTTTCTGCGAACGAGGCCAGCCTTTTTTGTTCTTCGAAATAAGCGACAAGCGCACCTTCTACGTCTTGCAGGGAGGCGATCACAGCCTGCTCATAAGTCAGCAAAGCCTGCTTTTGCAGGGAGTTTTGTACGGCGATATTGCCTCTGACTCTTCCAAAATCAAAGATATCCCAATAGAGACTGCCCCCAAGGCTGAACATACGGCTGGGCCACTTAAATAGTTTACCCAGCTCGGCGCTTTCATACCCTACCGAGGACCCACCGCGATTCCCTGCGCCGAGACTAATTCCGGTTAGAGCAATATGCGGGAAAAGATCAGCCACTGCGGCGCCGATCTGCTCGTTTGCTGCAGCCAATTGCCTTTCGGCGCTTCTGATGTCCGGTCTTCTTCGCAGGAGGTCGGATGGAAGGCCGATCGGCACCTTGTCAATTCCTGAAGGAATAGGCAGGATCTCTTGAAAGGTTTCTATCAGACCTTCCGGCTGCCGCCCTAAAAGATAGGCCAGAGCATAGACCGTCTGTTTGAAAGACGTTTCTAGTACCGGGAGGGCTGCGCGATCAGTTTCGATTGAGGAAATCAACGTAGTAATCTGGATTTCATTATCGAGCCCGATCTGAAAAAGCGCATTCGTGATTGCAAGCTCTTTTTCATCGGCCTCAAGCTTCTTTTGTATTAGATCGATTTTCTGTTGCAAAGCGCGGATGGCCACATAATTGACAGCAACCTCGCTTACCATAGAAATCATCACGCTCTCGGCATCTTCCTTCATAGCCTCCCAGGAATATTGCGCAGCTCTTTTCGAACGGCGGAATTTTCCAAAAAAATCAAGCTCCCAGATCGCATCGAAACCCACTTGGAAGACATCGAGGAAAACAGGAAAAAAGCCGCTTCCGCCCCCTGTCCCGCTCACGCCGGCCGGCGCCGGTGTCGAAGGATGAGGGAACAAATTTTGACTGATGCGGCTGCGGGACGCCGAAGCGTTGAAATCGATCTCGGGCCAAAGATGCGACTTTTCGATACGGTATTGGGCTCTAGCCTGTTCGATTTTTTCTATCGCTAACGCTAAGTCGTAGTTCGCTTGCAAGGCCTCGCTGATCAAGCCGTCTAAAACAGGATCGTTAAATTGTTTCCACCACTGGCACATGTCTTCTTCTGCCACGCTCACGTCGTTACTTGCTTCGAATTCTGCCGGCATGCAGGTTTCCGGCTTCTGGTATTTCGGCCCAACCATACAACTTGGCATACAACCAAGTAAGAGAAGTACAATTAAACGACACATCATTTCTTCTATATAGAATTGGCGAGCTTGCCGATCAATATTTATTAATCCGAATCTATAAAATGTTATTAACTTAAGAAATCGCGGCATCTCTTGTGTGGAGTGCGGCGACTTAGGCAAAGCTTTGTTAGACATCGACTTGGTCGTGCCGGGCCAGTGCTGCCCAAGCCGCACGGAAGAAAAGCGGCGCCAGGTCGCCGCACTCCACACAAGAGATGCCGCGATTTCTTAAGTTAATGACAATGGCCCTTCGTGTCTGGGAGGTTGAAAAACCCCCAAAGTCGAGCCTGTGCTCTCTGTGATGATAAATATTCAAAAATAAACCTGATTTTTACATTGCTGGTTTCTAGTTCTAGGAATATGTAATAAAAGTATGAAACGACTTGTCATTGTCCTTGGAAGTATAGCTATTCTGATTGCACTTGCAATCGGACTCTATTTTCTTTTCCGAACAAAGCCCAATCCCAATGAGCTTGTCCTGTACGGCAATGTCGATGTACGGCAAGTCGATATCGGCTTCCGCATCGCGGGAAGAGTGGGCGTATTATACTACGAGGAAGGGGACTTTGTTCCGCAGGGCAGCCTGATGGCGATCTTGGACAAGTCGCCATATGACAGCCAGATCTCGCAGGCATCAGCAAATGTCGAATCAGTAAAGGCCAATCTAGAAAACGCCGAAATCCAATTAAACCGAAGGATTCAGGCAGTTGGCATTGGGGGTGTATCCAAAGAAGACGTCGATAATGCTCTAAGCTCGCGCAATGAGCTCCTTGCCAATTTTTATTCAGCAGAGGCCGCTTTGTCCATCGCGAACGACAACATGGCCTATACAGAAGTCTATGCGCCAACCGATGGAATTATTCTTTCACGTATCCGCGAACCGGGCACTGTCGTAGGTCCTGCCGATCCCGTCTATACGCTGTCCGTAACTTCTCCGGTCTGGATCCGAGCGTATGTAGACGAGCCGCATTTGGGATCGATCTATTACGGCATGAAGGCGGACATCTACACAGATAGCCAGGAAGTCTATACCGGGCAAATCGGGTTTATTTCGCCTGTTGCCGAGTTTACGCCAAAAACAGTCGAAACCACCCAGCTCCGCACCGACCTTGTCTACCGCTTGCGCGTCTATGCGGACAACCCCGACTGCTATTTAAAACAGGGAATGCCAGTTACGGTCAAACTACATATCCCAAGAAAGGAGAAAAAGTGAGTGATGCTCTTGTCACCATGCAAAACCTCTCCAAAGTCTTCGATCCTCTCCGTCCACCCGCTATAAACGCACTTAACGCCGTTATCCCGAAAGGAGAAATCGTAGGCCTAGCAGGGCCGGATGGCGCCGGGAAAACAACCTTGATTCGGCTGATCGCAGGACTACTCCTTCCAACAGAAGGAACCATTACAGTGGCCGGATACGACACGGTGAAAAGCCCTGAGCCCATCCATATTCTGACGGGCTACATGCCGCAAAAGTTCGGCCTCTACGAAGATCTGACCGTGATGCAAAATCTTGTCCTCTACGCCGACTTGAGAGGAGTCCTTGGCGAGGAAAGAAAAGCTACTTTCGAGAAACTCCTGCACTTTACCGACCTTGCCCCTTTTACAGACAGATTAGCCGGCGATCTATCCGGCGGGATGAAGCAGAAGCTGGGCCTTGCCTGCGCCCTGATCAAAAAGCCCTCCTTGCTGCTTCTTGACGAGCCCAGCGTCGGCGTCGACCCGATTTCGAGGCGCGAGCTTTGGAAAATGGTGGGCGCGCTTCTAGATGAAGGTATCTCGGTACTGTGGAGTACAGCATACTTAGATGAGGCCGAGCGCTGCAATACGGTCCTCTTGCTCCACGAAGGAAAGCTCCTGTATAACGGCCCTCCTAAGATCCTCACGCAGCGCGTCCAGGACCGCGTCTTCAAGATTACCAATATCCAAGGCAATAGGCGAAAGCTTCTCTTCCAACTATTGAATCAAAAAAATGTGATCGACGGCGTGATCCAAGGCAGCGACTTGCGCATCGTGACTAGGGAAAAAGGAATGCCGTCCTTCAATATCGACAACAGCGCGTTCGAGATCAAGCCTGAGACGCCCAGATTCGAAGATGCTTTCATCGATATTTTAGGCGGAGGGCCCGGTGGCCGTTCCGAACTCGCCGATAACCGTCCCCCCGTGACAGAAAAAATCGATACTCCGGTCGAAGCCGATAATCTGACAAAAAAGTTCGGGACATTCGTCGCAGCGGAAAACATATCGTTTAAGATAAAGAAGGGCGAGATCTTCGGACTACTTGGACCCAACGGCGCAGGGAAATCGACGACATTCAAAATGCTCTGCGGCCTTCTCCAGCCGACGGAAGGAAAAGCGCTCGTCAATGGAGTCGATCTCGCCGTCGCCCCGGGAGAAGCAAGGTCGCGGATCGGTTATATGGCACAAAAGTTCTCACTCTACGGAACGTTGAGCGTCAAACAAAACCTCGCTTTCTTTGCAGGCATCTACAATCTAAGCGGCAAACGCAAAGAAAATGCGATCAAAGAGATGATCAAAATTTTTTCCCTACAAGACTACTTGTCCTCGACTTCCGCCTCGCTGCCGCTCGGCTTCAAACAACGCCTTTCTCTTGCCTGCGCGAATATGCACGATCCTCTTGTCGTGTTCCTCGATGAGCCGACCTCTGGCGTGGACCCGATTACGCGCAGGGAGTTTTGGAACCACATCAACGGTCTTGTAGAAAAAGGGGTAACCGTGATGGTCACCACGCACTTTATGGACGAAGCGGAATATTGCGACCGGATCGCCCTCATCTATCGCGGGCAAGTGATCCATATGGACACTCCTGATGCACTGAAAGAGATCGCAAAATCCGCTCAAAATCCCAATCCCACGTTGGAAGACGCCTTTGTACAATTGATCGAAAAATATGACGCAGCACATGCAAAATAACAAATTCCGCCGTTTGAAGGCGCTGCTTGTCAAAGAGAGCCACCAGATCGTGCGCGATCCCAGTACGATCCTGATCAGCATCGTCCTCCCCCTCTTGCTCCTCTTTTTATATGGATACGGCGTTTCCCTCGACTTGGACCATCTCCGGATCGGCCTGGTCATGGAGGACACGGCCCCCGACGCGCAAAGCCTCGCCAAATCTTTCACCGACTCGCGCTACTTCGATGTCAAAATTGTCCGCGACAGACGGGAGCTCCTGGACGATATCACGAGAGGGAACATTCGCGGTTTCGTGGTCATCCCCTCCTACTTTTCCGATTTCCGGAGCCGCCAGGACAAGGTCGCCCCCCTGCAATCTATCGCCGATGGGAGCGAAACCAACACCGCCAACTTTTTCCAATACTATGTACAAGGTGCATTCGGGAATTGGCTGCAGCAAGAAGCCATCAGCAACCATTTAAAAGGCATCCCCCGCATCGATGTGCAGCCTAGGGTCTGGTATAACGAACAGCTCGAGAGCCGCTACTTCCTTCTGTCAGGGTCGCTCGCGATCATCATGACCTTAATCGGCACACTCCTTACGGCCCTCGTTGTCTCCCGAGAATGGGAGCGAGGTACGATGGAGGCCCTTATCTCGACGCCGGTAGGAATCTGGGAAGTAGTAGCAGGCAAAGTCATCCCGTACTTTCTGCTCGGTCTGCTCTCGATGGCGATTTGCGTATCTGTTACTGTCTTTATTTTCGGATTGCCGTTCCACGGATCTCTTTTGATGCTCGCCCTTGTGACAAGCGCCTTTTTGTTCAGCGCTCTCGGCCTCGGGCTTATGATCTCCACGCTTTGTAGAAGCCAAGCCCTGTCCTACCAAATTGCCCTCGTTACAGGATTTTTGCCGGCCTTCATCCTTTCGGGCTTCCTCTTTGAAATCTTCAGCATGCCAAGGTGGATCCAGATTTTGACCTATTTTATTCCGGCCCGCTACTTTGTCCAATGCTTGCAAACTCTTTTTCTCGTTGGCGATGTTTGGCCTTTGCTCCTAGGGAATCTTCTGCCGATGATCTTAATTGGGCTTCTTTTTTTCCTGATCACGATGCATAAGACGGTTAAGCGGTTGGATTAATCAGTATGATACAACGCATCCTGGCACTGATCTGGAAAGAAATCCTCGCCGTCATGCGCGATCCAAAAAGCCGTATATCGATCTTGCTTCCTCCCGTTATCCAGTTAGTAATTTTTACCTCCGCAGCTACACTCGATGTAAAAAATGTCCCCATCGGAATCTTGAACCGCGACAACGGGGAACAAGCCTTTGAGCTTGTGCAGAGATTCCAGGGCACTCCCTTCTTTAACCGGATCGTCTATCTCAAAAGCGTAGAGGAAATAACCCCCTTCATCGACAATCAGAAAGGCGTAATGGTCGTTTCGATCGACGAGCAGTTTTCGCGCAATCTGGACCAAAATTTGCCCGCTGCAATCCAGCTTATCCTCGACGGAAGGAAGTCAAACACCGCCCAAATCGTATCAGGATACTCAACTAGTATAATTGAACAATTCAACCAGGATTTTTCCGCCAAAGCTGGCATCTACCAGCAAAATGCAGAACTTGTTCCGCGGTTCTGGTATAATCCCAACGCCCTTTATTCCTGGTATAATATCCCCTCTCTCGTTTGTACATTGACCATGCTGTCCTGCCTCGTCGTCACCACGCAGTCGATCGCTCGAGAAAGGGAGCTCGGGACTTTCGACCAACTTCTCGTGTCCCCTTTAGTCACCGTAGAAATCCTCATCGGCAAAACCATCCCGGGTATTCTCGTCGGCATGCTAGAGGGGACACTTCTCATGGGCCTCGGTATCCTCATTTACCAAGTTCCTTTTACCGGTTCCCTTGCCCTATTTTTTCTCTCGCAATTCACCTTCGTCTGCGCCATTAGCGGCGTCGGCCTGTTCATCTCTTCCCTTTGCTCCACGCAGCAGCAAGCCATGCTCGGGACCTTTATCTTCGTACTCCCCTCGGTCCTCTTATCGGGTTTTGCCACTCCCATCGAAAACATGCCCGCCTGGCTGCAGCCTGCCACCTACCTCATGCCTCTCCGCTACATGCTGATCAATACCAAAGGTGTCTTCCTCAAGGCCATGCCCGCAAATATCATCCTCGAAAACGTATGGCCTATGGCCATCATCGCTCTCTTTACCCTCTCGATTGCGGCCGTATTCTTCCGCAGACGCTTTCAATGAGACTCGGAAAGTTTAAAATTTGATAATAATATTATAATTAAAAAATGCACTTTTTATTGAAATATCATGTTCCATTCTTTATAATGCATGACTTATGGCAACGAATTTTTGGGATTATCCATTACGTAAACATCACAAGTTATGTGATCAGATACGCCCCCTGATTAACCCTCTTGCGGACGCGTTTGGGATATCGCATTTCTGCTACTTCTTTGTGAGCCAGGAAGGGCATTCTGCATGCCTCGGTTCTCATCCAGCGTGGATGGAGCATTACCTCTATAACGATCTATTTCTGCACAATCCCTTTTTAAAAACCCCGCAGCTCACCCCGGAAGGTGTTTTTTTCACGAAAAGCATAAAAGGCGCTGGTTACCTCGAATCCAAGAGACAAGCAAAGACTTTCGGCATAGAAGATTCCCTCGTCCTTACTTCCAAAAAAGAGGGAAAGCTGCAGGGGTTTTCCTTTGGACTGAATTCCCATGAGAAAAATTACACGCTCTTTGCGAACGAACTGCCTCTACTGAGGCGCTTCTGTCTGGAGTTTGAAAAAAGAGCAAAAAGAGCTCTGCATGAACTTGCATCTGAGCCTATCGATATTCGCCCATTTTTCGGGAAGGCGTTTACTAGACAAGAAGATCAATTTCTTTTAAGCGAAAAAAAGAGGGCAGCCTTTCTAGCCAGTCTAAAACTCGATACACCCGATCTTTCAAAAAGAGAGAAAGAGTGCCTTTTGCTCTATCTCGAAGGAGAAACAGCTAGAAGCATCGCTGCAATCTTAGATCTTTCCCCACGAACAACCGAATCCTATCTAGAAAGCATCAAACATAAATTGAACTGCTATCAAAAAACTGAGCTTTTGAAAAAAGGGCGGGAGCTTCAGGATTATGGACTCTTACTCCCGTAGTTTTTACGGTAAAACGACCTAATCGATGTGGTGTATCCTTTCTACTTTTAAAAGTCGAAAAAGAGGTGTTTTATGATGAAGAAGTTTGTATTGTCTCTCGTAACTGCTTGCGCAACTTTATCTGCAGATCCACAAGCCATAGTTTTTGATTTCGGCGGGGTCATGACAGGAAAATCCAATCGAGAAGTTGTCGTCCGCTTCTTGTGCGAATCGTTTCAGCTATCTGAGGTGGAGTTTGAAAAAATAAATCTCGAGAAAAGGGAAGCTGTGAAAAATGGCAAAACGGACGAAGAGTTCTGGCTCGGCTTTGCCAAGCAGAAGGGAGTCCAACTCGGCAATAACTGGTCGAAAGATTTCAAGTCGGCTTTGAAGAATTCGATTGGAGCCAATCCAGAGATGTATGCTTTGGTGGACGAGTTGAAGAAAAAGCAAATTCCTATCGCCCTTCTTTCCAATATTGATATGCGCCTGTCAAAACTCATCCGCGAATTCGGACTCTACGAGCCTTTTGATCCATGCCTTCTTTCCTGTGAAATCGGCCTAGCAAAACCCGATCTAGGGGCCTATAAAACCCTTATGGAAAAGCTCGAACTTCCAGCCAAAGATATAGTCTTCATCGATGATAAGCTGGAAAATATCGAAAAGGCAAAAGAACTCGGCATCGATGCCATTCTATTCGAATCGCACGGCCAGCTCCGCAAAGAACTCCAAAACCGAAAGCTTCTTTGAGTACTACCTAAAGTCCCTACTTTTCCCAGTTTTCGCCGGCTTTAACAAACAAGCCGGCGACTCGAGTTTGGACATTTCCGAAGTCTCCTCTCAGCATCAGTCTGTGAATTTCATCAGCGCAGGGCGCGCGAAACGCGCGAGCAGAGGCGCCGAGGACGCAGAGGAGTGGACCGGAAGCGGGGCAATCGTTTGTCTAGGGTGAGCGGGAGGGAACAATTAGGGCTTCGCCCAAAATGATAACTCTTCTATTTTCCTCTCTGCGTCCTCAGCGTCTCTGCTCGCGCGTTTCGCGCGCCCTGCGCGGATGAAATTCACTTTAAAGCTGCGACGAACCGATTTGCGGGTCACGATGCGTCTACCTGGTTATTTTCGGATATTTGCTACCCGGCCGTTTGTGATCTTTAACAGGTCATTGGGCGTGAGTCGGAATACAGAATTAGGTGTACCTGCGGCCGCCCATATCTCTGAGTACGCCAATAGATCTTCATCGATTATCGGCGGCATATCGAGCTGAAACCCAAGCGGAGGGACTCCTCCTATAGCAAAACCGGTATGCTGCAAAACAAAGTCAGCATCAGATCTTTCTATTCCTTCTCCTACGTACTCCGCAATTTTCTTCTCATCGACTCTATTTTTTCCGCTAGCGATCACGCAAATTGGCTTTGAAGAAGTCTTGCCTTTGAAGATCAGCGTTTTTGCAATCTGACCTACTTCGCACCCAATGGTGTTGGCTGCTTCTTGCGACGTCCGGGTCATCTCCTGAAACTCCATGACCTCAATATCTAGACCAAGATGATGCAGAATATCTTGAATGCGCTGGGAAGACCCCTTTAATTTCTTATTCATAAAAACCCCATGGTTATTCTTGTTTTATATAATTATAAACGCTGGCTCGAGAAATTTTTAACTTCTTAGAGATAAAGGGGGCAGCGCTTTTATAGTTAAAGATCCCCTTCTTATATAAATGCTGCACAAGTTCCCGCTTTTGCTCTCGGTTTAGAAAATTCAAAGACAAATGCTTCCCATCTAAATACTCCTGGATAAGAGCACTTGCTTGGTTCTCACATTGAGCGCCAAAAAGCTCGATCGGATTTTCCGCTTCTTCTTTCGTTTTGAGGAAAGAGTCCAGAATGCGGTGGGCGTCTTGGACGAAGCTCGTGTCCATGTTGATGCAGATCAGGCCAACAGCCTTCCCTTTTTTATCCCGCAGGGTAATGGAGGTGCATTTAAGGGGACGACCATCCCAGTTCTTCTTGTAATAAGGGGCAAAATAATCCGGAAAATCCCTTGTATTTACTTTCAGCTCGTTCAGAGGCGACTTATCGCCGATTTTTCTCTGCGAGATGTTGTGATAAATGGCCACAACCTTTCCTTCTTCCAGATCATGGACCGCCGCCTCTACAAAAGGATGAAAAAGCTCCACGATCGCCTTGATCATAGGCTCGTACTGTTTCCAGAGAACGGTAAACTGCGTATTGGACATATCTTCTCCCCTTTATAACTTCTATTATCCACTATTTTAGACATTTTGTCAATATTATACAAATTGACTAATTTTACGGATATTTGTATTCTAGATAGAAAATAACAGGAGCCGCTGATGCCTAAGCACTTACGAGTATCCAGACTTGCGGACGTCCCGGGAATCGGGGTCGACCGGATGGGAAATGCCGCCGATGCCGCGCACGATCCCGAAATATTACGCCTAGAGAATCTCGACACGGATATCCCTCCTCCAGCTATTGCTCTTGAAACGACGCGAAAAGGTGTGGGTCTGGACGAAAATAACAGCTACCTGCCCTTCCTTGGCCAGGACAGCTTAAGAAAAGCAGCAGCCAAACGAGTCTCTCGCGTGAGTGGTGTTGAATACGATTGGCAATCCGAGTGCATCATCACGGCGGGAGGCATGTCGGGCATTTTGAATTGCCTTCTTGCGATGCTCGAACCTGGCGATGAAGTCATTGTCACGGACCCGGTCTATGCGGGCATCATTAACCGGATACGCCTAGCTGGCGGCGTTGTGAGATTCGCACCCCTTATCCCTTCGCCAGCCGGCTGGCGTTTGGATATAGCCGCGCTGGAACAAGCAGCATCCCCGCGTACTCGCATCGTGTGTATAAGCCCCGGAATGCCAACAGGCCACGTGCTGACGCAAAGCGAATGGGAAGCAGTCGCCCGTGTTGCGACCAAGGCAGATGCTTGGGTTTTATATGACGCCGCGATGGAGCGGATTCTCTACGACCATCGCCCCATTATCCATCCCGTATCCTTGCCCAATATGAAAGAGCGTACCATCACAGTCGGAGCCGCTTCCAAAGAGCTGCGGATGATAGGCTGGCGAGTAGGTTGGGTCGTCGGCCCTCAAAATATTATGAACGACATCGGGCTTGTGAGCATATCGAACGTCGTATGCCAAACAGGCATCAGCATGGCCGGCGTGGCTGCAGGGCTCAATGCCCCCGATGATGGGCTGCAAGCAGCCCTCGCAATATGGGAACAAAGGCGGGATGTCTTATTGCACGAGCTTAATGGACTTCCGGTTATTCCTCCTCATGGAGGCTGGTCCTTATTATTGGACGCAGAGGCCCTCGGGCAGACAACCCAGGAAGTCACACAAAAACTGTTTAAAGACGCTAAGATCGCCGCCACGCCTATGATCGGCTGGGGAAATAACGCCGCTAAATACGTCCGTTTTGTATTTTCCAACGAGCCCAAAGAACGCCTAGTTGGCATAGGGGCAAAACTGAAGAAGGCACTAGGACTACTATGAAGAAAGCTCAAATTGCTAGAACATTGGAAGCAAGTTACTTATGAACTTAACGTATTTATTATAAGTTAATAACAATTGTATTAAAATTAAAATTATTTTATAATTGACAGTTTAACATAATACGCGTTTTAATAATGCGCCAAAATGAGGTTTAATTATGGCAACACCACTAAACAGTTTATCTAGTCATGCGAGCGGTGTCCCAGGTAGCGCACCTATCGATACAGCCAGCACTCCTGCACGCACTCCGGGCAGCGCACCCTCGGGGGCGGTAGATGCAGCTGTAGCGACTCCCTTGGCCGGGCGTGTAACGCCCGCCGCCGCACCCTCAAGCTCGAGCAGCGCTTTGTCTTATGCTAATACTCTCGCAAGATCAAACCTTGATTCGATGCCTTTTCTCTTGATCCGTGGTCCATATGCTGTGCCCAGGCCTGCAAACCTAAGTTGTGATGCCAGAATGCATCAGTTCCTTGCAGAATATTCAAAAATAGGTTTCCTCGATAATATAGAAATACGCTATGAGACAGCGGCTGATGAATCTGGCAGGCCATCACGTACCGTGGACATCGGAACCCTCGCAGCCCCTGGCCCGGGAACAACGCCTCCCCTTGCCGGACGTGTAACGCCCCCCACCGGGCCCTCAAGCTCGAGCCGCACTCCTGCACCCGCGCCAACTTCGTTCCCAAGCTATTGCCCGGTAGCATCAACTCCTGTGGCGGCAATATCGCAACATGAATTAGCTCAAAGGGCAGAACCGGAACTCAACAGAGTAGAAGCTATTCTGGACAGTGCCCATGACCTAGCAACGGCTGTCGACAATGGACAATTTCATTCTCTGGACAAATTGCGAGCTGCTACGGAAACCTGTCATAAAGAGGTCGATGCTATCCAAGAAGCTTGCACGTCAATAACTCATGTTCGGGTAAAATACAGGTTAGATGGCCTAGCGACCGAACTCGAGGAGTTGGATGGACGCGTTGCATTATGCGTCCGAAAGGCTAGTAGCCTCCCAAGCTCAAGCAGCGCGACGCCACCTGCATCAACTTTGTCCCCAGGCTCAAGCAGTTCTTCATCTCCTCCTACTACTTCCGCAAGCACAAGCAGTTCTTCTGCAGCTTTACATTATCTCAGGTTTGAAGGTGGAGGCTGTGTACTCAGGCCCGCACTCCCAAGCTCTAACGCAAGTATTTATGAGTTACACGCAGAACTTAAAAAACTGGGGTTACTAGAACATATACACTGTGAGATAGCGACTGACGATTCCGGCTGTCCGATCATGCGTATTCAGCTCAGCGGCCAGGATCTTCAATCTCTTTTCTTATCATTTCCATCGCTTTCTCCTTATCTTGATGTCCCTGCTTGTGACTCTACGCTTCCCAAGTCTTGTATGTTTGGACGTCGCGTGCCACAGGTTCCTAGCCACAAAGGTTTAGTCGAATCACGACCTGAAAAGCGCAACCAACTTGAACGCCTCTTGGCAGAGGCGCGCCATCGCAATGATTCTCTGCCGACGCCTGTATCTGTGCCATGCACGATTAGTGATAGCGCAATGACCTCTAACAGGTCAATTGTACGAGAAGTTTTTTCGCAAGGAATCCAGGGAATAGTGTGCGGCGAGAGTCATAGCCATGATAACTCTAAACAATTTGTCTTAGAAGCGATACGATCGAGACAAGTGAAGACTGTGTATCTTGAGCATATCTGTTATGACGCCTTGCAACCGATGCTCGACGCCTATTGGAAATCATCATCCGATAAGATGCCACTCGCACTTATGGCTCTTCTTGAGGGGCTGGATATGAAATTCCGTTTGCGCCCTGAATACAGTTACACGGCTATCGTGCGCGAAGCAAAAAGACACGGCGTCCGAATTGTGGGTATTGATACCACATTGACTCAAGCAGCCGGAACAGTAAGGCATCACGCAGACAGACTCATGGGTATGAATCAAGGAGCACAAACTATTGTCGAACATGAGCAAAGACAACATCCAGGCAACTTTATAGTTCTTACAGGAGCAGCTCATTCCTCTACATGGCTCGCAAAACGAGGTAAGCTAAGTGATGTTGATCGCACGATCGTCGGGCTGGCTGACCGTCTTCGATGCCTTAACATCGTTATCCAAGACGTGACAGAACGTAGGCTACACGCACCTCGTACAAATGTAAGCGGCTATCCGTATTCCTTAGGTTCCCATTACGAGGGATCCGTGGGAACACATATGCATCTCCATTTAGAAAGACATCCTCTATAATCTCCCTAGGCGCCGTGAGGAATGTGAAAAATGGGGATCCTGATGAGTTTCACAGATCAGCGATATCGATAATACGGTAAAAATAGCGACTTCTTAGGAGAGCATCCGAGACCGGGCCAAGATGCAGGAGAACAGGTGAAACGCCAAAGCCTTTCGGAAGAGAAAGCGCAGCTATTTTGGCTTTCATAGCTTCGATGACTTCAAGACCTAATTCACGACGCCACATTTTGACTTCGCAGACAAACAGGTTGTTGGAATGCGTTTGAATTAGATAATCGATCTGGCACCCTTTTTTTCGACCTGAGGTTTTTTGGATATAGGGATTGTCGATGACGATATCCTGGGCATGAATGCCAAGCGCTTGATAAATGCGCGGCCTGTTTTTCAGCAGCAGATTTTCGAGTTGAAAACCCAGCATCGGTTCCCATCCGGGCAAACTGGAAATAGGGACTTCCAAGAACGAACCTTGCTCAATCTTCGTAAGATTAGGTTCGATGTAATGGATATAGAAACGAAGATAGTTATCGGAAAGGCGGTACAGTGTCGATTTTCCGGGCTTGCCCGTTTTTAAAGACCAGTCAGGATGTTTACTGACAAATCCGCAAATATCAAGCGACTTCAAATGCTGGCTCAATGTACCGCTTGGAGAATACGCAATCGCCTTTTGAAGCGCCGCACGGTCCTTCATGCCCTGGCTTAAGACCTTAATGATCTTCTTGTACACCTCCCCTCTTGAGCTGAAAAGATCGTTGAAAATCCGATCAAACTCACGGACCAAAAGACCATTTTTCTCAAAACAGAGACGTTTGATATTTTCATCTGTACTGAGATGCGCTTGAATTTGCTCGAGATACCAAGGCACTCCGCCCGTGACGCTGAATATCTTAAAGAAATCGAGATCGGATCCTTTGAAACCTTGGAGCGTCAATAATTCGCGGCATTGTGGAATGGCCAGCTCATTCAACTCCAGATAGAGCGAGACCCGTCCAAAAAAAGCCGTGCTGTTGATAATATTCTTATCGATCCAGGTCGAAATCGAGCTGCACAAAATAAGTACAACGGACGGGTAGTTCTGCAAGACAAGATCCCACCAATTTTTCAACTTGGAGGTAAACGTCGGGTCTTTTGAACCCATCCACGAAATCTCATCAAACAGAATGACAGTGGGCTTTTCTGTAAGATGCCTGGAAAGGTGTGCAAAGGCATCACTCCAATCGGTAAACGTGAAAGGCGGTAGATGAAATAAAGCCGCTAACTGGCGCGCAAAGGCATCGCGCTGATCCTGCGCCGTTACCCCTTTCACCGGTGCCAGCCCGCTAAAAGGCAAGAACACCTTTCCTCTCCCGAACTCTTCCGCAAGGCGGCTTTTCCCTATCCGGCGCCGCCCCTTCATGACAGCTAAGCACGCCCGACCTGACTTCGCCAGGTCCTCCAATCTCTGCAGCTCGTTATCTCTTCCGACAAATGGTTTCATAGACCCATGTTAGAATGAGCAGGATGTTTACGTCAACCCATCATGCTCAAAATCGACATTTGTCAGTTTCGAGCATATTCAAACCTTAAGCCATTAATTTTAAGGGCGATAAAAATCTGAAAAATATTTAATTCGCACAGCCAGGCAAAGCTTAGCTCTCCAACACGGCCCTAAAATCATCGATTTTTCGCTGCCGTGGAATTTTGCAACACCTTCTATATCCTGCGGCCTAACATGAACATTTCAGTTCTCAATAAGCCCCAATCAATTCCCATCTATTCAGCAACTTCTCTACCTCACCCCAGGGAAGGCGCCTACCCTTAACTTTCATAGCGTCAAAACTGCCTTTAGCTTGACTCTGCTGTATAATTTTCTGATTCAGCAATTCCTCAATGATCCATATCGTCCCATGTACTTCAACTCCTTCCTTTTTCGCTGCGATGCGAAGATCTTTATCTCCTGTTAAAAGGGGACATTGTTCTTGAAGTGCCAGAGCTAAAGCGGAATGGTCCATCATGCTAGGTCGCGGATACTGTTGGGTTAGAAACTCTGTCTTCTTGACTGATTCAGCAGTAAGACTTTTTACTTTTAAGCCGGCCTGCAGAAGATGGCTGTGTTTTTCTCTAAGCTCTAATTCAAAGAGGATGTCAGGGACTGCGACTTCGTAAGGAAGCCGAAAAATGACAGGCGTTAAATTACCGTCTTCGATGTCGATCAGAATGTTAGCATCGCTGATGAGTATGAGCATTTCCGTTTCGCAAATCACGAAGAGCTTTTAATTGAGAGAGAGAACAGGATAACAGTTCTGCGGCTTTTGGCTCCCCAATATACTCTTCACCGAGAGCATGAAATAGCATTTGTGTAAAGATGTGAGCTTTTTCTGAAGGGACTTCTAATCCAGGCTCTTTACGATGCCATCCCTTCTGTCGGAAACGAATTACAAGACTTTTGTAATAGGACTCTTGAATAACCCTCAAATCCTTAAGTCGATAACAAATCGCTCCCATACTTAATTGAAACTGTTCTTTGAGCAGAAGAAGTTCTTGCCATTCAATAGCTCGACGCTCTTTTCCCACCGCTTGAAACACAGCATCACGAGGAAATAGAAAAGCACTTGCAAATCGATTACAAGCTTGTTCTTCATCCAATTTTGAAGAGAGGCGGTTGATAAAAATGTAATGAGCAAGTTCATGAGCCAAATTGAAGCGCTGCCGATCACCAGGCCATCTTGAGCTAATCACAATGATCGGCTGATCATTGATAACAGTAGAAAGACCGTCAAAGTGTTCTCCATCGGCATCGATAATAAACACTCTTATTCCCTGACTTTCAAACGCATCGATAAGATCATGGATGGGAGCAAGTCCTAGTTTCCAATGATTACGCAGTTTTTCAGCAACTGCCTCTATCTCTTCGAGACCATTAATTTTCTGAGGGAAATCAGCCGGAAGTTCAAATATAGGTACCGGAGAAGCAGGATAAAGATTCTCTAATTCTAAACGACGCTCGATCTGACTAATCACCTCAAATTTAATTGCTTCTTCCGCATTTCCATTTAGTTTTTTTCGTTTTCGAAACTTTACATTCTCAAGCGTGACTTTGATTGGGCGGAAAAAAAAATCGACGCGAACTTTAAGGGCCTTTGCCAACTTTATGAGCATGTCTGAGGAGGGATAGACGATCCCGTCTTCGTATTTTTTGATAGCGGCATGGCTTAAGTTCACCAGGTCGGCAAGTGCGCGTAAACTTAACCCAGCCGCCTTTCTAGCTTGCTGCAGACGAATGCTTAAGTTATTCATAGCTAGACATCCCCATGCAGGCCATTCCCACTTGGTTTACATTATGACAAAAATCCACCATCTTGTAAACCAGACGTTTTTCAAGCATTCTGACCCAAAATAACTTAGGGACTGGGCAACAACACCTCCAATGACCACATTTTTGTTTTTATCATTTCTGGCAACAGCATCTGTTAGGATCTCAATCTCTACCTCTAAACCATCGACCTTAGGTCCGAAAGAAAGTAACTCGTTCCTTCAGCACTGCTTGAACAGGCCTATCTTTCAAAATCTCTACCTTCTTTACATTCTCATTCGCATCGAAATACACTTTTGCCGAAAAGTACTCAGTTTCATGAAATTGCTCTTCGAATGATGTGCCAATCAATTCCCAAAGTCCATAGGTCGAGTAATCTAGAATAGCATACAAGCAGCCCCGTATCGTCGACCCATTTTGTTTTTGGAACTGATAGGTTTCGATGAGGTTTCCATCAGCGGCTCTTTCTGTATCCAGCACTTCATCGCACGCTGACAGAAGAGCATTACGTGAATTGGCCTTTTGCACCTGATTGGCTGTCGTACCACTTTTATCCATGGCCATCATGATTGAGCAAGACGGGCAGATTAATACCAACGCAAAAAGGGAAAGGGCATGTTTCGCAACTTGAATAATTTCCACCCATATCCTCATTTACAGCCTTTTGGATATCATCTCTGCATTTTCATAAAGTTACTCACCCGGTCCAGAGCGTTGGTATGTTGCCGTCTATTTGCTTTTTGCGAACTTCGATTCGGAAAAAGGGATAACGTTCTTGCGGCCTTTAGGCTTGACTGGTTTGCATTTGTCGCCCCAGGCGAAGCTCACTTCAAGTATTTCATCTTGTCGGATGCAAGAGAGCTGACACTTTCCTCCTTCTTTCTCTTTTAAGGATGGCAGAATCATGGTGTGAAGGACGCCCTTGTCGGTTGCTGTTTGCTCCCTATTGATTTCTTCATCGCCTGATATAGATCGTAGAGTGAAGATTTCATTCGGTTTGAATCCGCTGCAACGGCATTCAAATACTTTGAGATCTCTCATGATAATTTCTATCTTGGCGCCATCACTTCCAATTGCTTCAATCGGAAAAGGAATGAGTTCTCTTTTGATTTTTAGGGAACCGTCCTTGGCCTGAAAATAATAGGTAGTGCTCTCACCTGGTGAAAACCCATTGATGTAAACAACATGTTGGACGGGACCTTTTTCGTTTTTGACTTGTCCATGCTCATCCGTTTTATCCGTCTCAACTACTTTCGTCGTATAATCGAGCGCTTCGTGAACGATCTTGTATTCACAATTCGGTGGGAATGATGTGAATTCATAGGATATAAGCAGGCTGTCCCTGTAGAATATCTCTTCGCATTTTGTCACTTTAAACCATTGGTTTTCTTCAGCATGTAAAGTGGAAAAGCAACCAAGTGCTATGGTGAACGCTAATAGTAGATGTGTGAGAGTTTTCATTTGTGTAGCTTAGGTGATTTGCGGGTCGGTTATGGTAGTGTTTTAACTCGTTCTAGGGCTTCCTCGTAGCTTTCTTTAAAATCCTTTTCTTTTATGAATTCATCTTTTTCCGAATCAAAGAAGCAATAATGGATTTTCCCTTCTGACAAATAAACATACGATACATATTCCTTGGGAACTTCATTTTCGTTTTCATCACAAAATGAAATTGCGAGATATAAGTTATGGTGATCTGTTGGATATTTTTTTAAGTAACTTCTTATGTCATTATTAGAATTTATTCTTTCAATAAAACCTTGCGAGATCGTTATTAACAATCTTCTCGCCTGATCAATATTTAGCCTTTGGTTTCTATAAGAATCAAACACTAGATTCATTTTTTCTATGTTATACATCATTGCTCCACCGATTCCAATGAGCTCTAAACGATGAGTTCTGTAGACATCTTTAGAAAAAGAATTCATAGCTTTATAGGCTTCAGTAGCCCAAGGTGTTTGTTTAGTTGTGGCGCACCCAGAAAAGAGAAGTAGAAGCAATGCGGATATATATTTCATCGGACGCTCTCATTTCGTGCTGTGAATTCTTTTCCAAGACGTTTTATCTGCCCACGATAACGCTTAACCATAATGCCATGGTCAATGAGAGGTATGCCCATTGTAGATCCAACGAATTGCACGTTTGTGTCTTTACAGAAGAGTGCACGTGTATATTCAACGACATCGGTCATAGGGACAATATCTCGTTTGGAGACATGGTGAGTTACCTCAGCTAGTTTCGAGGAAAATAGACTGGCTGAGCCGAAAGTATAGACGGTGATCTTATTTCTTTCTTCGGCAGACATTCTTTGAAGAGCAAGGTCAACGACAAGCCCACCTTCGCTATGGGCATATTGGCGGATCCTGCCTTCTGAACCCATTGTGGCAAATAGCTCTTTCCACAGGTTGATTTGTTGTTGAACTGGTTCAGGGCTATAGCCCCCCTTTTTAAATAAGGCTCCAAATAAATCGAAAAGGATACCGCGTGTGGGATTGTACACAACGTGTACGTTACAACCTCCATGCTTGCGGGATATGTACTCGCCGCTAGCTTTTGCATCACACAACAAATTACCAATGCCATTTGTGTGCGCGAGCCTTTCGTTTGGACTCAATTCCCCCTGACCTACGGTAATGGTTTGGCATTTATCCGCAAGGGGATGGGGATACTGATCTTGAAAAATTTGGCCGACGAAGCGGCACGGTATGCCTCCAAGATAATCGGGGATGATGTGTTGGCCAACGGCTTCGATAAAAGAACCGACAAAGTTCATAAATGAAACAAGGATAATCGAGATGCCCTCCATGAGGGCGGAAGGCGGTGCGCGACGGTCATAAACAACTTTACTAAAATAGTCTTCTTCCTGGAGGCCGAAGAGGTCGAGGTGGTGGAGTGGGTTGTTCAGGACGAAGGCGTATAGGTTAGGGCCTTGGTCGAGGCCGGAGGGATCGGGGGTGAGCCAGCGCCCTTCTTCGGGAGAATAATACCGGCGGCCGAAGTAGATAAGACCTGTGAGCTTGTCGTGGCGTTTGGAGGCGAAGCGCCAGGGGTTGCGGTGTATGATGGATGGCTCTTCTCCAAAGGCGGTATAGGTGTAAGACTCGAAAATGCGACCCTTGGGATTGATGAGCTTTTGGACGTTGCCGAAGACGTCGTGGATAGGGGCATAGGCAGTGCCATCGAGTTCTATGGCGACAGCGGAGGCGATTTCGGCACCAAAGCCATGGCCGAGAACGCGCAGCTCGGTGATGGTGCCTTGTGCGTCGCAAGACCCGATTTCAAGGTCGCCGTCCCAGAGGAAGAATTCTTGGGTGCTATCTTGCCATGCGCCCCATGTGTAAGTAGAGGTGCTGGCGTGCAGACGGCGATGCCAAGCGTCATAGGCGTAATGAATACGCCAGGAGTTTTTCTTTTCAATGGCGATGAGGCGGCCTAAGGCATCGTAGCGATACTGGATCGATCCGGTATCGGAGGTTTTGCTAAGAGGATTGCCACTCAGATCGTATTGATACTGCCGCCTGCTGCAGGAAAGAAGCTGGTTGAGGTCATTGATCGTACAGGCGTCAAAATCCTTCATGCGACGATTATGGAGGCTATCATAGCTGTAGGCGTGGTCGGAGGGGCCGTATTCGCGGCTCATGTGCCCAAGATCGTCATATGTGTAAAAGCGCTGGACCTTGTCGCTCAAAGTGCTTGTGACGTGGCCGGCGGCATCGCAACTAAGGATTTTTTGCCAATAATACGGGCTTGCCGAGCCAACCAAGCGTCCATCGTGATCGTAGCCATAAGATTGCTGGCCTAGATTATGGATAAGCTCTTCGCTAGCGAGTTGGCTCCGCGCTGTATACTGTAGATAACGATGCGTATAGAGCGTCGCACCTTTAGAGTCGGTACGGGAAATAGCGCTGAGGCGGGCGTGGTCATAGGTGTAGTGGATGGCCGAGTTGTCAGGAAGGGTGAAAGCGGCGCGTCTACCAAGGGCGTCGAAAGTGGCTGAGATGACGAGGCCTGTCGCGAGTTCTTCATGGATGAGTCTCCCCCATGGGTCATAACTGCGCAGGCTGCGCGATGCTGTAACAGCGTCTTCCACGAGTGTCGGAAGATTTAGTTCGTTGTAGTGATAAGTGTAATCGATGGTGTTGTCGCTGGAAAATTGCCGGATGCAGCGGCCAAGCGGATCGTATTGTGAAATGAGTGTAACTCCATCGGGTTTCAGCGTGCGCGCAAGAAGTCCCCTAGCAGTGTAGCTATAGCGTGTGATGCGATGAAGAGCAGTGCCTTCGGCTTCGGCTAATTGGATAAGGCGCCCCATGCTGTCATAACTGTGCAGAGTAGCGATCTTGCCGGATGCAGAAGGAGCAATGACTGTTGCGGTTTCGGCTATCCTGCGGCCATTATTGTCGTAGCGGTATTCGGTGCAGGCAAGTTGTTTGCCAGACGTATTGAGAGTTTCCTCTTTGACGAGGTGCCCAAGAGGGTTGTGGGTTTTCACCGTGCGGATGCCGAGCGGGTCTGTAGCTATGATCTGCAAAACTTCCCGGCCTTGGGTATCGCGATAGTGATCATTATACGTGATGTGATGGACGCGCCCGCTAGCATCGATCTTTTGCAAGACACGTCCCAGCCCATCATAGAGAGTCGCTTCCTGCACGATCCATGTCTGATCCCAGATATGGGTTTCGAGGAGGCGGTCCGCTCCATCGTGGACGAGTTTCTTGTGTGAGAGAAGATGGCCTGCACGGTCTTCCACTTTCTCTTCGATGAGCCGATTAAGGAAATCGTATGAGCTCAAGACGATGGTTTCTCCTTGTTCGGTTTTATTCAAACGTCCCCGTTCGTCGTAGGAAAACGTTGTTGCAAGGGCGGCTTGTTCGCCAATTTTGCGTCCGGCGAAATCATAGGTGAAATGGGTGGTGTTGCCGGCCGGGTCAGTGCGGGAAAGAAGGTGGAATGTTGAAAAGGTAGATTGTTCTTGGGCAAGTACATGGTTGTCACAGTCGGATATCCTCGTAGCGATTATATGGTCAAGGCCATCATAGTCGCTCGTTGTCCGCAGGCCTTCCTGGTCGATGGTTTCGTGCAGGAGGCCGTCGAAAGTATAGGTCTTGTGTTCGGAAGAGCCATCAGGATGTTCGATATGTATGATTTGTCCGAGGGCGTTGTAGGTGATTTTCGTGGTATGGTTTTCTGCGTCGGTGTTGGCGATGGGCCTGCCTCTGCTGTCATAGATAGAGGTCAGTATCGGCGTTCCGCCTTCGTTAGGCGGTAAAGTGACATGAAGAGGCTTGCCACGGCTGTCGGGTTGTATGAAGGTGGTAAAGCCGTTTGAGTCAGTCGTCGCGGTCAAATGTCCGAGGGAATTGTAGCGACAGAGGAGTGTTTGTTCGATGTTATCGAAGGTCGTGAGTCTTTTCTTGATAAGGCGACCTGCAAGATCGTACTGAAAATCGAGCACTTGTGCGCTACCGGAGCTGACTTCCTGGATTTTAAGGCCTTCGGGCGTGTAATTATACCGAGTCGCCTGGCCAAGAGCATCTTGCTCTTCGAGCACTCTTTTCTGGGCATCGTAGGTGACTTGCAGAGTATGGCTGAGGGTATTTTCATCGGTGTAATGGTCTTCGCGACAGACTTTGCCGTGAGAGGAATACTGCTGCACTTTTTTAGAGAGCAGAACTTCCTTTTGACTCGCGAGATCGAGATAGTACTCGCGGATGACGGCGGGGAGTCCAAAAGCCGGCATCTCCTCGCGCAGTTCGAAACGGCGAATATGGCGCTCCGTAACACCTGTTAGGTCATCGATTGCCGGCTTGCAGCCATCGTCCTCGATTATTCCAATCAAGTTGCGATCGTCATTGTAGATGGAGAAGGTGCGTTTGCAGAGTTTGTCATGCGCATAGGTCAGATGTGCCGTAGGCAAATCGGTATCGTGGAGATAGGCGAATGTTGTTTTCCTTCCATTATCTTCTTCGCACTGGATGATCCGGTCTTTGTCATCATAGGTATAGTGCTTTGCATAGGACTCGCAGCCGTTCGCGATCGGACGGTTGTTGTCATCGAGGGTAAGAGGTGCCGGTGATCTTCCGGAGAGGTTGCCCCATAGGCGCTCTTCCAGGACATTTCCCCGGCTGTCATAGGAAAAGGTGCGGGCGATATGATTGCCTGTGATTTTATCAAGCCAGCTTTTGCAGACAAGCTCCCCTTGTCCATGGGGTTGACCTGAGCCATAAGAAAAACGTTGCTCGGCCAGAAGAATTTCTCCGTGCGCGCGCTGCTCGAAATATTCGACCTTTGTCGGGTGGCCGTGATCGTCGTAAAAATAGGTAGTGCGGTTGCGCAAAGGATCGAAGACGTCGGTGATTTTTTGAAGCCACCGGTTGTTTTGGTGCTTCCCTTCTACACGGTAGACAAAGCGATAAAGTTGGATCTTTTGATCCCCCTCCCCATTGGGGGCGAGGATCGACCTGATGCGCCCTATACGCGGATCATGCTTGTCGACTTTAACGTGGATATCGTCAAGATGATTGTCCTTTTCGTGATAATAAGAAAACTCAAGATAATTGCCGCTTTCTGATGTCTGACAATGGAGTTCTTCATTTTTGTGGTCATAATGGAGCTTTGGCCTACTGGATCCAAAGATGTCCGTTAGAACATGATGATCCCTTTCTTTATGGAAGCGGTAACTAAGATGCTGGCCATCGCTGGTCTCGATATTGCAATCGCGCGGCTTGTTTTTGTCGAAATAGTGGAATTTGATCCACGAATAGATTTTTGTTTGCTCGGGATTTGTCGCCTGGATCTCGATCAGGCGGTGATTTTTGTCATACTTATATTTATAGTAGCTACCGGACGGCAGCCTTTCTTGCTCGAGATAGTAAGCTTCTTCATCATCGTGTCTTCTTTCAAGCTTGTAAATTCTTTCGCCGCCATTAGGCAGGCTGAGGATGAAGCGCTTATACTCAGTCCGGATCTTATAATTTTTCAGATTAGAGCGCGCGCTGATGATGCCATGTGCGGTGTTCGTTACGCCACTCCCATCCTCAATGAACGCTGGAATAAATTCTGCACCCCATTTCAGCCCCTTCCGTTTAAAACATAGGCGGGAGCCGGAAGGCTCATGAACGATGAGGTGTGTTTCATCTGCAATCAGTGCATTGCTTTCGTCATATGTCTGCATGGATTCAAAGTATAAAACGAGATGGGGCAGCAGTTTCCATTTGGAATGCTTTCCAGGCATGTCTTTGACATAAGCATGGCTAATGACGATAGGCACAACGCCTTCGACGCGGATGTCTTCTTGTGCTACGCAGCAACTGCCGCTGATGGGATCGACGATGCCCGCGACGAGGATGCCGGGTTCCCCTTCTGTCGTTGCTAGAATAAAGGGATCGACTTGATCTGAGAAAATGGAAGCGAAAGAGAAAATGAAGATGAAATGGAAAGAAAAAAAGATGCGGAGAAGCATAGTAAGCCGAAGTGAGTAGGAAAAGTGGAAGAAAGTAAAATGCCGTCGTGAATTCTCACAAGTCGGAAAAATAACTTGAAGTGTTCTTGCAAGGAACAAACCATCAAGAATCGGTTAAGAAAATTGTCGTAGAATTATTTGATTTTTGCTAAGGTGCGCTCCACCAAAACAGAAAATGTTTTGGTAGATTCGATCGATTTTTCAAGCTCACCTAGGAAATGATCATGAAACACATATTCTCGTTGTTATGCCTCGCACTTACATCAACAAACCTTGTACTCGGAGGGGAACTAGAAATCAGGAAAATCAATCCTCCCAAATTAGGTCCTGATCATATCGGAAGAACGGTGTTATGCCACCGCCCCTTGCGTTTAGGAGGGCCAAAACTGGATGTTGAAGAGCTCTTTGGCAAACTCATTGCAAGCAGTTATGGGCATAGCGGCAGCGGATGGACTTTAGGGCCTGGATCTGTGAAGTATGTAATCGGCCTGCTCGAAGACAAGATGACCAGCCAGCACATGGACAAACAGGAACCTATTGCGATTGTGGGCGCCGGAGTCATGGGTTTAATGAGCGCTATAGAACTTAGACAACGGGGCTATCAAAATATCAGAATTGTCGCAGAGGCTTTCGAGAATTTAACCTCTCATAAAGCAGGCGGGCAATTTGCTCCCGTTTATATGGGCAATGATCCAAGTGTGCAACCGCTTATGGATCGAATTGGCGTCGACTCCTACAACTTTTATAAGGATATTATCCTCGGGAAGCATCCGTACCTGACACGGGGCGCTGCTCTTGTGACGGATTATTTCGAAAATAAAGAGGACTTTGGGCTTGAGCCTTATGTTGCAGCGGGCGCAATGCAACCTGCTAAAGAGGTTCTTTTAGACTTCCAAAATGGAACGACGAGGAAAATGTTCGCCTATGACGATTGCATATACATGGATGTCTCTATTCTTATGCAAGACCTTCAAAAGACCGTACGGAATCAACAGATTCCTCTTATGCAACAAACGATCGACTCGTTTGCCGATTTAGAAGAGAAGGTCGTTGTCAATTGCACTGGCCTTGGTGCAAAAAGACTTCTGGGCGACGACAAAATCATCTCTGTTCAGGGACATCTCGTGATGTTAAAGGATCAAAATCCAGAAGATGTCAATTACATGATCGAGATCTATCTTGCTCAAGGAAAGACATCAAGCGGGCTGGATAATACGCGCGCCTTTTATATCTTCCCGAAACATCTTCCCGATTCAGAGCCAAATGATATCGGGGTCATGGGAGGAACATATATCAAATATGCAGATCCCAGCATGCCTCACGAAGAGGAATTTGCACTGATCGTCGAAAATGCAAAGAAATTTTACGGCATCGAATAATTTACCCTTCGATGAAGAGGCGATCCTTAGGATCGCCTTCTATAACCATAACACACTTAAAATCAATGTTTTATGTAAATATACACACGTTTTTCGTACGAAAAACGTGGAGATCTAACACGTTTTTCCAACGAAAAACGTGAAAACTGCCACGTTTTACGAAGGAATACGTTGCTTTTGCCTAAAAATTTGCTTATACTAAGGCTATGAAGCGAGACATTTACAAGCTACTCGAAGTATGGAAGCAATCTGTACGACGCAAGCCGTTAATATTAAACGGGGCCAGACAGGTTGGTAAAACATATGCTCTAAAGCATTTTGGCAAGACATCCTATGATAAAGTGGCCTACCTCAATTTCGAAAAGGATGAAAAGCTAGGCCAATATTTCGAGGGCACCTTAGACCCTAAGCAACTCATCAAAATTATCAGCATCCACACGGAAATAGAAATTGAACCCAATAATACGCTGTTGATCTTTGATGAAATTCAGAACTGCCCGAAAGCACTCAATAGTCTGAAGTATTTTTGCGAGGAGGCAAACGAGTATCACGTTGTTGCTGCAGGTTCACTTTTAGGCGTAAAAACGGCGGGAGAAAAAGGCTTTCCTGTTGGGAAGGTCAACTTCCTCCACTTGTATCCGTTGACTTTTTTCGAATTTCTCTTGGCCTTGGGCCAGGAAAAAACAAGGGCTTACCTTGAGGAATATAACTCTTATGAGCCGATTCCAAACCCCATGCATGAGAAGTTAATCCAACTATTGAAACTTTACTTTTTTATTGGAGGGATGCCCGAGGCCGTTGCTGAATACGCCAAAACGGAAAAGTTGAATGTTGTCAGGGAAATTCAGTTGGAAATCTTGAATGCGTATGAAAGAGACTTCGCCAAACATGCACCACCCCAAGAGATCATGAAGATAACGACGGTCTGGAAACAGGTGCATCGCCAATTAGTCAAAGAAAATAAGAAATTCATTTTCGCAGCGATTCGAAAAAGCGCTCGAGGCAGAGATTATGAAGAAGCCATCCAGTGGCTTTCCGATGCAGGACTTATCCATAAAAGCTACCTGGTAGAAACCCCAAAATTTCCTCTTAGTGCCTACGCTGACAATAATGTTTTCAAGATCTTTCTAGCAGACGTGGGATTACTCGGCGCTCAAAGCAATCTCTCTCCACACACTATTATCGATGGGGATCTTTTATTTACAGAGTTCAAAGGTGCTTTCACAGAGAATTACGTTGCGCAAGAACTGATCGCCACCAAACACAAAGAACCCTATTATTGGACAAGCGAAGGTATTGCGGAAGTTGATTTTTTACTTGAAGACGATCATGCGATTTATCCGCTGGAAGTGAAAGCAGGTGCAAATCAGAAAAAAAAGAGCCTTCTTGTCTATAGCCAAAAATACATGCCTTCGAAACTCATCCGCACTTCCACCATGAATTTAAAACACGATGGCGATATTTATAATTTCCCTCTCTATCTCATCTCCCGATTTCCCTTAATTTGATCCGAGCAAATAGATGCGAAAATGAAAATAGAGTCCTTATGCAGAAAATTAAATGTTTAACAGTCATTAGATTCTTTATCCTTGCTGTACTTGTCCTTTTTTCTCGTGGACTGTCTTCTGATGAAATTATAAACTGCACAGGAAATCAAGGTGTGAAAATGATCGGTCATAAACTACTTGGATCAGGAAAGGAAAAAGTTTTGGTGATGCATCATTGGATGGGCGATTCTACGAGTTATGACCCCCTGCTGCCATACCTGGATACCGAACATTTTACCTATCTATTTGTAGATTTACGCGGGTATGGGCGTTCGATAGCATTGCGCGGGACGTATTCAGTGGAAGAAGCGAGCGCCGATGCAATCAATCTGATCAATTCTTTGTCTTGGGACAAATTTCATATTGTTGGACACTCGATGTCTGGAATGATTGCCCAAAAAATAGCCGTGGATAATTCCTCACGGGTGAAAAGTGTCGTCGCCATTACACCTGTGCCCGCTTGCGGATCTCCGAGCCCTAAGGACTTGATGGACTTTTTAGAAAGTGCGGCGAGTAATAATGATGACGGTGCGATCGAATGCATAAACTTGCTCACAAGCCGTCGGTATTCCAATTTTTTTGCAAAAAAAATGGTTGCGGATTGGCGTAGTTGCTCAACAAGTGACGCACGCGTCGGCTATTTGCACATGTTTTCTAACACAGACTTTTCTGACTCGGTGAAAGGCTTAAAAACTCCTATGTTAGTTATTTTCGCTGAGCATGACTTTGAAGGCGCAGAAGCATTAATGCGTGATACATTTCTGAAATGGTATCCCAATGCTCAGTTGGAATGTTGTAAGAGCTCGGGACATTACCCCATGCTAGAAACACCTGTATATTTGGCTAGCACCATTGAAAAATTCCTCATCAATCACAGAGAAGCTAATCCTGATCGTCCTGAGTAACAAAAATTCTATCTTATGTGCTGGAATCTATGTTTTGCTTATGACGTTGTTCACTGGCATAGCCCTACGCTTTTCATTTTTTTCAATTTTTCATAGAAGGGTTTTTGCTGCTGATAGATCTTTTCCAGAGCAGGTACATAGGCGTCAGGGAGTGCAGTGAAAAGGGGCCTCAGGGCCCGCAAGTTGTATGTCAAGCGGCTGTTATCGAATGGTCATATCGAACACGCTTTTTGGACGCGAAAGTTTCCGAGGTTTATCTTCATCCACCCTCCAAACACTGAGGGTTTGCTCACTAGAAACGCTGCAAAAGACTGTATCGTTGGGCTTCTTGGCCAGCTTCAGCATACGGCCTGGCTGATATTCAGGAGAGTAGCTGAGGAGCTTAAAACACCGGCGGTCACGGTCATAAAACCAAGCAGCGAGGTTGTTCTGTTGCGTGCTGTTGTATCCGTGCGCGGTGACAAGGACTGTAGAGCTCAACCAGATAAGGTCGCATATTTGTGAATGGGTCTTCATGGTGGCAACTACTTTTGGCGCAGGAACGCGAGAAGATCCGACCCCGCTATCAGGTGTGGGATCTAATGTATTTTCCATATATCTCAACGTGGGATCAGCAGTCCCTCCACCTGATAGCAATCTATTGGAGAAGTCTGGCTGCCACTGTAGAGCTTTTACTGCCGCACCGTGAATACAGCGCAGGGTTTTTTTATTAAAAGCATCAATCAAATCGACTTTATTGGCATTACTTCCGACAGCCAGACAGCGACTATCTTCCGACCATCGAAGCGACAGGAAGAGATCAGGTGACCTGCTGATCGCGTATGGATGGATCCCTCCTTCACGTACATCGCCTTGGTAAATGACATCGGTCGTTCCTAAGAAAAATTCGTTTTGATTCCTCCAAGCAATATCATAAATATGTTTTCTTACATCTAGAGTTCTAGTGATTTTTTCTTGTTCGATATCCCAATATTTGTAGCGGCCGTGCTTATTTGCTTCCATGAGACAATGTTCGTCACTAGGATTCCAAGCTACAGCGCATACACTCCCAAGTTCTGAATGCTTACGCCAACTATCACTACCGCTAAGACAGGCAGGCGGCTTTACTAAATCGGAAATATGTAGATCAGAACCTAAACCAAGTGCCAAGAAACGATTACCCAATGCCATCTGGTTGCCGTAAAAATCATTGGAATAATCCGGAGCCTCCTTCAAGTCCCTCGGATTCCAAGTTATACGCGTGGGTAGTTTGGGCTTTGGTTCGACTCTCTTTAAAGGTCGCAATGGAGCGAATGTAAGCAGTCTTTTATCAATCGGGCTATCAAGTAGAAGTCGATGTAACTCGATTTTATAAGGAGTCGCGTCTTTGAAATGGGCCTCCATAATGGATAGTCTACCTGGAGAGTCTGTGGCCGCTAGAGGAGCTCGAAGTGGGATTTCTCGCGATCCTGGAGAACCTGCTAGACACGGGGGTAAAATAGGTTTTGCGGCTGTGGCCAGTCTGCATGCATATCTTGGGTGCAATGCTAGAGGCGCCACTCTATCACTGTAGGAAACAGGAGACTCTCTCGAGGAAGAAGAGGAAGAAGAGGAAGAAGAAGAAGAATCTGCCTTGGCTTTGCTAGGGACTTCCTCTGTACCTAGCGTAGATCCAGGTGCAGGCACATGAACATTAAATGGTGATGCTGGGCTTGAACGAACTGAGCTTAGGGACATATACTCCTAGTATTTAATAGGCGATTGCAGAATTTTTAAAAGGCGTTCATTTTGCCATATTTTTATGTTCTAATCAAGCAAACATGAATTTGCACAAATTAATTCAAAACAAATTTTAAATATGAATCCACTTAGGGAGGACCCCTTTTTTAACGAGAACGATTTCTCGTTAAAAAAGGGAGGGGAAGGTGAGGCATTTCTTTTGTGGAGTGCGGCGACATGGCGCATGCGCATCAAGCTAAGAACATAGGTTACTGAGTTTCTATTACTTGAAGAGGTTTTTGCAGGGCTGCGGAAACATAAGACGACGTTAGCCTGAGTCTGCAAAAACCTCTTGCGCTCTTAACATATAAAGATATTCAATATCAGCGATATACGCCCTTAGCTTGATGCGTATGCGACCTGGCGCCGCACTCCATAAAAGAGATGCCTAAGTAGAGAGCGGAACTGGCTTTGAGGTCTCTATACCAGCATGAACCGCGGGAGTTCCCCCTGATGAAGATGAAGATGCCGCTCCGTCTACCAAAGTTCTGAACAGATGCACACGGGCTAGTACAGCGTCTTTGATCGTCGTTTTTGCAGGATCCCCTAAGAATAGGCTTGGTTTTCTGACAGAAACATAACGGTCTACTGTTTTAGAAAACGGTGCTAATTGAGATTCGCAGAAAGTGCATACCCGGTCGAAATCGGACGATGAAAGGTTTGCAATTCTTCGAGCAGCACGTCGCAAACTCTCTGCTGAAATATCCAAATTATGTATTCGGCTATAGGCGCTTAGCTTCTCTAACCAAGCTGCATCCAGGGTAAAGTCGAAACCAAAAGAATTTTCAAAATTCAAAGCTTGCTGTGCGTCAATTTTAAAATAGCGCGTCTTCCCAGTCTTAGAAGTTACAACCCCTACATTACTTTGATTAGCATCATAACCTTTTAAGTCCTTCTCTCCTAACAACCATGAGGCCACAACGATGTTTGCCAATTCTTCATCCTCTGATCGCAAAATACGACCCTTTGGGGGAGTGTGATAATCGTACATAGACATAAAAGTGTCATCAACCTCGGAACCAGCGTAAAATGTATCCTCATTGCGAACGACAAGAATGACATTTGGCGCGCTGTCGCCAAGTATCAATTTATATAAATTGCCAGCATAGAATTCCTGCACAGCATCCTTCTTCATATAGTATGTATAACCATCTTTGTGTTGGTGCATGCCGGAAAAATCCGATGAGACGCTCATCCGCTCAAAATCTTCCCTTGAGCATCCCGAACGGGCAGGAGTCTTAGCGTGTAATCCAGATGACGACGAAGATGTTGCTGGCGAGGTTTCTTTATCCGCTTCTCTTTTAGATCCTTCTTCTTTGCGAAAACTCTCTATTTCAGCAAGGGCTTTTGCGAGGTCGGAAGGAAAGGTGCAATAGCGAAATTCACTTGCCCATTCAGATTCCAGCAGCCGGTGCATCTCACGCTTCTGATGATACTCAGGCAAAGGGGCTCTCATCGGATCAGTATCCCCAGCTTTACCGGAAGCCTTTAAACGCAACCATATGCCGTTGATGATCTCTGGGTAAGTATCCTCTCTCGCAATTAAAATAAATGGGACCTGTGTTACAAGCTCTTGGATTTCATCAGGCGTGCATCTATCGCCAATCATACTGCGCAGGCGAACCAACCACGCAGGATCAATTACCCAATTGGTCTCTTCTATCCTAAGTCGTAAATAAGGCGAAAACCCCTCAGTGGTACTACGCATGGATAGCTGTGCTTCTTCTTTTTCACCATCGATTATTATGAGGGCGTCATCTGAAACGTCGAATTTGGCGTTATAGGCTTTTCCAAGAACACAAAAAAGCTTGCTGTTACATGAAAAGCTATCAAACATGCTAGGGAGCGGCTCCTCGGCACCCTTTTTTATGAGCCTTTCAAAAACTGCCCATGCTTTTTGATTTCTGCGCACAAACTCAGGCGCCCTAGGGATGCAACCTTCAAGAGAGGGCAACGAAGATGCGGTAGGCGCTGGGCGAGCATCAGATCTAGTCATCGAACTACGTGCAGCCATAATTTATCACTGATATTAATTAATGTAATTTATTATAGAACTATATTTAATAAAAACCAATAAAAAATAATAAATATGGCATATTAAAACATTTAATATATGTCCAATTTTAACTATCGATATAGATGCAAATAATGGGAAACAACACTTTCAATGTGCGTCCATTTCGCACGGATGAAGCGGAGGCGGCGCTGGCGGTCTTCGGGGGTGTTTGCCTGGCGCAGCAGGTTGAACTGGCGGCGCATGAGGTGATCGAAGGCAAGACCTACCGATTCGAGGAAAGCGAAGGCGGGCTCTTCTTGGCATTGCATATCTATGGCAAGCATTTTCCCAGAGTCCAGGGATGCATGCAGCTCTCTTTCCAGGCGGTCGATTTCCTTGTGCGCTTCTTGGCCTAGTTGCTGGAGGTTATAGAGGCTGGCGATAAAGGAGTGGATCGAGGCTTGGATATTTTCAGGAGTGATGGAAGAGAACTTCAGGGATTCTGATTCGGCGTGGAGTTTGCCGCGCAAATCGTGCGTCTTATGGGCGTAGGTCTTGATCCAGGTATCTAATGCGAGATGAGGCAGGTTAGGGATGCGGAGGCCTTTATCGGAGGCATTAAAGATGTCTGTGCGGGGATATTTTTTTGCAAAAGAGCCTAATGCTTCAGATTCCATGACCCAGCGGACAAGGGTAAGCGCCCATTTGCCCTGGTTGTTTTTGCGTTTGATGAGACGCTCGAGGTGTTCTGTTTGTTTGGCGAGGGCGGCAGGGTTGACGGAGCTGTCGCGCATGACGCCAGGCGCGTACCTCATAGAATCGATATACGAGAGGTCGACGCCAATGAGGATAATCGGGTTGCATCCCATCGCTACGGCTGCTGCAAACGCCATGGTGGTGATGGACATCGCCTCAGGACTGAGTTCATGGCCAAGTGTTTCGCCCGTAATGCCCAGTTTCTCCTCGAACCAGGTTTCACCGCCTCCGCCTGTTCCTGAGCGCATATAGCCGATGGGGCCGTTGAACGTTGCAAAGACGTCATGGTGCAAACGGTGGCCGTAGAGGAGAGGAACTTCTTGCACGACGCTCGCTTTGAAACGTTCGTGTTCTTCCTTGTTGGGATCGATGGCAAGTGCGATGTGGGGCACTATCCCTAAATTGCCAAGTGCTGTGACGGCAGATCCTCCTGCCAAGATCAAAGCGCGATCTTCGAGTGTGCTTAGCAAGGGGGCAGCTGGCCCTAGCGAAGGCCCTGCGCCGCAGATGACGGCGGGAATATTCTGGAACTTTTGTGCGAGACGAGTCGCTTCAAAGCTCCGCGCGAGATGAGGGACGTTATGCAAAAGATTGGTGTCGATGACAACATGCGCATAGAGAGCTTCGGTAAAGTAGGTGTAAGCGAGGCCTGTTTTACGCAAGAGTTGTAAGCGGAGGCTTGCGAAGAAACGGCTTCTATTTTTTGCGTACGTTTCGCTCGCGAGCACATCGATATGGCGGCAGGGAAAATCGCGCGCACACGCCGCTACTATCCCTTTCCAAGCGGCCTTTCCGGGTACATAGCGTAAGTGGACTTGGGCTTCTGTGAGAATGTCTTCGGGGATGCCATAATGCAGCCAGCTTGCGAAAACCGTGAGATCGTCTTCGAGGATGATGAGTTGCCGGCTGGAATCTTTTTGGAGCCAGGTGCGCAGGATGGGATAAGCGGCTCCGAGCTCTAATCCGAAGAGATAGAGGACCTCAATTTCATCGGAGGGCATTTTCTTGGAAAAACGTTCGATCTCGGCCTTTATGCCAGGTTGCGGTTCAGCTGGAGCTATCTCTCCGAAAGTAAGTGCATAATAGATTTCCGGATAACGCTCGGCAAGCAATTCGCAGGCATGCGATTGTTTCTGTCGCCAGTTCCTGGCTCCGCTCATTGTGTCCAGCATACCGTAGGCCTCGCTTCGCTCGTGCTACGGCTATCCACTGTAACCGCTTCGCGGTAATTCACCGCTTTCGCGGTTGGACTTGCGGTCAATAGCATGGGCAAGATCTCAAGTGTCATGGAGGGTTTCCTCATTCACAATGCCGTCTTTGCGACGTGGCGTCTTTGCGTGGATAATAGCATGGGGAAGATCTCAAGTGCCATGGAGGGTTTCCTCGTTCACGATGCCGTCTTTGCGGCGTGGCGTCTTTGCGTGGATAATAGCATGGGGAAGATCTCAAGTGTCATGGAGGACTTCCTCGGTCACGGTGCCGTCATCCTTGTAAAATCTTTCGGTGCCGTATTTTTTGCCTGCTCTAAAACATACGAGGCGTTTGAGAGCGCCATTTGGCCAATACAGTTTCATCTCGCCGTCGAGGGCGCCTTGAGAATAACGCATTTCTGTCCGCAGCGTGCCATCTGGATAGTAGTAGACGTGATGGCCTGTGCGGAGTCCGTTTATGAAAGGCTGCACGCTGGAAAGCGCGCCTGTCAGGTAATACTGCAGCATTTTACCGTGGCGCTGTCCATGAAAGAACCAACTAAAAGAGAGGAGTTGATTATTGTGGTAGAAACGGGAAGGCCCATGGAGAACGCCGTCTCGGAAAAAACACTCGGAAGTTAACTGGTTGTCGGTATCATAGCTTCGATTGGGGACGAGGGATAAATCAAGAGGCTCTTCGATCGCGATCCCTAACTCTGCGTCTATGAGAACCAACTTATCTTCCGACATCTCGTAACACTCTTCATTTAGCATTACTGTATTTCCTGTAGAGCTTTTTGAAAAAATAAGAGCTTCTGCAGCCGATGGGAAAAACCCGCATAAGGTTCATCCTTTTCAGATGCAGCGAAGGTCCATTGCCATACCGTCCATAATGGCTGCAGGAAATAGGCATGCAACGGATTTTCCTCGCACTCGACTTCCATAAGGATAAATTCCCCTTTGCTGGAGGGGTCTTCAGGATACCATTTTTGTAAAAGGGCGACCATCCTTTCCACGAGATCGAGACACTGTGCAAGTTTTTTTTTAAATTCGCTCAAGACTGTAGCTGCCTTTTCTTCTGTAATCTCCAGGGAAGAACCGGCCACGTGAAGCAAAGAAAATATTTTCCCTTCGAGGTCAAAAGAGAGGGGGGGCAGGACGGCTTCCACCTCTTCAAGGGTCATCGATTCCATCCCGCTGAGTTGCAGTCCGCCGGTTGAGGCGTTGATGAATGTGGTCTCGGGATGGGACAAGACAAATTCTTCGATCCAATCGGCCGCCAGGAGAAAGTCGGCTTTCGTCTCTTTTCCGTCTTCCAAAGGCACGGTTGTAAACGTTCCTGTGGGCATGGAAACGCCGGTGGCATACGTTTTTCCTTCCCGGTGGCAAAGATCAACGCCGGTGAGAATGATGGGGTTGCAGCCCATCGCCACTGCGATATGGAGACAGAAAGTCGCGACATTCCAGCCCGCCTCAAAAGGCGGCGCGTGTATCCCGAGCTCTTGCATTAGCCACTCTTCAATTGGATAACTCACGTTATCCGGCATCCAGATTCTTGCGCCATGGCAGTCGCTTAGCAGACGATGCGCCACCCGATTTTGGTAAAATAAAGGGGCCATGGCAGCTCCTTGCTGCCGAAACAGATGGGAAGGAGGATCGGGATCGAGAGCCGCGGCGAAATGGGGAATAATGGAGGCATGAGTGAGAGCGTTTAAGGCTGATCCCCCTGCCATGACAAGAGTGTTCCCTTGAATTTGACGGAGAGAAGGAAGCCCCTTTTCCAGGGAAGGACCGGCGCCGCAGATGATGGCGGGCACCCCTTTGAAAGCCTGTATAAACGGGACAAAGGAGCTAGCTTTAGAAAGGAGCGGAAGATTGCGTATGAAGTTGCCGATGATTTTCTTGCCCATATCGCGCACATCGGAAAGAGCGGCCTCTGCGCCGCGCTGCATATGTCGGAACCTCTCAATGATCCTGGTTCCCTCCTCTTGTTGCTCGCGAGTAAGGGAGGGAGAAAATGCGACGTGTGAGGAACGGAAAAGCGTCTCCCAGGCGATGCGTTTGAGTATCTCTTCGGAAGGGTCGTTGTACACCTCGTATCCTTCAGAGCCATGCAAAAACAAGGATTCCTGTTTTTCTTGGGAAAAAAGAATGACCCGCTGCTGCCCACGCTGCTGCTCGAACTGGTTGCGCGCGTCCTCTTGAGAAAAGCCGTACAGAAAAACTACTTCAGATTTAGCGGGCATATAGGCACTTTGCTCGGCTGACGAGCTCAGGGTAAGGGAGAAGCTGTGGAAGGAAATCTAGCTTTTCGCCTGAACGGGGAGAATATAAACGGATTTCCTTCGGACTCACGAGCAAAACAAAAGGAGCGCCGATTTGCGCGTTGTAGCCTAAAGCTTGTTCGACGGCCCGCTGTGAAAGGTGGCCGGCTTTGCATTCTGCGAGCATCAATGGATATAAGGTATGCGCCGGGTGGATATGCCGCGCAAACACAAGGACATCTATCCGGCGATCGCCAATATTTGGCAGATGTTGAAGGTGCGGCAATTCCCTTAAACTCTTCTCGACGGCGATCAGGCTTTTTGGAAAACCGCACTCTTTGCTCATGTAATTCAATAGACGCTGGCGCACGATCTCTTCCGGCGTTTTCTCTACCAGCTGCCCTCGAATGGGATCGAATAGTTTCGCGGAAGAGCTATTCGGTCTGGATAATACCATACGACTCATCATCGCGGCGATAGATGACCTTGAGTTTTTGATCTTCCTCGCCTCGGAAAATAAGAAAGTGGTAGCCCGAAAGCTCCATTTTCATTACTGCTTCTTCTGTCGTAAGTATTTTGAGCGGTACGGTTTTTTTGCCAACTACACGAGGCGGCTGTACAGCTTTTCGATCCTTACGAGTATTTTCCTCCTCGATCTCGGAATTGATATCTTCGATCTCGTCGAAAGGGCGATTCACGACGTTCACTTCCATGTCGATTGCGGAAAGCGCCTTGCGGCTGTGGTCTTGAATGCGGTCTTTCCAGCGGAGCATCAATGTCCGTAACCGATTGACAGCTTTGTCGATTGAGGCATACATATCTGTGCTGCCTGCATGTACTTTGATCCTGAAATGATCAAATTTTACGACAATATCCACGACATGTTCCAAATTCTGGACATCCATAGTCACATGAATATCCATGAGATGGGTGTGAAAACGCTCGACCTTGGAGAGTTTCTCCGTCGCATAATTTTTCATCGCGTCGGTAACGAGTACGTG
>Ga0206803_1003_pt2 | contig 80185 bp, 64 predicted proteins | sample Alteio_BWOrgCont_61_FD_152909 | JGI IMG/M metagenome (GOLD analysis project Ga0206803, IMG submission 152909) | Enriched cells from forest soil in Barre Woods Harvard Forest LTER site, Petersham, Massachusetts, United States -... | ecosystem: Environmental > Terrestrial > Soil > Temperate forest >... | reverse complement strand
TCCCTCCTAATGCCTACCATTGGCGAACTGCAGCAGGCGCAGAAGTGGACCTTATTCTCGAACGAAACGGAAAATTGTATCCAATAGAAGTAAAATGCAAAACCAATCTCACAAAAGCCGACCTTACAGGACTTAAGGCTTTTCGAGAAACCTATTCCAAAAATGCTATCATGCCAGGTCTCGTCATCTATGCCGGTTCAGAAGTCTACAAGCTCGATGCGGACACGCTCGCTATTCCCTGGAATCTTCTTTGATGATTCAACCTGAAGCTTAAGTTGATGCCTTTTGGCGATCAGTCAGAGAGATAGTGAATGTTTACTCCCCCCTCCTTCGTCGGGAGGTGAAAAAATGGTGTTAGCCTTCCATACACCTTCAGTGCCCCCAAACACGTCCTCGAGCTCGGTCTTGGTATAGAAACTCCTCACTGCAGTTTGGGTAGCTACAATGCACCAGGCGGTGTGCTGAAAATGAACACCCTTGCCTATGAAGATATTACGGATTCGCACGAAATAACCGAAAGTAACGCTTATGGAGTTAAATATGCTGCAAGACTGTGAAAATCTATTGGAGAGACCGCGCATTTCTTTTCATTGTAGACCACAAGGATTAGAAGTCGAAGTGGAGACAACCCGTCTCTATATTCGCTCCTATAGGGATGAGGATTTTGAGAATTGTGTATTATTGTACGGCAACGAAAGACTCACGCGATTTTTTGATCATGGGAAACCACGTTCACGATCGGAAGTCGAAGATTTAATTAGAGAGCGAGGAATTAAGTATTTCATAAGAGGGGAACCATTTGGCCTGTTCTCCATCTTTCAAAAGGAAGACGGGGCCTTTACCGGTCAGATAGATATTTTACCATCCGATGAATTTGGCTCATGTGAAATTGGATGTATATTTCATAGACAATACCAGAACCAGGGATTTTTTCCAGAAGCTTCTAGGGCTTTCTTATTTGGCTTAGTCCCAGAGATGTATTATGAAGGACATAAATACAATGGATTTCCAATTAATAAAGTAGTTGTAACTACTCATCCTAAAAATTACGCTTCAAAAAGAATAATTGAGAGTGTTGGAATGAGTTTCGACAAGGTTGAAGAACGTTTTGGCAACCCTCGACTATGGTATTCATACATTCATGATTTTTCAGTCAAAAAATTAAAAATGGAAACATAATGACCGATACAGCTACATGCCATGTTTGGCAAGCGGAAGAGTACCATCAGCATTCGTCTGCACAACGTGATGCGGCCTCGCAATTATTACATCATATCAATTTGCTAGGCAATGAGCGTATCTTGGACATTGGATGCGGCGACGGTAAAATTTCAGCCGCTATTGCTAGTTACGTACAAGCTGGTTCCATTCTTGGTATTGACGTTTCATCAGAAATGATTGAATTCGCGCGAAAAAAGTTTCCAAAAGAGCGTTACACTAATTTAACGTTCCTTCTTCAAGATGCTAGTCAGTTACACTACAACGGTGAGTTCAATGTTATATTTTCTTCTTTTGCTCTCCAATGGGTTCTAGATCACAATGCTTTTCTCAAAAGCGCTTACAATAGTTTAACCTCCTTGGGATATTTTGTTGCCACGATACCCCTTGGAGTTTCACTAGCTTTAGAGCAATCGATTAGCGAAGTGTTATCTATCCCAAAATGGGCGCCGCATTTTCTCAACTTTGTTCAACATTGGCGATTTACAAGCCAGAGTGAGTTCGCGGACCTGCTTACCTTGAACCAGCTTGTACCGGTTCGAATAGAAACCGTTGATCAGGAAGTAATTTTTCCGTCGCGGGAAACCTTTGAAAAATATGTCCTTCAGTGGTTTGCCTATTTACGCCCCTTGCCGGAGCCGCTAAAACCGATTTTCTTTAAACAAATCATCGATAGATATTTCGAGATTGAACCCATGCTCGAAAATTGTGAAGTTCGTTTTGTATTTCCAAGACTCGATGTGATAGCTAGAAAATCTAATCTTTGATCTTAAAATATGCAAGCAGAGACACTATAGCACTCGCAAGAATAAACCAACAAAAAGCACCTTGATTACCGGAATATTGTACTAAAAAAAGTGATATAGCTGGAGTAAATCCGCCAATAATTCCGTCAGCTAAATTGAAGGACAAAGCTGATCCTGTAAATCGAACGGATGTGCGGAAAAGATGCATAAATCGATACGTTATTAGTGCCGTTATGCAGGTATTGGCTATTAAACATATTCCACCAAATATCGCAATCGAGACTAAATCCACATTGATTATAGAATAGTATAGGTTTATAAGTGAAAAGGCTATTAATAACGCTGAAGTCACAAGCATGAGTCTGTTATTAACTCGATCACCTAACCATCCAAAATATGGAAGCAGTACCGTTGTTAAAATGAGAATGGATATTGAAACAGTAAAATTTGCAAGTGGACTTAGTCCGAGCGCTGTATTGAAGTATAGAGGTAAGTAAGCCGCTGATAAATAGAAGGTCGTTGCATTGATCGCGCCATATGCTATTCCAATTGCTATATGTTTTTTTTGGTGATCAATAACTGCGGCTACGGTTTCTTTGTCTACATGATGTTGAGTTTTTAGTTCCTTAAATGGAGGGGTTTCATGCAATTTTCGACGCAAATAAATTCCAACTAATCCAATAAATCCACCAGACCAAAATGTAATTCGCCAGCCCCAAGAAAATAAAAACTCATCCGACATAAATTGGTGTAAGAGAAAAACCTCAAGTACGCCTAGAATCGCTCCTATTTGATTGCCAACACCACCCCAACTTGTTAGAAACCTTCTATTACTCTGATCCGCAAATTCATATAGGTAACAGCCAGTCCCAGGAGTTTCGCCTGCGGAGGGAATTGATTGTATAAGCCGCAAGAAGGCCAAAAGAGCGGGAGCGACGATCCCAGCCGTTGCATAGGTTGGCAAACATCCCATGAGAAAAGTAGGAATCGCAAGGAATGTAATTGACCAGATAAATGCTTTCTTTCTTCCTATTAAATCCCCAATACGCCCAAAGATTATAGCCCCAAAGGGCTTTGCTAAAAAGCCGGAGCCAAAAATTATAAATGCTGCGGCCAAATTGGCTAAGTCGGAATCAAAATTGAAAAAGACCCTAGATAGTACAGGTGCCAAATAGGCATAAGCATATATCTCGAACCATTCTAAGATGCTTCCAAAGGTAACTGCAAAAATCACTTGGACCTGCGCTGCCTTTAGCCGAAGCTTGCTCATAAAATTTTAATTGCCTAGAAGCGCAAGTGGAAATCTTAGTTTTTACGATCAATAGACAGTCTCTAGCAAACTCCAGCACCTGAGTCAACAAATTGTTTAGCACAAGAAGACGTAAGGATAATGGGGATGGTTGGACCCCCAATCTGAAAGGTTAATAACTCCTGTTTTTAATTCGATTACCGGCTATACTTCTCGTACATTTTGTTATAGGCTCCCTATGAAATACTTGAAATTGGCTATCGTCGGTCGTCCGAATGTCGGCAAGTCGGCGTTGTTTAACCGGTTATGCGGTAAGAGGATTGCTATCGTCGATGAGGCGGAGGGCATAACACGCGATCGTCTATATGCCGAAGCGGACTTCTTTGGTAAGACGTACCAGGTCATCGACACGGGTGGGATCGACTCTCAAACTGAGGTTCCTTATCAGGAGGAGATCCGAAGACAGGCCGAGATTGCGATTGAAGAGGCCGATGTGATTGTGATGGTTGTCGATGGGATAGTCGGGCCTATGGGTGTAGATGAAGAGGTGGCCAGGCTGCTTTTGCGAAAGAAGAAGAAGGTCTGCCTTGCAGTCAACAAAGTCGATGACCGCTCTAAAGATAATCTCATCCACGCTTTTTATGGCTTAGGGATTTCTTCGATCATAGGCATATCAGCGCTGCAGAATTATCAGATCGCCGAACTTTTGGAAGAGGCTTTTCGGGATGTCGCATGGCCCGAAGCTTCTGAAGAGGAAGCACCAGACAATATCAAAGTCGCCATCGTAGGGCGTCCTAATGTCGGAAAATCTACGTTGCTCAATATGCTGCTTGGCGAGCCGCGCTGTGTCGTGAGCCCCCAGGCGGGTACGACGCGCGATAGCGTCGATGTCGAGATCACTGTCGAGGGTCAGAAATACACCTTGATCGATACGGCGGGTATTCGTCGTAAAAAATCGGAACACGAGGTCGTGGACAAGTTCGCTGCCATTCGCACGGAAAGGGCATTGGCCAGAGCAGATGTCTGCCTGCTGGTGATGGATGCTGTAGAGGGTCTGACGGCGCAAGAAAAACGGATCGCGCAGAGTATCGAAGAGCTGGGCAAGGGATGTATTATCCTGATGAACAAATGGGACCTTGTAAAAGGCTTCCGGATGGAGCATTGCCTTAGGGGACTGCAAGAGCAGGCTGTTTTCTTGAGCTACTGCCCGACGCTTTTCATTTCCGCCATTTCGGGCCGCAACCTTGGCAAGCTGTTTACCCATATCCAGGACGTGCAAACTCAACTGCATCGACGTATCACAACAGGCCAGCTCAACCGCTTTATCGAGAAGGCTGTCCAGAAAAACCACCCCGCCATGCTGCAAGGCAGGCGCCTGCGCATTTTCTATATGGCCCAGGTGGATATTACTCCGCCGCACTTTGTCCTCTTTGTGAACAAGGCCGAGCTGATGACCGATACGTACAAAAAGTACATCGTCAACCAGTTGCGCGTCTCCTATGAATTTACAGGGGCGCCCATCGTTTTCACGCTGAAGGGAAGGCACGACGACAAAGAAGAAAATGCCGAGTCCGATGCGGACGAAGCCGTCCAAGCAGAAGGCGATTATGACGATATCCTGGACGATTCGGAATTAGATGAATCTTACGGCCCCGGGGACGATCAGGATGAGTACGAGTCCGATGATGAGCCCGAAGACGACCTCGCCGATGAAATCGAAGATGACGAAGATCCCATCTTTGAAGAAGAAGAGGAAGAAGCGGATTTGCCTAAATAGCAGATCCAAGACGAATTTCATCAGCGCAGGGCGCGCGAAACGCGCGAACAGAGGCGCAGAGGACGCTGAGTGAGGGGTCCTTTTTTAACGAGAACGATTTCTCGTTAAATTGGGATGGGAAAGCGCAGCATCTCTTTTATAGCGTAGGCTTTAGCCTGGGTCCTAAATAATAATAACGCAGGCTAAAGCCTACACTATAAAAAGAGGGCGGACCAGCAAGTACAGAGTTCCAGCTAAAGCAGCTAAGTGCCTTGTAATCAATAGAAAATGGCGTGTATTTACAGTGAATTGAAAAGAGCTTTATCTTGACTTTTCCGCAGTGGAATGCGGAATAGTCTTGACTTTTTCGCAGTGGAGTGCAAAATAGTCAATATGGAAAGGTTTCAAAAACAAGCCATTTTGCGGGATTTGCAAAAAAAAATGGTGCTCTTGGCAGGGCCTAGGCAGGCTGGAAAGACTACACTGGCTAAAGCCATTGCGAAAGAATTTAAGTCTTCGGTCTATCTTAATTACGACCGCGCAGAAGATCGAAAAATTATCCGCGAGGAGTCATGGCTTCCTTCGGTAGAGCTGATTATTCTCGATGAAATCCATAAGATGCCAAAATGGAAAAATTACCTAAAAGGCATCTACGACACCAAATTGCCGGATCAAAAAATACTCGTAACAGGAAGTGCTCGTCTCGAGATCTTTAATAAAGTTGGCGATTCGCTTGCAGGTCGATATTTCCTGCATAGGCTGATGCCTCTCTCTCCGTCGGAATGCGATAAGGTCAATGTCAGTTACACCTTGGATCGTTTCTTAGAAAGAGGAGGATTTCCTGAACCATTTTTAGATCAAAATCCAGTTGACGCAGATCGTTGGCGGCTTCAATATATCGATAGCTTACTTAGAGTCGATGTACTCGATTTCGAAAATATCCACAACGTGAATGCCATTCGTCTGGTCTTTGATTTATTAAGGGAAAGAGTCGGCTCACCAATTTCCTATTCCTCTATAGCGGAAGATGTTGCTATTTCGCCCAATACTGTAAAAAAGTACATTCAGATTCTCGAAGCGCTTTATATTGTTTTTCGGGTCACCCCATTTTCTCGCAATATCGCCCGCAGCCTGCTTAAAGAACCTAAGATCTACTTTTTTGATGTGGGGCTTGTCAAAGGCAATGACGGCATTAGATTTGAAAATTTTATCGCCGTGTGTCTACTTAAGCATGTACTAGCAAAAACAGATTATCTGGCAGAAAATTATGCGCTGCAATACCTGCATACAAAAGAGCGGCATGAAGTAGATTTTGCTCTTATTCGCGATAATCACGTGGAAAAAATGATCGAAGTGAAAAATGCCGATCATTCCGTTAACCCCAGTCTGCGCTACTTTTATGAAAAATACAAACTTCCTGCTGTGCAAGTTGTCAAAGATCTGAAGCGTGAAAAAGTGGAAAATGAGATTGAAATCATCCAGGGTCTAAATTTTCTGAAAACGCTCTATTTATAGAGGGAATTTTCAAATTCCGACTAAGCGATATCCAGGCTTTAGGTGTGTTGCACGAGATAGTCGAGAATTTTCTGGCGCTCAAGTGCATCAAAGTCATCGCCGTAATTGATCTATAGATTATGGAAAAAAAACAGAAACATTCATATTCGAAGGGTTAGGCTTTCCAATCGAGCTTATCGATACACCCATGAAAAAAGTATTTGGTGAATGGGTAATCGATATTGATATGAACGCCCTTCAGCTATTTGTATTTAAAGGGCTGATTCACAAACCTTCCCCTCTCACGCGGAAGGAAGTTAGATTTATGAGGAAATTTTTGGAAATATCCACCACAGAGTTTGGGAAAAAACTTGGTGTGTCACATGCAACTGTAGTGAAATGGGAGAAACAGGAAGCAAAGATTAGCCCTATGCAGGAAAGCTATATTCGCATGTTTCTCTTCGAGCATTTACAAAACAATGAACTTCTTAGCCTTTATCAAGAAATCCGACCGGAAAAATTGGCGGAAGCAAGACATGAAAAACCTGTCCCTTTCCCCGTCTATACCAAGCAGCTGCGTGCTGATATTTAGAGAACTTCTTGCATATCTCTTTTTGTAGCGTAGGCTTTAGCCTGCGTCTTAATTTGCATCCAAACAGAAGTGTAAAGACGCAGGCTACAAAAAGAGCTATCCAGGCATTAGGTGTGTTGCTCGAGACGCAATAGAACGCGGGTAAGGACCCAAAACTCTCAAAGACCAAAATCCTTTTTTATTTCGTAATCAATACAATCTGATTCTAGGAATTTCTTGCCGCTACTAGCGGGATTAACCAAGAACTTGGGTGCACCAGAATGGCTATTTTCTTCAGCTTTAGATGGAGAGCATGATGTCGTTTGCAATTCTGCCGTCGGCAATGAGTAAGTTGCAAAGTTCACAATGCGGTATGCTTCTGCGTAATCTTCTTTCCATAGATCTTCAAGGCGGCCCTTTATAGGGTCATATTTGGCATAAAAGATTTTACTATCGCGAGCAGTAACATAAGTTACGGACCCATCGGTATAGGCATGGCTTTTTTCATTAACAAACGCAATGCTCACATGAATCCTATCGGCAGGGAAAGGATACTGGTTTAAAAAAGGATGTAGTTGTGGATTGGCATTGATCATCGCAGCTAATTTTTCGATGGAAGAGACTACAAGTCGTCTGGCAGTTGGCACATCGCATTTCTTGACCGCAAGATAATGCTGAGTGACACCTGAAATGTCATCCATTAAACGGCCGCCGTAACCTCGGCAAAGCAGTTGGTGTTCTTGGGAAAGTTCCTTGTTAAACTGCGCGGTGGTTTTATGCAGTAAGGTTATATATTCAGGTGTTGGTTTATTCGACATGCAGCTTGATAACAGCAAAAGTCCACATAGGTAGAAAAGTTTCATAATTCCTTTATTCTGGATAAGTTAAAAGATGAGATAATAAAAAGAGCAGTCATGGTGCCCCTTGAGGCGTTTCAGATTGGACGATGCGGAGGGCTTCTGCGTAGTCTTCCTCCCAAAGGTCTTCGAGGCGTTTCTTTACGGGATCATATTTTGAATAGTAGATTTTTCCTTTTAACGTGAAAATATATGCGGGTGTTCCATCCGAGATAAAATCTCCTTTTTTATCTACGAAAGTAATGCCTAATTTTATCCGATTTGCCGGGAATGGTGTTTCATGTAAGAAAGGTTGTAATTTTGCATCGGCATTGATCAAGGTTGCTAATTTGTCTACGCAGAATACTAACAGCTGCCTACTGCCTGGGATATCGCTTTTTTTGATCACTTCATAATCCAGGGAAACCATGGAGATATCATCCATTAAACTGCCGCCATAGCCGCTACATCGCAACTGATGCTCCTTGCCAATATTCTGATTAAATTTAAGTGTTGTCTGATCCAAAAGCGTTATATATTCCGGTGTTGCATTTTGGTATGAACAGCTTTGTAGAAGAAAGAGAGTGCAAGCAATAAAATACCTCATAATCCCCAATCTTTTTTGGTTTGTTTAGTAATCTGATCTATTTGTTTTTGATACGTCTTACCCATAATGGCATGGTCGATACCCCAACAACCTCCCACTGGTTCAAGGATACTAACATGCTTATGGTCCTGCAAATGGCTGCGCAAACGACCTAAGACGTCGATCCAACCCACGCCGTCATATGCTGAAATACGAACTTGCACATTACTAACAAGATCGCGGTCCAGGATGACCGGCGAGCCTAGTGCATAGAGTGCTGTATGCCGGCCGATTTCGGGATTGGTTTTGTTCAGAGCTCTGAATGCGCTTTTCGCGAGGATGCATCCCTCGCTGTGGTTCCGAAGGACGAGCGAGGGCTCCCCATTAGCGGCATATTGCGAGGCTTCCTCGTAAATCTTTTTATAACTTCGCCTCGCTACGCGGCCTGCGCGCATTTCGACGCCAAGCAGTTCAAGTCCAGACTCCAAGATATCCAAGATTGCGCCATTGCTTGCATTGTGGACTACCCAGACAGGGCGGCCGTCCAACTGTTCGCTTTCGGACTGTCCTGACTCCATAGCGTTCTCTATTGTCGTGTTGATGCCATTGGTGACGACATACTCTTTGCCATCTCTAACGCCATTGCCTGGGATGTAATGGAGGCGGGAATGCTCCACGTTACAGCGTTTGTTTCTGGCTAACACAGATCCTACATGAAGGAGACCATCTCGGACGTAGGGAGCCGGAAGCTGGTAAGCGGCGTAGTAGAGGGCGTATCCAAAAGGTCTGACGGCAGTGCTGACGCCATAATTGAGGGCATCACCGACTGGTCCTTGTTCGTAGATATTAGGCCTGGGAGGCTCGTAGACGTTTTGAGGGCATGCAAGGAGACCGAGGGCATCGTGGAGGTTGAGGGGGTTTGCGCGCAGGAAAAGGTAGAGGTTAGGGTGGTCGATGTTTTGGGCAGGGTCGGGCGTAATCCATCTGCCGAGGGTTGGGTGATAGTACCGGCGGCCAAAGAGGATGAGGCCGGTTTCGTCGTCGGTGCGTTTACCGAAATAGCGCCAGGGATTGCCGGTTTTGGAGGCGGCCAGGGGCGTATCCGGGGGCGTATTGGAGGCGTCGTAGGCGAGGGTTTCGCCAAAAGCACTGTATCGATAGATTTCGACGAGCTGGCGAGTGGCGGCGTCGACAAGGCCCGTGATGTTGCCGCGTAGATCGTGCAGAGGGGCGTAAAGGCGGCCGGAGCACTCGATAGCGACCGTGGCGCCGGCTTCTGCGGTTGTGGAGCCTAGAAGTCGCAGCTCGACGATGTTGCCGCTCTCATCGGTAGAGCCAATCTCGCGCATGCCGTCGTAAAGGTAGGACCTTGTGCTGGCCATGACCCATCTGTCTTTTTGCCAGGTGTAGAGCACCTTTTGCATCCGGCGATGCCAGGAGTCGTAGATGTACTGGGCTTTTTGTATGCCTGGTTCTTCGACTTCGATAAGGCGGTCAAAAGCATCGTATCGATAATGGAAACGGCCGTCGTTTGCCAGATTGCCGGCCGGAGTATAGCTGCAGCGGAGTCCACCTACGCCTTCAAGCTGGTAGAGATGGTTAGTCTGGCAGGCCTTGCCATCGCGTAAAAGGGGCGTGCCGTGAGCATCGAAGCTGAACGTGTGCCGGTGAAAATTTGTAAGCTCGCTTTCGAGTTGTTGCAGCGGATCATATGAATAGGAAGCGGCATCGGTGAGGGAAAGAAATCGGGTTTCTGTTTCCAGAAGGCTTCCAAGCGGGTTGCGCCTCGTAGCGATCTGAGAATGATAAGAGGTGGACCTTTCACGTGGCCGATGCGCGATATCGTGGGTGTGGGTTTCCGTCCCGAGGCTGGCAATCATGGTGCTGAGGTAAGGGCGGCCGGTGAGGTCAAATTGGTCGTAGGCATGGCTATAGCGGATGGAGCCTGAAGCATCTAACCGATGGATTTCGCGCAGGCGGCCTGCTTCCCAGCGATATCCAATCCCTGTTTGATCAGGGAGGGTCAGCGCCAGCGGCTTTCCTAAAGAGTCGCGTCTGTACCGGATGCTAAGGCCATGCAGGAAAACTTCTTCGCTGACAGCGCCAGTCGCATCATAGTTGCGGAAGGAAGCGAGGCCATTTGCCAGATCCGTGACAGACGTGGTGCGATGCAAGCGGTCGTAACTATAGGAATAACCTTCGCCTGTACTCGCCCGGCATGTCGCAATCCTATCGAGGGCGTCATAGGTATAGCCGATCTGTACGCCGTGATTTTTTTGCACCGTAGAGAGCAAGTCTTGGCTGTAGGTATAACGTGTAATTTTCTGTTCGGAGGTTCCCGCTGCTTCGATGAGGGTAATGAGATTACCTATGGCGTATTCCCGTTTTGTCACGATTGTTCTGGATGGCAGCGCGGATTGTTCAATAATGCAGTGCCCTTCGGCGTCATATGTGTAGGTGGTATCGGCAAGGCTTTTGCCTTGTGGCGAGATAACTTCTTTACTTAAGGTGTGGTCCATCACTCCGATGGTTTCGATTATTTGAGTGCCGACAGGATCGGTTGTAATTTTGCGGATGGCGCCAGCGATGCTTTCGTCCCATTCGATGGTTGTCGTATGGCCTAAAGGATCGATGTGGGAAATAGGACGTCCGAAGATATCGTACTCATTTTGCTCTGTAGAAGCGCCTTGCAACGTATTTGTAGTGGTTGTGATGACTTTGCCGCTTGCATCATAGGTGTAGGCAACGCTCTGGTGCAGTTCGCCACTCTGGGCTATGGTTTTTTCCTGGATCACCTGATTGCGATGGTCGTAGGTCTTCTCCTGCGTGGCCTCCTCGTTTGACGTGATACATGGTCGCCCGAGCGTATCGTAGGAAAAGCGCGTCGTGGTGCTGTGGCGGTGCTCGGCGATTTTGCGACCGGCGGCATCGTATTCCCACTCTGTCTTTTCTTCTTCCGCATTAATATGCTGGGTAAGATGGGGGCCGCGGTAGTGGTTGAACTCTTCTAGAAGTAATTGACCCGTGCTATCTAGTACCCGCTGATGTGTGGTGCGCCCGAAGAGGTCGTACGAGTAGAGTTTAGAAGTGCCGCGGCAGTTTGTCGTTTTAAGAAGATTGCCTGTAGGGTCGTAGAGATAAGATTCTTCGGTGCCATTAGGGTATCGAATAAAGATCGGTTTTCCGTAGGCATTGTATTTCGTTGTCGTGACCGCACCGCTTTGGTTGATTTGCTGTGTCGGACAATCCATGGGGTTATAAATAGCGGATTCTGAGGAACCATCAGGATATTCGATGCGTTTGCTACGTCCCCAGGGATCTGGGAAAAATCGCGTCACGTGGCCTTGCGGATCTATGGAAGCAATTTTGTGGCTGAGCGCGTTATAGGACAACCGCGCAGTATGGACTGGTCCAGCAGGTAAACCTTGAGTAATGGAAAGGGGCCGGCCGGCAGCATCGTAGCAAATGGATTCAATGCTGCCGCCAGGCCGTTCGACGCGAGAGATGCGTCCTAAATGGTCATAAGCCATTGTAGTGGCGTAGCCTAGCGGATCGGTTTGGCGGACGAGGCGGTCTTTATCGTCGTATTCGAAGATGAGACTGTAGGCAAGCGAGCCTTCAGAATCGAGGATATCTTGGCGGGAAATGAGCGATGTAGAGGTATAATGCACACAGACGGCTTTCAGGAGTTTTTCCTGGCAGGTCGCTGGATCATAGCAACGCTCTTCGATCTTTTCCGGAAGGCCATCGGCTCTCCGATAGGTCCGTTTAATCGCTCGGGTGGTGACATTGCTCAAATCTTGGCAGTTGCTTGAGGAGCCGTCATCTAGGATCTCGGCGACGAGCAGATGGTCGCCATCGTATTGATAGAACTCTCTTTGCCAGATGCGCTGAGCATCACCAATGAACTTACAGTTCAAAATACTCGTGCCGGGAAGATATTGATAACGAGTAATTCGGCCATTGTCTTCGCGGTCTTCGATAAGGAGATTTCTTCCGTCATTGGAATAGCTATAATGATGTTTATAGGTCTCACCGCCTTTAACTTTCCACTTGTCGATGGACAAAGGGCCCTGGAAGGCGCCGGTAAGATTGCCATGAAGAGTCTCGGTAATAGGGTTGTATTGATCGTCATACTCATAGGACTTTATCCAGAGATAGCGCCCGTCGCTATCAAGAAGGGCCCTAGCTCTGAGATCGCCTACTTCGACTGAAGTTTCTCCTCCCCAGACAAGCTCATGGACAGCAATAGGCCGGCTTGATGCTTCTGTATCAAAAAGACTAATCTTTAGTGGACGTAATTCCCTGGACCACTGGTATTCAGCTTTGTATCCATTTGCGCCAGTGACTGTCGTAGTCCCTGGTTTCTCGCATATGGACTTTTCTTCGTCCCATAAAAATTTAGAATAAGAAAAGCGATGGGTGCATACTTCTTCACCATTCGGTCCCGATGGGCTCCATAATTCTTTGACGCGGTTGCATCGGAGATCGTCCTTATCGTGTACTCTTTCCTTTTTCTCGGGATACAAATAGGCAATTTTCTGAACGAGTGCATCTCCTCGCCGTATTTCCGTGAGCAGTGGGTTGAACCCTTTCGGCGGCTTTGCAAAGAGGATTTGCTCATCCGCTTGAGTGGAGCTCGTAACTTTGCGTAAGTAAAAGCTATAGCCTCCATCTTCTTTAGCTTTGCGTCTTTCGAAAATGTAGTGCAAGTTCCGATGATCGCTTGTCTCGATATGGACATTGTGATTTTCTTTGTCTGAGCCTTCGTAAGTAAAACGGGCCCAGGAAAAGACTTTATTCTTGGCAGGATTGACGACCTTGGCAAGTGTCGGGCGGCCTTCTTTGTCGTGTTCATAGAGAATAAAGCAGCCGTTGGGCAATTCCTCGCGAACCAGTACAAAGTTGAAGCTGCTCCTTCCTTTTTTATAACCCAAGGGCTCGTAGTCATAATGAAGGCCATCCCCCGTAACGAGACTGACCTCTAATACGCTATCTTTTCCTTCTTTGAAATAGACGCGGTTGTTTTTGTAGTTGGTCCTGCCCGATATGATTCCGGAAGAGTTATTAGTCACTCCTACAGCATGCTTGAAGACTTGAGGGTACATCTCGCGCTGTTTCTTTTTGCTAAAACGTTTGCAGTGATAGCGCGTGGTACTTCCTGAAGGGGTTGTCGCTTCGGCTTCTAGCGGAAACTCCGGCCCGTCCTCTATGAATTTAAAAGTGAAATGAGGAAAAAAGAAATGCCATCCAGCGTCACGGCCTTTTCCGTTGCCGCTTACATAATTGCGACGGATGGGAAGAGGAACGGCGCCCCGCACAACAAGATCGTCTTGGTTTAAGATAAGATCGCCTGTAATGGCGTTGACGCAACCGGCTACAATGACATTCGGGTCTCCATCTGTGGCAGCGATCACGCCGGGTAATGTTGGATCAGCTGCAATATAGCCGATCTGTATAATGGAAGCAAAAGTTAATAGTATTAAAGATTTAAACATGAGAAAATTTTAATTTCGCATCATTGTATTTTTTGTATTTATATAAAACAAGTCGAAGAAATATTTTTGTAGCGTAAAGCTCAATTAGGCCTCGGTTTGCAAATTTCATCAGCGCAGGGCGCGCGAAACGCGCGAGCAGAGGCGCTGAGGACGCAGAGAAAAAATGAAAATATATAAATCTTTGGGTGTTCGCGACATGGCGTCTCCTAATTGACAAATTGCAATACACTGATCAGGTCTGGCAAAGCCCTAATTGTTCCCTCCTGCCCATAAACAAACTGTTGTCCCGCTTCGAGCTTAGGAAATAATTACATCCGCCTTTCAAAATCGCCCTTTTATCACCCAATTTCACCTTGCCTCCTCGCCTACACTACCTGTGTATGTCCCGTCGGCAAGTTAAAGATTGGATGATAAAATCATCGATTTTTAAAGGCAGAGCTAATTTTTTTCTAAGCTCTTCCTGGCTCCTCCCTCTGCGCCCTCAGCGTCTCTGCTCGCGCGTTTCGCGCGCTTTGCGCTGATGAAATTCATAGACTGATTTGGGAGATTTTGGTAGCAAATCAGTAGTTGCGATGTATCATATTGGCTGTCAGTGGCTTGTATTATAATCAGCGAAAAGCTTGTTTTTCGATTGATTTTCGCTGAGTTGATCGTTCAAGTTGGCGAAAATATAGAAAAACATTGACATTTCGCTGGGTTTTAGGGTATAATTGGCGACAACTGGGGAGGGAAGGTGATGAAATCTATTATAGGCCGGGATAAGGAGCTTGAGATGCTTCGGGAGATTTATGAAGACAGCGAGCCCCAGTTTCTTGCTGTTTACGGAAGAAGAAGGATAGGCAAAACATTTCTCATCAGCGAGTTTTTTAAAAACAAAGGTGTCTATTTTGAGATAACAGGGATGAAAGAAGGTACGCTGGGTGAACAGCTTTTTCAATTTGCCTACGAATTTTCACGCCAATTTAATGAAGGAGAACGGATTCCTCCTCCAAAAAATTGGGCACAAGCTCTGAATATCTTGCATGAGGCTATTGAAAAGGTGGAAAAAGGCCGAAAAATCATCCTTTTCTTTGATGAAGTCCCCTGGCTCGCTTCCCCACGTTCTAAATTCCTAAATGCCCTAGAGCATTTTTGGAACCGTTATATATCCAGAAACAAAAATGTGATCATGATTATTTGCGGATCGTCTGCATCTTGGATTATTAGAAATATTATAAACAATAAAGGGGGATTGCACGGAAGGGTGACAAGAAAAATGCGCCTGCTCCCATTTACCCTTTTGGAAACTGAAGATTATCTTAAGTCGCGTCGTATTGAATTAGACAGAAAACAGATCATTGATATCTATATGGCAATGGGGGGGGTCCCGAAATATCTTTCTTATATAGGCAGAGGCAAGTCGGCGGCACAAGTCATAAATGATGTGTGTTTTTCCTTAAACGGCGGTCTGTACAACGAATTTGACAACCTTTACAAGTCTCTTTTCGAGAATTACGAGCATCATATAGCTATCGTAAAGGCTCTTGCTACAGCTATTGAGGGCTTAGCGAAAGATGAACTTTTAGATAAGGTAAAATTGTCATCGGGAGGAACTTCGAGTAGGATTATTGACGATTTAGTGAATGCGGGTTTTATTGTGTACGTGCCTTCATTTAGTAAAATGAAGGCCGGGGGAATATATCGGCTTATCGATGAGTACTCGCTTTTTTATCTAACCTGGATCGCAGAAATTTCTAAGATCGGATTAGAAAGTGTTGATTCGGATTTCTGGATAAAAAAACAGGGTACATCTAAGTGGCATGCATGGAGTGGATGCGCCTTCGAATCTCTTTGTTTAAAACACATTCAGAAAATTAAAAAAGCGCTTGGTATTTCTGGTATAAGTACGATCGAATCAGGATGGCGTTATTTACCCGGGAAGTCAATTAATCAACGAGGTGCACAAATAGATCTTGTTATAGATAGGGCTGATAAATGCATTAATTTATGTGAAATGAAATATTGCGATTCAGAATTTGTTATCGATAAGCCATATGTTGAAAAGTTACAAAATAAAAAAAGGGTTTTTAGAGAGCAAACAGGGACGAGTAAAACCCTATTTACGACCATGGTTACCAGTTATGGTGTTAAAAAGAACACATATTATCTTTCGGCAGTTGATAATCAACTGACGATGGATGATCTTTTTTAAGGCGGGTCGAGTAGAGCCTTATCTTCCCGCGAAGATGTATCTAGAAAGAAAATTCTTGTCAGTCGTATGGTTGCTTTTTTTTGGATAAACCAATTTCTGTGAGGAAATCATGTCCGTAGCGGTAAGAGGGATCATTGGCACACCATTAGAACAAAATAGTAAATTGCTAGACCCGCTTGTAAAATACAATTTACAGCATCATTTGGTACATAATCACCATAGAGACAAAGCAGAGCCTCTAAGAATTGGGACTATTGAACAGCTCAAAACAGTGGCAAAAATCTCAAAAAGCGAGATAGTGGCTGCATGTTTCGATGTGTTTGGTAGACCTCGTTCTTATCCTGATCTTCCAAAACGAAGCTATTTGGTAGCATGTATTCGTTGGGTAGATGTTCAAGTGTTCGCAGTCTATTCTTTAGAACAAATGAGACATGTGGAAAAGCTCCGTAATTTTTCATTATGCAAACGCATTGAGTGGCGTGTACTAGAAATATCAGAAGAGTTTGAATCTGCCTTATTAAAAGGCGTTGATTTGGAAGATGGTATTACCTTTACAAGCCAAGATGCATCTCAGCTGCAATCCAGGTTATAACTGCTGTAAAGTCGATTTAGGTCGCCTCTACAGGGCTGCAATCTTGTATGGTGTGCGGCGACTTAGGCAGAGCATTGTTAGACATCGACTTGGTCGTCCCCAACCCGTGCGCCAGGTCGCACGGAAGAAAAGCGGCGCCAGGTCGCGCGCACTCCATAAAAGAAATATCCAGACTTTAAGGGGGGTCCCATTTGTAGAGGGCGCCTTCGTGGAGCGTGGTGCGGTAGACCCATTCGTCGCTATTTTCGCGCAGGAGGCGGTCGCAGCCCATGAGGAAGCCTTGGAGGAAGCCGTGCTTGTGGACGGCCTGGAGCATATATTGAGAGCTGGAGGGGCGGAAGTGGCTGCGGGGTCCGTCGACAGGAGAGATGACTTCCTGGTGGAAGCGGATGACGTGCTCGACGGCCCAAACCATTGGAGTGGGGGAAGGTTGGGCTGACAGGGGGGCGGGGTAGTGCAGATCGGCGTCTTTGCCCCAGGGTTCGTGGAAGCCGGGCATGGCGTGGAGCTGGGTACAGAGGAATAGGAGAGGCGCGAGGATTTTAAAAGCCATAGCGTAGCATGAGAACGGGGAATAGGCGCTCTGTTTGCATAAGGGGGGACGCCAGCCGTTCGTACAGACGTTCATTATAGTGCTTCGCCTCTAATCCTGCACCCACGATTCCGCCGAAGTACCACCCGCATTCGAAGCTGAGGAGGATGGCGCCGGCGGCGTACTGGTCATTATGGAAGCAGGCGTACGTGGCGGCGAGGAAGAGTCCATTGAGGAAAATGGCGGTCATACCGGATTGGGGCTGACCGAGGTAGAAATAGCCGGCGCCGGGGAGCGCGGCGTTAAGAAGCTGGGCTGTACGCGGTTTTTTTTTTTGGCTTTGGTAGTTGTCTAAAAATACGTTTATGGCTGGGTTTGTGGGCTCGGACGCGGCGAACTGGCCCAGCTGAGAAAATTTTGCCTTGGTGATGGCGTGCGATAGCTCGAGTTTTTGCGCGGTACCCGGGTAATGGGTGCGGATGAGGGCGAGGATGTTCTCGGCTTTTTCGGGCTCATCTAGTTTTTGGTAGGAATCGTAGAGGATGACGAGGAGGTCGTGGAACGCGGGGAACTCGGGCGTGACTGTGTGCAGAGACCCCTGTTCGAAGGCGTATACGACGTCGGCGTATCTATGGCCAAGGTAATAGCAGAGGACGATGTCGTAACGCATTTCAAGCACGCGCTGCGTTTCTTCCTGGGGGGCGAGGATTTCAGCGCGCTTAAAGGCTGTCATCGCCTGGTAGAGATCGAGCTGATGGGAAAATCCTACTCCGACGGTATATTCTTTACCCCAATCCTGATGGCGCTCGGCTTCGGTCAAAGTGGGGAAAGGGGTGGGGAGCTTAAGTAAGTACTTGTCCTGGACAGAGTAATCGAGTTCTGGAGAGAATTTTCCTGTTTGCCGGTGACACCCCCCGAATAGGAGGCACATGGCTACAGGCAGGATCCAAAATTTATTCATTATTCGGCATTTTCACGATGTCTAGATATTCATCAAAAGTCTCTTTAAGTACAGGCAGGCTTGCTCTTACTTTATAGAGATCCTCTTGATGTTCGGTCACCTCCTTATATTCGTCAAACGTTTTTATGATCTGGGGACGTATGAAAATAATTAAGTTTGTGCGGTTATTCTCACGTTGAGTATAGGTGAAGGCCGCGCCTATCAGGGGCAATCCTCCCAGGCAGGGAATCTGCGTGCGGCTATGCGTCTTGCTTTCAGCAATCTGGCCGGTCAAGGCGACAAAATGCCCATCGGGAACGTGGACCCTAGTCGACATGGTCGTCTGGGATGTCGTAATACCGGCAACAGCAAGACTCGTAGAGTTCGCGACCCCTTGGGCGCCTCCAGGGTTCAGCACCTGGCTGATATCTTCGGTGATGTCGAGTGTAATGAGATCGCCGCTGCCGATTGTCGGGGTAAGGGCGAGGTTGTGGCCGACATTGCGGTATTCAAGGGAGGAGCTTGTAGCGACGTTGGCGGCGGTGCTGGTAACAAACGATCCCTGGAAAGGAACGTTAAAGCCGACGAACAACGTGGCTGTATTACTGTCCTGCGCAATGATTTTGGGGTTCAGCACGATGGTCGAGTCGGTATCGGTTTCGAGGGCTTGCACAAGCGATCCCAGTGATAGATAGGACTTGCCTTTGTGAAAGATAAGATCGCCGATAACACCCAAGTCCAGACCAGTGGGCGTACTGAAATTATTAGCGTTAGGTGGTGTGACGGTATTGAGCTGATTCCAAAGGGGGGTGGTTTGGAGGTTGGGCGTAGAAACAATGGGGCCGAGATTGCTCATCTGTGCGCCGGCCTGATTCTTATATTGCATCCTTCCTGCCCAATTCAATCCAAACTGTTGGAGGTTATCGAGAGATGTCTGAACCACGAGGACTTCGATGAATACCTGGCGTAAGGGGACATCGAGGTTTTGGACGAGCTCGCGGATGCGCGAGAGCACATCGGGTGCGCCAGATGTAAGCAGAGAATTCGTCACGGGGATCCATTGGAGGGCTTCGATCGCCTCGGCAATGGGGATTTTTTCTCCTCTATGGGCGTCCGAAAGGTCGGCGGCGACTCTTCGCAAGGCCTTCTGGATATCATCGCCGCGATGGTATTGGAGTTTGTAGATCAAAAACCCTGTCTCGCCAATTGTGCCTGTTGTCGTACTGACATGGGCTACATGGGGGGCTGCGACATCGAATTGATGTAAGAGGTCTTGTACCTGTTTGATCGTATCGGAGTCGCCGGTAATGAGCAGCGAGCAGGTATTCTTGATCCAGCGGAGGTTATTGACGGAATCGAAAAGTCTATGGTTGACGACGCCGGTCATTTTGAGGTTTTGTATAAAATCGCAAGCCATTTCGATGAGCTCATCGCCCGGCTTATGCTGGGGCCGGTAAATGACAAAGCCGAGAGGGACCTCTTCCGGAGGCTTTTCACCCGCCATAGAGGGTATATCGAATTTGGCGATAAGTTCCTGGATTCTTTGCAAGGCGTCCGGAGTGCCTGTGAAGAGGATGGAATTTGTCTCTGTAATCGGGGTCATCGAATGTATGGCCGCGGCAAGCGCCTGATCGTCGACGCCCCCTTTTGTAAGGTCGGCCGCTACAGATGTTAGCGCCTGCATCAATTGGCTTGTCGAGGCGAACTGCATCTTGTAGATAAAGAAGGTTTTGGCGCCTATCTGGTAGATCCCTTTTTTCGCTGTGACATCGACTTCTTCGAGCAGGGTCTTGACTTGCGCTATCGTCGCGTCAGATCCGGAAACGACGAGGGACTGCGTGGCTTCGACGTACCGGATTCCTTTTACGGCTTTTTGCAAAGCAGGGTCGATATTGCTGGAGGCGGCGAGATCAGCCACGAGGCTTTGCAGGGATTTCATGACTTCCTGGGCAGGAAGATTCTGCGGTTTATAGATAAAGAAATTTCCAGCGGGCCCTTGGGCAGCATGCTCAGGGGTGTCATATTGCGCGATCATCGTTTTGACTTCTTCGACCGCTTCCTTGGGGCCTGTTAAAAGCAGGGCGTTGTTGTCTTTGATAATTTTAATCGTCTTTATGATCGCCTGCACACGCATATGCGCAGAGTCCTTGCTAAGATTACGAGCCACCGATTCGAGATAGGTGAGGGTCGTCTGTGGATCGGCATAGGCTAACTTATAGAGGAAGTAGACAGAAGAGCTTTCAGATGCGGGTACATCGAGAGAGGCGAGCAGCTGCTTGACACGGTCGATCGTAGGAGCCATGCCTTTAAAGGCCAGCGACTGTGCGGATGGCACCCATTGGACGGTAGAAATGGTTTCTTTAAGTTGGACGTCCGAAGGGTTGGTCTCATCGAGGTTACCGACCAGGTTGCGGAGCGATTGTTCGAGTTGTTCGCGCGATAAGTACTGCGGCCGATAGAGAAAGATTTGTTCTGGCTGAGTGCTCAAGGGTACATCAACGGTCGTCATTAATTGCTTGATGCTTTCGATCGAGGCATTATCACCTGTAAAGTAGATGGCTCCGGAGGAAGGAACCCATTTTGCTGTTTCAAGAGTGTGCAAAAGAGCTGCATCGGTCAGGCCGGAAGCTTTGAAATTCGCGGCCATCTCCTGAACTGCCTTCAGAAGAGCATCTCCTTTGCGATATTGAGGAGTATAGAGGTAGAAATGATCGCTTGCACGGGCTAAACCCGTCACATCGAAATCAGGCATGAGCTTGGCTAGTCTGTCCAGAGCGGCCTGATCGCCGGTAAAGATATAGGAATTTGTCTCTTTGATAAAACGTCTGGTGCGAATCGCGTTGATCAGTGCTGCATCGGGATTAGGGGATCCTTCGAGATTTTTGATGAACTGATCTAGCGATAGCCCCAGGGATTGTTCGCTTGTGTTCTGGATTTTGTAAACATAGGATTGTGCGGATTGCGGAACAACATCGAGAACGGGCAAAATTTGCTGGATGCGGGCAATTGCGTCTGCAGTGCCAATGAAAGTGAAAGAATTGATTTCTTTTAGATACCTTACGCTCTGAAGAGCTGCAATAAGAGCAGTGTCGGGAGAAGGAGCCGTTTTTAGGGTTTCCGTGAATTGGTGAATAGCGTTTTCAAAAACGGGTATAATCGCGCGTTGCGGCGCGTAAAGATAAAATTTGCTTTGCTGAGTAGCTGCGTTTGCAGTGTCGAGCATGGAAAGAAATTCGCTGGTACGGGCCAGAGCGGCATCTGTCCCCGTGAACACGATGGAGTTGCTCTCTCGGATATAGTAGGCGCTTTCGAGAGCTGCAATCAGGGGATTATCAGGGGTGTTCGTGTTTTTAAGGCGGAGGATCAATTGCTTAAGAGATCCTTCGAACTGTTTCTGATCGACATATTTCAATTGGTAAATGAAAATTCCGCCTCGGGTTGCGGATAAGCCTTGTGTTTCGGCAATTTGGGTGTCGAGGACGGGAAGGACCTCTTGCAAGCGGGTTAACGAGCTTTGCTTTCCTGTGAAGATAAATGAATGTGTCTCATTCATATATTTCATACTTTCGGCCGCTGCGATCAAATTGTGATCAGGAACCCGATTGGCCTTAAGCTGTTGTACGAATTGTGCAAGGGCCGTTTCAAGAGCTTTTCGATCATTGTTTTTAATAGGATAGATGAAAAAGCTGACGGCTCCTTCTTGCATATCAAGATTTTTGAGGAGTTCCGTTACTTTCGCATACGTATCTTCATCGCCTACGAAAAGAACCGAGTTGGAATCTTTGATGTAATGAGCATTCGTCAACATCTTGATAATTGCTGCAGGGGGATGGGCCGCTTTCTTGAGGTTCGCGGCAACCTCGTGCAATCTTGCGACCAAAATGTCTTCGGGCAGATTTTGAATCTGGTAGAGAAAGATGTTGCCCCTCTGCGTTAAGCTGATGAGCTCTTCGCTTGATGGAATATCGAGGTCTTCGAGGATAGCGCGTGCGCGCTCGATGAGGTGCGGCGTGGAGACGATGAAAAGGGTATTGGTTTCAATCTGCGGCACGAAGATAAGAGGATTGCCTTCGGAAAAAGGAGCGAGCAGCGGTTGCACCAAAGTCGCGAGATCTTTGGGCGCGATGTTCTTAGCGACATAGCTTTCGATATCAAGCGGGCTATGCGGTGCATCCAAGGTGGCGATCAAGTTAGCGATTTCATCGATGTTCGTGGCGATGTCGCTGATGATGAGCTGATTTGTTTCCGTAGAGACGGAGACCATGGCCTTGGCCGATACCATCGGCCGGATAATCGCCGCGATGGAATTAACGGTGGTGTTTTTAATGCGGAAAACGCGCGTTATAATGGGAGCCAGAGGTGTATGCGAGTTAATTTTATCCCCTGTAACAACAGAGGGCAGCTGCGTCACAGCAGCATCGCGTGAGATGATGTAATTGCCTTCATGTTCGAGCAGGCTGAGATTATTGATCCGCAAGACTTGAACAAGAGCGGAGAATATATCTTGAAGGGGCGCTTTGTCTTCGGAGACGATCGTCACATTGAACTTCAGATCGTTTTCATCGAAGACGAAGTTGCTTCCTGAGATTTTCGCTACGAACCGGATATACTCGATGATGGAGATGTTATTGAAATTGATCGTGTAGACGTCGTCCTTTGCAGTAGACAGTGTGGCGGCGCCGATAGTCTCGGTCGCGACGGGATCCGCCGCAAAAAGCGGAACGAAAAATCCCGGCAGCATGATCCATAGAGCAGTCTCTACGATGCGCAAACGTCTAAATCGAGAACTAAAAGCGGGCATAGATTAGGACTCTTTGGCTCTGAAATCGTAACCGTAACAAAAACGAAAATCCCTGTTCAGAAATGTGCCTTGTTCCGAATCCTAAAATACTTTTTGTATTTTGTAAACTCAAGTTTGACAAGTTGCGTTTTGAGTGCGAATCGTAGAAGAAGAGACAAGATGGGGGGAGCTTGGCTTTAAGAGGGATTTGCGAAAATTCCGGAAGGAGCAGATTCAGCATCTCTTATGTGGCGGTAGCGGCGACTTAGGCAGAGCTTTGTTAGACATCGACCTGTCGATGCCCTCGGGCGGCCGGGTCGCCCGAAAGAAAAGCTCTGCCTAAGTCGCCGCTACTGCCACAAAAGAGAGCCTAGCTTTCTTAAGTTCTAGAGTCTGACCCAGCGCTGCCACTGGTCAAGTTTTGCTTCCAGGCAGGCCTCGATGTCATAGGGCGCCCCATCGGGTTTTCGTGTCGACGGATTGCAGAACCCTTTTACAAAGAACGTATCTAAAGATTCTTTTCCTTGAGCCTTCGCGCGTTGAAATGCTTGTCTGAGCATGTCTGGACATGAGCTAATGACATAGCCTAATTGACGTGGGATTTCAGAATGAACCGTAAAGTTGAACCTTGTTGCGATCTCTACTTCTACGTCGCTGTGTCGTCCTTTAGCACATAGGTCTAAGAGATGAGGCAATGCTCTTTCCAATCTCTGCATACCATCTATGATTGCAAGCCGCGTCTCCATTGGACTCTTCCCGTAATAATGCAACTCCGGTTTTTCTTGCTTTGCAAGCTTGGCCAAAAGAGGTCCTCTTTTTGATAGCTCGGCGCGCATGTCGGCAAAAATAGCGTCTGCGTGATGTGTTGACGATATTCCCGATGCGGCAACCGTTGTTGCAGAACTAGAAGAAGGAGCCGGACGGGGTGGTGCGGATGGGGGCGGCGGCGGCAGCGCTCTTGAAGGCATGAGCACGGGGGTCATTTGGTAGGCGTTATAATTGTCTACCCACGACCCGTCCGGGTACATGACCATCTCTTGCTCGTCCCCATGTTCAACGGAGAAGAAAATCTTTCCGGTCAAATAGGCATTTAATTGATGTTTGTCACTGAAGATCTTGACAAAGGCTTTTGCACCCTCTCTGCCGTTGGCTCCGGTTGTTGGATCAGACATGTCTCCATGAGAATCATAAAAAAAGAACTGGTCAGATTGTCCGGGGGCACCCAGTTTAATGAAAAGGGCGTGCGACATAGGGTTTTTTGTAAAGCCGGCAGCGATCATATGATCAGGGCTTTTTTGAGCAATACCGATAAGTCTGTCGATCCCTTCCAAAAAGCCAGCTGATCTCTTTTGCAAGCGAACTTCTGCAAAAAATGGATCGCGCGGCGGTTTAACTAAATCCCTGTCATCCCTTAAGAGTTCAAATACAACTCCATAGTTTTGATCGAGGGGGCTGCTGTCGACTCCGGCTTGTGTGGCGGCATCAATCATCTCAAGAGTAATCGGTCTGCCGGCTAAGATGGGGCCCCACAGAGTTTTTATGGCGCTTTGAACGCAATAACTGCAAGCCCCGACTCCCGGCTTTTTGCCTGCTTTCAGCGTTGTAAATTGTGATCGGCTTCCACCGATAGTTTGTATCGCGGCCCTATCCGTAGGCGCTCTAGGTGCAGGGCTAGGCGAACTTGCTACTGCTGAAGGAGCGGGTGAAGAAGGAGGGAAAAATGTGATGGCAGCTACAGCGGTGCGGTTTTTCAGGCATTTGTTATCCCGATCGAGGATCGCGACGTCGCGCAGCAAGTTTGTATCGAAAAGTCTTGCAGGAAGTGTTCTAATTGCTGCGATCATTTCGCCTATTTCCTGAACTCGATGTCTCTGATCGCTTAGAAAATCTTGGGTGAATCGCCCGTATGACAGAGTGCATTGGCCACTTCGCACTTCCCTTTGTGCGCTCACGACAATAGCGTTAAGCGTATCGGAGTCTGAGACGGTTGGAAGGATAGTTTTAATTCGACTGAAATGAATGCTCATAGAAACTCTCTATTATAATTAATAGTTATATTATACGTCAGAATAAGATGTAATGCAATAAAGATAGTTAAAATAATTGGTATTATAGAGTGCGCTGCAAGGCAAGCACGACATGCGGAACTTTTTGCAGGTCGGGCGGAAGATGTGGAATTGTTTTTTTTAAAATCGCTTCTGCCTGACGCGGCATAGCGAGAGAGAGATGGGCTTTGATCATTTCGGTGAAAAGGGTTTTCTCTTCCTCTGGAGCGTGGAGAGAAGCAAATGGATCGAGCGAATGCAAGAGAAGAAGATCGCTTGCGGACCAATTGTCGACGGTTTCCATATAATCAGATCTTTCTTCGAAGCCAAGCAGGGGGTTTTCCGCATGCAGATACCTTGGTTCGTGGGTTTCGATCGGGACATGGAGAAGTGTGCTGGCCCCGCAAGAGAGGTAGCGGAGCTCTTCCCTCAAGGGATCTAGAGCCAAGACTTGCAGGGAGCAGGAATCTTTGGTCCCTTCTTCAAAAAAACGGTGGTTGAGCGTCATGACAAGAGAACGGATATCAAGCGGTTTTTGCAAGCTGACGTCTTTCTCGTTGATCAATGCCCGCGCCATGCCGCGCAAGATGGCGATCTGCGTCAGACTTGGAATGCCTTGAGAGTGGCTGTGCGCGAGGATAAACAGGAAGGTATTATTAGGGAGTTTGTAAAAATCACAATACAGGCCGCGAATAGTGGATCCGGAGTGTTTGGCCATGCTCATAGCGAGCTGCGGCCACTGCGGTATTTCCTGGGGAAGAAGGAGTTGTTGGGCAGCGCCTGCGCCTGCGATGAACTCTTTTAGTTGATCTCTGCCTGGCCGATCCTTTTCCCATTCCCCGGATTTCAAATAACCCGCGATATCGTGGATGAAGTCGACGATGTCCTGGTAACGATCTTTCAGCCGAGGCGCTAGCGCTTTTTCGATAATGGCGCGCATGCCTTGGGGAATGCTCGACATTTCAATAACGCCGTAACTGAGTTTTCCCGCGATAAGTTCGTAAACGATGACTCCGAGAGCGTAAATATCGGAGGCGAAGCATACGTTGAGCGGATTTTCTTTTTGTTCTGGGCTCATGTAACTGGGCGTGCCGATCAAGCGGCCTGCGCCGGCTTCATCGCCTGTTTCTTCGAGGAGCTGCGCGATGCCGAAGTCGATCACTTTTACACTGCCGTCTTCTTTGATCAGAATATTTTCCGGTTTCATATCGCGGTGGATAACACCGTGGGTATGAAGATGAAGCAGGGCAAAAGCAGATTGCAGGATGATTTCCAGGCTGCGCTTGAAGGAAAGAGATCGCTGCAAAATAAACTGCCTAAGCGAAACGCCCTGGATGAACTCCATGGCAATATAGAGTCCTTTCTCCCATTCTCCCTCGCCATAAAGTTTGACGATATTGGGATGGTCGGCCATTGCAATGATGCGCGCTTCCTTGAGGAAGTGATCGATAAGTTCGGGATGCGCTAGCGAGCGCTGCGTAAGGACTTTAATCGCAAGAGGCTGCTTCGTTTCGGGATGAAGGCCTAAATAGAGGAGGCTGAGTTTGCTTTGGCCCAGCTGGCTCTCTATAGGATAAGGACCGATTTGTTTAGGCATGGTTTCGGACGGCTGGGATTTGCCTGGAAGATCATGCAGCGTGTCCTGCTTGTAAAAAGAAGGGTCAGGTATCATGAGACTATCCCACTATTATGAAAGGAAGATTTTTGATGATTTTTTTTGCAGCTTTTAGCGCCGCTTCGCGAGCTATACTTGAATACGTAGGCCAAGAAGCGGCGCTAAAAGATGCGAAAAAAGGCGCAAAAAGATCCGTTTCAGAATAGTGGGATAGTCTCATTAGACCTATTGGCCAATTTTCGTAATTTTAACTCCCACTGTCTCGCCTAATGCGACCAGTTCGCCAATAGCCACGCATTTGCCGCCCGCACAAAGCCGAACGCCATCGTCTGTGTGCACGGCAAGATCAAGTACATTGCCTGGTTGCATCTCAAGCAATTTATCGAGGTTCATGCTAAGCCGCGCTACTTCGACAATGAGTGTAATAGGAATTTCCGTGCTTGCGATGACATGCTGCATATCTTGGCTGCCGGAAGGGGTGGCCTCATATTCTTCTGGAGCTTCATCCGAAAGGGCAAGTTCTTCTTCAGGTTCTTCAGTAGGAGATGGTGTTTCTTCTTCGAATTCCCCCTCTTCTACTTCCTCTTCCATTTCTTCTTCAGAGGTATATTCCTCGTCTTCATCCCTGCCTTCGCCGGTTTCATTCAAATATTCATCATTCATGGCATTCGGTTCCTCTTGATAAAACGCATAGTCGAGAAGTGAGACCTTTCCTTTTCGTATCGCCACAGAGAAAAGGGGAGCGGTACCCAGAAAAAGTTTGGCCCTACCGCTTTTATTAACGGGGGACAACGTACAGATGTCGAGCCTTAAAAAATCACCTACGTTGACCTGCTTCCACTGCGTTAAAGGGAGGGAGGAATATCCGACGGCGAGACTTAATGGCACAGAGAGATGGGCTGCAGAAGGAGAGTGCAAGAACGCCGTGGACTCCACGCGGTAAAAGTCTCGGAGACCTGCGAGAAGAGCCCTAGATAGGAGCAATTTTGCGTAAATGCGCCCCGACTCCCAGCTTAAAGAGATATCCCAGGTAAGAAAAGGATCGCTCGGCAAAGGATGTTCTTCTGCCAATTTGATATGGAGATCCGGATAGGAGCCGCTTTCAGAGAAAACACGCAAGGCCTTAAGCAGAAGATACTGATAGAAGCCGCGTGCTAACGAGACATCTAGAGTTTCTTTGTACGGAGGGGGCTCAAGCGCTGCCTGGGTTAAAAGCAACATATCTTCTCTGGAAATTGCCAAATAGGCGCACCCTTCCAGCGGGGCTGCTTCCATCGGAATCACTAGGGGCTGAGTTCCGAGCCCTCGAAGAACTTCTTGTTTTTTGTTCCAGGAGGTTTTCAGGCTTTTAATTTGCAATCCTGGGAGGTTCCATTCATTTGCGAGAGCTTCGGCAAACTCTTCCCAGGGAAAAGGCGGCGGACTTCCCCAAAGGGGGATGATTTTCGCTTCCTGTAAGACCTCAGCGAGTTGTCGTTTCCATGCTAAAGGGGCGGCAGACATAGCTTTCGATTATCCTCCCGCTTCCTCGTGTTGTTGATCTTCATCTTTTTCTCGTTGGATAGGAGGAGGTATGCCATCTCCTAAATCCGCATCGATACTGTGGATAGAAAAAGGATATCGCCGGCTTGAAAAAAGCGATGCCAATGTCTTGAGATGGGGTTGAAGGTAGTCGAGCGCAAGGGGAGCGCAGGCAAAATGAACATTGAAGGCGAGCGGAGCTGTACTATATTCGCGCACGATCACTTTAACGCCGGCAAGTGGCGTATTCGCAAAAAGAGGGCCGTTAAGCGTGAGAGATGTTTCTTTCATCTCTTCTGCGAGGATGTGGGTAATGCCCTGAGTGGCGTTTTCGACAATCGCGTTTTGCCAAGGCGCAGGAGACAATCCTGAAAGGGCGTGTTCTGCAAGAAGAGCGCTGCGAGGATTAGGCACACCAGGTGCCATCAACGAGACCGCCTCTAGTCCTGCATGGTTTACGACCTGTTCATCAGAAAGGTCGGTTTCTTTAGATTCGTGTTGAATAAGGGCGAAAAGAGACGGTGGAGATCGATCTTTGTGCTCTTCGTCATTTGCTGCCTTAGGTTTTTTTCGTACCAGTTCTCGAAATCGGGATGGAGAAGATGGTAAGCGCCCTGAATCGGCTTTTTCGCGAGTGTGATGGGTTGGATGGATAGGAGGTTGTGAGTGAATCATGGAGTATCGTGTTCCTTTTCTTGGGCGTCTTTTTCGCTAGGAGCTTCTTTACGGCTGAAGATTGGCTTTTCCGTACTGCCTAGTTTTACGTCGAAGCGATTGATGGTAAAATTAAAATTGCCTTGCTGGACCGCTCCTAAAAGAGAGGCAATGTTCGGTTGGATGAGCGCTAGCGCCGCCGGCGAGCCGATGAACTCAACGTTAAAGGCAGTAGGAGCGGTGCTGAACTCCCGGATAACAAGTTGTGATCCGTAGAGGACAGAAGAAGCGAACTGCCTGGCATTAAGGGTCATTACCGTTTCTGTAATTCCAGTCGTTTTGATAATTGTCATCACACCTACCATCCTTTCAAACAACGCCAGGATTTGCGGATTCATTTGCGTGTAAGCATGCAGAGGAGGTTGCGTCTGGACAGGGGGTAAAGCCGGGGTTATTCCAGATGGCGCCGCACCTACAGGGGGCGTCGCTTGTTCGATTTCCTCTTCTTCCTCGCGCTCTCGTTTTCCTTCCCTTTCTCCACCTCCAGCACCTTTTTCAGGTAAAGAGGGGAATTGGGCGGCAGCGGCTTCGCCTTCTTCAGCCTTTTCCGGAGAAATTGTAGGGTGCGCGGTTTTTTTCAGCGAAGGAAAACCCTCTTCGGAGGGAAGTATACCTTGTAAGGCAGAGGGGGGCAACTCTTTTGCAACTGAGGGAGGGGACGCAAGAGGAGCGCCTTCAATAGGTGAAGGTACAGACCCAGCACCTGATGGAGCTGGCTTGCCTACGGATATTGGGGGCGCTCCTTTTTCTTCATGAGGAACAGGGGCCTTTGCGCCGGCAGCAGCTTCTTCACGAGGAGTTTTTCCTTTAGCAACAGGTTTTTTCCCTGCAGTCTTGAGTTTCTCTTCTTCTTCCATAAGCTCAGCAAAAGAGGCGGGTTCCCCTTTCTTACCGGGCGTTCCTGGGGGAGGAGGGGCCTGTTTAGGCGCGGCTTTCTTTTTCCCCTGCGGCCTTTGCGCTGCTTCAGGCTCCGGCCTTTCCCGTTCCCGCTCTCCAGGCCATTCTTCTGTTCCCTTAGGCGCAGAGCGTGAAGGTATAGGTTCTTTTGGTCTTGGAGGAGGTTGATCTGGTTCGTGAGAGCGAAAAGCGGCAGAAGGAAGAAAGGAAGATGTTTGCGGCCATTCTTCGGCTGGGGGAGCAATTTCTTCCTTACGAAAGTCTTCTTCGGATTCAAAGTGAAGTTGGGGGGGAGGGGCGCTGGCCATCGGTGGCGTGCCCGGAGCGGCTTCTTTGGGGACTTCGGACGCAGCCTCTTCTGTAGCAGGGGGGGAAGTAAATTCTGCGCGTGCCGGAACGGAGGGTGCGCCAGTAGACAAGGGCTTGGCTTTTTTGGCCTCTTCGGCCTCTTCTTCCCATGCAAAAGTTTCTATTTCATCGGCCTTAAAGGGTGCAAGCTCCGCTTCTTTTGCAGCTTCCGGAGAAGGTGGGTGAGAGGGGCGCATCGCTTGGGCAGAGCCCTTTTTGCGGGCTAGGGGGGCTTCTTCTTCCGCAGCAGAAGGTTTGACTTTTTTCTTTGCACTGCTGCCGGCGGCTTTTTCAGCCTCTTCTACCTCTTCTTCACTTTCTTTGCGTTTTTTTTTGCTGCGAGTCTCTTGGTCGATCTCTTCCGTTTTTTCGACCTTCATGATCTTTTTGAACTTGTCGGAATCGACATTTCCTCGCTCTTTACGCCCTCCACCTGGTTCTGGGCCGCCAGGGATACGGGTGACTTCGGACATAGATGTTCCTCAGAATCGGTGCTTTTTTCTGCGTTGGTGCATAGCGGCGCCAACTTCATCCCCTTCGAGGGTCTCTTTTTGCTCTATGGCTTGCTTGAGCTCCTTATCCCATTCTTTCCGATGAATGTCCAGTTTTTCAACATCCCGCTGTTTTTTCACGAGTTCCTTGCGGGCCGCCTCGACTGCTGCTTCGGCCGCTTCCACATGTTTCTGCTGTTCTTTGACTTTGACTTCCTTCACTTTTAGTTTTTCATCGACGACTTTGAGATATTGCTTCATCACTTGAATCTTATCGGTAGTGGTCCCTTTGTCCAATTCCTCGCGCAGCTGGGTAAGTTTCGCGATCCGGTGGTCCTTCACCTCGTCCCGTTCTTTTTCCGCCTGGCGCATTTTTTCCATTTCCTTGGCGAGCAATTCCTTTTTTTCTTTCAGCACCTTTTCAGCTTCTTGCAGGCGCTTCTCTTTGATTTGTTTTAGCTGTTCGAGGGGGTATTTGGCCGCCACGAGGGTCTCCTTTGGCTATGGAACTGTCAATTTTAATACCACAGAGCACACAGAGATCACGGAGAGGTAATCAGTTCCTATCTAAACAGTGCGTGCAATTGCTTGAGGGTTTCCTCGAAACTGCATTTTTCATCGACTTGTTGCTTCAGAAATCTATTCACTTTATCAATGTATTTGATAGCGAAATCAGCTCCCTTGTCCGATCCCGGCTTATATTCGCCAATGCGGATCAAGAGCTCGTTCTTCTTATAATTTGCAAGGACTTCGCGGACTTTGCCGACCAATTGGAGATGTTCTTTATCGATAATATGGCTGATGATACGGCTCACTGAGCCGAGGACATCGATAGCGGGATAATGATATTGGCGGGCCAGTTCGTTAGAAAGGATGATATGCCCGTCGAGAATCGAGCGCACTTCATCAGATACGGGCTCATTAAGGTCATCGCCGGCGACGAGGATAGTATAAAAGGCGGTGATGGATCCTTTCTCTGCATTACCGGAGCGCTCGAGCAAGCGGGGCAGGGTGGCGAATACAGAAGGGGTAAAGCCGGCTCGCGCCGGAGGTTCTCCTGCAGCGAGGCCAATTTCACGCAGGGCACGCGCATAGCGCGTGACCGAGTCCATCATCAGGATAACGCTTTTTCCTTGATCGCGGAAATACTCAGCAATAGCAGTCCCTACGTAGGCTGCGTTAAGTCTTAGCTGTGCGGCTTGGTCGGATGTCGAGACTATGACGACAGAGCGTTTAAGCCCCTCTGTCCCCAAATCGTTTTCGATAAACTCCCGCACTTCCCGCCCCCGCTCGCCAATAAGAGAGATCACATTGACATCAGCGACCGCGTTGCGCGCTATCATGCCGAGGAGGGTGGATTTACCTCCGCCCGCTGCCGCGAAAATCCCGACACGCTGTCCTTTGCCGCAAGTGAGGACGCCGTCAATGCAACGGACGCCTACGGAAATAGGGGTTTTGATCATTCCTCGTTTCAGCGGATCCGGCGGAGGATTGATAACAGGAAATGATTCTTCGAGTTCCAGGGGCCCCTTTGTATCGGTATCGAGAGGGTTGCCCAGCCCATCGAGAATGCGCCCTAAAAGTTGCGGGCCGACCTTTATGTGCAAGGACATACGAGTGGGAATCACTTCCGATGAGGGGCCTATTCCCTGCATCGTACCCATAGGAGAAAGGAAGACCTCTTCGCGTGTAAATCCCACGACTTCTGTAAGAAGAGGCTCCATGCCCTCTCTCTTGACGAGACAGACCTCGCCCACCTTGACCTGCGGGACGACTGCCTTGATCAGCATACCGACGATCTCGGTGATTCTACCATGAACGGTAGTCAATTCGAGCTTGTCAATTTGCTTGATGAGTTGGTCAAAAGGAGGTTCCATGGATCTATTCCTTGCGAGCCGAAGGGTTGTGAAACTGGCTCATAACTGAATACTGAACAGCATCTTCATAGCGTCGATTGCTTTCGCGAGCAAGACAGAAGAATAATCGAGCAGCTGCTGGGCTTTATTAAGCTTGATCTGGACAAAAAGCATTTCGGCCGGATTCAGTTCCCCTTGTTTCTCGGAGAGCTCCTGAATCTTTTTTTGCGTGCTGGCCAAGGCAACTTGACTGCCCCCGACATAGGCTAAAAGTTGTTGGATAGGGCCGTGCCCTGCCGGCAGTTCCTGAGTTTCTTTTTCTTCCTGCGGCTGTCCGCCCACTTTTGCATTGACGGTATGGAATTGCTGGGAAGCGTCGCTGAGTTTATTGCGCAAAAGATATTTAGAAGAGGGCTTGACCTTGAGCCCCTGCGTTTGAAGCATATTATTAATATCAGCCAGGGTCGTTTGCGCATGCAACGCCTGCGTTTGAATCGACGCTAGGGTAGGCCCCGTGGCCAGCTGTGGCGTGCCGCGCGCGAGCTCGAAAGGCGAAACGAACTGCCCCGGCTTGCCGGTTTGCTCAGCCTGCTTTTGGAGCAGAGGCTGGAATGCGCCAGCTTCGCGCGGATTATCGCTACTGCCGACAGGCATCATCCGTTCAACGCCTTCTGCGCTACTGATATCTTTAGGTAAAAGAGGACCGCCAGTCATGAGTCGTCCAAGTTATTTCTTTTTTTTCTCTTTCGGATGCTGCTCTGTAAGTGCGCCAGGCTTCTTGACAAATTTTTCTACGAATTCCACGGCGGTGAGAGCCATGGTCTTCACAGCAGGATCTTTGGCAGTTTCCGCAGCTTTCTCGAGCATTTTCTCGCCTTTAATCGTTTCGGTGGGGCTAAGAGCCAGGCTTAGACCGAGCAGAGCATTCGCCATTTCATTTTCAGGTTCGAGGGCGAGAACGTCTTCAAAAATCTTACCAGCCTGCTTGAGTTCGAGTTTGAGAAAGTGCAGATACCCCATGCCGATTTTTGGCAGGGTGTTGTCCGGTTTTAATAGTTCTGCGGCTCGAAAGAGCTTCATTGCGGCATCTTCGTCGGCTTGATTGATAGCGATAAAGCCGGCTTCAGCAAGAAGAATGAAATCTTGTTGTGAACTCGCGAATTGTTCCATGTTCTTATCCCTCTACTTTAGCTCCTGTTAGGGCAGGAGAGTTAAAATTACGATTAACCGCCGCGTTGGTTGCCAACGGCGTTTTTGATCATCGAATTCACCTGGCCAATTAAGTTAGAGATCGATTCACCGACCTGCGTGACTTGGCTCATAGCGAATTGCAACAAAAGAAATTTTCCTGGCGTCGCTTGGGACATCGAGCTTGACAGGTATCTCACCATCGAGACAACCCGGCTTTGGACCGCGATGTACTTTTTAATGAGGGTCTGAAAACTGAGTTTGGCTTGCCATGCGGGACCTTCTCCACCTACACCCATCGTGGTCTCCTTAGTTATGAGGTTATTTTTTCTTGCTCAACCTAGTTAACACCCTTTGCAAGGCGGCATAACCATGCAATAAAGCGCCGTATTTATCGTAGTCTTGAGAACTGGCCCCCTGACGAAGGAGATTCTTGAGTTCCTGGATTTTCGCTTCGACGTCCTTGAGCACTTTCTGCGCTTTAGAAGGATCGTCCTTGAGTTCTTTCTCCAAGTCGAATTCGAAGAGCGCCTTCGATTTCTTATCTAATCCAAACATGGTAACAGACTCCTCATGTAATGGGCCTTGTTCATATCTTGGGCCAGTTTTCCGCCGGCTGCAAATACCCCATCTGTCGCACCCTCCGGCTTAGCCAGAGGGCTGCCGGCTATGCCTTCGCCTTTGGTTGCAACATCTGGAGCTTTTCGCTCGGCCGAATTCCTGGCCGAAGACCTGAACAAGGCCCTGTTATGCACATTATTGCAGATTGTAGTTAATTTTAAATTTCGATCCATCTTTTTCTAGGAGCACCATATTCGGTTCAATCATTGTAATCATCATTCCATCTAGCAAGTCGCCTTTGCTTAGGATCTTGCCGTTAATAACGATCGAACTGCTGATGCCATCTTTTTTCGAGGCCCCCGTCACTTGATATTTTGTCGTCAGATCAATACGGGAAGACTCAGGGCTAGTGAAAACAACAAAATTTTTGACAGAGCGGATTCCTCGGAGCCCTTTTAAAGTATCGACAAGGTGCTGAAATTCGATCGTTGATTTTTCACTGGCGCTGCCAGAGAGTACGAGTTCGCCATTGCTTAATTGATAGATAACGCCTGAATATCCACGTTCTATCAGCATGCCCTGGATCTGTGTATCGAGATTGCTCTCGATAACGATCTGGTTTTCCAAGCGATCGAGGTAAGGGAATTGCCGATTCATGTAATCAGCAAGCGCCACGGCTTGTTCAACGGTTTCTAAATAGCCCCGCATGACAAATCGGCCTGGCACAGGGGCATGAATGCTGACGCCTTTCCAGTCGGGATTGGTGCCCAGCAGGGCGTTCATATTCTGCCATACAAATTCATCGACGACGACATTGTCCTCTACAGAATGGACCACGGGGATATTTTGTATTGTGTAGGTCAATTCTTGATAATCGACACTTGTCAAGACGTGGCCGACAAGGAAGAGTTTGCCCGTGCTGGGATTAAAAGAGAATTGGACAGAGGGGAAACTCCGAAGGGCGTCGCTAATGACATCGCCGGGATTCTTCTCTGGAACAGAAACGGGCTTGGACGAAAAAAGAGTTAATATGGAAACAAGGATGATAAGGATGATCACGCCGAAACCTGCAGCGAGTGCAAGATGCTTGCGGGGGATTACCATCTCTTTCCAATCGCGCTGAACTCGCTGCCTAACAGCAGCTTCTTCTTCCGTTTCTATTTCTTCTGCTGCCTCTTCGGCAGGTGGAGGAGTAGCGATGGCAGCAGTAATGGCAGCGGGCGAATAAATCGTTTCGCGTGTTTCCTGGCGATCGATGATGAGGAAGGAGGTAGTTCCGAGGGCGATGAGATCTTGTGAAACGAGTTCCTTTTTATCGGTGATTAACTCTCCGTTTACGAGGACGCCGTTACGGCTTCCCAGGTCTTCGATGAAGACAGTGCCTTGGGTATCCGTAGACAGACGCGCGTGTTGCCTAGAGACGCTTAAATCTTGCAAGATGATATCGCTAACGGTTGGATCTTTACCGAGGATGTAGGTTTTGTCTTTTTCTAAAGAGAACTCTCCTCCGGTATTAGGGCCTGAGATCACTTTGATCATCCAGCGCTCTTCCGCATAATGGGCCGGAGACTCTAAATGGGCGATATCGGCTTCTTCAAAGGGCAGTTCTTCAAAAGCAGGAGTTTGCGCGGCAACTTCCGAAGAGGGTTCTTGCTCGGAAAAGCGAAAAAAGGTGCTGCCGATTTGGATGATGTCCCCTTCGCGCAAAAGCGTTGGATCGGTAATGACCTTGCCGTTTTGCGTCGCGGGGTTGACCGCACTCAAATTTTCCAGTATATAGCCTTCGGGAGTTAGGCGGCAGATAACATGCCGGCGCGAGACCATGGGGTCTTCCAGGACTTGTCCTGCGACATCGGGATCGCGCCCAAGCACCCACTCTTCACCCTCTTCAAAACGAACTAGCAAACCAGCGAGGGGTCCTTCTTCACCGATTAAAAATGCGGGCATAGGCGTGCTTTCGTTGTAGAGAATTTATCATCACATGATACGCTTTTCATCGGCTTGAGCGACATGGCGTGCAAGCTCGTCCTTCCAATACTCGATAAAATTTATAAAATCTTCCACAGTCTCTTTGAACTTCTTGTAATCCATCTCATACGGTATAAACGAAGAGAGTGTCAAGTTTTTCTCCTCCTGGTCCATCCCGATTACCGATTTACCCGTTCCTTGGCCTAGATAGTTAGCCCGCATGGCCAGTAAATAGAAATCCTCCTTATTATTAGGAGGGCATGCACCAATGGGCGACCACATACTGAATCCTTTTGGCATCTCGCGAAAATCGATTGAGTGGGCAGGGCTGATAACCATATGGATCGGGCCTTTTTTTTCGGGTAGAGCCAGCGGGCCTAATTCCAGCGATAAGGAAAGTTCGCTTAAAAGGTGAGTAAGTTTGAAGGCTTCGGTTGTCATTTTAGGCTGTCCAGTCTTTTCCTTACTTATTAACCAGAGGGATAAATAAATGCCAATCTGCTTGTTGCGGAGAGAGAATCTAGCACCGGGCTGCCGCGCTGAAAGCTTCTCATAGATGAGCATATTTGTCGAGAATTGCCCAAAAAAAACAGAAAGAGTAAGAAGGAGTTATGCGGCTGGTTCTAGGAGTTAGCGAAAATTTTGCTGACAGTGGCCGTCATGGACTCAATGTGTTTATCTTATTCATAATCAGTATGTAATGGAGAAAGATGTGTCTTTAGAAAAGGGTGGCTGTGCTGAATTCGAAACCGATTTGGAAAGAGTGAATAAGACCCTTTCCGTGGGAAAGGAAAAAAAAATCGATCTCATCGAATTCATGCAGGATTGTACTGCGCTATTTGAAAAAATCGAAATTTGCTTGCGGCAAGGCAGCGCTCGGGATAAAGAACTTGTGTACCGCAAATTACAAGAGCTAGCTGCCGGCTTGGAAAAGGATATTGATGATTTATGCAAACAATGCGGCAAGGGAGAAGAAGATATAAGCGCCTATGTCGAAAATCCCGATAACTTCAGCCAAGACACTTGGCTGGCTATTCAAAAAGCGAATCGCCGGATCCTATCAGGCAAACAGCGGAAAGCGCGGCGAAAGCCGCAATAAACAAACGCAAAACGCAAATTGCAAAGTGCAAAATAGACTTCCTTAGTGGGGTGTAAACCTTTACCTCTGAGTATAGGTTTTTTGGAGAAAAAAATTCCGGCACGAAACGGTTTTTTGATCATTGGCAAGAATCTTGCGATCTATAGAAAAGTGTTCCTTGTCGGGTGTTCAAAACAGCTTTGTTGCATAAATAGTTAAATTTCACCACAGAGACGGGAAACCACAGAGGAATTTTTTTTAATAGCTTTTTTGACTCAGGATGAAAATGCTATCTGACTGCTAAATAGGGCTATTGATCAATTTCAATATGAAAATCCTTAAGGAAGGCATTCGCCGATTTAGAATATGAATTTTCTCTGTGGTGTCCCGTCTCTGTGGTAAATCACATATGCCAGAGCAGAATGATGGGGAGATAGATCATGCTGGAATTTCTATTGATAATGTGATGCTCTTATGACGGAAAGTTTACACGCCATCTCTATGTACTTCGGCAGCAGCGACGATAGTGGAAGTGAGTTCTTGGTAGCGATTTTGTTCAGCGTTTAGCAATTTGCGTTTTGCATTTCGAGGGTTGGGGGCGTACAGCTCTCAACCCGAGAGTTCGCGGGCGCCGTGACGTACAGTTGGCGGCATGCGCGAAACTATGCATTCTTTGCCGACAATAATTTCGGTAATCGAAGGGTCGGAAGGGACATCGAACATGAGGTTGAGAAGGAGGCTTTCTACGATCATGCGGAGTGCGCGTGCTCCGGTGCCAGTTTTTTTGGCTTGTTCAGCCATAGCATGCATGGCTTCTTCTGTGAAATGAAGTTTAACGCCTTCCTCAGCGAATAACTGCGTATATTGCTTGATAATAGCATTCTTAGGCTGGGTGAGAATATCGACGAGGTCTTCCATGGTCAGCTCATTGCAATTTGCAAGGCTATTGAACCGGCCGACGAATTCAGGTATCATCCCGAATTCAATCAGATCTTCCGGTTCGACTTTTGAAAGAAGATAATTTACTTCCTGACTGTCAAACTGCTGGGTCTCCAAAGCATCGAAGCCGATTACGCTTTTACCGAGACGCTTGGCAATCATCTTATCGAGATGGACGAAAGCGCCGCCAACGATAAAGAGGATATTTTGAGTATTGACGCGTATATATTCCTGGTTGGGATGCTTACGCCCGCCCTTAGGGGGCACATTCGATATTGTCCCCTCGACAATCTTCAGCAACGCTTGCTGCACACCTTCGCCTGAGACGTCACGGGTAATGGAAACATTACCTGTCGTCTTACGGATTTTATCAATTTCATCGACGTAAATAATGCCGAATTCTGCGCGGGCGATATCATAATCAGCTGATTGGACAAGACGCAAGATGATGTTTTCTACGTCTTCCCCTACATAACCGGCTTCTGTGAGGGTTGTCGCATCAGCGATGGCAAAGGGAACATCTAAAATAGTGGCAAGCGTACGCGCCATTAACGTTTTACCAGATCCTGTCGGCCCGAGCAGCAACACATTGGATTTGCTATATTCCACTTCATTAGTACGCCCCAATGAACGTATCCGTTTGTAGTGGTTATACACGGCGACGGAGATCGTTTTTTTAGCCCGTTCCTGGCCGATTACATATTCATCGAGCCTGGACTTAATTTCTTTAGGTTTGAGAAGCTTAAACTCGTGCTGGACAGGTTTTTTCTCTACAATTTCCGTGCATAGTCTTACGCATTTATCGCAAATATATGCATTGGGCCCTGAGATTAGTTTTTCAACGGCATCTTCGGTACGGCCGCAGAAGGAACAAATTGCAGACTCATTATCTTTTTTTGACATGTCGCTTACGCGGGTTTAATTTCTGTTGCAGGTTTTTGTGGCTGCGACGCAATTTTGTCGACAAGCCCATAATGGAGTGCTTCGGTAGGATTCATGAAAAAGTCTCTTTCGGAATCTTCGAGAATTTTCTCAACAGTTTGGCCGGTAGTCTCTGACATAATACGCGCGCATATTAGTTTCAGCTCAAGAATTTCCCGCGCCTGTATAGTGATGTCTATGGAGGTGCCTGTTACGCCGCCTGAAGGTTGATGGATCATGATGCGGCTATTAGGGAGCGCGAAGCGTTTGCCTTTTGCTCCGGCAGAAAGTAATAGGGCGCCCATTGAAGCCGCCTGCCCGATGCAATAGGTGTTGATGTCATAACCCATGAAACGCATGGTGTCATAGATGGCCAATCCAGCCGTAATATAGCCGCCTGGAGAGTGGATATATATACTGACGTCTTTTCGCGGGTCTTCGGCTCTTAAGAAAAGAAGCTGGGCGATGACGGTATTGGCTACGCCATCGTTAATTTCGGTGCCAATGAATACTATTCTATCCTTGAGCAGGCGAGAGTAGATATCCATAGCGCGTTCGCCACGGCCGGTATCCTCAACGACATAGGGAATCTGGTACATCGATAACCTCTTATAAGCCCTTTTTACGAAACTTCGGTTATGAAGTCTATTTATTTCATCGTCGCATGAGCAATCAGATAGTCTTCCGCCTTTTCAAGTAACAGACGCGAAAATGCTTCCGCTTGCTGCACTTCCTTTTGTTCGGAGACTTGATAGCTGGAAGAAGGCTGTAGGAGTGCTTCTAATGTGGATGCTGGAGCCGCTTTCAGATCTTGTGGCCTGATTTGGATATTCGCATCTTCGGTGACCTTGCGGCAAAGATAAAACATGCGCACAGCTTTCTGAGATTGATCGAAAACAGACTGTACGGTTTTTTTACGCTGTTCCTCATTCATTCTGGTCCAATGTTGGTAGAACATCGTATCCTGTAAAAGATGCTGCATGCGGAAATTGGTCTCTCTTTCGATCAAGGTGAATGGCAGGTCGAAGGGGTATTTTTCGATCATCTGCTGTCCGATTTGTTCGCGCAGCTTTTCCTGTACATGGGCGTCTGCTTGCCGTTGTAAAATAAGCGTAACTTGCCCACGCAATTCATCAACAGTGGTAACGCCAACTTTTTTGCAGAATTCATCATCGAGCGGAGGAAGGTCGGCGTGTTCGATAGCTTTGATCGTAACACGGACGGGCTGTGGCTGAAATGCGGCTTTTTCGACTTCTGAAGATTCGGGATCAGGTGTGCTAATTCCTTCGATCACGTCACCTATTTTTCGTCCTATGACGAGATCGTACATCCAATCGGCCATTCCTTTATGCGAAACTTCAAACCGGGTATCTCCGAATACTTTTTCCGGAGGGATCAGCCCGATATTTTCTACATCTAGAAGGGTGCAGTCATTGACTTCTATCCCGCGGTCGTCAATCGTTTTCCAGCTAGCGAAGAAGTAGCGGATTTGGCGGATGGTTTCTTCCGTTTTTTCCTCATTTACAGCAGGTTTTTCGATAGGCGTCAACTCGAGGGCTTTTGGATCGATTGTGGGCACGACGGGTTCTGTCTCGAAAGATATTGTGAGTTCGGCGCCTTCAGACACGCTATGCCGATGCATGCTAAATGTCACACGTGAATTACGGGAAAGAGGTGAAATTTGCGTGAGTTTTTCTGCTTCAGGTAATGCTTGCGCAGCAATTTCTTCTTGCCAGCGGCGGTCAATGTCTTGAGGGAACCGTTTTTCGACCAGTTCGTTTGGAGCCCGGCCTTTGCGGAATCCGGGAAGGGAAACTTCTTTTGCGACACTCTTGATGGATTCAGTGTGTGCTTTCTTTACAATTGCGGGCGTTAAGCGGATAACAAATTCAACGCGAGAACCAGGTTTGCGATGGACAAGGACGCTTAGGCGCTCATTTTCGAATTTTTGCTCTATCGGTTCAGCGGACATCTCATGCTCCTCATCATTAATAATAGCGGGCGATGAGGCTCGAACTCACGACCCTCACGTTGGCAACGTGATGCTCTACCACTGAGCTACGCCCGCAAACAAATCTAAAATAAAGACATGGTCTACGAATTAGTAATGTCGTGAACCATGTCCGATAGCGGGCGATGAGGCTCGAACTCACGACCCTCACGTTGGCAACGTGATGCTCTACCACTGAGCTACGCCCGCAATTTACTCCCTTCTACTGCCAAAGCGAAAGCGCTTTTACGTAGCGGGCGATGAGGTTTGAACTCACGACATTCACCTTGGGAAGGTGACGCTCTGCCAGCTGAGCTACGCCCGCAATAGGAGAAAGATCAGACAATATATATACGCTCATATTTTTTTGTAAACCCAATTGGCTGAATAGCAATTTTCGTGCCCGTGTGCGTGCCCGTGCCCGTGCCCGATTTGCATCGAGCAACCCGCTTCTTATCTGAATAAGCCTTTTTTGAATTATCAAGAAGAAATGAGCGTACACAAAGGAAGTCAGAAGAATCGGGCACGGGCACGTAATGCTTATCCAAAAAACTCACGATAAATAATTTTCTTGCTAGGCATGTGCGAAAGTTGTAAAAGCATAAAACAGGCTATCCATGCCAAGCATGGAGTGATATATAAGTGGTGGTTATCGCATGTTGAATTTTAGAAAGCTCAAGCAAGATTTCTCTTCTTCCATAGTCAAAGAGGGCCGCGACCTGTTTGACAAGGGCAAGGTCGTTTCTGCAAAAATTCTACACCTGGATAATCGGATGGTCCGCATTTCGGGACGTGTTTTGGGCCAGTACGAAAACCATTATGAAAGCACTTTTGAGATCGACAGGCAAGAATGCGATACAATAGATTCCGACTGCGACTGTCCTTATAATCATGATTGCCAGCATTTGGCCGCATTGCTTTTCTATCTTGAAGAACACATGGATAAAGTTCTTGTCGCCTATTCAAAAGGGGAAAAATTTAAGGATTTGGCTGGCAAGGAAGATATTGATGAAACGGATAAAGCGGAACTTATCGAAGAGGTAAAAAAAGCGGAATCGAAAGAAGTTCAGCGCCAGGAAGAAATGTATCAAAAACAGCTTTTACAGGAGTACATTGCAGCAGGCGATCTTCTAGCTTCTTCCCCATTTTTTAGGGCGCCTGAAAAAATCGAGATCGACCGCGCCGATTTTGCTTTGATCTTCCACTTGCCGTTGACAGCAGATGGCGAGATTAAGCATACAGCCGAGCTGCAGATGGCGTTGCGCTTGCCATTCCGTTCCAAACCTCTTTATATCATCAATGTCAAAGAATTTATTGAAGCTCTCCGTTATGAGGCGCCAATTTTTCTAGGCGGGAGACGGTATTGTTTTTCACTGGCATCTTTTGAGGGCAATCAAAAGGAAATCGTTAAAATCGTGCTCGATCATGCCCGCACAAGCGATGCGCCGAATTCGGATCGCGCGCAGCGCGTAGCGCAGATGGAAACGGAAGTTTTTGGGAACTTGTTTGCCCGCTCGTTCGAGAACGCCGCGTCCCGGCTCTCTAAGCAAGGGTTTAACCCTCAAGATGAGGAGATGCCAATCTTGCCTGGCCTCTACGAAGGAAGCCTGGAAACCCCTTTGCGCTTTTCCCCTTCTCCAGCATGCATTCGTTTCCAATTGGAATACATCCAGCCCCCTACCTCGAAGATCCTTCTGAAACCTCTTTTGGAAGTCGATCAAAAAGCGTGTACGATAGAAGAGGCGCGTCTCTTGGAGTGCGCAAGGCCGGGCATGATTCTAAAAGGAGTCTATTATCGTTTTCCGGAACAGATCACCCGCTATCACCTTAAAAATCTCAAAGCTATACGCGACATGACAATCCCTGAGCCGCTCTTTGGTTCATTTGTCGAAAATGCTTTGCCCGAACTTACCCGGTTTGTTCAACTTGACAATCAAGAAGCGATCGAACGTTTTGTGACAATGCCTTTTGTCGGTCCTGTTAAAGCGACCTGCGAACTCTCTTTTCTTACAGGGGAATTGGAAGCTTCGCTGACGTTCCATTACAGCCAGTTCCAAATCCCTGCAGTTTCTGCACAATTAACGTTCGGGCAAATCAACTCTTTTGTCTCAAAACAAGGAGTATTGGCCCGCAACCTTGTCGAAGAAAAACAGATCATCGATGAAGTATTCCGAGATTTCATGTTTGATTCGGCTCAAGGTGTTTTTATCGCGAAATCGGAGAAGAAGATCGTCGAATTTATGACGGATATTATTCCCCGCAATCAACATCGCATTCAATTTAATTGTCCCCAGAATTTGCTCGACCTTTTCATTTATGATCAGAGCAAATTTAAGCTAGCACTCTCGCATACAGATAGAATTGACACGTACAAAATTGAGATCAAGGTCGATGGCGCCTTGAAGGGGACGCAGCTCGATCTGCTTTGGGATTGCATCGCCTCGAAACGGGCCTTCATCGAATTGGATGCCCCGAAAGCTCGTGCGAAAAAAGTAAGCGAGGGAAATCGTCTCTCCAAAATTTTGGTGCTCGATCTCGAAAAGGTCACCGGCCTTGTCCAGGTGTTTGACGAACTTGGCATTACTCAGCTCGACGATCATGAGATCGAACGGCCATTGTGGAGCCTTGCGAATATCGATGAATCGCTTTTTGTTTCTCTGCCTGTAGATTTTTCCATCTCGGAAAAACTCAAAGATATTCGAAAGCAGATGCTAGGAGAAAAAAAAGTCGCTTTCTCGGATGTGCCCGGAGAAATCAAAGCGACGCTTCGCTCCTATCAGCTCGAAGGCGTGCATTGGCTCGAGAGATTGCGCTCGATGTTTTTAAACGGTATTCTTGCCGATGACATGGGCCTCGGTAAAACTCTTCAGGCAATTGTCGCTTTGGCCCAGCAGCGCAAAAAGACTAAACTCTCTTCTCTTATCGTCTGCCCTACATCGCTTGTCTATAACTGGAAAGAGGAATTTGCAAAGTTCAATCCCGGACTAAAAGTACTGGTTATCGATGGCGTTCCTTCGCAACGGAAAAAACTCATTGATACGATCAGCGATTATCACGTTGTGATTACTTCATATACCCTGCTGCAGAAGGATGTCGAGCTGTACAAGGCGATGACTTTGTCCTATGCAATTCTCGATGAGGCGCAGCACATCAAGAATCGCGGTACACGCAATGCGAAGTCAGTCAAGATGATCCAGGCTGAGCATAGGTTGATCCTTTCAGGCACGCCGATTGAGAATTCGCTTGATGAGATGTGGAGTCTGTTTGATTTCCTGATGCCGGGATTTTTAAGCACCTACGACCGTTTTGTCGAAAAGTATGTGCGGGTATCGGGACAAGAGGCCACGAAAAATCTTGAATATTTACGACGAAAAGTGGCCCCTTTCATTCTCAGGCGGATGAAGGCCGATGTTCTCGACGATCTCCCGCCGGTTTCGGATATCGTCTACCATTGCCAGCTTAGCGATGTTCAGACAGAACTCTATCGTTCATACGCCGCTTCCGCCCGCGACGAACTGGTCAAGCTTGTCGAGCGCGATGGCTTTGACCGCGTACAGATTCACGTTCTCGCAACGTTGACCCGTTTGAAGCAAATCTGTTGCCATCCGGCGATTTTCGCCAAGGAAAAAGCCGAGCTGGGCGATTCTGCCAAATACGACATGTTGCTGGAATTGCTCCAGACATTAATTGAAGGGAAGCACAAAACCGTCATCTTCAGTCAATACACGCGAATGTTGCAAATCATGCGCGATGATTTTGAACAGCGCGGCATCCGCTTTGCTTATCTAGACGGCACCAGTAAAAATCGCCTTGAAATCGTCAAGAAGTTCAACGAAGATGAAGAGATCTCCGTCTTCCTTGTATCCTTGAAAGCGGGCGGCACAGGTCTGAACCTTGTAGGAGCAGATACCGTTATACATTACGACATGTGGTGGAATCCTGCGGTCGAAAGTCAGGCGACTGACCGCGTACACCGCCTTGGGCAGAAACGATCCGTTTCTTCGTATAAATTGATTACTCTAGGTACAATCGAAGAGAAAATCGCCGAGATGCAGCGCAGGAAAAAAGGATTGGTCAAGAAAGTCGTGAGCTGCGATGATGAGGCGATCGCGAAATTGACCTGGGAAGATGTCCTTGAATTACTCAAGACCTGAGACTTTTTGACAATGGACCAGCCAAAAAAACCTAGTAGTTCATTCAATAAAATCATTGAAGTCGTCTTTGCAAAAAGCGCCCAGTTGATGGGTGTGTTTTCCAATGACATCGGCATCGATCTCGGCACTGCGAATACTCTTGTATTTGTGAAAGGCAAGGGGATCGTTTTAGCTGAACCTTCTGTGGTGGCAGTGGATTCGATGACCAATGAAGTCCTGGCTGTTGGCCATAAAGCCAAGGCTATGCTGGGGAAAACCCCCCGTAAAATTCACGCTGTGCGCCCGATGAAAGACGGGGTGATCGCCGATTTCGAGATCGCTGAAGGCATGCTTAAGGCGCTCATTAAAAGGGCTTCGCCTGCAAGAAGTTTTTTCCGCCCTAAAATTCTCATCGCTGTTCCTTCCGGCATTACGGGAGTAGAAAAAAGAGCAGTAGAAGACTCCGCGTTACGTGCCGGAGCTCAAGAGGTCTTCCTTATTGAAGAGCCGATGGCGGCTGCAATTGGAGTAGATCTTCCCGTGCATGAGCCTTCTGCCAACATGATTGTCGATATCGGCGGCGGCACAACGGAAATCGCTATTATTTCTTTAGGCGGCATCGTCGAATCCAGGTCCCTCCGTATAGCAGGGGATGAATTCGATGAGTGTGTTGTCAACTATATGCGGCGTACTTATAACCTCATGATCGGTCCGCGTACTGCGGAAGAAATCAAAATGACGATAGGCTCTGCCTATCCTCTTGGCGATCATGAACTCGAGATGGAAGTGCGAGGGCGCGATCAAGTCGCAGGCCTGCCCATCACCAAAAGAATCAACTCTGTTGAAATCCGAGAATGTCTCGCTGAACCTATTCAGCAGATCATTGAAAGCGTCAAACTCACACTAGAAAAGTGCCCTCCGGAACTGGCTGCCGATCTCGTCGAGCGCGGCATTGTCTTGGCCGGCGGCGGCGCGCTGATCCGTGGTTTGGACAAAGCCCTTATCAAAGAGACAGGACTGCCTGTCATCGTCGCACCAAGCCCTCTTTTAGCTGTATGCCTGGGCACCGGAAAAGCTCTTGAGTATCTCGACAAGTTTAAGAAGCGAAGGTCTGCAGCCCTGTAGCGTAGACTTTAGAGGTAATTGCGAAATTCTACGGCAGCGAAAAATCGATGATTTTGGACCATGTTGAGAGGCCAGGCAGTGCCTGGCTGTGCCGTGCCGACGGCGGCCTGCCCAGGAGGGCAGGCGAGGAGAGGCGGACTCAACATGGTTCAAAAGGTCGATTTTGCGCGCCGAAGAATTTCGCAATTACCTCTTTAGTCTGCGATCTTTTTTGGAGTGCGGCGACCTGGCGCCGCTTTTCTTTTGCGCGGCTAGACGCGCGGGTTCCGGCATCGCCAAGGCGATGTCTAACAAAACGGCGCCAGGTCGCCGCACTCCAAAAAAGATAATACTCTGGTTGTTGTGGATATTGCAAACTGGACTACTCATGAGGGTCTGAAGCAGTGGGTGTCTGAGACAGCCCAGCTCTGCCTACCCGAAAGAGTTCATCTGTGCGATGGTTCCGCACAGGAATATCGTACTATTTGCAACCAGCTCGTCGATAAACAATTTTTCACAGCTCTTAATCCTGACCTGCGCCCCGATAGCTACTCATGCCATTCCCATCCTGCGGATACAGCCAGGATGGAAAAAAGGACATTTATCTGTTCCCATTCTCCCGAAGACGCTGGGCCTACCAATAATTGGCAAGATCCTGTGGAAATGAAAAAGCGTCTTCTTAAGCTGTTTTCAGGATCTATGCGAGGCAGGACGATGTATGTCATCCCTTTCTGCATGGGACCGTACTCTTCTCCCTTTTCACGTATCGGGGTAGAAATTACGGATTCTCCTTATGTCGTCTGCAACATGTATCTTATGACGCGGATAGGAAAGACAGCTGTTGAACAGCTCGAACGCCTTGGCGAAAGGTCCGCTTTTATACCTTGCTTGCATTCAGTGGGTGTTCCCTTGAAAGAAGGGGAGGCCGATATGCCCTGGCCTTGCCGACCTGATGAAACCTGGATTGTCCAGTTTCCCGAAGAGCGGAGCATTTGGTCGTTTGGCAGCGGCTACGGCGGCAATGCTTTGCTCGGTAAGAAGTGCTTGAGCCTAAGAATCGCAAGTGTTTTAGGGCGTGACGAGGGGTGGCTCGCCGAACATATGCTCATCATGGGCATCACGAATCCGGAAGGGCGTAAAAAATATTTCATCGCTGCCTTTCCCAGTGCTTGCGGCAAGACCAATATGGCCATGCTTCCCGTACGAACGCCAGGTTGGAAAGTAGAATGCGTAGGCGATGACATAGCTTGGCTGCACTTTGGCCCCGATGGGAGATTATACGCCATCAATCCTGAAAGCGGGTTCTTCGGAGTTGCTCCGGGTACTTCGTTCGAAACCAATCCTGCTGCGATGGAGACGCTCCGCTCGCATTCGATTTTTACCAATGTCGCCTTGACGCCAGAAAAAGATGTCTGGTGGGAAGGAATGACTAAGGTGCCTCCTCCCTCTTTGCAAGATTGGCACGGGAATCCTTGGACGCCGGCCTCTAATGAAAAGGCAGCCCACCCCAACGCCAGATTTACGGCGCCGGCCAAGCAATGTCCTGTGCTCGACCCTGCCTGGGAAAAACCTCAGGGAGTTCCGATCGATGCGATTATCTTCGGGGGACGGCGCGCTACGACAATTCCTCTTGTCCTTGAGTCTTTTAATTGGCAGCATGGCGTCTTTTTGGGGGCCTCTCTTTCTTCGGAGACGACCGCTGCTGCGACTGGCGGAGAGAAAGGCGAGGTCAGGCGAGATCCTTTTGCTATGCTTCCGTTCTGCGGCTATCACATGGGCGATTATTTCAACCATTGGCTCAAGTTGGGTGAACAGTACACCTCTTCACGCCTGCCGCGGATTTTTCAGGTGAATTGGTTTAGAAAAAGCCATGAAGGCAAATTCTTATGGCCAGGCTTCGGGGAAAATTTACGCGTTTTAGAGTGGGTCTTTGCCCGTTGTGATCAAGCGGTAGAGGCCCGCACGACTCCTATCGGCTATCTACCATATGAAAAATCTATCGATAGCAAGGGGCTCCAAATAACCCATGAACAACTAACAGAACTGCTCTCTGTCGACAACTTGGCCTATCTCGCTGAGGTGGCTCGATTAAAAGAATATTTTGCCAAATTCGGCGATAAGCTGCCGCTAGGCCTTGCCAACGAGCTCGAGCGCATGGAAAAAGCGCTTTCTTCAACAAACACATAAAGACGGTTCAAATGTGGAGAAACAAACTGGCAGCCCCATTTTTTTTTCTATGCGCCTGTACAATAGTTTTTGCGGAGGAAATGCAAAACTCGGGGAGCATGGTCTCAGTAATGGATGTCGAGGAGGCAAAAAAATGGGGTAATAGGGTTTATTTGGCCACATATCCCCGTTCTGGAAGCCATTGGATGCGTTATCTGATCGAAGAGGCTACAGGAATCGCTACGAGCTCCGCTTACATCGATCCTGATCCTCGGCATTTGGAAACAGTTTTTCCATGGGGAGGGTATTGCTGCGACGGCGGCTATGAAGGTCACTGCAGATATCCCATGATGGGCGAAATTGCTATTGTTAAAACGCATTTCCCTGACACATACATATCTGGGTTTGAGAAATTGCCTTACTCTCTAGCGGTTCGTATCATTCGACACCCAATCGATAGTTTTTATTCACTTTATCTTTGGGAAAAAAGTTGTGCAACCGTAGCTGCCGAATTTTTGATTCCAAGGGAGATTCTAAGACAGTACAACGTTCATGGTATCGATTTCAGAAATATTGGGACTCTGCCGAAAATGTCCTGACAATCCGTTATGAAGATCTTTGTAGTAATCCTGTTCCTTACTTCAGATTAGTTCTTGCAACCATCGGTTATCAGATTGGCCCAGAAGATATTGAACGTGCGGTTGCAAAATATCCTTCGACAGGGGGGCACCTAAAGCATCTTGCTCATTTTTCAGAGGAAGACTTATCAATCATTCAAAGTGAATTGGGCGACTTGATGCAAGCCCATGGCTATGAGCTCGCTGAAATTAAGTCGCTGCCGCTCTGAAATCAGTGGTTCTTAGACCTAACGTTTTATCGAGGGAACATCTCATTAGGTTTGAAGAAAAAAGCCACCTCTACGGCAGCATTTTCTTTGCTGTCCGAGCCGTGCACGGCATTCTTATCGATGGACTTGGCAAAGTCGGCGCGGATTGTGCCGGGGGCCGCTTCTTTAGGGTTGGTCGCTCCCATCAGGGCGCGATTTTTCGCAACCGCATCTTCTCCCCGAAGCACCATGACCAGTACCGGGCCGGAGATCATAAAGCCGACGAGATCGCCAAAGAACGGGCGCTGTTTGTGGACGGCGTAAAAGCCTTCTGCCTGTTCTTTAGATAAATGCATCATGCGGGCAGCGACAATTTTTAGGCCCGCTTTCTCAAAACGTGAGATGATAGCGCCTATATTGTTTCCTTCGACTGCATCTGGTTTCAAGATTGAAAGTGTTTGTTCAATAGTCATAGTGATCTCTATAAAAGGTTAAAAAATGAAGAGTAGATAATAAACGGTCACGGGATTAAACTCACTCCTTTTCTAGACAAGCTATATGACCTACGGTAATTACCCTTCGTTAGCGCCTATCAAGCGGGCGCTTGTTATTAAGCTTCGCCATCATGGGGATGTCCTTCTGACATCTCCTTTGTTCAGCGCGCTCAAAAACGTCCTTGATACTGATGCGAAAATCGATGCGTATATCTATCAAGAAACCTTGCCTATGCTGGATGGCCATCCAGCCATTGCTAGATTTCATACCTATGATCGGAAGTGGAAGAAGCTGCCCTTGTTCCAGCGCCTCGCCCAGGAGCTGAGACTCTTAAAAACAATACGCAGCTGTAAGTATGACCTTGTCATCAACCTGACGGAGGGGGACAGAGGTGCCGTGATTGCTAAAGTTTCAGGCGCACAGATCCGTGTAGGGATAGACCCGGGCGACCAGGGGATGCTCGGAAAAAAGAAATGTTTTACACACATCGTGAAGAACTGTTCGACTCCACGTCATACAGTCGAGCGCAATCTCGATGCTTTGCGCCGTATCGGGATTTTCCCTTCTGTGGAAGAGAGAGACTTGTTTCTCCACGTTCCTAAGGAAGAGAAAGAGAGTATTCTTCGCGCGGTTCAAGGATCTACGGATTATATCGTGATCCACCCCGTGTCCCGTTGGCGCTTCAAATGCCCGCCGGCGATCTTTACCGCGGACCTGATAGCTGCCTTGCACGAGCGAGGTGAGAAAGTCGTCCTCTCCGCAAGCCCGGACCCGGAAGAACTGGCGATGTGCCACGAGATCTGCGAGAGGGTTCCCCACGTCCCCGTGATTAATCTCGGCGGTAAAATGACACTGAAGGGCCTAGCCGCCCTAATTCAAGAGGCAAAAGCCCTAATTTGCGTCGACTCGGTCCCTTTGCATATGGCCAGCGCTTTGAAAACGCCTGTTGTCGCGCTTTTTGGCCCGACGTCGGAGCTCAATTGGGGCCCCTGGATGCACCGCCAAGCAAAAGTGGTCGCTGCGAAGCTCCCTTGCCGTCCTTGCTTTCTAGATGGCTGTGGCGGGAGCAAGAAGAGCGACTGCCTCTATGTCCTTCGCGTAAGCGACGTCCTCGAAGCCCTTTACGGCCTCGTTCCCGAATTAGCTGCAGATAGGTAGCCAAGAAACCTGGCCATCTCTTGTGTGGAGTGCGGCGACCTGGCGCCGCTTTTCTTTCGCGCGGCCTGACGCGCGAATTCGGGCATCGACAAGTAGATGTCTAACAAAGCGGCGCCAGGTCGCCGCACTCCAAAAAGAAATGTCTCGCTTCCTTAAGTTAATGACATCTACGCAAAGACGCGGAGAAAATTGACAATGTATTAATCTTGGCGGCTCGGCGGCTTGCGCGTCTTTGCGTTGAATCTTTTATCTCTTTTGGAGTCTGAGATTGGGAGCCACTACGCCATCTTGGCCTTCGTACTGTTTTTGCGTACTTTGCCCAATATCGGTCGTCAGCTGGGTAAAGGAGAGCATGGCGAGGGCGGTTTTATAGCGCAGCACAATATCAAACGGTCCCTGATTTTTCATTTCCAGGACTACGGTTCTAGGTTCTTCGAAATTGCCATCGATGATGCCGGACGTGCAATGAATGGCCAGGCCAATTCTCGCTATCGTACTGCGGCCTTCGAGATGGCAGACAATGTTCCGGGGGACTTGGAATTTCTCGTAGGTGCTTCCTAGGATAAAATGCCCAGGCCGTAGAGTAAAGGTCTGTTCTAGAATGCTGATGCGGTCAAACTGCACGTCATTGCCACCATCTAGATCTACTGTTTGGTTTTCATGAGGAATCAAAAGCTCGCTTCCAAGATGAAGGCGGATACCTGTCGGACGAATGTTCGCTAGTTCAAATTCAGGGAAAATTTTTATTTTCCCGTCATTGATATAATCGTGAATTGTCGTATCGGATAGCAACATGGCTTCCTTTTATTCGCGCAGCCAGAGAGAAGGGGGATTGATCCAATATTCAAAAAAATCTTTTTCTTTTGCTGCCTTTTCCTTGGCGGAATTGGGAGAAATCACTGCTGTTGCAGTCAGGCAAACGCCGCGCCATTGGGTGCTGAGCTCTTTAAGGTGATCGGCTGACTCCTTATAGCCAAAGATTGCAGAGAAGATATATTTGATGGCTTCAATAGTAGTATTCATCAGTCCCTCCCCTAAGGCGACAATAGCTGCACATCGCGCGTCGCATAGCTCTGCGTCTTTAAGGGGTTCGTAGTATCTGTGCTTATCAAACCACATATCGAATGGCACATCATCTCTGGGAGCGATCGAGTTGCTTCTGGTTGGTATGCCGTGAGCAGAAAAGGGAACATATCCTTCATGATTCGAACTACTAACGTGTGAAACTGACATAAAACCTCATTCTGATTTGTTTTCTAATAGATTATTATCAAATCGAAAATTAAAATAAATCTAAATCGTTTTTATAATTAGAGTCTAAAATCTTCGCCTAGATAGAAGGTGCGCGCTTCTTTGCTTTGCAGCAGCTCTTGAACGCTGCCCGAGAGGACCGCTTTGCCTTCGCGGACGAGGTAGCTGCGATCGACGATCGAAAAGATTTCGCGGGCATTATGGTCTGTGATAAGGACGCTTATGCCTTTTGTTTTGAGCAGTTTGATCAATTGTTTGACATCCTGGATGGCCAAAGGGTCGATATTGGCAAAAGGCTCATCGAGTAAGAGCAGGCGCGGCTGCGTAGCTAAAGCGCGGCTGATTTCAAGCCTGCGCCTTTCACCGCCCGATAGGGTGCCCGCTTTTTTCTTGGCGAGTTTTCCCAAGTGGAGATCTTCAAGCAGTTGTTTAGTGCGGGAGGTGCGCTCCTCTAGAGTCAGGGAAAGGGTTTCGAGAATACAGAGAAGGTTTTCTTCTACGGTCAAGGAACGGAAGACAGAAGGTTCCTGGGCAAGATAGCCCATGCCGAGCTTGGCGCGTTCGTGGATGCTGAGCTTCGTGACATCCTGCTGCAGGAAAGTGACCTTCCCGGCATCCGGCTGAATCAGCCCGATCGTCATATAGAAGGCGGTAGTTTTCCCTGCGCCGTTAGGTCCTAGCAGGCCGACGACTTCGCCTGGCCTTACCTCGAAGGAGAGGCCGCCTACGACCGTACGGCTTCCGTAGCTCTTGATCAGCTTGTCCACTTTAAGGATAGGATTTTTGGCCTCTTTTATTAGAGACGGAGCAGCTTGGGCAAGAGGAAGGTGGCTTAGATTGACCATATGATTATCATTGCTTTGTGGTTAGACCAAATACTTTTTTTAGGAGGGCTTCTTCTTCACTGCTGAAAGAAAATTGCACGTTGCCGACTCCTTTGACGGACTCAGTCGCATGATTGCCATCTTGCGTAAGATGGATTTCTTGCGCACGGATACGCAGATTTTCTTTTTCGTCCCAGAAGAGTACGCGCGAGCCGGGATGAGCGCTTAGAATAAATGTATGTGTCGTCGGTGAATAGGTGACCCAGTCGGCCAGGCCAAAGCGGGGCGCCTCTCTTGCATTATGTGAAAGCACCCGGATATTTCCTTTTAGCGAGATCGAGGAGGGGCTGAGGCGTTGATCCTGCATGGCATAATCGATCATGCCGCGGTCGGCGTAAACGGCGATTTGTTCTTCTTCATAATAGAGTTGGTCTTCTCTGGCGACCCGATTGCCTTTAACTGGGCTCTCAAAGGTCGCATGCATTTTCTCGTGATCGAGTAGTACATGTCCATGGCAGATCAAGCGGTGCACGCCTTGGCGGCCCGAGTCTTGAAAATGCAGCACAGACCTTCCATCGGCATGCAGAGAAGCGATCGTTTTACGGCCTTCGTGGTCTTTTTGCACGAGAGTGAGTTCTTTATCCACGTCCAACGTTCCGAATGCGCTTTCCTCTACATGGGCATTTTCATGCAGATGCAAAGTGTTTTGGGGATGATCCCATACTAAATTTTCGCATTGGAACCGCACTTCTCCTTTGTGCATATGGGGAGATGAAGAAGAGAAGAGGGTGCCTTTCGGGTTTTTAAGAAAGAGGACCTGCCGGTTGACATCGATTTCAATAGCGTCGGCGTTGATGTGGTCACCCTCGCGCTGGATGTCGCATGTCGCAAATGTATCTGTCGGATAGACGGAGAGAGCATTATCGATACCCTTTTTGTATAGGGCTTTGCCAGCATGCAGGGTCAGAGACCCAGCGTAGTCGATGACGACAGATCCAGTAGCCACGATTTCATGCACCAGGAAATCGCTTCTTTGATCCGCATGCGGAACTTTTTCAAAGGAGAGGTCAATGACATCGCTCATCAGGCGCAAAGAACTTCCCTGATCGCCGCTTTTTTTTATGCGATCGGTGTAGATGACTTTTTCTTTCCCAGAAGCGAGCAACTTGCCTCGCAGCGCAGCAAAATCGAAATCGGCGCTGCCGCACCTTAGGCGAGCATGGTCCCGGAGATCGATTTGGATCGCCTTTTTCAGAGCGATGGTAGAAAAAGGGAATTCTTTTCCGCTTTCCTGTTTTTGCAGAACGGCTTCCTCAGCGCGCATTTTGCCTAGGCCATGATCGAGGGCGACCTGGCCTGTCAGGATCAGGGCGTTTCCATCATAGGAAGCGCTAGAAGAAGAGATGGCGCCCGAGCTTGGCGCCTCTGCAGAAAGGAGCAAAGGAAGTAGAAGAGCCAAGGAGGCAATTGCAAAACTCTTCGGCGCGCAAAATCGCCTTTTTGGTCCATGTTGAGTCCGTCCATCCCGCTCATCGGGACAAATCGTTGTCCCGCTTCCGGGCCCCACCTTCTCGCCTGCCCCTCTGGGCAGGCCACCGTCGGCACGGCACGGCCAGGCATTGTCTGCCCTCTCAACATGGTCCAAAACCATCGATTTTTCTCTGCCGTGGAGTTTTGCAATTGCCTCCAAGCCTAACCGACATAATTTATGCATAGGGTGCGTTACTCCGCTGAATTATTCATCGATGCTTTAAAATTGGACGCTTGGAACAGGGGCGATTTTCCGGAAACGAGCATCTTGATGTGTTCTGCGTTTCCGCTAAGGAAAGGCGGTGCAGAGGGCATACGTCCAATTTCAGGTAGATGTTCACCGGAAATCCGGTATAGGGAAAGCGTCGCTTGGCTCGCGAGCAAGCTCTGCGATAAAAAATGGTACACGCCTTCGCTCGCTGTAAAAAAGCGGCTCTGCTGACTTGAACCACGGGCGCCAGATGCTTGGATGATTTTGTCTTGCATCCAGCAGCGCATATCGTGCAGATGTTCCTTAATTTCAATTTTATTTTGCACCGGCTGCAAATTGAGAGAGGAGGAGGCGCTTTCAATGCGGTAATGAAGCCTTTGGTCGCCCTCATTGGAAAACCAGATGTCCTTGCATACCAAGCTGCGATTTTGGCACACCGGAGGAGCTGTTTTTGTGGCTTTACGCGATTGCTCCAGTCCTGCACGGTATGCGCGGAAATCCGACTCTCTTGGCCATCCGATCAGGATAATCGTCCCCGCTGCTAATGCTAGCAGGGAAAGAGTGCCTATCCGCGTTAATCGACTAAACATGGACGCCCTATTTTTTGCACAAGATCATAGATCTGTTGGACATCTTCCAGTAAGGGGCGCAAGTGGCGGATATCCATAATTGTATCTCGGTCGCTTTTTGCCTGTGAGGGATTGGTGTGGGATTCAATAAATAGGCAGTTAGCGCCGGCGGCAACCGCTGCTCGAGCAAGAACAGGAATAAATTCTCTCTGTCCTCCGGAAGAATGGCCATTTCCACCGGGCAACTGCGCCGAATGCGAGGCATCGAAACACACGGGAAATCCAAAACGCTGCATAATGGGGATAGCCCGTACGTCGGTGACGAGATTATTATAGCCGAAGGTGGTGCCGCGGTCCGTCAGAATAATCCTTTCATTGCCGGTAGCGAGCAGTTTTTCGACGATATTTTCCATATCCCATGGAGCCATGAACTGTCCTTTCTTCACATTGACAGCCGCACCGCTGCGTCCGGCTGCGACTGCGAGATCGGTCTGACGGCAAAGAAAAGCGGGGATTTGGATGATGTCGCATACAGCCGCGGCAGCTTCCGCTTCTTCAGGGCTATGAATATCGGTAAGGATCGGGACATCAAATTCCTTTTTGACTTTAGAGAGGATTTCCAGACCTTTTTCTAGACCCGGTCCTCGAAAAGAATGATAAGAAGAGCGGTTTGCTTTGTCGTAGCTCGATTTGTAAATGAGCTGGATTCCCAGGGAGGCCGCTAATTCTTTCAGCAGCTCCGCTGTCTCCATAGCCAAGGCTTCGCTCTCGATGACGCAGGGGCCTGAAATAACCGTAAGAGGCTGTCCTGGGCCGATAAGAAAATCTTTAATTTTTACATGGCGCATAGGCTTCCTCTTTCTCTTGTAAGAGTTGATCCATAGAGTAAAAGCCAGGGGATTGCTTGGCCAGAAATTTCGCAGCGCATAGGGCCCCTTTTGCAAAAATAGCGCGGGAAAGAGCGCGATGAGATAGGGTGACTTGTTCTTCTTCTAATAAAAAATTGACGTTGTGATCTCCAATGACATCCCCAATGCGCTGGCTATTGATAGATACGGGTTCTTTGCCGCTGGCATTTTTCATGGCTAGCGCCAAGCCTAATGCGGTGCCGCTGGGCCGGTCTTTTTTGTGGATATGGTGAGTCTCTGCAATCGCAATAGCGCAAGTCTCGCCCAGCATGCGGCTTAAGAGAGAAGCGGCGCGCGTCATAGCGGCAACCCCGAGGCTAAAGTTAGATGCATAGAAAAGAGGGATGTGTTGGGATGCTTGTTTCATAAGAGTAAGATTTTTTTCATCATGCCCTGTCGTTCCGATAAGAAGGGGTTTTTTCTTTTGGCACGCCCCTGTCAGCATGTTTTCGAGGTTCGTCGCTAGAGAAACGTCGATGATAAGAGTGCTTTCTTCAAAGAGCGCATCATAGTTGCTCGTCAAAAGGACGCCGATTTCTTCTTTTCCTGCCAGTATCCCCAAATCATGTCCGAGGTGCGGAGAACTTGAAGAGCCTACACCGCAGGCGATGCGTACGCCAGGGTCGCGGAGCGCAGTTGCAACGAGGCTGCGGCCAAATTTACCGCTTGCGCCAGCGATGCCGATCGAGATAAAAGTCGTGTCCATACGCGGAGTATATCTTGCCAAAAACTAAGCGGAGTGTACCATAGCATCTTTAGCCCAGGCAACCCTAAACCCCCGCCTCCGGGTGACAACTTTTTTTTAGGGAATTGTGCATTATAAAATGAAGATTGCAAATTGTGGAGCGGTCGTTTAAGATTCCTTCCCTTGAACTGCAATATGTGTGTTGTGGATTGATAGCTCAGCTGGATAGAGCACCCGCCTTCTAAGTGGGTGGTCGCAGGTTCGAGTCCTGCTCAATCCATTTTTCTTTCGCCCGTGTTGTCTGGGAGTTTTATGGGGAGCCCTGCTACTTCTTTTACTTTGCGCCTTCCTCAAGATGCGCGTCTAGGCGATTGGTCGCCGCAGCCCTGTGCTTTCCCTTTTCTGGAATCTGTTTTCAAAGAGTTCGCAGCGGCTTCTTTTAAGGGATTGTCCGAGCATCAGAAGATCGCAAAAGTGAGCAGCACGCTGCTCGATCTTATTCAGAAAACACCGCCGCCTTGCTTTCTCCTGCCATGCATCCTCGATTTCATCGGCCGCATCAATCAACAAAAAATCGTTCTTCATTATACCCTGTCCAGTTTTGAACTGTTCCTCAATCAGTTTGCCAATTTATCCCGCGAAGAAAACTACGAGGTTCGCTCGAAGATCGTCGGTAAATGGATCCCGCGCGACAGATATCAGGATCTCTTCCCCATTGGGAGCGGCAAGCACTATGCGGGAACACATTTTGTGACGGCGCATAGTTCGCCTGACCTCGATACGACGGTTGCTTCGTTCTGGGGATGGGTCGATGCTTTTGGGTGCCGTATCAGCGAGGGATTCCATGTCTGGAATGTTCCCGGGGGACCTCCTGAAGGCCAGGTGGAGATCAATTTTCTCTTTCACCAGATCTTTGGCCCTAATGTGTTTCAGAGTGTGGCAAAAACCCGTTCGAGTTTGGGTGTCACAGGTCTCGATCTCATGACGCAAAAGAACATGATAAAGAAAACCACTGTCGAATCGGCGCGCGATATCGATCATGAGAGAACGCAGAACGCCATCGTCCTTACCGATGAAAATGGCTATTATGTAGGCGATTGGCGCAATTTTGACGTCGAAGGGGTCCGCCAGGTGATTATGCTGCTAGCAAATAGCCTGCAATGGTTCGAACATTACCTTCACGCTGAATTGATAGGATTATTTGGGAGAGATAAGCTGCATTTGGATGACGTACGTCCAGTTATTAGCGCCCTGCGTGATTTCCGTATTGGGGATTGCCGGCCCGCCAAAGAAATGACCGAAAAGCAAAGAGAATATCTGCAGGCTTTCTTAAGCAAAGTGCTGAGAATCCCGGCCGGGGTAGATGCGACGTTTACCACATTTGCCGAGGCTCTTGAAAAAATGCAGCTCCTGGATTTTCGTGACTCGCTCGCTCTTTTAGAATCCCTGGAGGCATCGGATTTATTTGACAGTTCTGGACGCCTTATTGAAAATCGGCCGAAGATTTTCCATTATCTTGAAAAAGTAATCAACGGCGTCGATATCGCCATTCAGCGCATTTCCAGTTTTGTCGACCGTCTAGATGTCGCTTTAAATATCAAAACCCTTGTTTTCGGCCATCAACCACAATTTGTAAGCTCCAGAGCCGATGTGGATGAAATTCGCAGTAAAATGGGTTCGTATCCCTATCTCACGATCACGGGATCGGATAGCCAGGGCGGATTGACCCCGCTTGGAATCGTACAGGCAAGCGAATTGTTTCATCCGGTTCTGGGTACGGTGAGCTTACGCGACTTTTGCAACCGGGAAGAGACGAAAATCCCCTCCTACCTGGAAGTGATCAGCGTTATCGATCATCATAAGAGTACGCTGCAGACGAGCAGCGCTCCTGTAGCTACCATATCTAATGCCCAGTCTTCTAATTGTATGGTGGCGGAATTTGCTTTCGGGATCAACGACACTTTCAGCATGGGAGGCATGACGCGGGAGGAAATCGGGCGTCATCTGAAAGAATCGGTGCATGATCTTTCTTCTTCTCCGCAAAGAAGAATTTTTCAGCGTCTATTGCAAAGACAAATCGTCGCCGAAAGACAGGAGCCTTTTTTCGTCGATCCTTCCCGGGAATTCGTAGAATACCTGCATTTCCTATATGCTATTCTCGATGACACGGACTTGCTTACGAAAGTATCCATCCGCGATGTCGAGTGCGTAGCTTCCCTGCTCAATCGTTTGAAGTCTTTGACGGAAGGGCGTGAAGTCGAAACTGTGCATTTCGACGATCTAGCCAGGGATGATAAGTTTGCCACTGCGGCTGCGCGCCGCCTATTGCAAAACGAGGAACTTTATTCACTCTACCACAAGATCTACAGAGAGAAAGAAAAGGCTGTCGAGGCCAACATCCGCCTCTGTTTCGAAGGTAAGCCGTCGACATTATTCGCTGACACTAAGGTGCAAAATGGTTGCTGTCGCGTCGGTCAAACCAAGATGTTTGCCAAGAATTTTCCCGTTTTTGAGTCTCATGCCGATCCTATACGCGCGATTTGGTTGCAAGAGGCGGAGGTTTTCCAGCACGAGCGTCCCGAATGCGATTTGCATCTCCACATGATTAGCACTCTTGCCGGTGCGGAAGATCTCTTTAAAGGCACAAGCAATCACTATACGCACCGAGATGAACTATGGGTATGGATCCCCATGCACGATGCGGCAATTGGACACCTAAAGAGTTTTCTCAATGGATTCCGCAGCCTGGCGCAATTGCAAACATCGTCTACGGAAGTAGAATTTTTGGGAGAAAATGGGAAAGACCTCGACCAGATTTTCAATGAAAGCTTCATGCCTTGTCCGCGTAAGATCGCGACTATCCCAAAACTTCCGATTGCCATCATCCGCTTTAAAGCGGGCAGCATAAACTCCCGCAAAGCGCAAATCTCCCCCTTCCTGCCCCGCTCCGTCACTTAAAAGTGTCGAACAGATCTCGCATTTCCTTGTCGTTCCCCGATATCTTGTAAGGAGTGTACGTTAATGGTTCGTCTTCGAGGTCATCATAGGGAGTAACTATTTCTACTGCTTGATGCATATCGGCTTTATTTTCTAAGAGTAATTTGGTCAGATCGAAAAGAATTTTGTATTCGTTGGGTTTTTTAAAATGTTTCTTTGCTACAGCGTTGCTAACGGAATAGTAAAGAGGATTCGTCTTATTGGGGTCCGCGCCATTTTGCAAGAGGAGTTTTGCCATTTCAAGATAAACGGGTTGATATTGCTTCTCGGTATAAAATGCAGAGTGCATGCGGCAGATCCAACTTAGGGGTGTAAGTACCTTAGTAGGGGGGCTTTTATCCGTGTAGGGAGAAAAGGTCGCGTTGACATCAGCGCGAGAATCTATCAATAATTGAAGGATATCCAAACGCTCGTGATCGATGGCAAGCACTAGTGCGGGTCTTTCTGGCAGCGAGGGTGTGGCAAACTCCTGATGGTTGTAATTGACGTGTGCCCCATTGTCGATAAGGAGCTTCACAAACTCGCAAGGGATATACGGCTTATGAAGAGCATGCCAGAGAATGGGTGGCAAGCGCGAATTCTTATATTCGACTGGCGGGATCTCTTGTAGGTAGGTGGCTTTTGATGCAGTTGGAAGGCCTGCGTATTCTGTGCGTGCATGATTGCGGATGAGGACTTGCGCTGCTTGATAATCGTCTTTTCGGATGGCGTGATAAAGGGCAGGCTCGGAATAGGGATTATCTTTATATTTATCCAGGATTTCCATCACTTCCTTGTTGCCTTCCTTAACCGCTTTTTCCATGAGGGCGTCATCTGAAAGCTTCGGCTCCTGATTCTCTTTGGGAAGTGGATGACAAAGTGTGGCGGCAACGTGCTGGGATTGGCTTGAGAAAAGGAAGCGGCGCATTTGCGGCCGTAATTGATTCGTTCTGATGGCCGACATCAGAAGGTGGCCTCCCGCTTCAAGATAATTTCCTTTTTTGAAATCATCCGCAGAGCGATATACACCGAGAAGAATCTGGGCGCTCGATGCCAGAATGGAAAGAGGCAAGGATCCCGAGAAGAACATCGCTAGGTATAGGGAGCTTGCGATCATTTGCGCGCCCATTTCCGCAGCTTTTTTATAATCCTTTTCGGTGAGCGCCTGCACCAAATGCGAGGCATTGAGGAGAATATCGTGGCCAGTAGTGATCAACATCCCGAGCGGGTGGGCAAAAATCGTACCTGCGATAGACGCTACAGAAACAGCAGTATGGATCACCCCGGAAGCAATTTGCCCGCTATCCCCTGCCTGCACTCCCTGAACTAAGGAAGACAGCGAAGATAGGCTTCGCAACCCATCGGCGATAAGCGAAATAGGTTTCCCAAGCGGCTTGCAGAGGCTAATAAACGGCAGTGCGACTAAGCCTACGCGTTTACATTGGTCGAGCAGTGTCTTGGGCTCTTCTGGTTTAGCGATGTCGTTTTCGTATTGGCGATGATAGAACGGCGGTGTATTAAGTCCAACACTTTGTAATTGCGTATTATTATTTGATTCCGCTAATTTCATAAAATTCCATGATAATATTTTGATATATCATGAATATTATGATGGTTTTATTCAACTAAACAAAACGATATAATATGATTAAAAAATAGACTTCTTGCATATTCATTTTCGTGCCCGTTTGCGTGCCCCTCCTCGCAGAGCCCCCTATGCGCAAAGACGCCACGCCGCGAAGACGCGGAGAAAATTGAAAATATATTTTTTTGCGTCCTTGCGGCTTGCGTGTCTTTGCGTTAAATTTTCGAGAGCCGCTGAGTTTCGAAAGAAGTCTAATGAACGGGAGGAGGGGCCCGGAAGCGGGACAACAGTTTGTCTAAGGTGAGCGGGCGCGGGCGCGGACCCTTTTTTGGAATGAGGGTTACTAATCCCAAAAAGGGATGGGCTTCCACGCCGTCAGTAGGATGAACTTTTACCTAAAAATCATTTTAGGGAGTTATTCTTCTGTTTTTGTCGGCTGCTCGTCTTCGATGATTTCGAGATTGACACGGATGCCGTTACGGCTGGCTACTGACATCAAGAGAGTGCGGATGGCATTGATGGTCTTGCCTTTTTTGCCGATGATTTTACCGATATCGGATTTTTCCACGCCGAGCTCGATAATCAGTGTGTGGGTGCCGCCGATTTCGTTGATGCGAACTTTATCGGGATGGTCGACGAGATTTTTGACGATGTACTCTACAAACTCTTTCATGGTGCGATCCTCGTTTTGAGCTGGCTCGAAGCAGTAATGCCGCTTAACAGTGATACTAAGCAAAATCAGAGATATTAATCCATAATTTAGTTGACAGCTCTCTATTTTTGTGGAACTGGCTGTTTGATCTTATGCAACAAGTTTGCCATAGCAGGAGGGAGAGGAGCTGTAATGGAAATGGGGGTCTTCGTAACCGGATGCATGAACTCTAGACGGGCCGCATGGAGCAGCTGCGTGCTGACATCCCAATGCTTATTCGCAGACGGAGAACCGTATACAGGGTCGCCCAAAACAGGCGAGTTGCAATGTTTGAGATGCACGCGGATCTGATGGGTACGCCCTGTAATCAGGCCCAGTTCTACAAAGCTGAGGTTTTCGGCCTGGAACAATGTCTGGCAAAGAGTAGTAGCCGGTTTGCCCCCTTCGACGACAGCCATCTCTTTGCGCTTTGTGGAATGGCGGCCTAAAGGAGCATCAATGGTGCGGGTTCCAGGATTGCCTACGCAAAAAGCAAAATAGGTCTTTTTGATGGAGCGGTTGCTGAATAGCTCGATGAGAAGGCGATGGGCCTGAGGTGTCTTTGCGGCAAGCAGCACCCCAGTTGTATCCTTATCTAGGCGATGGACGATGCCAGGCCGAATATCTTCCTTGGCAAACGCGCCTTGGCCGCAATGATAAAGCAAAGCATTGACAAAGGTGTCCTGGTGGTGCCCGGGGGCAGGATGCACCACCATGCCAAGAGGTTTATTTACAGCGATTAAGTGATCGTCTTCAAAGAGAATATCAAGGGGGATGTCTTGGGGGGCAAGATTAATGCCAGGAGTGAGAATGAAGCAGATCTCGACCTCATCCCCTTCATAGAGAGAGGTCCGTTTTTTGACGATTTCCCCATTGACGAGTACCGCCCCTTCGGCAATCAAAAATTGCATGTAGGTACGGGAAAAAGAGGGGTAGCGATTCTTTAAGACTATATCCAGTCTTTCGCCTGTCTCTTCCGCAGAAACGATCAAGGAATCAAACGTGGGGGTATCTTCCATAACGGGGTAGTATACCCCATTTGGGAAAATACAAGAAGGCAATCGTCAGTCAGAGCGTTCGCCCCTGGACTCTTTCCCAAGCTTTTTCATGGCTTCCTCTGAGCGCTTCATAGCGCGCTTCAAGTCTTGGGTCATGAAATTGAAGCATTGTTCAATAGCTTTCTTTACCAATTTAATCTTAGTCTTTTCGTCTTCGTTATGGGAATATTTGAGGATCATCTTGCCGAACGGCGATTTAAGCAGTTTTTCGTCGCCCGGGTTAATTTTTACGGAGTCGAGAAATTGACTCACGTCATCCTTAGGTTTTGCAGGTGCTCCGTCAGGGGGAGGGCCGCCGGGAGGGGGGCTAGAAATTGGATTTGACATAAAAAGCTTTTGTTTTAAGTTCATAATAATTGATTATATTTACACAAGCAATTAAAAAAATTTATGCAAATTACTTGGCATATTGATGAGTCCCACCCGCAGATGCTAGCGCTCACGATCGAGGGGGTTTTCTATGGGAAGTGGAAACAAAAGTGGGCCCAGCGCATCAAAGCGGGGCTGAACTCGCCAGCTTTCCCCAAGGAGGTTCACGAGCTCAAGCGGGCCCTAGAGCGCCTAGAGGAGGAATTAGGTTGGAAGGAAGCGCTTAATCTTCTTTCAAGGCGGGCCTGCTTTTCTTCTGAAATAAGGCGGCGGCTCACAGATGCGGGATGTTCTATATCCATTGTGGACAGCGTAATAGAAAAATGCTGCATAGCCGGGTATCTCAATGATGAAGAACGTGCTCGCCGCATGATGGAAATATGGTCAAAGAAGGGCTATGGGCCGATGCGGATCCGGCTAGAGTTAAAAAAGAGAGCCATTTCTGCCCCCCTTTCGATCGAGAATAAGGAGAGCCATGGTCTCTACCTGACCCGTTATATCGATAAGCACCTGCCTAGCCAACCGACACGGGAGCAAAAGGCAAAAGTCATCCGCGCACTTTTGCGCCGCGGCTTTTCACTAGATGCGGTATACTCTGCCATGGCTTGCAAAAGGTGATCCTTTTCAAGAATATCCTCGTTGATCTATAAGAACATCTTTTTGTGGGATAGTCTCATGCGCGTCGGTGTCATCGGGATCAATTACAAAACCTCTTCGCTTGATTTAAGAGAAATACTGGCAAAAGCTTGCAGATTTTGTTTTTCTCCTGACCGTTTTTCTTTTCGACTGCCCGGAACCGTATTGCTTTCCACATGTAATCGCACAGAAGTCTATTTTGGCGCGGAAGATTTAACGGAAGCGCATGGCATGATTTTGGCTGAGTTACGCCAGTTCATCCACGAACCTTTTGAGCAAAAGCTGTATTCCTTCTTTGGCGCTGATTGTTTCTGGCATCTGGCACAGGTGGCGGCTGGCCTTGATAGCGCGATCCTATCAGAAACGGAGATTCAGCAGCAGGTCAGGCAGGCGTACCAGGCAGCCTGCGTGCAGGGTGGGCTATCCTGTTGTCTCCATTTTCTGTTTCAGAAGAGTCTTAAAATCAGCAAAGAAGTGCGCGCGGCTTTTCCGCTGCCAAGAGGTTTGCCCAACTTGGAGAAAGTTCTTCTTCAAATCGCACGCAAGGGACTTCCCAACCGGAATTTTAAGACGCTTTTCATCGGCAATTCGCAGATTAATCGCCAAATTATTCCACTGTTTCGCTCCAAGGGATTTTCTCCGCTGACCCTTTGTACGCGCTACCCCGAAAAAGCGAAGGCGCTTTTAGAAGAAGGAGGAATTGAAATTGTCGATTGGAGTGTTTTGCCCCGCTGGCCAGATTGGGATGTCATTATCTGCGCAACGCAGCATCACGCTTATCTTTTAGAGGAAAAATACGATGAAGAGAATTCGGAAAAGCGCTTCATTTTTGACTTAAGCGTGCCAAGAAATGTCGATCCGCGGCTAGGGGGCCATCCCTATCTCCATCTTTTCAATATGGAGCAGCTTGCGCAGATCGTGGATGCCGAAAGACGCCTGCATTTAGGCGAAGTGGATGCCGCTCAGGGTCTCGTAGCGCAAGCCGTTGACAAACAATTAGAAATTTATCAGGAAAAGCTCACGCGGAGGCTTATTTGCGTTGGCTAAGGGATCATAAGGAAATAACTTTTACATTTATCGAGCAGAAAAGCCATTCGGATTTTGAGGATTTTTCCGCAGCAGATAGTCCTGTTCCTCTCTGCAAGGAAAAATCGTCAATAGACGAACGGAATTTTCCCTCGAGAAATATAAAAGTTATTTCCTTACGAGCCCTAAGTCAATCCTTGTTTATCCTTTTCTTATGCATAGGCGCATGCCTGTTCGGGGCTGTTGTTGCAGAAGAAAAATCCGATTATGTCACCATACCGTCTGGGACTGTCATCCCTGAAGATTATTTCATTGCTGCGGAGAATATCGAATTGCTCGGCACTGTCGAAGGAGACGCCTACATAGCGGGGATGCAGGTGTTTATCGACGGCGAGATCACAGGAGATTTACTGATAGCTGCCGCCAGCGCCACAATCGCCGGCAAAGTCCATGGCAATATCCGTTTTTTTGGCGGCCAGGCAACGCTTAGCGGTGAAGTGGGGAAGAACGTATCGATGGTAGGGGGCAGTCTACAGCTCTTGCCTTCCTCGTCCATTAGCGGCAATCTCGCCGCTGTCGTGGGTACGCTTGAACTGGATGACTCCATTGACGGATCGGCTTCTGTGGCAGCCTCGAATTTGCGTGTTTCAGGGCATATTGGTAAAGATCTGTCAGCTGCTGCTGGCCGGTTGCGCCTCACTTCCAAAGCCGTGATCGAAGGCGATCTCGAATATCGTGGCAATGAGGCAGCAGCCATCGACCCGATGGCCATTATTCGCGGAAAAATCATTCAGCATCCAACATTATTAAAAAAATATTTTCATGGCAGATTCCTGCATGGCCTCCTTGTAGGAACCAAGTTTCTCGCCCTCTTCATGAATTTTCTCTTCACCTTTGTAGTCGGTATTTTTCTCATACGGATGTTCCCTAAAAATCTGCAGGCAGGCCTTGATGCGTTAAACAAGCATCCTCTGAAGGCATTAGGATTAGGGGTGGTACTGCTGATTGCTTTGCCGCTCGCCTCAATTATTTTGCTTATGTCCGTGCTGGGAGCGCCTTTTGCTGTGGCTTTATTGGCAATCAACATACTCACTTTCTACACAGCAAAGATCTTTTCGGTCTCGTGGGCATCGAATTATTTAGCTGAGAAAGTGAAATGGCGTGCTGGGCCTATCATAATCTTTGCTTGTGGACTGGTGGTCTACTATGCCCTTACGACCATACCTAAAGTAGGTTTTTTTATTTCTCTAGCCGCGCTTCTCTTTGGCCTAGGAGCCGCATTGCTCGCCCGCACCCAAAGGCACTTCTTCAGAAAATAGACTTCTTGCATAACCTTATTTCCCGTGTCCGTGACCGATTAATGCTATAAGAATTTAATCGGGCACGGGCACGGAAATAAGGCATGCAAGAAGTCTATTTTATTAGAAGTCGGCGTTGCCCGGGAAACGGGGGAAGGGGATAACGTCGCGGATGTTGTCCATGCCGGTGACGAAACGGATTAGCCGCTCGAAGCCAGCTCCAAAGCCTGCATGCGGGACAGACCCATATTCGCGCAGCTGCATGTACCACCAATAACCTGCCGGATCGAGATTGCATTCGACGATACGGGATTTCAATATATCGACGCGATCTTCCCGCTGGCTGCCGCCGATGAGCTCTCCGATTTTAGGCACGAGTACATCCATCGCGGCGACAGTTTTGTCATCTTCGTTTAGGCGCATGTAAAACGCCTTAATTTTCTTTGGGTAGTCAGTGAGTATTACGGGTTTTTTGCAATACTCTTCGGCGATATAGCGTTCATGCTCGGATTGCAAATCGCTGCCCCAGTCGCACGGAAATTCAAACGTGCGGCCTGATTTTTGCAGAATGTCGATGGCGGCGGTATATGTCAGTCGTGCGAACGGCGTCTCCGCTACATGGCGGAGGCGTTCAAGCAAGCCTTTTTCGATAAATTGATCAAAAAAGGCTAAATCCTCGCTGCAAGTTTTAAGTACGTATTGCACCACAAAACGAATATAGCTTTCGGCGCATTCGGCGTCGTCTTCAAGGTCGGCAAACGCCATCTCTGGCTCGATCATCCAGAATTCCGCCAGGTGCCGCGGCGTAGTAGAGTGTTCGGCGCGAAAAGTGGGGCCAAACGTGTAGATATCGGACATGGCGCAGGCCAGTGCCTCGCCATTAAGCTGGCCGGATACGGTGAGATAGGCCGGCTTGCCAAAAAAATCTTTGGAGAAATCGACTTCTCCTTCCTGCGTGCGGGGCAATTTATTCAGATCCAGCGTGGTGCACAGAAATTGTTCGCCGCCCCCTTCGCAGTCAGAAGCCGTGATAATCGGCGTCTGCACATAGAGAAATCCACGCTCTTGGAAGAAGAGGTGCGTTGCAAAAGCAACTGCATTGCGTACACGTAAAACAGCCCCTTGCGTATTTGTGCGAGGACGCAAATGAGCGATCGTGCGCAAGAATTCAAATGAATGACGCTTTTTTTGCAGGGGATACGTTTCGGCATCAGCGGTGCCGAGAATCCGGAGTTCGGTGGCCTTGAGTTCCCAAGGTTGTTTATGTCCCGGGCTGGCAGCCAAGGTTCCATGGATAGCAACGGAACATCCGGTTGTTAACTCCGGGAGGATGTCTTTATACGAAGGAAGGCTGTCCTCTACAATTACCTGAAGGCCGCTTAACGTAGACCCGTCGTTGACTTCTACAAATGCGAAGCTTTTTTGATCGCGTACAGTCCGTACCCAGCCGCAAATATATAGGGGCTGGCCGATGAGAGAGTTTTCTATTTGACGGATGCGCAAGCGGCGTTTCATGTGGCAAAATTCCTTAGCAAGGCGATTTCTTTTTCCCAGAGAGGCGGTCCTTCTGGAGTTTCGAGATATTTGGGCAGCTCGCGCAAATCTTTATGGCGCATCACGACCTTGAAACATTCCATGCCGATTTCTCCTTTGCCCAAAGGGGCGTGCCGGTCAAGGCGCGAACCTAAAGGTTTAAGAGAATCGTTGAGGTGCATCGCGTAAAGATGCTTAAGTCCAATCTCTTTGTCGAACTTTTTGAGAGTATCCTCCCACCCCTTCTCGGTGCGTATATCATAGCCAGCGGCAAAAATATGGCAAGTATCGATGCAAACGCCAATGGAAACTTTTGTATGGAGGCGGGAAACGAGATACCCGATCTGTTCAAAATTATGACCGACGGATGAACCCTGGCCTGCAGTCATTTCGAGGAGGAGGCGAGTGTTTCCCTTGTGTACCAACTTTTCCATCCCCAGAATACTGGCGACGATGGTGTCAAGACATTCCTCTGGGCTGGAATCGAGAGCTGCTCCCGGATGAAAATTCAAAAAAGAAAGATCGAGTTGGTGGCATCGCTCCATTTCGCGGCTAAAGGCTTCGCAGCTCTTAGCTACGGCATCAGTCTTGGGCGACCCAAGATTGATCAGGTAGCTGTCGTGGCTCATCACTTTGCGGATCCCCGTAGCCTTCAACGCCTCTTGCCAAGCGATCACTTCAGGTTGAGCAATAGGCCGGCTTGCCCATTGCTTCTGGTTGCTTGTGAAGAGTTGAATGGTCGTAGCGCCGATTGCCTGCCCTTGCAGAAGCGCATTATGGGCGCCCCCGGCGGCGCTTGTATGAGCTCCGATGAGAAGCGCATCTGCATCCATTTTTTTCATAAAATTTCTTACTTCCTAAACACTAAAAAGGGCGGCCTTGTAAGCCGCCCTATCCATCTTTTTTCCCTATCTCTTCGCTCTTAGGAGGTGTGGGCCAGGAACTCGCAGATAAGAGGGACGTTCACAGGAAGAGGAAGGGGAATTTGATCGGGCGACGGGATCATCGTGAGCTGCCCGGAGAAATTGGCGGCATCCAAAGAAAAATAATCGGGCAATGTACGTGCGCCGCTTCCGACCGATTGCTTAATCGCTTCGACAGAATGGGACTTCGGTTTTACCGAAATGACCATACCCGGACGGACATGGAAAGATCTACGGTCGATTTTTTTACCGTTTACCAAGATATGACCATGAGATACGAGCTGCTGGGCGGCAAAAATCGTAGAAGCAAATTTCAGACGATACACGACATTATCCAAGCGGCATTCTAGCTGTTGGATGAAAGCATGGTTGGTATTCTCTTTTACGCGCTCTGCTTCGCGATAATAGCGGATCATTTGCTTGTGGCTGATCATGCCGTAGATCGCTTTCAATTTTTGCTTTTCTTCCATCTGAACGCCAAAGTCAGACTTCTTTTTACGTTTAGCGCCATGCTGCCCCGCGGGGTTGGCTTTGTGTAGCAAGGGATTGCGGGCGCGGCCGAAAATATTGACGCCGAACCTGCGAGCAACGCGATTTTTGGGGCCTGTATAGCGAGCCATGGATGCAGTTCTCCTGATCGAGGGTAAAATATGAAAGGCTATATGGTAGTCCAGGGCTTTTTTTTGAACAAGTAGTATTATAAGCGAGGATTCATACTGCGTGCTGAGGGGATGTAAATTATTTTTAGAATCACTGCCGCAGAGAGCACAGATCTATGCGCTCTGTGGTGATAAAATTATTATTCCGTTGCGTGCTTATCAAGAGCCTCTAATCCAACGGTCTAAAACTCTGATGCGGTTACGATGGCCTTCCAGATACCAAATGTGAATCACACTCCAAATTAGCCAAGCAAAAAATCCGGAGAGGTGAATAAACCCGGACTTTAATACAGCTCTAGCCCTACCGATAATCGCAATGTTCCCTTTATCAAAATATTCAAAGGGCCGCCGCTTCTCTATGGGTGTCTCTTGTAGGATCATCGAAGCAGCAAAAGATCCTTGCTGCATGGCCACTTGTGCAACCCCGGGAAGCGTATGTCCTTGCTTATCTCGTGTATGCGCAGCATCGCCGATCACGAATACTTCCGGATGGCCGGGAATTGTCAAATCCGGACCCACTATGACGCGGCCTTGCTTATCCAGAGGTGCATCCAATGTCTGTAAGAATGCAGGCGCTACGGTGCCTGCCGCCCAAATGGCATTTCTGGTTTCAAAGTCTTCGTCCCCAATTCTCACCCTATCGGCAGTCACGTTGGTAATGTGTTTATTAAATAGCACCTTTACTCCTAGGTCCTCGAGGTCCCTATGCGCCACTTTAGAAAGATCCGATGGATAGGATGTGAGAACTTGATTGTTTCTTTCAATGAGGTAGATTTCCGCATCCTCAGGCTTGATCTTGTGGATGTTCTTGGTAATCGTCTTCTTCGCAATTTCTGCAATTGCCCCTGCTAACTCAACTCCAGTCGGCCCTCCTCCAATGACAACAAAACGCAAATGTTGAATCGCTTCCTCAGGGGTCGTAGAGAGTTCCGCCCGTTTGAAAGCCTGCGAGACCACCTCTTGTATACGAAGGGCATCTTGTATCGTTTTAAGGCCTGGCGCATGGGCTTCCCATTCTGGATGCTCAAAATAGGAATGGCGAGTCCCTGGTGCGACTATCAGGTGGTCATAGGGGAGTTCTTGGCCATCAGACAGTATGACTTTTTTTCCGACTTTATCAACAGCGGTTACCGTAGCTTTAAGTACAGAAGCATTTTTTTGTGAATGCAAAAGGTCGCTTATAGGGGTGGCAATCATGCTTGGATCTAATTTCGCGCTTGCAACTTGAAAAAGCAATGGCTGGAAAACATGCTGATCGCTTTTGTCGATGACGAGAAGATCAATGTTGTCTTTTGCCAGCCCTTTGGCAGCTTGTAGACCGCCCAAGCCGCCGCCAATCACAATGACCTTGGATTTCTTAAAGTCTTTTGTTTTTTCTCCGCAGGTACAAAAGGCCGCCTTTATCGTTTTCCATAAGGACATAATCGTTTCCCAAAGGGAAGTGGGAGATTTGATGACATCATGACCAACCGGCTCTTGACATTCCGCAGTTCCTGTATTATTTGAGCTAGTTGCAAAACTCTGCGGCGCGGTTCGGCCAGGCACGATTGCCCTTCCGCTCATCGGGACAAACTGTTGTCCCGCTTCCGGGCCCCTTCTCTCAACGCGGTCCAAAATCGTCGATTTTTTGCTGCAAGAAGTTTGTTGGATGCGGCTAAGGAGTGCGCGATTCCGAAGGCATGCGAGATCCCGGCTAAGTATATGAAAGTCTCTATGCAGGGATAGATCATCAGTTAAAGAAATCTTTCGTCTAGTCTCTTGAAGAGCAACGGCGACTCTAGCTGTATCAGTCGTGGCAGTCTGCAGCCAATCTGGGTCAAGGCGGGTCCCACGAATTCCGTTCAGTGCAGCCTGATGCCTACGCACAGTAGCCGCCAGGGATCCTATCTCAACCTGAGTGGGTGTGGGGGCGGTGAGGCCTGAAAGAGGCGATGTCATAAAACTCGTTAATTAGTATAATAGTATAACTATTATACATAAATCGAGATAGTATTGCAATTAACAATAAATAATAATATTAAAAATATCACTATTTGTAAATATTTGTTAACGTTTGGTTTTACATCGTCATATGTCTTCCAAAGCCGCTTCCGGCAGAAACGGAGAACGTAAGTCGAGAGTCCAGGACCTCCAAAATATGGTCCCAGCTAACCTCTTCCATACTTTTATCGCTCCAGCAATCATTGATCAGGCGGCCCAAGGTGGGACCAAATTCGTCTTCCAGCTTATAGATCGGGGGCAAGTCAGTGTTATGCTTGGGGTGGGGTGGCAGGGATGAGGGTAAAACCTGGCATAACAGCATGCCGAACTTTTTTCTACTCTCGATAGAGAGGCCTGGATCGCTGGTCGGCTTTCCCTTAGCAATATCATCGAATAAAACGGCAGTGCCGTCTAGAAGTAGGAGTATATTGTCCGTTTGCAGGTCAATGTAGGGATAGCCTTGCTTATCCAGAGTCTTGAGTCCTTTTGCTAGACTCTTCATAACATAAAGAGCGTCTTGAATGCTTTCAAAGCATGTAGGGAGATGCTCGCCTTCGACGAAATCGTAAACTACTCCCCATAATTTTAGCTCCTGAATGTATACGAGGCCCTGGCATTTGGGATAATGCTTCGATGAGCGCAAACTATTCCGGGCCCTGACTTGGCTTACTGCGTCTTTAAATGAATCGATCATCTTCTGGTCGCTAACCTCGCCAATATATGCAGGGTCATAAAAAGCGGCGTGCTTATTATCGCACGGACTATTGCCAGGCCTTAGCCGGATAGGGAAAAAGTTTTGTCCCTGAATCACTCCTGCGTGCGTCATATAGATTTTAAAAACAACAGGTCCATGGGAAGAAGTGACTTTGTAAACTTGACCTTGTGATCCCGACCCCAGTATTTCATCTGGAACTTGATGGACGATATGGAGAGGGATGTTCTGAAAGGCCGTATCGAAATCAGCGCCAAAGGATGCAAAAGGCGCACTGCCTTTTCGATCTAGACAAGGGATGTTCACTTTCCCGTCGTCGTAGTAGTAGGGCTGTCTTCTGGCTCGGGCAGCGATGACATTGATGCGGTTCCGGAGGCATGCAAGGTCCCGACTCACAATTCTAAATTCCTGCTGGACCCAATCTCCCTCAAAATCGACAGTCTTTTGCATCTCTTTCAGGGAGGATTCGATCTGTAAAAGCGCTATTCTTGTTGCCCTTAGGTAATCAGTGCTTTGAAGAGCCTCTATAGGGGTATGACCGACCACATACCGGTGTCTCCGGACCGTAGCTTGCATACTGTCTAAGAGAGCCAGGTGCCAGTCTTGGCCTCTGGTTTCGCTATGGGATAGTGGTGCAGGCAAGGGTGTCATAGAATTTAGGAATTCTGTGGAAAAATTTTTTTAGCCAGCGCGATTTTAGATAAGGTGATACTCTACTATCCTGGGGCTTAATTTTTACATTATTTATTTGCTGACTGGTCAAAAAAAGAAAAATGACGCGAGAAACGCCAACAAAGATCGCGTAACCTTACGATTTTGATGCGCCGGATGAACGTGATGACGTAAATCGTTTTAGGCTGCTTGCGCTGCTTTTCTTCCGTGCGGCTTGACGCGCGAGGGAGGCATCGACAAGTCGATGTCTAACAAAGCGGCGCCAGGTCGCCGCACTCCACATAAGAGAGGCCTGGCTTGCTTAAGTGAATGACATTGGCCTTAAGGCCTAGGTTGGGAATAGATCTTGTCCATTTTTTGGCTATAGAGCATCATTTCTCTTTTTCAAGGAAGAGCTGAGAAGAATGTCTTCAGATCCAAAAAAATACTACGTACTTGCCTACTATTTTTTTACACCTATAGCCAATCCCGCTGTAGAGGTTCTTCGCCATAAGGAATTTTTTGCTAGTCGGGATGTGGGCGCGCGCATTTATATCTCCCATCAAGGCATCAATGGGCAGATGAGCGCAAGTATAACATCTGCGGAAGAATACATGGCTTGGCTGAAAAGCGACGAGAGATTTTCCCGTGTTCAATTCAAGATCCATTCCTACGAGAGCCACGTCTTTCCTCGCTGCACGGTGAAAGTGCGCCAGCAGCTCGTCGCTTTAGATAGAGAGCCCGATCTCCATTTAACGGGTGAGCATGTAGATCCCAAACGCTGGCGGGAAATGCTGGAAGAAAAGGACGACGACACGCTCTTGCTTGATGTGCGCAACGACTACGAATGGCAGGTGGGGCACTTTGCAGGCGCAAAGCTGCCTGAATTGGAAACATTCCGGGAGTTTCCCAGCTACGCGAAAAGGCTAAAGGCAGAGCGCGATCCCAAGAAAACGAAAGTGATGATGTACTGCACCGGAGGCATCCGTTGCGAACTCTATTCTGCTCTTCTGAAAGAAGAGGGCTTTGAACAAGTCTATCAGTTGCAAGGCGGGGTGATCCAATACGGCTTGGAAGAGGGAAGCAAAGAATGGCTGGGCAAGTTATTTGTCTTTGACGACCGGATGGCAGTTCCCATCAGCGAGAAGGAAGAGGCGCCTGTGATTGGGAAATGCAAGTTCTGCGAGGCTGAGTCTGAGGTCTACTATAACTGCGCGGATATGAATTGCAACGAGCTATTCCTCGCTTGCCCTTCTTGCGCTGAAAGCTATCAAGGTTGTTGCTGCGCCGCATGTAAAATGTCTCCGCGCCTTAGACCCTACGAAAAAGGGGCAAGGCCTAAGCCTTTTGGCCGGTGGTATCGTTACATGGAGAAGAAGACCGAAACAGTCGAATAAGTTCGAGAATTTTTTGCTGGGTAGGCTCGAGGACGACAGTCAGGCCTGGCTTGACGCCTCTTTCGGATAGGATAAAGGCTTGCATCGTATTGCAGATCCTTCCATCAAGACGGACGCCGACGCCGCGGATGCCGGACATATTGCCCCAGTCCCCGAACATTTCGAGGGTCATTTCGCAAGCGGTGATAAGGAATGTAATCGGGCGTCCCGGATAACGTTCGATCACTTCGAAAATTTTCTCGCCGATGTAATGAATAGTGGGGATGAAAAGCGGTACGACATTGTGCTCGGGTAGAGCATGGACAGCCTTGCCGATGAAGCACTGCTGGCAGACGGGATGGGCCGGATCGTGGATACAAGCATCGGTAAAGCGCCCGGAAGGACATTCATGGGGTTTGTGGCAGTAGGAAAATCCCGCGATGAGCAAGGTGTCTTTTTGGGTAAGGAGTTTTTGGAAAGCCTCCATACTCGCAAGGCCGTAGAGGAAAAAATCTCCGTCGCGGGCGTACGATTTACCGCGGACAAGAGAACGTAGAAACTTAAGGCCATGACGAAAGGGGCGCTTCAAGATATAGCGCCTGATGACCTTTGTTTCATCGTGCTTAAAGAGGTAGCGGATGCTTTTCCATTTAAGTCCGCGCGCGGTGTCGGGTGTGATGCCGGGCATTTTAGGAAGGGTGGGCAGGATTTTTAGGGGCGTGTGCTTGGCGGCAACGCCTGCCTGGCGGTCCCAGGCCTCTTTGGCGCTTTCCCACGAAGAAAATAAGTCCCAGAATTTTTTCATAGCTTTGCAAAACACATGATAGAGATCATTTATCGGCTGATCGAGGAAAAAGATCAATACTTCATCGAGGTGGGCGCCAAGGCGGGGGTAGGAGAAAAGCTGGCGCTTGGGCCCGCTGCCCTGGCCCCGCTTGCGCGCGAAAAAGACCAGCCTATACTAAAAATTTTTCAGCAGCAGCAGCGAAAGGTAGGCGGAACGCCTCACCGTCTTGCATTGACAGGTGCAGCAGCAGCGGAATGGCTGCGGATGGCCGCCATGACCGGCAATCTTTTTTTTCAGGAGAAAAAGGTCGTGCTGGATCCCTTCACCAAGCTCCAGCTTATATTCTCTATCGAACCGGCTGACGGTGAGAAATTGCAGGTCAAAGGATTTTTACGAGGCCCAACGCAAACCCTGCCTCTTTCCCGCTGCCAGGCGATTTTCTCCGGGGAGCCGCCGTGTGTGGTATGCGGACCTCTCTTGCAAAGCCTTAGCCAGGATATTGCCCCAAGGTTTCTTCAGCTGGCCTGGTCCGAACCTTATCTCTGCACCCGAGAAGATCTAGCGGCTCTTTTGGAGGAGATCAAAGAAGAAGGAGAGGAAGCGCCGGAGGTGGTATTCACTGGGAATGTGCAGATCGAAGAAACTCGGGAGGAAACCCGCCCTTTTTTAAAACTGCTGGACCGTTCGGGGGCATTTGCCGACCTGTGGATTGCCTATAGCCGGCATGGAGAGGTGGCGGCACACGATCCGGAAAAAAATGCCTGGCGTAGACGCGAAGAAGAAAAAAGCTGGGAGAAAGACCTGCTCGAGACCGATTATCAGGCAAAAATTGTCGATTCCTCCCACTACTACTGCTCGATGGATAAGGTTGTGCAGAGTTTGACCTTTCTTTTAGAGATCGGATGGAAGCTTATCGACTATAAGGGGCGTGAGATCGTGCGCCAGAGCGATGCGTCTATCGACATTGGAGATAAGGGAACTGCTTTTCTTTTTAAAGGGCATGTGCGCTATGGCGAGCATAGGGCCGATGTAAAAGATGTTGTGGGCGCCTTTAATCGCAGGGAGCGTTTTGTCGAACTCTCCCCGCTGCAAGTAGGCTTACTGGATGCCGAAAGAAACCCTCTTGGAGATCTGGGCCAAGATATCATTATGGATGAAGAGGGTGTTTTGCTGGGCAAGCAGAAGATTGGGCTTGGCCTCGATCTTTTGCGCAATCCGGCTTTTACGCCCCGCGAAGAGATCACCTCACTTTTAGGCAAGCTCGCAGGACGGGATCTTTCTTCGCAGCGCATGCCGCCAGCCAGTTCTTTTCAGGGAAGTTTGCACCCCTATCAGCAAGAGGGGGTGAATTGGCTGTATTCTCTCTATGAGAATGGACTCGGGGCGCTTTTAGCTGACGAGATGGGACTTGGCAAAACCGTCCAGATGATCGCCCTGCTTTCCCTTCTTAGTGACAAAAAACCAGTCCTCATCGTGGCGCCTACCTCGCTTCTTTTTCATTGGCGCAAGGAGCTGGAGAAGTTTTTGCCTGAACATTCTGTATATATCCATTCAGGCAAGGAACGAGTAGCTACTCTCGATGCTCTTAAAGAAAAACAGGTCATTCTGACCTCGTACACGTTGCTTAGGATGGATAGCGCACTTCTTCAGGGCTTGGAGCTTGCCGCCGTTGTTTTGGACGAAGCCCAGGCCATTAAAAACCCCTTCAGCCAGACCGCCGAAGCGGCGTGCCAGCTCCAAGCCCCATTTCGAGTCGCAATTACAGGCACTCCGTTAGAAAATCGCCATCAGGATCTTTGGTCGATCTTTCATTTTCTATTGCCTGGGTTACTAGGAGACCGTAGCGCTTTTCAGGCGAAGATGTGTGCAGCGGAAGCAGACCAGCGGTATCTGCACCGCATGCGGCAGCTCATCCGGCCTTTTATTCTCCGCAGGCGCAAAGAGCTTGTCGCGGCGCAGTTGCCTGCTAAAATCGAGCAGGTCATCTGGGTAGAGATGGAAGAGGGGCAGCGCAGCCACTACGAAGAGAAATTGCGCGCCTATAAACAGGGTTTTATCAAAAAAATGCGCGAGGAAACCCTCACCATGCACCGGATGGAAGTGCTCGAGGCCATTTTGCGCCTGCGGCAGATCTGCTGCCATCCGCAGCTCTCCGACCCGGCTCTTCCCTATAGCGCGCAGGACAGCGCAAAATTGCAAAAACTGCTCGAAGACTTGGAAGCGATCATAGCCGAAGGGCGTAAAGCGCTTATCTATAGCCAATTCACTTCTATGCTCCGCATCATCGAAAAGGAAATCATGGCTAGGGGATGGGGTTATGTAGTGCTGGACGGATCCACTCGGGACCGCGAGGGCATCGTGCAGAAATTTCAGGAAGATGCTGCCACTCCCCTGTTTCTTTTGAGTCTGAAGGCGGGCGGCGTCGGGCTTAATCTCACGGCAGCCGATTATGTCCTGCTGTACGATCCGTGGTGGAATGATGCCGTCGAAAGGCAGGCGATCGACAGGGCCCATCGCCTAGGCAGGAGCGGCCAGGTTGTGGCAAGGCGTTACATTGCTGCCCTCACCATCGAAGAGAAGATCATGCATCTCAAAGAGCATAAAGCAGCCTTGGTCGAGCAATTGCTCGAAGGCGAGGCCTCTGCTGCCGGCTGGAACATAGAAGACTTGCTCGCCCTCTTGGATTAAGCGGAGCGTCGCTCCAATATCATTCATTTCTTTTATGGAGTGCGGCGACCTGGCGCCGCTTTTCTTTCGCGCGGCTAGACGCGCGGGTAACCCTGGCAGACCCAAGTCGATGCCACCGTGCTGCCCAAGTCGCACGGAAGAAAAGCGGCGCCAGGTCGCCGCACTCCACAAAAGAGATGCCTCGCGTTCTTAAGTTAATGACATTGGGCTAAAGCCTACGCTACAAAAAGAGGTGCGATAAACTTATGTCACAAACATTTGGACGGGGGAGTTCCATGAAGACTTCTTTCTTGAATCGTGTGAGGTCGATATAGCAAAGTCCCTCGCAGTTGACGTCTGTGGTTCTTTTATCCAAAGCGGTGCGGTCTTTGCTTACGAGCATTGCATCCACATTCATAGCAAGAGCCGTTGGATTTCCCCGATCGAACATGGGATGCTGTGCCATCAACCAATAGAAGATACCAAGCTTTTGCATGATCTTTTGCGTGCCTTCGGCATCGGCAGAACAATTCTCAGAACGTATTATCCCAAGTAATCGACCTAACATTCTCAAGACTCTTGGCCTGTCTACGCCTGAAGGATGCGTCCATCCCGATTTTGACATCCCCGAAAGTTTGCAAAGAATTCCTTCAATATTTATCTCTGCTTGCACGGGCAGGGCATCCCCATACATCGCACGGATTTTGTCTCCGAACGGGGAATAAGACCCTGGACCCCGCTTCTTAGGATTGTCATAAGACGTATAAGATAGCCCCGATGTGGGATTGCCGAAGGCTCTAAGCCCTTTCAGCCTTCCTAGAACGGCCTGCCGCCTTCGAATATAGCCCGATAATTCTATCATTTTTTCGGGGTTGAAGTCGGGCCGTGAGATGTAATACACGAGTGCAGCTACGCCTCTTCGGTACTCACGTACGTAAATCGCCTGGTTGGCATCGCCACCATGCGCACATGCATGGATCGCGTTGATGGGTCGTGGCGGCTCTATATCCGCTCTACTCGTTACCCTCGCTAAAATCTCCCGCAGTTTTTTCAATTCTTTTGCCTGCTCCCGCGAAATAGGGAGATTGAGGATGAGAAGTAGTTCGGGATAACCTCTTTCAATGCAGAGATCCACTAATTCTTGTTTAGACCCTGCTAATGTAGAAAAATTCAAATACCTAGCAAAAACCCTCACTACATCTTCAGATCCGAGATAAATGGCCTCCTTTAGGGCAGGCACCATCTCTTCTTGGAAAAAAGTGACTCCATGTTGTCTAGCGTTTTCCAAGACCCAGGCCAGGCCCTCTGCGCTGCCCATTCGGCAAGATTCCATGAGCATGGTCTTTAAACATTCGTGCAGAGACGTAGGGCGCTTTTCACACAATTCTATTGCCTGTGCTAAGCGCGCTTTGCGGATGGCAAGAGAGAGATGTGGCCAATCAAAGTATAAGTAATGACCACAATCCTCCAGACAACGCTTGATCCCGATAAAACTTCCTCCGCTCTTTTCCAGAAAGTATTCGAGCAACTCCCAATCCCCAGATTTGAAAGCCTTACAGGCGAGGCTATTGTAGCAGTGACCAGGCGTTTCTTCCGAAAAGTAGCTTGTATCTCCGCCCAAGGCGGCGAGCAGAGCTTCGGCTTCTGCGACCGTCTTTGGAATAAGATTGTGCTCGCTGTTGACAAAAGGAAAGCGAGCGGCTCGAATACGCTCATCTTTAAGCAATTCTTTTTGCCTTTCCAGCGTAAGAGAATTCCATACCCTCTTAATCCCGTACGGCGAATAGTACTCCGGCGGTAGGCTAGGCCCTTCCGCATGCACGGTAGAGACCTCTCTTGGAGAGAGGCTTGCAGTTAAGGCGGGTGCAGTTAACGAGGGTGCGGTTAAATTGGGGTTGATCGCAGCTAACGCAACGGTTGTGGTTGTTGGGGTTTCTGTTGGCAAAGGTGCGGTGCTTTCAGCTCCTAATGGAGCCGCATTTCTTGGCAGGATACTTTCATATTCTATACCGACGCCTATTGCCATAAATTTCCTACCTTTTTTGTTTATTTAGATTTTATTAGTTAATAGTGTTGTATATTGTATCTTCTTCGATCACTACAGGATGGAACATAGAAGACTTGCTCGCCCTCTTGGATTAAGCCTTCTTTTCTTTAGAGGTAATTGCGAAATTCCACGGCAGCGAAAAATCGATGATTTTGGACCATGTTGAGAGGCCAGGCAGTGCCTGGCTGTGCCGTGCCGACGGCGGCCTGCCCAGGAGGGCAGGCGAGGAG
>Ga0206803_1001_pt1 | contig 80707 bp, 81 predicted proteins | sample Alteio_BWOrgCont_61_FD_152909 | JGI IMG/M metagenome (GOLD analysis project Ga0206803, IMG submission 152909) | Enriched cells from forest soil in Barre Woods Harvard Forest LTER site, Petersham, Massachusetts, United States -... | ecosystem: Environmental > Terrestrial > Soil > Temperate forest >... | reverse complement strand
CTTCGCGGCTAATGTACCGCTTGCGCGGTTAAGAGATCACCATTTGTGTCGTGCTCCTCGGGCTGCCCAAGTCGCCCGAAAGAAAAGCGACGACCAAAGGTGTGTCAGGTCGCCGCACCCTCGACAGGATGTAGCGAATTACAGCATAGACAGGATAATTTGGTCGAAGGCGGTTCTATTTTCGGCTGTTGGGTTTAGCAGGAGTTTTCCAAAGTGCCTGATCAATTTGCATCTTCCTTCAGTCCCTAACACGAGCATCATGTGTTTCATTTTCACAGTGGGAAGTTCGGATTTTCTCAAATACATATACAGGGCATTAAAGAACGCGCAGCATCCACCTTCTTGCCATGTGTCTTCAGGTTTAAAGCTCATTTGGACGTCGGTAGGGGGGCGAAACAATGAAGTAAAAGTAAACCCTTTTTCCGATGCCCATTTTTCCACAAGTTTCTCAAGTGCGATAATCTCGGTTCTAGGTGCAGCCGGATCTACCACTCGTTTTCCCCAAGGATCAAACAGCTCGATGGCGATCGCACCATTGCTTTGCCGGATAAGCGCTAACGTAAGGCAATGGCCAGAACTTGTTTCAATATAGGAAATAGTTAGAAAATCGATATGATCAATTCCTTTCATGAGGCCATTCAGCTCCAGCCACCGATCTAATGTATTCGTGATACGAAGTTCATAACCTTCTCTGACACGAGGAGTAGGATGAGCCAATGTTTTTTTCTCTAAGCGAATACTACGAGACACAAATTCTGGGACATATTGTCCTCCAAGTGCTGGAAGTACAAACGTATTTAGATCGCGGTCTGATGCCCGCATGGGGTGCTCTCTTATCTCAGTAATTGTAGGACAGCTGTCTAGTCCTTTGTCTAGAAGGGCTCGGACCCCTGGTTTCTCAACGTCTAAGCCTTTAGGAAAAGAAGAGTGTACAGGCAAGGGGGCGGGATTTCGCAAAGCAAATAAGAAAGGGTTGCGACGGCTAACAAATGTTGGTAGTTCTCGTTGTTTTGCCGTCTCTAATTCAAAAAAATGAACAAGAGAAGCATAATGTCCCTTTAGAGAAAGATAACTAGGATGAGAACTTATTTCACCGAATTTTGTAAGGTGCTCGATCCTTTGGCCAATCTGCACAATTGCGGGACGTATTAAAGACAAAGACGAGGGTGGACAACGGGAACAGAAGTGCACTTCACCTAGCAAATCCGTTATCATCATCTCAACCTCTGGATGGAGGCTACGGACAGGAGGAGCGCTCTGCTGTAGTCTAAGAGCTGCGCATTTGATGCGGTTTACCAAAGAGGCGTAATCGCGCTGCAGGATCCTTAAATCTCTTTGAATCTCTGTGTCGCTAACGGCTCTGAGATCGTGTTGAACTTGTACCAGCACCTTTCCGGCGGATTCAGCCGTGGCGCGCGTAGATCCAAGATCCGCTCCGCGGGTGACCTCGTATTGGCACCGACGTACAGAGGCTTGTGTTCTCTGCATTAGCTCTAGTGCCGCATCCAGATGGCCCCCAGAACTGTTTGTAATATATGTTAATGATGCCATATGTATTACATATTTAATGTTTTATTTTATGAATATATCATATTTACAGTTGAAAGTAAATGTTAAATAGCACTTGCTGTATATATTTAATTTGATTTCAAAATAGAAGCTTAATTGTTTAAAATAATCTTTTATCATCACAGAGCGCACAGAGGAGGGGCCCGGAAGCGAGACAACGATTTGTCTAATGTGAGCGGGATGGAAAGAAATAAGAAAGAATTATCAATTCCCTAAGTTAATGACATTGGGTCCTAGGGCGAAGCCTTCTAGCTTTGGAAGATATAAAAATTTCTAAAGTCGAGTAGTGTATGTCGTTACCCAGCGTGAAAAAGCCGCCCTTCTGAAAAAAAACGTGCGAAAAGAAAGCAGACTGTCTAATTGAATATGGCTATTTCCTTATCCAAAACTCGCGTTACTTAGGTTTGGGCCTTTTCAGATAGAAGTTTACAACATACTCGTAATCATGGTGTGGGATATCATAATTCACTCTTTCCCATGGAAGTAAAACCGACTCCTCAATCGCCAATGTTGGGCATCTGCAAAGGTCTGCCACACCTGGGATATACGGTTTATCAGCCGGCCGATGTGAACTGATATGGTCACCCCCCATGAGAGCGACATACTTTCCAGGCCCTTTTTCATGCCTGATAATCTTCTCAGCAATGTAATTCAACATGGTCAGTCTTGGGATTGGGTCAAGCCTATAAGGTTTACCCGTGTGACAGACAGTTGTATCGAGAGCTACAATGCGTATGCCAGCAGCTTTTGCCGCTTGCACCAACGCTAAATAATCATAACGAGTATCAAGGGAGTTAAGGAGACCCATATCGATAAGACGCCTTTTCAATAGCGTCGGCATTGTGTCACTTGAGGATGCAAAATACTCATCTAACAGCCTTTGCATAGTGTCATAGGAGATATTTTCCAAAAATAGGGTAGTGACACCCATAGACTTCATAACTTTGAGGTTATCGCAAAGGAATTTTTTAGCGACCACCTGCTGATGGGCTTCTCCAATGAAAAGCCCGTCAAATCCCTTGGAAACAAAGACCTCTTTTAAAAGCTCTTCGTCTACGGCTAGAGAGGCTTCGTTGGTTGTGCATTTTACAGGCAACGCTTTAGAACCTAAGTCGCGGAAATACCGCTCTGCTTTTTCTATTAGAGCCTTTTGTTCAGCACTCAGACTGTCTTCTACTGAAGAGCTTCTAGCAACTCTGTGTGCGCCTACTAAGCCTAAAGGGCTTACTCGACTGCATGTATAACCCACAGAGCAGTAGCGACAAATTTCAGGGAAATCATAACGTAGAAAACCCAAAATTTCGTATGTGCTATGATGGAAATGCACTTCAGGAGAAGAATCTCCCTCGCCTTCCTTGAATTCAACCCTCAAAAGATCCAGCAAACCATGTCTTTCCAGGAGATCTCTCAACTCGTAGACACGATCTTCATACTCCGGCCTCGACGCTTTCAATACAAACTTAACCTGGGGGAAATGCAGATAAGAACGTGATTCTCTCTTTGGCGGAAGCGAATCCGGAATGGGAGCGATCTGCGGTTGTCTACGAGCTGCGCATTTGATGCGGTTCATCAGGCAGGCGTAATCTCTCTGAAGGATCCTTAAATCTCTTTGAATCTCTGTGTCGCTAACGCCTCTGAGATCGCGTTGAACTTGTTCAAGCGCCTTTCTGGCGGATTCAGCCGTGGCGCGCGTAGATTCAAGATCCGCTCCGTGGGCGACCTTGCATTGGCACTGACGTATAGAGGCTTGCGTTTTCTGCATTAGGTCTAGTGCCATATCCAGGTGGCCGCCAGAACTGTTTGTAATATATGTTAATGATGCCATGTGTATTATTGTTTAATGTTTTTATTGTATAAATATATCACATTTATGTTTTAAAGTTAATATTAAATAATATTTGCGGTATATATTTAACTTGATTTCAAAATAGAAGATTAATTATTTAAAATAATCTTTTATCACCACAGGGCGCACAGACTTGACTTTAGGATTTTTATGCAGCCGCCGCTAAGTCGGTTTTTCCAAGTTCGAAACCGAACTTTAAAAAATACGACGCAAGGCCCAAAGGGTGGGGCCCTATAGTTCGGATGTTTTTTGTTCGATTAAACTGCTTTGTCATTCTTCAGAAGGTTTGCAACCGCGCAAGCGGTACATTAGCCGCGAAGCGGTGACAGATGATAGATGAGGGGCCCGTTTTCGGGATGAGTAAACCTCATTCCGAAAATGGGAGGCAGGTGACTGCAAGGAACCTACGGAGCCACGCACAAACCTGAGGAGCTGGGAACCGGCGACACAAAGCAAGGTGCTTGTGTCGCCGGTTCCCAGCTCAATTCGAGGATTTCGAGCCTACCGTAGGCCTCGCTTCGCTCGTGCTACGGCTATCAACTGTCACCGCTTCGCGGCTAATGTACCGCTTGCGCGGTTAAGAGATCACCATTTGTGTCGTGCTCCTCGGGCTGCCCAAGTCGCCCGAAAGAAAAGCGACGACCAAAGGTGTGACAGGTCGCCGCGCTCCACACAAGAGCGGCTTAGGCTAAAATAGTTTTGCTGAGGCGGCCGGGGATTTCGGCGGCATAGCGCGGGACGGCGTAGCCGGGCAGGCAGGCGCGTAAGCTCTGGATCAGGGCGAGGCCTTCTTCTTGCGTGACTTCGAAATGAGCGGTCCCCTCTACGCGGTCGAGTTGGTGCAGATAGTAGGAGAAGATGCCGTGATCGGCGAGGCGCTCGTTCAGGGCTTTTTGGGTCTCGAACGTGTCATTGACGCCGCGCAGTAGCACGGCTTGATTCAAAATAGGCACGCCTTGTTTTTGCACGGTTTTGAGTGCGCGCAGCACATCGTGATCGAGTTCCCGAGGATGGTTGCAATGGATCACCATCCAGACTTGCAGCCGGGTTGCGGCGAGCAGTTCCAAAAAGCCTGTATCGATTCTTTCGGGGATTCCTAAGGGGAAGCGGGTATGAAAGCGCAGGAGGGTGACATGGTCGATAGCGGCAAGGCCGCAAAAAAGTTCTTTTAAAGTAGCGTTGCTTAACGAAAGAGGGTCGCCGCCGCTGAGGATGATCTCTTTGAGGCTGGGATCTTGAGCGATCGCTGCAAGTTCTGTTTCGTAGGATTTCTCAGCGGTTTCATAGTCAAAATGTTGGCGGAAGCAAAAGCGGCAGTTCATGGCGCAGGCGCTTGTGCATAGAAGAAGGGCTCTGCCAGGATACTTATGCAGCAGTTTGCGCTCTTTTCGCGCTCTGCCTTCCTCCACAGCGTCGGGTGTAAAGCCCGGTACTATGGCTAACTCTTCTTGTAAGGGGACAAATTGCCGAAATAAGGGATCATCAAGAGTATTCTTCGCCATTTTCTCGGCGAGCCTAAAAGGGATGTTTAGAGAAAAGCGGGGAGCGGATAGAACACGCGATCTATGTTCCTTGTCGAGAGCAAGAAAATCACAGAGCGCTTCTATGCGTATAAAATTTTTTCTTTGAATGCTTCTCCAGTCCATCGCGCTCTCTAGGGATGAAACCGAAGAGCATACAGGAATCTAACTATAAATTAAACAGCGCTGGAGGCAAGGGCCAACGGGATAGTGGCGGCATCGCCTTGGGACCGGGAAATATCCGCTCCAAGAGAGGAGAGTTTCCCTACAAGGTTTTCATAGCCTCGATTGAGGTATTTTACACCGGCGAGGGTGCTCGTTTCGGGAGCAAGCATAGCAGCCATGACATAGGCGAAACCTGCTCGTAAATCGGGAATGGCAACTTCCCGCCCCATGAGCGGCGTAGGGCCGCGTACAATCAAGCTATGATGGAAATTGCACGAAGCGAAGCGGCACTCCTTCCCTCCCAGACACTGGGTGAAGACTTCGACATCGGCGCCCATCATCTTCAGAGAATGCGCATAGCCAAATCGATTTTCATAGACGGTCTCGTGGATAATGGAGTTGCCGTGGGCTTGCGTGAGCAGCACGACAAAAGGCTGCTGCCAATCGGTCAAGAAGCCCGGGTGGACGTCTGTCTCGATATGGACGCCGCCTCTCAGAGGGCCTCTGTGGAAAAATTCAATGCCGTCATTTTTGATATCGAAGCCGCCGCCGATCTCGCGCAGTTTGTTAAGGAAGGTGATCATGGTATGATGCTGGGCCCCTTCGACGAAAACCCGCCCTTTGGTGCTGATAGCCGCCATGCCGAATGAGGCTGCTTCGATTCTATCCGTCACCACGGTGTGTTCGACTTCATAAAATTGCTGCGTTTCCTGGATGCGGATCGTGCGGTCGACGTCGACAGAAATGATGACGCCCATTTTTTGCAGAAACAAAATAAGGTCGATAATTTCCGGTTCGATCGCGGCATTTTTGATGACGGTCACCCCTTTAGCGCGCGATGCGGCGAGGATGGTATTTTCCGTTGCACCTACTGAAGGATAGGGTAAATGAATGATCGCACCGCGCAAGCCGTTATGCGCATGGGCGAAGTAGGCGCCTTCTTTTTTCATCTCGCGGTATTCGATAGACGCGCCTAATTTTTCGAGAGCGGTGATGTGGAAGTCGATAGGCCGCTTACCGATCCGGCAGCCTCCTGCGGTCGGTACGATGATGTCTTCTTCTGTTCGTCCCAGCAGGGCGCCGATCATGAGGATGGGAATGCGGTTAGAGCCGGAAAAACGCTGGGGTACATAAGCGGTCTTCAGTTCGCGCGTTTGGGCTTCGATGATGCCTTCATTGCGATTCCACGCAATTTCCGAACCGATTTCACGGCATAGCTCTACGGTCACTTCGACTTCAGCGATATTCGGGACGTTGTAGAAAATGCATTTTTTATCCGAAAGAAGAGAGGCGACGAGCATTTTTGTGATGGCATTTTTCGCACCTGCCGCCTTGACACGACCCTCTAAAGGCACTCCGCCTTTTATTTTCAACACGTCCATTACTTTGTCCCCTTGCCGCAGCGATGCTTCTAAAATGCATTATGTACGAAAAGAAAGCTATACACTTCATGAGAAAAACTCGAGGTGTATATACCTTGAGTCTTATCGCGAAGAGAATTTTTCGATCAACACCTAAACCATCTGCAACGTGAGTTGTTTGGGAAAATGGAGAGGAGGCGCATTTTTTTGCTCGAGCGTTAGAGGCAGAAGAGAGGAAGAAGATGCATCCGCATTAGTGAGCGCCATGCGTAGGCGGCGTCCATGGAAATGGAGGCGGCCGATTTCAAGAGCGACATAGCCCATCGTTTTTCGTGCATTGATTTCTACGATGGGCTGCAGCGCCAGGTCGCCTGCATGTTCGTAGATCATGGCGTCGATGCCTGCGTGCCCGAAAAAACCACGTTGAGCAATGCTTGCTAGCACCTCTCCCGCTTTCTTCTTATGCTGCTCTAGCGAAAACTGGTGCTCGCCAAAGACAAGGGGCTCGGGGCCTACTTGAGTCGCCCTGTATCTTCCAAAGCTATCGTTTTCGCAGAGAGTCGCACCTAAATATTGGATTTCCCCTTCAGTAGAGATGTGCCACTGCGTGCTGAAGTCGAGGACGCGTTTGACCCAGGGTTCAGCGAGAACAGGCCTCTTGTTCTCCCATTCTAGAGTGGCGAAAGAACAGGCCTGCGCCAGCTCTTTTTCGTTGTGTAGAGTGATATGAAAGTGACCGCGTCCCGATAATCCGTAACACGTTTTCAGGACTTTTGGGCCATCGAAGCTTTTGATCCATTGGCAGAGTTGCTCTTTGTCTTCGAGAAGTTGGGAATAGGGCAGCCTTGTGCCGTGCAAAAAGGAGAAGGCTTTGGAATTCACTTCCCTAGTGAGTTCCCAGGGGGGCATGGCGTAAGAAAGGCCGGCGGATTTCGCCCAGTTTTCTACAATGCGGCTATGCCCCCAGCTTTCCACACACAGGTCTGTAGGCGGTTTTTCTGAAACAAGATGCCAGCGCTCTTGGCATTTGATCCCCTGGCGCCCCAGATTTTCCAGGAATCCAGATGGAGGGGCCTGTGTAACGAGAACGGCATCTTCAGGAGAAGCATAGAGAAAAGGGAGGTATTGCAATTGCAAAAAAACCTTTCGGCTATGCATGCATTCCTGAAGATAAGGGCAGGTTACTCCTGCGAGTTCATCTTCGAAAAATGTGTTGGCGATATGGAGTCTTGGCATGTATATATGTTCAAAAATTTACGGAGTTCTTTCATGTCCAGGGCATTTACTCATCCAAGAATACGAACTGGGATTGGCCAGGACAGCCACCGCTTTCTACCTGAAGATTCTACCAAACCCTGTGTCATCGGTGGACTGATTTTTGAAGGAGTGCCGGGATTATCTGCCGATTCCGATGGCGATGTCGTCCTTCATGCTATTTGCAATGCGCTCACTTCTGTAACCCATATCCCGATTTTAGGAGGTATCGCTATTGAACTCTGTCATAAACATGGCATCACCGATAGCAGCGTCTATCTGGAAAAAGCCTTAGACACGCTCGGGAAACAACATATCGAACATATCGCTTTGACGATTGAAGGTAAACGCCCTCGTCTCCAGGCCCGGAATCTAGAGATGCGGCTGAAAGTAGCCAATCTTGTACGCCTGGATGTCGATCAGGTCGGGATCACGGCAACTTCAGGCGACGGCCTCACGGATTTTGGTTGCGGAGAGGGGTTGCAATGTTTCTGCATCCTAACAACCGTAGAATTGTCTTAATAAACATCCGTAAGATAGCGTTTTTCTTTTTTCAGCTTGCGCAAGTAGATTTTCGCCTCTTCCAAGGACATGCATCCTTGCCTCTGGAAAATCTCTAGCCAGGATTCTTCGACGGCTTTGGCCATGTTCTCAGCTTCGCCGCATACGTAGATCAGCGCCCCGTCCTGCAGCCACGACCACAACCCCGCTTGCTTTTCCATTAGGAGATGCTGGACATAGACTTTTTCGGCCTGGTCTCGGGAAAAAGCGAGGTCGAGATGCAGAAGGCCCTCGGCATGGAGATTGAGCCAGAACTCTTCGTAGAAGAAATCTGTAGAGCGGTTGCGTTCGCCAAAAAACAGCCAGTTCTTGCCGGAAGCCCCTGTGGAAAGACGCTCTTGCAGAAATCCGCGGAAGGGAGCCACTCCTGTTCCCGGCCCGATCATGATGATGGGTGCGTTAGGGTCGCTGGGCAGTGTAAAATGGGGGGTTGGCTGTACGTACACAGGAATTGAGGTTTCGCCTTCCTGGGCGAGATGGCAGAGAAAATAGCTCGCTACGCCAAAACGCTCCTCGCCATTGTGGAGATACGAAGAAAGGGCGACTGTGAGGTCGACCTGGTGCGGCGTGTGCATCTGGGAAGAGGCAATCGAATAAAAACGAGGCAGCAAAGGAGAAAACTGGTTGCAGAAATCTTGGAGAGGGATATCAACGTGCCCTGTTAGACGGAGGATATCGAGAGGGTCATGTTTCTGGAGAAAAAGTTTTAGGGCATCCTCCCCGCCAGGTTGCAGCAGGGCGTCGATTTGCGTACGTGCACCTGCAGAAACATTCTGGTCGTTTAACAATTGCAGAAGGGCCATGTTCGAGCGGCCTATATTAGCGCGCAGGGTAAGAAATGACCGAAGGGAGGTGAGCGTCTGGGATTTGGGATCGATTATAGACTCATCTCCGCTTGCGTGGAGTGCGCTTAGGATGTCATTGACTAGAGATGGGCTATTTTGTCCATAAACGCCCAGAGAGTCGCCGACCTTGAAAACTATCCCCGAAGCGGCGATATCCAGGGTAAGATGGTAGGTAGCTTTGGTCGATCCCGTTTTCGTAAGTAGCCGGCGTTCGAGGATTTGGGCAGGGAAAGGCGAGGTGCGATCGATTTTCCTTACTTCACTTGTATTAATGGCAGAAAAATTCATTTGACAAACTATGTGGTTTTAATAAAAATAAAGTATATGTACTTGTCTAGTGATATCTATATGCGTAATGTACTACTAATAATGTTCGTTTGTTTATTGAGCGGCTGCATTCAAAGCGCCTACCAGCGTAATTATATAATTTCTCAGTTTTCTGAAGAAGAAAATCAGGAACAGCCTAAGGAAACTATTGACGTTCGCTGGTGACCGGATCGCTGTCTATCCCTCTGGCTAAGAGGGATAGATGATCCTATTCATGCTGTTTCTTTAGAAATAAATGTTTTCCTATAGGGATGGCTGCAAGGAACAGGCAGATGCTGCCGACTATACTTGGCATCTGGTTGCTAATTCCGAGCAGGCTGCCGGACACTAGGGGGCTGAGTGCGAAGGCGGCCGAAATAACCGATTGAAAAATTCCCAGCGCTTCCCCCTGCATATCTTCACCGGCGTTACTGGAGACGATGGTGGTCGCAGTGGGATAAATCAAAGCGCCCAAAAAGTTTAATGGCGCCAGGTACAACCAAAGTACCGCCGAAGGAAACCTAAGAAGTTGGAGCAGCATGTACAGGCTCATCGCCACAAGAGCGGAGAACAAGATGCGTTCAGGAGAAAACCGGGTGACCAATGGGCGTATCAAAAGTCCGCAGCTCAAGGCGTATACGGCTGCACCGTAAGCATAGAATAGTCCGATCATCGATGCTCCGAATCCATAGAGCCCGATCCAGGTCACGGGAATGAATTCGTAAAAGAACGACCATCCAAATCCAAAGAAGAAGACGCAGAAGAACACTTGCCGCAACTGGGGCATGTGCATGGCCTTCTTCAAATTGCTCCACCCCTGGTTCAAGCGGAACTCGGCTTTTTTGGGTTGTTTGTGGGTTTCACGGAAGTAGAAATAGACGAGGAAAAGGTTAGCCGCAGTGACTCCGGCAGCGAAAATAAAAGGGAGGGCAAAAGGAGGTAAAAAGGAGGTTTTCCCCAGGGTTAATTGTCCACCGATAAAAGGGCCCAATGTAAAACCGACTCCGCAGGCCATATTGAAAAGGCCAAAATTTTTTGCTTTCTCTTCCGGCGTGCTCAAGTCTGCGATTGCGGCAGTGACTACAGCCCCGTTGCCAGCGGAAATGCCCACGACAACCCGTGCGATGATCAAGAGTGCTATGCTCTCTAGGCTTACGCCGAATGTGGCCAAAATATAGCCCACGATCCCGGCGGCCAGTGTAATATTTAAGATGGGCTTGCGCCCCCTTTGGTCCGACAGTGCCCCCATAAGCGGGGCGCTAAAAAACTGGGCAATAGGCATTGCTGCGAGCATCAGCCCCAATACCAGGCCGCGCATGGTGTCCGATGTCGCAAGAGGCAAAAGTGTGGTCTCTCTAGAAAATAACATCGATGAGAACATGGGATAAACAAGGCCTATTCCCATCCAATCGATGAAGGCGACAAGAAGGACAAGCGAAAGGTCGATTTTTTTTGAGGAAGATTTCATAATATTATTCAGAAGCTTGAGATGCGACCATAGCAGCAAAGGTCAAGAATTGGAAGAAATACATCCAGGAGTCGCTATCGTCATCGTTAGCAGATGACGCTCTAGATAGGGGCTTTGATTGATGTTTTGGTATATGTGCAGTGCTTTCTATGCATTTTGTTGCAGGCGGACGTGCAGATGTAGTAGAGGGAGGCGGTGCAGAAACTGTGTTAGGCCATCGCTTTTCTTCTTTACTCTCATTTCTATCAGAGAGGGGTGAAGGCCGAGGTGTTCTTCCAATTTGGTACAAACGTACAGCTGCTTTGTGTTGCAACTTTTGCTGTTGGACTTCCTCTTCTTGCTTGTGACTACGAACCAGCTTTGCGTTTATTTTGATTAATGCATGGAGTTCACGGACAAATGCATAAGGCCTGGGTGGCTCTAGGGTTTGGATGGCAGACAGTTTTTGCGTAACCGTCAGAACTTTGTTGCAAAGGATGGACTCGGCTGCAAGCCTTGTTTTTATGTCGGAGTAGCTCAGTAGGTGATAGATATCCGCCATGAGTACGACTTTAGCTACGTCAGCTTTGACCTTCGTAACTCGAGGATCGATAGCTTGATAATAACGCGTTAGCAGCAGACTGTCTCGTGTGGAAACGCCAGATGACATAAGCTTTCCTTTCCTTGGATGCGGACATGATCCATGGTTAAAGAAATAACTTTGTATCATTTTCCAGCAATTATGCGCGAAGCAGATTTGTGAAGTGCAATCATGTCATGGCATAACTCGACTACACCATGAATGGCCTCAATATACCCAAACAACCTGAAGAATCGGGAATATGACAAGGAGACGCCCTGAATTTGAGCCAGGCTTGCCGGCGTCGAAGCAGCTCAACTTGAACAAGTTGAGCGATGCAGACGGGCCTTAAATTCAGTGTCTGACGACGCAGTCAGAAACCGATTCTTCAGGTTGTTTGGGTATAAGTATCGAAGAAAAAATTATTTAGAAACTTGACAGGCGACTATAGCGGCAAAGATCAAGGATGCAACAAAACGGATCAAGGTGTCAGTGTCAATATCGCTGGCGATATTAGAAGGAGTAGCGGGTCGGGGAATTAATGCCGCTTCGGGTGCGTGCAGGGGGTTTTGGCGGTGTCTTGGCACTACAGGACATGCAGTAAAAGGACGTGGCGTAGTTGCGGCCGCAGGTGTTCGCAGAGGGATTTCAATGTTTCTTGGCTCTGTCGGTAATGCAGTAAAGGGACGCGTCGCAGATGCTGCGCTAGGCGCGCGCTTTTCTTCTCTCCCCCCTGTATGTGCAATGGCTGCATCGGAAGGGATAGGAGAACGGGGCGTTCTTCCATTAGCATCTGCCTTTTGAGCAGCTATTTGTTGCAATGATATTTGTCGCAATTCCGGTTTTTCCCTTTGTTCACGTACTCGCCTTTGATTTATTCTAAACAAATGATGGAGTTCGGGAACAAATGCATGTGGAGCAGGGGAGCGCGCTAGGACTCTGAGTGTAGATAATTTCTGCTGGAGCGAGAGAAGTTTGTTGCAAAGGATGGACTCAGCTACGAGCCGCGTCTTCGAATCGGAATGATCGAGAAGCTGATAGATATCCGCTTCAAGGGAAACTTTAGCTGCAATTGAATCGTCCTTAGAAATATGAGGATTGCAAGCTTGGTCATAGCTAGCCACTAGCTTGTCACGAACGGAAACGCCCGAGGCCATACGCACTCCCTAAAAAAAGTATCCTTTTACCATAATGCTCATTTAGGTTTGGTGCCGGAAAACCAGTTTCCTATGTCTGCGAGCCCTGGAAGAGAACTCCATAATTGCCATGCATAACTATCGCTTGAACCGGGTGTCGAAGGCGCAGATGCATCTGTCCGTAACACTGGAGGCGGCAGCGGACGCGACGAACCATCAAGATCAGCCTGCTCGAGTATTGCTCTATCTTCAGGCAGAGGAGCGTCTAAGGCGGCTTGCGTCCTACGCAGTGTATCTTCCCATCCTTTCTTTTCTTCTCTTTTTTCTTCTTTTTTCTCTACGGGTTCTGCAAGAGCCTTTGCAGGTGCCTTTGCTGGTGCAACGAGCGCTTTAGGGGCTGGCGTCTGTCTTGAGAAGTGTGCGAAGAGAGATTGCATATTACGAGCCGCTTCCGTGTCTCCAAAAGAACGTAGTAGAGCTTGGCGTTCTTCCGGGGTTCCCCTGACTACAATTCGATTTGCCCTTACTAAAAAGCTAAGATCAGGAGCATATTTAAATGCACCCGGTTGTCTTTGTTCTATGGTGTGCAACTCATACAATCTAGTGGGGAGTGCGGTCTTATCATTCAGGAGAATTGGCTGAATTTTGAGTTGCGTCATACCGTCAGTATGAGCAAGAAGGGCAAACATTCTAGCCCTAAGGGCGTCTTTTGCACTCGCGTCAGATTGGAGAGCTTTACAATAGTTGGTTATAAGTCTGTCTTGTGAGGAGGTTATCCCTACTGATGATGCCATAAAATTGTCTCGTTATAAGTTTATTATGTTGTTGGGTTAATTAGGTTTCTTCCATCTTTTTTTGCCCATGCTTTGGAGAGGGTATCCATTTTCTTATTGGAAATTCCACCCAGGAAATCTATGGACCGCAGAAGACGTGCTCGCGTGCGGTCTTTGCCCAGCAGCTCTACAGAATCAAAAAGCGGGGGGCCTTGATGTTTGCCTGTTATCGCGCTGTAGAGAATGGGCATAATTGCTTTTTTGTGATGGGCGCCGAAGATCTCGGCGATCTGGTGCGATGCTTGTTCGATGCCAGCGCGTCCCCAATTTTCCTGTTCGTCCATGGACCAGATGATCGATTGCAACAGGAAACAAACCTTTTCTTCATCGAGACCGGCTACGGTGAAAAGGTTCTTTTGGTAGGAGACATGATTGATGAAAAAGAATTGGCAGAGATCCATAAAATCGCCGAATGTCTTGATGCGTGTATGGCAAAGAGGCATCAGTTTTTTCATGAACGTATCGTTGAAGCTCCATTCTTTGAGTCTTTCCCATAGGAGATCTTCAGGGATATTCTTGATCAGGTATTGCTGGTTGACCCAATCGAGTTTCTGGATATCGAAAAAGGCTCCGGAGATGCCGATGCGCTTATAATCAAAAGAAGAGATAATCTCGTCCAGGGAGTAGATTTCGCGCTCATCGGGCATGCTGTAGCCCATCAGGGTGAGAAAGTTGAGCAAGGCTTCGGGCAGATAGCCGCTGTCGCGGTAAAAGAAAATCGATGTAGGATTGCGCCGTTTGGAAAGTTTTTTACCATCCTTGCCTAAAAGCAAGGGCATATGCATGAAAACGGGGGTCTGCCACCCGAAGCTTTCGTAAAGCATGATATGTTTAGGAGTGGAACTCATCCATTCATCGCCGCGGATGACATGCGTGATGTCCATCAGATGGTCATCGACGACGTTCGCGAGGTGATATGTCGGGAAGCCATCTGATTTTAATAGAACCTGGTCGTCGACATCGGCCCATGGGAACGTGATTCGGCCTTTAATAGCATCCTCGTAGACGCACTCGCCTGTCAAAGGCACTTTCAGGCGGATGACAAAAGACTGCCCTTCCGCTTCTCGCCTTTGGACTTCCTCAGTGGAGCAATTGCGGTAGCGGCGGTCATATCCGACCCTTTGGCCTAATTTTGCCGCCATTTCGCGCATTTCCGTCAGTTCTTCCGGTGTGGCAAAGCATTTATAGGCTTTGCCTGCATCGAGGAGCTGCTGGCAATACTTGCGATAGATTTCGGTTCTTTCCGATTGGCGATAAGGTCCGCAGGGGCCGCCGATATCGGGACCTTCATCCCAATGGATGCCCGCCCAGCGCAGGGCGTCAAAAATACTCTGTTCATATTCAGGGCGTGAACGCGTTCTGTCCGTGTCTTCGATGCGTAAAATGAACTTTCCCTTGTGATGACGGGCAAAGATCAAGTTGAAAAGGGCAATGTAGGCTGTGCCGACATGCGGGTCTCCGGTGGGAGATGGGGCGATCCGAACGCGTACTGTCATATCCTGAATCTCACAGCAGAAAGTGAACCGCTATTTTGACCCCTCCTCGAATAGAAAGCAATACTACCCAGCTTTTTGGGAGATTTCGCGGTTTTCTTGCATGAAGAAGAGGAGGTCTTTGACGACGTTCATGGTCTCCTGGAGCTGCAGGTCGACCTGGCCGAGGTTCTCCATCCAGTCATAGGAAAGGTCTTTTTTGCTCATCTCGGTGATCAGCTTCTGATACACGGGATTTTGTTTGATCCTCTCCTGCGAATTCCGTTTCAGAAGCTCCAGAAAGGGGTCATAAGTGTGAAGGATGGGTTGCAGGTTAGATTTATAAATGCGCGCCAAATGGAAGCGCTGGAAGGGGGGGACGTCCGATAGATCATCATCAAAGTTAGGAGAAATACTTTCATTTTCTAAAGGATATTTTGAAAATTTTTCGCCGATTTCCATTTCGGAAAATGGGCCGGGAACCAGGATATCTGATTGAACGCCAACCAGCTGCGGACTTTTGCCGGAGACTGTGTAATAACGCCCTCTTGTCACCTTGAACTCTCCTTTGGGATTTACTTTGCCGAAATGGCTGGCCTCGAGAGTAAAAGTTTGAAATGTCCCCTTGCCATATGTGGACGCATCTCCGACTACAATGGCTCTTCCATAATCCTGAAGGGTCTGTGCTACGATTTCGGCCGCGGATGCGCTTGTGCGGTTGACGAGAACGACAAGAGGTCCGTCCCAAGCGATTTCGTCTTCCAGATTACGCAGGTGTTGGATCATTCCTGTATTATCTTTAACCGAGACGACGACCCCCTTGCCCATGAAAAGCCCGGCAACAGAGACGGCCTGAGGGAGCAAGCCTCCGGCATTATTGCGCAAATCGAGAACGACAGCTTTGACTTTGTACTGCTGTTTTAGGGTTGCGAGGGAGGCAGCTAAATCCTGGGTGGAGGAACTCGTGGGATCTTGATAAAAGGAATAGAGGTGCAAATAGGCGATGATGCCATCGCCAAAGTGTTCAGGATGAGTATCGTAACGTGTCTCTTTTAGAACCACTTCTCCTCGGATGATTTCGACCTCGAGTTTATCTTCCTGAGGATGTGCTTCTGTGCCTGTCTGCCTAAGAATCGTCAGGTTGACAGGAGTCCCTTGCTGACCCCTTATGAGTTCTACGGCTTCAACAATATCAAAACCAATGATTGGCTGCTGATCGACCGCAATAATTTTATCTCCTACCCGTAGTTTATTTCCCATGCTTGCGGGTCCACCATCGAGAAGGCGCACGATCGAAAGGCCGTTAAGCTCGTCCCGTAGCTGGGCCCCTATGCCAAAAAGGCGCTGTTGCACCTGAATCATGAATTGATTGGCTTCTGCAGGGGTAAAATACGCTGTTTGCGAATCAAGCGCGGAACTAACAGACTTTAAAACATAGGAGAGGATGAGTTGCACCTTTTCCCCCTTATCTTTCGGCACCAGGTCTTCTTGACGTGTAAGGCGTCTTTTGTTCATGCGGAGGAGGAATTGCTGGGCCTTGTCCTCGGTAACTTTTTGTGCGGCTTCAAGCTGCGCAGCGCGTATTTTTAGGAGGCGATCGGAAAGATCCTCGATGCTGGAAGCCCATTTTAAGTCTTTTAATTCGCGTAAATCGACGGTTTTTGGAAGTTCGACCGTCTCTAAAGCTATTTCCAGCTCATTTCTGCGGGAAATCGCTGCAGCCATAATTTCATGGATCTGTGAAAAGACTGTATAGTCCTCTTTCTTAATGCCTTCCAGTGTATGTAGCAATAATGTATCATCTGGTTGCATCCAGGTCTCTATTTCCGAGGCAAGAAGATATGTTTTGCTCGGATCCAGTTCTTCGAGGAAGTTTTGGAAGGCCCGCTTGATGATCTCTGGGGAAAGTTTTTGGTAGGAAACGTGAGCTTTTAGAATTTCCTCAATTTTGACCTTTGTGTCTCGGGGAGTTAGGCTTGGAGGCTTGCTTTCTAGGAAAGGGGAGAATGAAAAGAAAAAGAGGAGAAGGAGATAGTAATAGGTAGAAGGCTTAATAAGGTTTATTCCTAAATTCTTGTGGAAGAAGCTGTTATGAACCTTCATGAGGTGTCCCTTGGGTAGCAATGGCATAAGATGCCCCTAATTTCAGGATCATTGCATAGGAGCGAATTGCGGTAAATCAATCACTTGCCTTCGTTCGAATTTTCCTGAGATGGGGTAAGCAGGCTCTAGAGGGGATTTGTAAGGTGGTGAAAAATTTTGCAACTCCCTCTCTAGCAAAAATAGGGGTTCCAACGCCTGAGGCGCCTTAGCCCGGTACTAATTAAAAAAATTGAACGTTTAGTAAGTTTTGGACAAATCCTCATAGTAGAAAATAAGAATAGATCAATTATGCTCATATTTTTATTAACAGATCTTAATATTACTCCTTTCCAAAAAATTCAAAGTATTGTAAAATATTCATAAGTTTTGAATAAAAAGAGCGTCTAAAATGAATGTTAATAATGTTTTTAAGGCTTTATTTGAAAAAAGTCGTTTTTTTCGCTTTTTTGCCTTATTCCATATGTCAGGCAAGTTTCCGGCGTGGATTTAAAGCGGTTATTTAACAAAGATGGTTTTTTTGATTGATTGTTATTTCAATATGTGAGATAATATTACTCTGAGTGTTAGAAAGGTTTTATCAATCAATTGAAACGTAAGAATTTGTAATGTTTATGTATTTTAAGGAGGATAACAAAAATGAATAGTCAAAACGGTCAGGGGGCCGAGTGGGGTATGCAGTCGAAAACTGACGCCGCGCCGAAGAATCGCCGACTAGTTTCTATTACAGAAGCTGCCAAGATTAATAACGTGACTCGGCAAGCGATTTACGTGGCCATTAAACAAAATAAGCTTAGAGCGTTTAAAGACGCTGCCCGTTGGACGATTGATCTCGATGATCTCGAGGAATATCGCCGACAAAAATATTCCCGTACAAAGTCGATGTATAATGGAGAACTTCTTTTTGATAACCTAAAAGGGTTCTATTCAGTCAATCAAGTTGCCAAGCATCTAGATGTTCCCGCACAAAAAATTTATTACGCTACTAGAGTGGGCCTTCTTAAAGCATCTCGACGAGGTGCAGCTTGGGTTGTGCATCAAAATGATATGGAAGAATACAAGAAAAATTATTTAGATAAGAATTCTACTCAGGATCAGGTAATCTGATTCTGATTTTTTTTTATCTATGCTGAGGAGTCTTAGACTTCTTAATACATAACGTTACAGAAAAAGCCTGGCCAGGGTTTCCCTGACCAGGTTTTTTTTATACATATCGTGATTCAAAAATCGGGATTTTTGCAAAGCATGCATCCTGAATTTGAACCAAGCGAAGCTGGCGTCGAAGCAGCGCCTGTGCAAGCCACAGGTGCGATGCAGGCGGGTTTAAAGGCCGGGGATGCAGGCGCAGCAAAAAGCCGATTTTTGAGTCACGATGTGTATATCATGCGTTTTCCAGGATCTTGAAGTCGCGGATCTGCAACTGAATGCTGGACTTATTGAGGAAGTTATTAACATGCGGTGTAAAGGCGATATGCAAGCTGAGGTTACGACGACAAAGCTGGGACCTGCGATTAGCCATTCCGAACCCTATGCCCTCTAGTAGGCGATCTTCTTGTTCTAAATAGAGTTTAAGGTGGGTTTTCCCCACGATCTTAGGCGGCCAAATTTGCTTGGCGTCGCAGTAAAAGACAGGTGGGGGGTTTTCGTGGCCAAATGGCTCAAGGAGGCTAAATGACTCCATGAAATCAAAAGTAATCTCCTTAAAGGAAATTTTTGCATCAAGTCGTAACTTAGTCAAAACATCTTGATGGCTGAGCCTTGCATTGGCATGGTCGATAAATCGTTTTTTAAACTCTTGTATATTAGTGTCTTTGATCGTAAGACCTGCAGCATAGTCATGGCCGCCGAAGTTTTCTAGCAGCTCGGCATTTTCTTTTAAAATAGATAGAAGCGGGAATTCAGGAATGGTGCGGATGGAGCCTTTCCCCAACCCCTGATCGATTGCAATAACAATTGTGGGCCGATTGTATTGTTTAGCGATGCGCGCTGTTATAATGGGAATAATGCCCGGATGCCATTTTTCGGAATGCAAAACGATAGCTTTTTCCTTAAGGATCTGTGGCTGCTTCTGCAAGATCAATTCAATATCTTCCGCATCGCGCCTTTCGATTTTTTGCCGTTCGCTGTTATTGAGGTCGAGTTCTTTAGCAAGTGCCTCTGCAGCTATAGGATCGCGTAAGAGCAGTAATTCTACACCTTTGAGCGGATCTGCAATCCGTCCCAAGCTATTTAGACGCGGTGCTACTTTCGAAGCAATATCCGCGGGTGAAAGCTCGCCAGGTTTGAGATCGCAAACGGAAAAAAGTTTTGACAGTCCAATACGTCGTGTTTTACGCAATTGACGTAACCCATAGCGGACCAAAATGCGATTTTCCCCCAACAAAGACCCCATATCGGCGATAGTGCCGAGGGCCACGAGATCCAGATATCGCTTGAGGTCGATCTTACCGGAACTGATTTCATTGTTGGAAAATAGGGCATTCGTCAAGCCGTGAATCAGTTTGAATGCCATTCCAACGCCAGTCAATTCGCGATTTGGGTATGTGCTATTGAGTAGTTTAGGGTTTAAAGTCGCCACGCAATGGGGCAGTTTCGCTGTCGGTTCATGATGATCAGTGACAATTACATCGACTTTTTCTTCGACAGCACGCTGGATTTCAGCAGCTGCGGTGATGCCGCAATCAACAGTGATCAGTAAAGTACAGCGGTTTTTTTTTGCATAATCGAGCGCATCGAGAATTAAACTTTGTTTAAGCGAATTTCGATTGGGGACGTAGTAAAAGACGTTCAATCCCGTAAAGCGCAAGAATTCCGTTAAAAGGGCTGTTGCTGTAATACCATCGACATCGTTATCTCCGTAGACGAGTATATTTTCTTTTTCTCGGAAAGCATGTAAAACGCGCTCAACAGCTTTATCCATATCGGGAAAAAGATGCGGATCGTAGAGATTGGGCAGCTTTGCGTAGAGAAAATCATGAATTGCCTCTTGAGATTCAAAACCACGAGAGGCGAGAACTTGTGCGGTTACTGGGTGAATGTTGAATTCACGGATAATAGTTTCCGTCCATTCAGGCTCGAGATCGGGATATACCCAAATCGGATTTTGACTACTGCTTGGACGCATACCCACCGCAATTGAAAGACGAATTTGAACTTTATTCTACGAACTCCGGGTTATGACACTCCTCCTGACATGTCCTTATCGCCTATTCGCAGGTAACATTGCAACTAGAAATATTCACACCGTGGCTCAAAAATCGGATTTTTTTAAGCCGCGGCGTAGATTTAGGATTCAGGTTGGTTCAGGAGTATCTCACTCTGGTCTTTTTGTTCGCGGTTATGGAAATAGAGCATGAGAGGAGCCGCGATGAAAAGTGAGGATAGTGTTCCGAATATGACACCGATTGCCATGACAAGGGCGAAAGAGAAAACCGTACTTCCGCCTAAGGCGACAAGAGGTAATAGGACGAGTAGTGTCGTTCCGGAAGTTAGGATCGTACGGCTGAGAGTTACGTTGAGGGCGTGATTGATCGTTGCGGTAAGCGATTTTTCGTATTTATGACGGACATCTTCGCGTATCCTATCGAACACAATGATTGTATCATTTAGCGAATACCCGACGATCGTCATGAGCGCGGCTATTGTATGCAAGTCGATTTGTACGGGTACGCCTAACCAGTGCAAAATAGCCATTGTCCCTACGGTAAATACAACATCGTGCAATAAGCAAATCGTAGCTGCAATCGCATAACTGAATTCAAAACGGAATGTGATGTAAGCAAGAATGCAAAGCATAGCGATGCCAAGTCCGATCATCGCAGCGTTGCGCATTGTATTTGACATCTGGCCGCTGATAGCGGTCCAATTTTGATCAAGAGTCTGTAGAGAAGAAGTGCTGATGCCCCCTTTTTGCAAGGCGTCCACAATCCAAACGATGCGGGGATTTGTCTGATAGGGATAAGTGGGTTCTTTGTCATTGTATTCTAAAGGGAGTTTGGAGAAAGGATGGCCTTCTTCTTCGATGCTTTTGCTAAGGAAAATGCGTATATGGTTAGAGGGGTTGAGTTCTCGCACTTGGAAATCTTGGGCGTGAGCTCCAGAACTAAGGAGAGCCTTTTCAACGTCCCCGCGATAGTCATTTTTCGCATCAGGCCGCAATTCGAGAGCAAGGGCGTAACCGCCAGTAAAATCCATCCCTAAGAAAGTATGACGTTGGAGCACTGTAAGAGACGAGCCAATAAGAATGACAACGGCGCTGAGAATAACAGTTGTTTTTGTATATTTGAGAAAATTAAAACGCTTTGCGCTGAACCAATTGTTCATTTTCAATTCTTTATGGAGAGGATTTATCACCCATCCGGCAAAGAAATAGCGCGTCATAAATAATGCTGTAAACATTGAGGAGACAAGCCCGATAATCAAAGTGACGGCAAGACCTTTGATCGGACCGGAGTCGAAATTAAGAAGAATAAGGGCTGCTATCAAGGTGGTGATATTCGAGTCGAAGATAGCGGTAAAAGCCTTTTTATAGCCGGCTTGCAAGGCCGAAGCGATACGGCCGGATTTCGCAAATTCTTCGCGGATGCGCTCAAAGACTAATACATTTGCATCCACGGCCATACCTACGCTAAGGATGATGCCGGCAATTCCTGATAGCGTCATCGTTGCTTGTATATTCTGTAATGTGGCCCACATGATGAATAAATTGACAAGCACAGCGACTGTTGCAACGACGCCGCTAAAACGATAGTAGCCGATCATTACGATTGCGACTAAAACTAAAGAGAGGACCATCCCGAGAATGCCCAGATGACGTTCCTGGCTGCCTAGTTCGGGGCTTACATTTTTTTCTGAGAGGATACGGGGTGTGAAACTTAGAGAGCCTGCCTTGAGGTCGGCTTCAAGTTGATTGACTTCCCTTTGGGTAAAGCTGCCGGTAATCATAGCGCTGTCGCTGAGTGGCGAATCTAGCGTAGGGGCGTTGATAACAGAGCCATTTAAGATAACGGCCATTCTCCATCCTTTTCCTTCCGTATAACTTTCCAGAGGAGTTCCTGCTACTTTCTCGCGTGAAAAAGTGCTGGTCCAAAGGCGCAGGTCTTCGCGAGGGCTTGTTTTCGACTTGCCCGCACCCGTATGCGATCGGTTAACGTTAAAAGAGAGGAAATTGCCTTTAGAGGGGTCATAGGAAGCAGAGACATTTTCTAGATCGGAGCCTTCAAGGGCGTAATTGCGGAAGACGATAAGAAGGGGGTGAGTTTGGCCATGCCAGTTTGTGAAATCATCCCCTCGGTATATAGCGATTTTAGAAATGCTTGTGTCGTAGAGGCTGGAAGCGCCCAGATCATCGGGTGCAGCTAGCCGCAGCCCTTGTGCTTGCAAGAGCCTGGCCGACTCGCTGCGCGGCTGCAAAACTTCTGGATTTAGCGAATTGCCGTGTACATGCTGCCAGGCGATCCGGTTAATCTCTTCGACAGTGGTTTGATTAGTGACGACCGCTTCATTCCAGACGTCCTGAAGGAATTGCCGCACATGTTCTGCCAATGCAGGATTACCCTGGGTAAATTTCTCATTGACCACGTGGAAATACATAGTCGACGCTTTGACGAGGTCAGTAGCGGAAAGAGATTGCGAGCCCGGGAAATCCAGGGAGATCGATTTTCCTTCTTGGCGAATAGAGACTTCCGAAACGCCCATTTTGTTAACGCGTTGGTAAAGCTCGTTTATGCCCTGGCGAATATCAGCTTCGTCTGTTACGAGTCGATTGTTCGCATCGCGCAATTCAAGCTGGACCGTTTTTCCGCCGGATAAGTCAAGACCCCAATGCAGAATTTTGCGGTCGTCGCCCCGGAAGTATTTAATAAAATTAAGTTTGGCATTGCTCCAATAGACATTCTCAGTGGGAGCGGGTATATCGAACGGAGAGGTGCCTTTAATCCCTAATTGGGCAGCATGGAAATCATCACGCCATTTTAAGAGGTCCTCGTGGATGCGGGTATCGATTTTATTTTCCGTCAGGATCCGCTGTTCATGATTGGAAAATTCTAGAATGGCAAAGCGCTTCGTTCCTAGGACTGCGAAATTCTCCCTGGAGGCCTTAAGGACATCCTGATAATAGTCTTTTTGCTCGAAAATAAAATCTTGGGAGAAATCAGTGCCGCCTGAGAGCGTTTTACCGGCATATCCATAAAAACCCTCTTTTTGTAAGAGGATCTGCAATTGTTGAAAGTCAGCGACGAATTGTTGAGATTGTTCAGATGTCGGATCATTGCGTAAATGCTCGAGCATCTTCTCCACCCCTTTGGCAACGACATAGACGGAATTCATACGCATTCCGGCAGGAGGGACTTGGGTAAGAGCCGCTGGCGAGTATACAAGCAAGCCAAAGGAACGTTGATGCGGAGGTAGCGCATTGAAGGTTTGATAATCCCAGATAGGAAAGGCATCTGCTTGTAAATCGGGGCTTTTAGGGTGCCAGAACCGGAGAATGGAAGAACGGATTTGCTCGGCTTCTGCTCTAGCAACAGAGGAAAGGTGCATAACAAGGAAGCTCTTTGTTTCTGCAAGTTCGCTCATGGCGATGGTAAACTGCCCCTGGGATGGGGAAATTTTTTCGTCGGTTTGGCGTGTCACATAGGCGATTTGGTTGTAGAGCAGTTGATCTGCTTGGTCTTTGGCGCTTTGACCTTCCTCAGTTTCTGGAAGGCGTTGTTTCCATTCGAGAAAGTCGGGATAAGTATCCAATATGATGCGGCCATCCGCCCAGTCGACAAGAATTCGCTGAATAAAGGGGTTGGACTGACGCAGATCGATGGTTTGGCTGAGATTGGCTGTCTGCGTATTCTGAGATTGGCGCAAGGCTTTAAGAGATTCTTCCAAGGTGGCGTAGGTCCAAGGAGTTTGGCCTGCAGAAAATGCGGCTGCCTGCTTTTTCACGATGGAAAAAGCCGAAGCAATGGATTGTTCTTTTGCGGCGAGCACGTCGATTTGCTGTTTCACATAGCTTGAAGCTGCTCCATTTGCGCCTTGCTCCAATCGGATTTTTTCTTGATGGAAGAAATTTTTTACTGTCTCCAGGGCTTGAGAGAACTTGTCTATCTGCACCCTTTTAGCATCTACAGAGAGGGGAATTTGTGTAAAACTAGCGAAGTAGCGCTGTGCGATTGGGCTTTCCTGACCGAATACTTGGGCAAAACTAGTAATGTTCTCTGCAAGAAGCACGGCAATATCGCGTACGCGTGGATCAGCTGGATTGTCAATGAGGGCCTTTACGAGTTCACCGTTTTCACTGGTGCCGCCTAAAGCAGTTCCTAGCTGCATCAGCCGATCTTCGATGACGGAGCGGTAGAGAGGAGTAGGCGCCCCTTTTTCGTCTTTTTTAAAGGAAAACTGGAAGTACTGCTTGAGTTTGTCAGTTGCCAGATGTATCGGGATCCTTCTTTTAACGAGGACGGTTTTGCTTAAGCCAGACTGACCTGGCTCTTCCGTTAGAGAGAGTTGTGCAGGCACGAATGGGATTAAACTGCCGGCGCGAGGCAGAGAGCGGGAAAAAAGGGAGGCGTCGTTCGTAGAAGAAAAAGAAATCGATACATACTGTGGATTTTGAGCATCGAGAGTGATCTTTTGTGGCTTAACTCCTAATAATTTACAGTATGAGCGCAACCATTTTTCGGAGAATGGTTCGAGATCATTGACCCGCTCCGCAGCTTCTCCTGCGATCGAAAAGGCGGACTTCTCACCAATAGGGTCATGAAGAGGTTTCGAATAAAAGAAGATCGTGGGCAATATATTGTAAAGGGTTAGTGCCAATACAGCAATAATAAGCGCGAATTGCCAGCGTTTCTGCTTTTCCATGGTGAATTGATCCCTTGAAATAATGAAGAAAATTTAGTACGTCAGCATAGCGACGAATCCCGTATATGTCTATTCAAATTCTTGTTGATAATTAAAAAAAACATCCTAGTCAAAAGCGGCTTTGGGTTATGCTCGAAGCTTGCCATAAGCCTTCCCATTCGAAGGCTTGATTAAAGGAGAATACCTATATATGCCGGGAATCGTTGTTGTCGGTTTACAGTGGGGCGATGAGGGAAAGGGCAAAGTTGTCGACATCTTGTCGTCTAAGGCCGATATCGTCGTCCGCTCCCAGGGGGGCAATAATGCCGGCCATACGATTATCGTCTCCGGCAAAGAGCATCGTTTTCATCTGATCCCCTCAGGCATATTGTATCCACGAAATGTCTGCTGCGTCGCAGGGGGCACCGTCATCGATCCCTCCGTTCTCTCCCAGGAAATCGACTTATTAATAGCCGAAGGAGTGCCCCTGGAGAATCGCCTGCTGCTTTCTCCTTACGCGCATGTCATTTTCCCTTTTCATCGAGAACTTGATGCGCTGACGGAGAAAAAAAAGGGGGCGGCTGCTATTGGCACCACAGGGAGGGGCATAGGTCCCTGCTATATCGATAAGGCAGCGCGCATTGGACTCCGATTAGCTGACGTAATTGATGAAGCCTCTTTCAAAGAAAAATTAGAACGCTTCCTCGCCATTAAGAATCATGAGCTGCGCGCGCTCTTTGGGCATCCAGGGTTTTCTTTAGACGATATATATCCTTCTTATGCTTCATGGGGCAGGAAGCTCGCCCCTTTTATTGCTCCTGTAGAAATGCACATAGTGAATAGTTTGCAGGAAGGAAAAAAGGTGGTATTTGAAGGCGCCCATGGCGCCCTCCTTGACCTTACATATGGAACCTACCCTTTTGTGACCTCCTGCTCGACCTTTGCTTCGGGCGTACTGGGTGGCGCCTCTGTTGGTCCAAGGATGGACGTACAGACGATCGGCATTTTCAAGGCCTATACGACCCGTGTTGGTAATGGCCCACTGCCAACAGCTTTAAGCGAACATGAAAGAAAGCAATTTCCCGATGCCCGCACGATTAGGGAAGTCGGTACGACCACGGGAAGAGAGCGCAGGCTAGCCTGGCTTGATATCCCTCTTTTGCGATATGCCGCCTCTTTATCGAGCGTCTCTTGCCTTGCCATGACGAAAATAGATGTTCTCGATTCTTTGCCGATGCTCAAGCTATGCATAGGATACAGGCTGCAGGGAGAGCTTCTGGCTGTCCCGCCGGTACGAACTGAAGAATGGGAAAAAATTGAGCCCGTGTACGAAGAAATCCCAGGCTGGCAAAGCGATACGCGAGGCATTACTGATCTGGAAAAGCTCCCTGGGAATGCGCGAAGGTATCTCGAAAAAATCGAGGCGCTGCTAGAGTTGCCTATCTCGCTTGTTTCGACCGGTCCGGATAGGGAACAAACTATTCTCTTACATGATTTATTATAAGAAAATTTATGAATGCATTAGCCGCTGAAAACTCTTGTCTTCTACAAAAAGACTTTGCCTTGGATCTGTTGGAACGGCTCGATCCGGTCCGTATTCCTCAGCATGTCGCTATTATCATGGATGGCAATCGGCGCTGGGCTCGAAAAAGACGGTTGCCTTCTCTTTTCGGCCATCGGGCAGGCGCGACGAATTTGAACAGGATTGTTAAAGCCGCCGCTGATTTTGGCGTGAAAGTGTTGACAGTTTATTCTTTTTCGACCGAAAACTGGAACCGCTCTGCCGCAGAGATCCAGGCATTATTTCATATTATCAAGACATATCTACGAAATAAACGCGGCGAGATGATTGCTCAGGGCGTACGCCTTCAGACTATCGGGGATTTAAGCAGATTCCCTGAGGATGTTCTACAAGAATTGGAAGAGTCGCGAAGGGCCACGAGCCAGTGCTCGCGTATAGAACTTGTCCTGGCTTTGAATTACGGTGGACGCGACGATATTCGGCGCGCAGCGATTGCTTTGCTTGAAGATTTTTCGAACGGCAAAATCGCCAAGGAAGAGATTTCTGAAGAAGTTTTTGCCGGCTATCTCGATACATCTGCTTGGGGGGACCCTGATCTTTTCATCAGAACAAGCGGCGAATGGCGCATAAGTAATTTTTTGCTTTGGCAACTTTCTTACGCCGAGGTATATATCACCGAAGTTTTATGGCCGGATTTTGATGAAAAGCAGCTGTTGCTTGCGTTGGAAGACTACCAACACCGTGAAAAGCGTTTAGGCGGATAAAAGGATGTAGGCATGGAACGCGAAAGAATTAGTGATTTACCTCGAAGACTTTTGACATCTGCAATCGTGGTTGTCTGCGCAGGCTTGTTGATCGCCTTCTCTCCTCATTTTTGGGTTAGCCTGCTGATTGTGCTGTTTATTGCAGTATTGGCGGGTATCGGCGTATGGGAATATGTGCAGCTTGCGCAAGCGAAGGATTTACAACCGGCTACACATCTGATGATCGTTTTGTCGGTCGTAGAAGTGTTCGCGTTCTTTCTTGCCCGTCAATTCCCGCAGCTTGTGCAATTGCCCCTTATTGTCCTTTTCGTCGGCGTCATCGCCTTTTTTCTCGCGCATTTTAAGCATTCCTATAAAGCCCTTCCTCAAGTTGCTGTCGAGCTCTTTGGCGTATGTTATGTAGCGATCCCTCTTTGTTTTATGTTAGGGATTCTCTACCCGCTGGGGAGCGAACTTCCTCTACAAGATGGCCGCTGGTGGCTGATGTATCTGATTTTCGTCACGAAAATTACCGATGTAGGGGCCTACTTTGTTGGAAAGCTCTGGGGCAGGCATAAGCTTGCGCCATTTTTAAGCCCTAAAAAAACAGTGGAGGGTGCCGTAGCGGGTTTTTGCTGCGCCGTAGCTGCCAGTGTCGCTATGTATGGCGTAGGGAAAACATGGTTAGCGGGCTCTTTTTCTCTTACATTTCCCGAAGCATTATGGATGGGCATGCTGATCGGCATTCTGGGACAAGTCGGCGACTTATCTGAATCGCTGCTAAAGCGCGATGCTTTTGTCAAAGACAGCAATCGCTTGCCCGGGCTGGGAGGAGTCCTCGATATGCTCGACTCCCTGCTGCTGACCGCACCAGTCGTCTATTTCTTCTTGTCATGATCATCACAATCGACGGTCCTTCAGGGACTGGTAAATCCACAACGGCGAAAAGAGTCGCAGCAATTTTGGGCTTTGCGTTTTTCGATACAGGAGCTATGTACCGCGCCGTAGCATGGGAACTTCTCAGAAAAAAAATTTCGCTCGATGATGCGGCAGGTATTCAGGAAATCTTGCAGAATTTTCATTTTGAAATCCATAATCTTGCCGGCCAGAAGCGCTATAGCGTCAACAGCATCGATATCACAGATGATATTCGTACGCCAGAGATCTCAGCCAAGGCTTCTGCAATCGCGGTATTGCCCCCCGTTCGCGAGGCTTTATGGAGACTGCAGCGCCAATTCGCACTGGAAACGGACTCTGTATTTGAAGGTCGTGATATGGGAACAAGCGTGTTTCCCCAAGCGGAGATCAAAATTTTTCTGACAGCAAGGCCGGAAATACGAGGAGAACGCCGATATCAAGAACTGAAAGCCAAACACAAAACCGGAGTCTTCTCTCTGACCAAGCAACAGGTATTGCACGATTTACTCGAACGCGATGAACGCGATTCTACACGCGCTTTTGCCCCTCTTAAACGGCCAATTGACGCTAAAGAAATCGATACTTCTGACCTCGATATCGATCAGGTCGTGAATATTATTTTGGACTATGTGCGTGAACAAAAAGGCAGGGGGCCTTGATGTCCTCGCAGCGACGTCCCACTCTTCTCTACCGCTTTGTCATCGTCGTTGTGCGTGCCTATTTTCGTTGCTTGTATCGCCATCGTATCTATGGGTCCGAGCATGTTATTGCCGGACCGGCGATTATTGCACCCAATCATTCTTCCTTCCTCGATCCCCCGATCGTTTCGACTTCTGTCCAGGGCGAGGTCTTCTTTTTAGCACGCAAAAGTTTATTCAAAGGGTGGTTTGGCCGCTTGATTTGGGCATTGAACGCCCGTCCCGTCAGTGGCGAGGCCGGAGATATCAAGGTATTCCGCGAGATCGAAGCTCTCTTGAAAGAAGGGGGCAAGGTCATTCTATTTCCTGAAGGTACCCGCAGTCTCCATGGCGAGATAGGGCGTATCAAGGGGGGCCTTTCGCTGATCGTGATGCGAACCGACTGCGCCGTTATCCCAGTGTACATTCACGGCACAGGCGAAATATGGGGGCGTCAAAGGAAATTCCCTAAGTTATGGGGCCGTACAGCCTGTGTTTTTGGTACACCCCTCAAATGGGAGCAATTTTCCTCCCTCGAAAAAAAGGAAGCCCAGCAGCAGTTTGCCGACTCTTTGCGCGATGCTATCCTCGCTTTAAAGGCCTGGTATAACCAAGGCGCCAAGGGCTCCCCTCCCTAAGATCCAGAATAGCAATTGGATGGGGTTCGTAGCAGTTTCGAGTGTAAATATGGAAACTCTCTAATAAATCATTCCCCGCTAAGCCTTTCCAGTACAAATAAAAAAATTTAATTTTAGCTTGAAATTATTACAATATTTGTATATTATTAACATATGCGAAATATCTTATAAATTGTTTTATCAATAAAAATTTAAGAACGAGGTAATTACCTATATGTCAGCTCCCCGTTTGGCCGTAACTTCAAGTAGCTCGGCCGCTACTAGCCCAGCAGCACCACCCCCAGCTTCGGCCACAAGCTCAGCTGCTGCCAGCGTTGCTGCAGCGGCGTTAGCTGCGTCCGCCTCTAGTCCTGCTGGAACAGGAAAAGCGCCTTTACCTTTGATTAGCGAAAGGAGGCTTGCTCTCTTATCCTCAATTGCGCCTCTCTCCGCCGAACAGCTTGTGACTGTGATAGATGCACCCGCTCCAGGTAGTACGGCGAGATTGACTTCTAGTTCTTCTAGTTCATCGCCGCCAGCGGCACCTGCTGCCGAAAGTGAAGAAGCGCGAACAAAAAGGATAGCCAGCCTTCCAAAAAGAGAAAGAATTCTGGCGCTCTGTGCTCAAAGTCAGGAGTATGTAGATTCATTACGATTATCTTCTCCCACATGGGTCCATCGTAAGGGAGTCTCTGAAGGGGTTTACCCCAAAAGGTATTCAGTAAACCGTAAAGCCCATTCAGTATTAGAAACAAAAAAAACAATTGGTAGGAAGTGCGGCGACCTTGCAAGGAGTCATTTTGACATTAAGATGGCAATAGCGCTGCTTAAGCTCGCTGGAGACGCAGAAATCGAGTTTAGAAAGAGTTGGGAAAGCTGTAAATCAGAAGCTGAAAAAGCGCATCTGTTCGAACTTACGGCACATCGCAGAAACGGTATTGGCGACTGCATTACTCATGGGAAGTTTGCTATTGAATTTCTCAATGATAAAGTTGGCGATATCCCCCTTTCCATTCATGAAATTAGATGGCTGTCAAGGCGGACAAGTTTTGTGCAGGTGTGCGTACATGCCGTGGTAGTCATAGGCAATCCAGGAGATCCTGATTGCAGGATATTTGACCCGTTTTATAGCAAAACATTTCTGTATAGCCAAAGGGACGAGCATCTTCAGTATTGGGATGGAGTTGATCCTAATGGTGATCCGATAGCCCCGCTTGTTGCTTCGAATAAAGGCCTTTATATGGAAGAAAGGTGGCGTCGGCCAATATCTGGCAGCTCAGGTTCACCTGCGCCCGCACCTTCTAGCAGTTCTTCCAGCAGCTCTGGCAGTTCCGGCTCAACGTAGTTGCATGCAACAGAGGAGGTCGCCATGTGTTACGCTAATGGTGACTTCCCTGCCCTGACAAACATTGGATAGGCTCATCCAGTGTTTGTCGAATTTCGCTTCGCTAAGCTCCCACTTTAGACCCTTTGAAGATACACCTTGGACGAGCCCATTCAGGGGAAGAAGAGAGAGTATTTGTCCGGGGGTGGAGGCTATTTGTCGCCCCTCTCGTATGACAAAAAGGCGTTCTTTCTCTGACTCAAGCGATGTACGCCCCGCATAACGGGCTAGAAGGTAGAGGTTGTATAGCAAATGATCGGTTCTTCCTCCGCCTGCACCAAAAATTAGCAGAGGCCCCTGGGTAATTTCCAAGGCCCTTTTGATAGCGACTTCCAGATCGGACTCGTCTTTATCGGAAGGGAGCGCCACTTTTGGCACATCGCCAAAAACGGCAAGGGAGGTATCGGAAACGGAATCGAAATCCCCTACAAGAAGATGCGGATACAGCTTGGCTCGTATGCAGTGTTCTATCCCGCCGTCGACAGCGATGAGGTGCTTGGCTTTACGAATGTCTTCTAGCTGGGCAGGAGATGCCGAGAATTCCCCGTTAGCGATAATAACAGCAGCATCTGATGGCATAAAATGATTGTTAAAATGGGAATTTTGCGGCCAAGATGACTCGAACATCCACAGGTTGCCCTACTAGAACCTGAATCTAGCGCGTCTACCAATTCCGCCATGGCCGCAAAAGGCCACATTTATAGCATCTGCTCGGGTTTCCAAGCAATTCAAATTCCTTATATATAGGCATGAAAAGGCCATTTACCACCAAAAGGTTTCCTGTTACGATATCCATTTACACATCATGCTGGAGGTTGATTATATGGCGGCTAGTGAGAAAATCAAGAAACTGACTGAAGAGAATTTTCACAAGGAAGTAGCAAAAGGTCTAACTCTCGTCGATATCACTGCAGATTGGTGCGGCCCTTGCCGCATGCTGGCTCCTGTTCTTGATCGCGTAGCTAAGGATGTAGAAGGCAAAGCCACCATAGCTAAGCTCGATATTGATGAATCCCAAAAAGTCGCGGCCCAATTGCAAGTGACTTCCGTGCCGACGATGATCCTTTTCAAAGATGGCAAGGAAGTAGGCAGGATGGTCGGCCTCAAAGACGATGCCGCCGTCAAAGGCTTCATCCTCAAAGAAGGCCTTGTCTAAACAAAAGATTCGTAGCCTCTGAAATGGCCTCTTGTCGGGTTGTGTGTCCTTTGGCACACACTCCTGATTTGCAACAATAAAGAGGCCACCCTCCCCTCCCGCTTCCAGGTCCCTCCTTCTCGCGTCGCATCACATTGCCTCTTTTTGTAGCGTAGGCTTTAGCCTACGCTACAAAAAGAATTATTATTTCTTGTCCCAGTGGAGGACGTCGCTGAGGATTGACCAGCGGGGAGGTGCTTCTTCGACTGTGCTGGTCTGGCCTAGTATCCATAAGTTATATTGGTCTTGCTTAAACCCGCTGATCTCCTTCAGTTTAATCCAGTCTCTTAGATAAATCAGGAACTTATTGGATCCGACTTTAACTGCATAGGCTAGAGCATCTACTCCCACGTCAGGTTGTGGATGGGCAATGACAAAACGAGGGAATCTAGCGACCCATGAAATGGCTTCTTCTTCTGACCAGAAGAGGATATCGGCCTTCGCTCCTTCCTCAGCGAAAGAGTCGTAGTTTTCGAGAACCACGAGTGGATTATTGGGGAACCAGCTTTTCGCGCGGCACTCAAATGCTCCCCCTTTTAAAACGGCAATACGCCATTCTGGATGATGGTCAATAGCGTTTTTTTCTTTAAATTTTTTGCTGAACTTCTCTGTTGTGACAAAGATAACCGGCGATTCTAAGTAGGGTGCGGTGAAGTAAATGCTCTTCAAACGGTCTTCTGTGATAGAAAGTCCGGACATGCCGATATCATACACCCCCTTCTCGAGGTCTTCTGCTAAGTGTTCATACTGGAGAGGAACGAGTTCAAGGCTGCATCCGAGGTCAGAGGCCAAGCTTTGCGCAAAGGCGATATCGTAACCGACGATCTGGCCATTATTGTTGATAAAAGCAAAGGGAACGGCGAGCAGATTACATCCCACGCGCAGTGTCTTCGTGCGGAGGACTTTATCCAAGGTGTCTTCATTCGGGAGCGCAGGAGAAGGCGGCTTAAGGGGAAGTAGAGCATTTTGCAAAATCGCATTGCCGATCCAGATTTCGCGAATGCTTTTGGTCGTATTTTCTATGCGGGGCAAGGGATTAAATGTCTTGAGGACTAAGACCAAAGCGATAATCGGTCCGGCAGTAAAAGCGCTTCTTCGTAGAAAATTGATGAGGGAAGGGGTATTGAGTAGGCGATGGCACGCGAGCGTGATAAATAGGGATAAGCTGGTGATCTCCATGACAGAGAGCATGGATTGAAATCCGGATATAAAGGGAAGCGTGGAGAGATAAATATTAATGGCTTCTGCAGGTAAGCCTAGAGTATCGAGAATAAAAGTCAGGCTGTTGATCCACGAACCTAGCCCGACAGCTCCCAAGCTGGTCAAAAAGGCGCTGATAAAAAGTTGGAATTGTCCGGATAATCCCAAAGGGATGTTATAGAAGATAGAGAGAAAGAAAATAAAAATCGTAATAAAAAGCGACCCGAGAGGTAGATTGAAAACAACGGAAACGATCCCTTGGATTTCACTAACAATTTTCTCACCGGTGGGCACTATACGTTCGAGTTCGCGTTTGATAAGTTCGATGATGAAAGGAAGACAGACAATGACGACATTCGTCGTATAGCCAAGCACGAGGATGGGAAAGAGATCACGTATCCATCGCCCTGTTGAAATGTTCGTCAGCATGCTGACGATGCGGGGGAAAACCCAAAAAACTAGAATGCAGATGCAGAGGACATACAAGAGAATGTAGGTGCCCATCTGTTTGAGGGTAGAAAGTTGAATCGTACCTACTTGATTCGCAATAATAAGAAATGTTCCAAACGGTGTGATGCGGCTGATCCAGGCGGTAATCCTGGTCAATGCGCTTACGAAAGCCTCGAGTACTTGCATCAAAGAACTTTTCTCTTGGATGTGCATAAAAGCAATTCCTAGAAGCAAAGAAAAAATCACAATTGCGGGAACGACATTATTCGATAGAGAATAGAAGATATTTTCAGGGATGAGGACCTGGGCAAAATTAATACCTGCCGGCTTTGTCGAGACGTATGCTGCAAGAGATGCCCCGTGCGCTTTGGGGAAGAGGAAAACCGTGAGATAGATCATGGCGATGTTGATCGCCCAGAAAAGCCCGATGAAGAATAGCCCTTTCTTGAGGATTTGCACCGCTTGGGAGCTTTGCAGCCCGCCCACTCCGTGGATGATGGCGAACGCCAGGTAAGGGATCGTCGTGATTTTGAGGATCATGATATAGGCTGATCCCCAAGGTGCGAAAATGCTGCACTTTTCGCCGAAAAAAACTCCGCAAAGAACGCCCAGAAGAGTGGCGAGGACCATTTGCCACGTTAGGGAAATCTGAAATAACTTCATACAAGGGTATTGAACTCTCTCTGCCGAAGAGCTTCGTATACCACTATCGAAACAGCATTGGAGAGATTTAGGCAACCAGAATCTTGGGTCCGTTTATTCGCCTGCCATGGACCGGGAATTTCTGCGCTCTGACAAGAAGCGGCTCGGGAATCTAGCAAAGAAAGAGTGGGAATTGTGTAAAAGAGATCCGGCCATCTTTCAAAGTATGCAGCAGGAAGGCCCGCTGTTTCAGAACCAAAGATGAGATAGTCGCTTTCTTGATAGGAGATATCCGAGTATCTCGCCTTTACTTTGCTGGAAAAAAAGAAAAACCGGCAGTTGCAAGTTTCAAGGTGTGAAACCAGATCGTCTGTAAATTCGACACGGACACGATACCAATAATCCAGGCCTGCGCGTTTGAGCATGCGGTCTGAAGTGCTGAAGCCCAAAGGGCGGACAAGAAGAAGGTCGCTGCCTGTCATTGCACATGTGCGCACAATGTTGCCCGTATTTTGTGGGATCTCGGGCTGGTACAGGACGACCTTCATCTTTTCTCACTTCCTATTAGCGAACAGCTGGCGCTGCTTCACCCGGATTGGAGGCTTTGGGGGAAGCGTCGTTATGGCTGATTTCCTTTTCAGAAGGTGCATTCTGCTCTGTTGCTGACACGCTCTGAGAATTTCCTTTCTCCGAATGGGCTTTTATAAGTTCGATCTCAAAAACAAGAAGCGAATTTGGAGGAAGCTGGCCGTTTGTCCCGTATGCGAGTTCAGGATGGATATAGAGAGTGCGTTTTTCCCCTTCTTTCATTCCTAGAAGACCGCGGCTAAAGCCTGGAATGGTCTCATCCAGCGAGACGAGGTCATCTTCTTTGGAAGCGCCAAAAACTTTCCCGTCGATAAAGGAACCTTTATAGCGAATCAGAGGTGAATTGCCGGTGGCAACAGTAGCTCCTTCACCTGCTTGTTCGATACGGAAGTATAGTTTCCCTTCCTCGATGATCCGCACGCCTTCTTTTTTCGCAGTCTCCTGCATAAACTGTTCGGCGTCTTGGAGGTTTTTCTTGGCTAGGCGCAAAAAGCCCGCCTGCCGAGCTTGGCCGATCGCTTCGATACACTTCATCTCATCCATAGGAGAGGTCTTTCCTTGATGGGCATCTTGAAGGCCTTTAACGAGCTGCGCAACATCGAAATTAATTCCTAATGATTGGATATGCTTAGCGAGCATATGGCCAAAAGCTTCAGAGAGAACGGAGATTTGTTCGGCTTTTAGGTCCTGGATTTCGGGTTCGATAGCAGGTTCGGCAACAGATGATGCCGGAACTTCTTGCGGCTGAGCATCAGCATAGGCATTTCCAGCTACCAAGGAGATGGCTAGCAAGAACGGGAACAAAACAGCTTTATTCATGGTACTTTCCTTTTTTTTCTTGATGGTACTGGATGATGATTCCTACGAGATCATCCAAAACGATTTCTTTTGATTGATGAGTGGCCATTTCTTTTAGTTGCGCTTTGCCGGAGCGCTGCTCGTCCTCGCCAATGACAAGGCAGAAGACGGCTTGCAACAAATTGGCGGTTTGGAGGCAAGTCTGGAGTTTTTTCCCAGAGAGATCGACCTCTGCGGGGATGCGGGAATGGCGCAATGCTGCGGTCCATTTCATACATTGCAGAGAGGCCTGGCCGCCTAATGGGATGAAGTAAATAAATGGCCCTGGCGGAGAAGGGAATTGCACGCCCTGTTTCTCCATTGTCTGCAAAATCCTTTCAAGACCGGTGCCAAATCCAACGGCTGGAATATCGGGTCCCCCAAGGGAGGCGATAAGGCCGTCGTAACGTCCTCCGCCTCCGATGGCATTTTGAGCGCCCAACTGGCCGCTTGATACTTCAAAAACGGTGTGGCTGTAATAGTCCAGGCCGCGGACAAGGCGTGGAGCGATCTCCCACTCCAATCCAAGAGCGCTGAGAAGAGCGCAGACTTTTTCAAAATGGCTTTTGGCGGCGGGGGAGAGAAAATCGAGAACGGAAGGGGCCGAGGCGATGAATTCCTGATCTTCCGGAGATTTTGAATCCAGAATGCGCATGATATTGCGGGAAAAGCGCGCCTTGCTATCGGGACTTAGTCGGTCCAGGTGAAGTTGAAAATGCTTGTGGAGGGCTTCGCGGTAGGCCGCTCGGCTGTCCTGATCGCCGAGTGTATTTATGGCGACCTTCAGATTCTTCAACCCTAATCTTCTGTAGAATTCTGTGAGCAGATCGATTACCTCGACATCTTGTTCCGCAGAGCAGACACCGATTGCTTCCATGCCGAATTGGTGATGCTGGCGGTAACGTCCAGCTTGTGGCCTCTCATAGCGGAACATCGGCGCGATGTAAAAAAATTTCTGGATAGGGCGCTGGGTATAGAGCCGATTTTCGATAAACGACCGTATGACCGGTGCAGTTCCCTCTGGGCGCAAGGTCAAGCTGCGATCGGCTTTATCGGTGAAGGTGTACATTTCCTTTGAAACGATATCGGAAGTTTCTCCCACGCTGCGGACAAAAAGTTCGGTGCGCTCAAAAATAGGGGTTCTGATTTCTCTGCAGCCGTAATCTTTCGCGAGCTCACGTATAATTTTTTCTATGTATTCCCAATGCGCTGCATTTCGCCAGGCATCTTCCTTTTGGGGTTCCTCAGGAAGGATATCAAAGACGCCTTTCGGGATAGAATATTCCATAACCGATGTCGTGAATAGAAGATGTTAACAGACTACGGTAGAGGAGGGAAAAATACAAGGACTCCATGGAATAAGCAGGAAAGAAATCTTTGATTTACCAGGTCAAATAAAGGGATTGCGCTGGCTGCCTATGATCTCTTCGAGTTTTTGGATCCACAGGGCAAGTTGCCCAGTATCAGGTGCGGTCTGAAACCCTTCATGCAACTCGGCGAGGAGGTTCATGAAGGGGAAGGGAATCCAGTCTTGGCCGGCGTGTTCTGCGAGATAGAAGCCTAGCGTATAATCTTCTCCGGGAGGAAAGTGGGCAATCTCTCCGACGAAGCTTAAGATCTGTGAGACGACGATGTCCGTCTGCGCAGCCTTCTCGTCCACCCCTATGCAATTTTCATAGAGGTTTTGCCAAACAAGGCTCAGGCGGTGCGTAAACTCGGGGTCGTGGCTTTTGTCAAAGTGGCCGAGTTCCTCGAGCACATTTTTAAATGCTACGAGATCTTCGAGTGTTTTTTCTTTATTCATCGAAGAGGCGCGCATTTTGCTGTTTTCTGTGAATTCCCCAAGGAATTTTTTCAAGCAAAATACGGCTGCTGCGTAATGGAAAAGTTTAGAGGAGGGGTTTTGCAGGGTTTCCTCTCCCTGCGATCCTTCTCTCGCCCGTTGCATTTGCTCCAAATAGAGGGCTTCGCGGAGCCGATCATCTGGTCCACGCCCTCCGCCGCCTACGGATGATCCGATATCGCTCACAAGGGTTTCCTCGCAGTTCTCTAAAAATACCTAACAAAATCTCCTCTTCCCCGTCCACAATAAAAGGATTTTTTTGGGGGCGGGATTGGATCTTTGGTTGCCAATGATTGAAAAAATGCGGTATCCTCGGTCTCTGGATTACTATGGGTTTAATAGTGCGATTTTTAGATTTGCTGCGACCAACTCCTCCTGCTCCAGCGATAGAAGACGAAGACGCCGTCAAAAAACAGTACAAGTATTGGCGGCTCCGCATCTTTTATTCGATGTACGTTGGCTACATCTTCTATTATTTCTCGCGCAAGAGCTTCACTTTTGCGATGCCTAGCCTCATGAAGGAATTAGGGTTTGAAAAAAGCGATATGGGTATTTTAGCCAGCATCATGGCGATTACCTATGGCCTCAGCAAATTTATCAGCGGTGTTGCCTCCGATCGGTCTAATCCCCGATTTTTCATGGCATTCGGCTTGATCCTTACCGGGGTTGCCAACATCTTTTTCGGTCTTTCTTCCTCGATTCTCTGCTTTGCCATTTTTTGGGGAATAAATGGGTGGTTTCAGGGTTGGGGCTGGCCGCCCTGCGCTCGTCTTCTGACGCATTGGTATTCGCAAAGTGAACGAGGCACATGGTGGGGGATTTGGAATTCTTCGCACAGTGTTGGGGGCGCCCTGATCCCGATTTTAGCGGCATTTTGCGCGGCTTTTTTTGGTTGGCGTTATGCGATGTATGTGCCTGGGGTGCTTTGTATCCTTACCGGTCTTTTTTTGATCAACCGCTTGCGCGATACTCCGCAGTCTATGGGATTGCCCCCGGTTGAAAAATTTCGAAATGATTATGGCGCTGAGCAAAAAACACCCGAAGCGCGCGAACTGACAGCAAAGGAAATTCTCTTCAAATATGTCCTTAATAACAGGTATATCTGGATCCTGGCCCTTGCTTACTTTTTCGTTTATATGATCCGGCAAGGAGTCAACGATTGGGGGATGCTCTATTTATGCGAAGAAAAATCGTACTCTACGATGTTCGCCAGCTCCTGCATATTTAGTTTTGAAATCGGCGGTATCTTTGGCAGTTTTGTCGCCGGATGGTCTTCGGATAAGATTTTCAAGGGCAGAAGAGGGCCGATCTGCGCACTCTTTAGTTTTCTTGTGATTCTGGCGATCGCGGGGCTTTGGCTGTCGCCGCCAGGAGCGCAAATGCTCGACTCTTGCCTTCTATTCGCAATCGGATTTCTGATTTTCGGCCCCCAGATGCTAATCGGCATGGCCGCGGCTGAATTGTCGCACAAAAAAGCCGCTGGCAGTGCGACAGGTTTTATCGGATGGGTGGCCTATCTAGGCGCTGCGACTGCCGGCTATCCTTTGAGCCTGATTACCCAGTATTGGGGATGGGAGGCATTCTTCTGGACGTTGGGGATCAGCGGCGTCATTTCGGTTTCTCTTCTTCTTCCTCTTTGGAAGATTAAATATCGTCCCGAAGAACCACGTGAAAAGTTGCCTGTTGAAGGCATTCCCGAACAAGGATAGGACATGCGATGTCGTGGATTCCTCTGCATGTGCGCTCTCAGTATTCGATCCTGTCTTCTTCCGCGGCAATTGAAGATTTAGCTGCGAGGGCTGCACAGTGGCAAATGCCCTCTTTGGCTTTGACAGATCAGGGTAATCTGTACGGCGCTATCGAATTTTACAAAGCCTGCTTATCCCTTAGCGTCAAGCCTATCATCGGTTGCGAGCTTTATCTCGCTCCTTTTTCCCGTCTTGAGAAAAAGAAAGTTTCCGGCCACGCATGGGGATATCCCCTTGTCCTGCTTGCGAAAAACATCGCCGGATACCGCAACCTGTGCAAGCTCTGCTCGATCGCGCATCTCGAAGGTTTTTACTACGCCCCACGCATCGATAAAGAAGTATTAGCTCTCCATGCCGAGGGCCTCGTCTGCCTTTCGGGGCCTCTGCAGGGGCTTATTCCTTCCCTTATCCTCGAAAAAAAGCAAGAGGATGTGCAGCGCGAGATACTCTGGTTCCGTGAAACCTTTAAAGATAACTATTACTTCGAGATCCAGCGCCATCCGATGACAGCCTTGCAAATAGAAGCTGATGGCATCGATCGCGAGCCCTGGCTCTACCAACGTCTTCAGGATTATCTCCAAAGGCAAGAGGCAGTGGGCAAAAGGCTTATTGCCCTCTCTAAAGAAACTGGGATTCCACTCGTTGCGACAAACGATTCGCGCTATCTCGATCGCGAGGATTGGAAGGCGCATGAAATTCTCATGAACATTCAATCGGGGGAACCATGCGAATTATGGGAATTGGACTCTTACGGCCAGCCAAAAAACCGCAAGTTGAATCCCAAGCGCGATGTCGATCCTTCTCATGAATTCTACTTTAAGTCTCCTCAGGAGATGGCCCAGCTTTTCGCCGATCTTCCGGAGGCGGTTTCAAACAGTGTGGCGATTGCTGGTATGTGCAATGTCGAGCTTGATTTCAAGGCGAAGTACTACCCTGTCTTTATTCCGCCGGCTCTTGAAAGCAAAAGCTATACTCGTGAAGAACGGTTGCTTGCTGCTGAGGAGTTTTTGCGCCAGTTGTGCTTCGATAATATTGCGCTTCGCTACAAGGAAGCGGCGCTTACCAAAGTCGCTGAGAAATATCCTGGGCGTGATCCTTTAGATGTCGTGCGCGAACGATTAGCCTATGAAGTGGAGATCATCATCACCAAAGGCATGTGCGATTATCTTTTGATTGTCTACGACTTTATCGCATGGGCAAAAGGGCAGAAAATCCCCGTAGGCCCCGGACGGGGCTCCGGCGCAGGCTCGATTATCCTTTACCTGATTGGGATTACGGATATCGAGCCGCTCCGTTTCAATTTGTTCTTTGAGCGGTTTATCAATCCCGAACGTATTTCCTATCCGGATATCGACGTCGATATCTGCATGGAAAGGCGAGCGGAGGTCATCGAGTACACAGTACGCAAATATGGCAAAGAACGAGTAGCGCAGATCATTACCTTTGGTACGATGAAAGCGAAAATGGCGATCAAAGACGTAGGGCGCATGCTCAGTGTTCCGTTAGCTAAGGTCAACGCGATTGCCAAGCTCGTACCGGAAGACCCGGGGATAACGCTTGACAAGGCTTTGGAAGGGGATCCCGAGTTCAAAAAAATGATCGCGACTGACGAAGAGGCCGCGCGTATTATCGAGTATGCCCGCAAGCTGGAAGGTTCTGTGCGCAACACCGGTATTCATGCCGCCGGCATCATTATCTGCGGTGATCCGTTGATGGAACGCATTCCCCTCTGCATGTCGAAAGACGCAGACATGGCGGTCACCCAGTTTTCCATGAAGCCAGTCGAAGCTGTCGGCATGCTCAAAATCGATTTTCTCGGATTAAAGACGCTGACCTCGCTTCAGAAGGCTGTAGATGCGATAAAAAATCAACATGGCATAGAAATAGACTGGGTCAATATACCCTTGGAAGATCAAACGACATTTGCTCTTCTCAACCAGGGCAGGACCCTCGGCATCTTCCAGCTCGAGTCCGGAGGGATGCAGGACCTCTCACGCCAGCTCCATATCGACCGTTTTGAAGAGATTATCGCCGTCGGAGCGCTCTACCGCCCCGGCCCTATGGAAATGATCCCTTCTTTCATCAACCGTAAACATGGCCGGGAACCGATTGAAATCGACCACCCGAAAATGGCGGACATCCTTGCGGAGACGTATGGGATTATGGTGTATCAGGAGCAAGTCATGCAGATCGCCAGCCGTTTAGCGGGATATTCCCTGGGCGAAGGCGATGTCTTGCGGCGCGCCATGGGTAAAAAAGATAAAGAGGAAATGGCGAACCAGCGCGAAAAGTTCAAACGAGGAGCGCAGGAAAGCGGCATCGACGAGGAAACGGCGCTGCGCATTTTTGATAAGATCGAAAAATTCGCTTCCTACGGTTTTAACAAGTCGCATGCCGCAGCTTATGGGTATTTGAGCTATGCAACGGCCTATTTGAAAGCCAACTACCCGCGCGAATGGATGGCGGCGCTCATGACCTGCGATCGGGATGATATTTCGAGAGTAGCCAAAGTCATCCGTGAATGCCGGGCGATGGAAATTGCCATTTTGCCCCCCGATATCAATGAATCAGGTCGCGAATTTATTGCGACTTCCCGAGGCATACGATTTGCATTAACGGGTATTAAAGGCGTGGGAGAAGGCGTTGTAGACTGTATGATCAAAGAACGCGCCAAAGGCGGAGCTTATCTCTCTCTCTACGACTTCTTTAAAAGAATCGACACGCGCAAGGTAGGCAAAAAAGTTGTCGAGCAGCTCATAGAGGCAGGTTGTTTTGATTTCACGAAGTGCAGCCGTCCCCAGTTAGTGCAAGCGGCCGAACCTCTCTACCAACGAGCCTCCAAAGAGCAAAAAGAAGCGGGCAAGGGAATTATCAATCTTTTTGGTCACTTAGATACGGATATTGAACAGACAATTGCTGACAGCGCACCGGCAGCTCGTGAAAGTTCGCCGCTGGACTTGCTCAAAAAAGAGAAAGAATTGCTGGGCTTTTATCTGACTGGACATCCTCTTGATCAATACCGCGAATTCGCAAGCAAGCTGTCTTGTGTGGAGCTGGAGCAGGCCATTCAAGCGGAGCATGACGCCGTTTTTCGCTGCGCTTTTGTCGTCGAGGGCGTCCAGGTGAAATTAGCCGCGCGCAGCCAGCGTAAGTTCGCGGTGCTCGCCATAAGCGACAGCGAGGAGCCTCACGAGGCAACTGTTTGGTCTGACATCTACGAAAGCAAGGGGCAGTTGCTTGAAGAGGGCAAACTGCTTTATGCTGTCTTGCAAATCGATAAAAGAGAGAACAAGCCCCGTTTTGTCTGCCGATGGATAGATGATTTTCTTGCCGTCAATGAAGAGAGCATCAAGGCGTGCGATTTAGCTTATGATCGAGCACGCATGCAGGCCCGCCTTATGGAGACGCGCGAAAAGAAAGAAGGCGAGTCTAAAAAAAATACGCCGAGAAAAAAAGAAATGACCAAAAAAATCTGTATTGACATCGCACTGGATAAAGCACACCTTAGCCATATCGTGCAAATCCGCGACCTGTTCCGGCAGATGGCGGGCGATGGTCCCGTCGCCATGCGGTTTTATCAGCAGAAAAATCTCCATAGCGAGATTTTTATCGATGCTTCTTGGGGAGTAAAAATAGAGACCGCACTACAGCAGAAGTTAGAAAAAATCCCTTCTGTTATCAGCATCAAAATAGAAGAGGCTGCAACATGAAACTAAAAATCAATATATTCTTGAGTTTTGCCATGGGATGTATGATCGCGTCCTCCTTGGAGGCTGCGTATACGATAAAAAATGGCAAGCTCTTGGAGATGGCCGAAGTCGCAACAATGTCCGTCCAGGAACACTACAGCGCTGCCTCTAATGCTTACCAAAGCGAAAAATGGGACGATCTGGTACGCCAGGCTAACATCATCATAAAAAATTTCCCGGCATCTCCTTTTGTACATGAGTCGCTTTTCTTTCTGGGATCCGGAAATTTTCACTTACAGGAACTTGAAGACGCCGATGAATACTTAAGCCGGTATTTGAAAAAACAAGCCGCCTGCCAGTATTTTGAGCAAGCCATCGGTCTACGCCTCGCCATTGCCGAAGCGTTTCGCCAAGGATCGAAAAAGCATCTTTTTGGCGTCGGAGCTCTACCGCGCTGGATTCCCGCTGGAGATGACGCGCTGTCAATTTACGAAGAGATCATATCCGCTCTTCCCCACCACGATATCGCCGCGCGCGCGCTATTTGGAAAGGGTATGATACTAACGCAGCGTGACGACTTCTCCCTCGCAAACGAGACTATGCAAAACCTCATTCGAAGATTTCCTAAACATGTACTGGCTACCGATGGCTACGTCGAGATTTGCCGCAATTATCTGAAACAGGCCAAAACGACGTTTCCCAATCCCGATTTTCTTGAATTAGCCGAGATCAATCTATCGAAATTCCAGGACAATTTCCCTGGGGATGCCAAACTTGAAGAGGCGCATCAGCTTTTTCAGGAGATGCAAGAATTTTATGCCGGCCATCTTTATGAAACAGCCCAGTTCTTTGAAAGGACCAAAAAACCGCAAGCCGCGCGGCTTTATTACATGAAACTCGCCCATCGCTATCCTTCGACTCATGCTGCCCAGCTCGCCAGAGAGAAGCTTGGACAGGCGGGAAATGTAGTATCAAGTTCTTTACCAGCCCCTTCCGTCCAGCCTGTAGCGGATTCGCTTCAGCCTCATGAGTAAAAGGTTCTTGTATTATTGTAGTTTTCTACTCCTGGCAGGCTGCGGGTATCACATAGGCGAGCAGAGGGAATGCCTGCGGGAGTCATCCTTGAGCATTCCTTATGTGGAACAGGATATCGATGGCCAGCTCACAGATGAACTGGTCAAAGCATTCTCAGCATCAGGAGTTTTCACTTATCGCCCTTCTTGCGGAGCACTCGAATTGAGTGTCAAGATTTTCGAGCAAGATAATAAATGTCTTGGGTGGCGCTACAATCGCAACGCGGAAGGAAAGCGTAACAAAGACCTTATCTGCACGGAAGGCAGGCGCCACATTGCGGCCGAAGTCACCCTTATTGACACATTGAATGATGAGATTCTCGTAGGCCCAACTGTCGTACAGGCCGATCTTGATTTTGACTATTATGAACCCGACTCGCTTCAGGATCTTAGCTTTATCAATGCAGCGGGCAAGCGGCAGACATCGATTAAGTTTTCTCTCGGGCAACTCGATTCTACCGAAGGGGCCTATGACGCTGCTTGGACACCATTAAGCCGCCTACTTGCCAAAAAAATACTTGACCACATTTTGCATGCCAGCTACTACTGAGAAAGATTCTTAACTTTTTCTTAGTATTCGCCATGCACGAAGATCCTCAGTTTTACCGTAGCGTTTTTCAAGCGAATATGGGCTTGTTGGAAGGAATGATCGACTGGGTGAGAAAGGTGACGAGCGATTGTCCCTTTAGCAAAGCTGAACGGCGTAAGGTCGAACTCGCTCTGGAAGAGGCCTTCGTCAATGTTGTGCGCCATGCTTATAAGGGCGCTAAAGCGCCGGTCGAGATCATCTGCTGTAAATACCCTTCCAAACAGGTCGCCTTTAAAATTATCGACAAAGGCATGCCCTTCAATCCACTGTTGCAGACTAAGAGTAACGATGCTTCGCTCCCTATTGAAGAGCGGCAGGAGGGAGGTTTAGGGATTTTTTTCATGAAGAAGTTGATGGACGAAGTCCATTACGAACGGCGCCACCCCTTTAACGTCCTCACCCTAGTCAAAAACACAAACTCAAGCACTTAATTGGCGCACTTCCACCAATAGTGTTTTTTATTGAGGGCTTATTTGCGCTCTATCGACATGTCGGGGGGTATGCGCTACGCCAATACCTCCCGACATATCGATAGAGGCGCTTAGAGGACAAAGGAACAAACATTATCTCTTTTTGTCGATGGAGGAGATAACAGCTTCTGTATCAATTACTTCCGTAATGAAGTGTTGCAGGACTTTCAGGATATATCGAGGGGTGTTGTAAACGCCAGCGGTAGAGAAAACGATTTCAAGATGGGGTTTGGAGTGTCCGATAAGAAGAGCGATAAAGGTCAGGGTTGTCGGCAGCTCGTCGATGAGCTTGGGCACGATCCACACAGCAAACTGCTCATTATAGAGAGTGACTTTCTCCTGGGTCTCTACCACGTGAAAAAAATGGGTAAAGTTGTCGCTCGCATTTTGGTCGAACTGTTCGTGGTGCAATAAACCGAGGTCGTGAAGAAGGCCAAGATTTACGGGAATAATGCCATCTGGCACCCACTTCCCAAAGTTCTTGCTAAACTCTTGGAATGATTCTTCAAGTTGATTGGGGCCGATCATTGTCCTCCTCCGGTTGCGTCACCTGGCGGTATCCTTAGTTTATCGTGCAAACGCCCGCATTGTCAAGTGATAGTGCGTTTAAAGCCTTAAAGAAGCAGCTCATCCTTTTTTTCGCAATCTTTTCAACGCGAAAAACTCCATATTTTTATCGACTTTTGGTAAAAGTGGTGGTGAGCACACGTCCGAAAAAGGGAAATAATAGACAAAAATGAACAATTGCATACGAAAATGGATATTCGGAATAGTTGCGGCATGCCTTGAGCTAATTCCTTTGCAGGCCCACGCAGAACAGTTGAAAGTTGGCGTTGCCTCAGAAGCGGCAATTTTGATTAATACGGAAACTGGACATGTGCTTTTTGAAAAAAATGCCGACCAGGTCCTCTTTCCGGCAAGTATAACGAAAGTGGCCACAGGGCTTTATATCCTGGAAAAATTCGGAAATCGATTGCAGGAGCAGGCGTGTGCAAAGCATTCGGCCTTAGCATGGGCAGCCGTCCATCTAAAACGGAACCAGCCGGCACGTTATCCCTCGTATCTTCTGGAATCTAAGGCCACCCACATGGGCCTGCAAGTAGGTGAAAAGATCCCTGTAGGGGCGTTATTAGAGGCTTTATTGATCTGGTCTGCGAATGATGCCGCTAATGTGCTCGCAGAGCATGTTTCGGGGAGTGTTCCGAAGTTCATGAAAGAGCTGAACGATTATTTGGCGTTTAAGGGTTTCAAACATACACATTTTGATAATCCGCATGGCTTGCATCACACTGAGCATCAAACAACGGCGCGCGATATGGCGGGGATTGCTCGGGAAGCGATGAAGTTTCCTCTTTTCCGCACGATAGTCCGCCAAGAGAAAGCGATTAGGCCTCAGACAAATAAACAGGCCGCGTTGGCATATGGACAGCACAATTTGCTTCTAAGGCGTGACCGCCGGTATTTCTACCCGCATGCTACAGGGATAAAAAACGGCTATGAATCAAAATCCAAGTTTACCTTGATTGGCTCTGCGCGGCATGAAAACCGCGATGTTATCGCGGTGCTTTTAGGATGCCCGACGAATGACCAGCTTTATCGAGATGCCACAGCTCTTTTCGAAGCGGCGTTTGCAGAAAAGAAACTGTCCCGTCTCCTTCTTACGAAAGATTACGATACTTTTACTCTGGGGATCAAAGGAGCGAAGCAGCAGCTCAAGGCCTGCATGGCAGGGGATCTTATCTTAGACTATTACCCTTCGGAAGAGCCGATTGCGCATACAGCTGTTGACTGGAATGTCCGTCATCTGCCGATTCAAGAAGGGCAAACTGTCGGTTCTATCGCCTTGATCGACCAAAATAACGTCATCCTGAAGAAGATGCCGCTGCTCGCCATGGAGAGAGTGGATCCGACCTTACTGTGGAAGACGCGGCATTATGCGGCCTTGATAGCGAAGATGAAATTGACGAAGGTCGTCCTGCTGGCCATGATCTTTGTGTCCGCGATTGCGGGATGGATATATTTCAGATCAAGGAACGGAATAAATGAATAAATTGGTCTAGAGAAAGCGTTTCAGGACGGGCGTCTTCGCCCAGGCGCTGGGCTTGCAGGGCTGCGCTAATCGCTTCTCTCGGGAAAAGGGAGCGCAGCGAAGAGCGGAGGGTTTTACGCCTTTTGCCAAAGGCTGTGCGAATAAAACGGATAAAAGAGGCTGCATCGAGGTCAGCGGGCGGGCGGTGCAAGTCGAGGTGGACGACTGCGGAACGGACCTTAGGCCTTGGATAAAAGCAGGTCGGCTCGACCGTAAACATAAGCTGCGCCTCAGCATAGAGTTCGACGAATATGGAAAGCGAACTATAATCCTCAGTTCCGGCGCGGGCTGTGATCCGCTCAGCAACTTCTTTTTGTACCATGAGAGTCAAACTCTTTACGGAAGGTCCAAGAGGGACAAGCTTCCCTAAAAGAGGTGAAGTCAGTTGATAGGGCAGGTTGGCGACGACTTTGATCGAGGAAGAAAGGCCGAGGATAGGCGAAAGATCGAAATCGAGGGCGTCGGCCTCGAAAATGCGCAGTTGCCCGTTTCCGTGGTCCAACCTCTGCAGAGCATTGGCAAAAACACGGTCTTTCTCGATGGCTACGACCCGCGCACCTGTTTGCAACAAAAACTCCGTCAAAGCGCCGGGCCCGGGTCCGATTTCGATGACGAGATCATCCGAGGTAACGCCGGCCGCGCTGACGATCTTCCGCAGAATATTGCCGTCGATGAGAAAGTTCTGGGATAGGCTCTTGCGGGCGCGTACCCCCAGGCTATCTAAAAACTGCCGAAGTTCTGAAGGGCGGAAAACACTCATTTGCGGGAGCTATTTGGCATAGCTAAAAGCGAAAGGTTGGTAGTCGGACGGGATTTCTTCAAGATGAAGGCTATCGTAACTAAAGCGCTGACGGAGTTTGGTTTTATAGGTGCGTTCTTCTTGCGATGCCGCCAATTCCATCAAATTCTCGCGCAAAGTGTGGACCACTTTCTCAAAAGGCGGCGCGTCCTTTGTTCCATGGTTTTTCAAGAAAAATATACGTTGGACGGGGGTTTTATCGCTGCCGCTTGTCTGTGCGATCGGCTGGCTGTACATTCCGGGCTGCAGGCCTGCAAGCCCTTTGCGATGGGCCTCGGAAATAGTTTTCGCACTTGCGACAAAAGTTTGAGAGACGTTTACGGCAAAATCGGGGTCTTCAGGCTTCCGCAATTCCTGTAATTTGGCTGCGAGTGCTTCAGGACCGCCTTTCGCAGCGCTCAAAAGGGCAAAGGCTTGCGCAGCAAGTTGCTCGGACAGGACGACGCTCGGAGAACGGATCGACACGACCTGATATTCCCATTCTTCCCCGATATTTTGCTCCGCAACATAGTCTATATAGGCAGATTTGATGTGCTGGGGGCCTACAATCTGGTAGGCTCTAGAGTGGACTTTAGCTCCTAACATCCTCATGACGATCATCTCTTCGTGGACCATCTTGCGCGCCTCTTCAAATGTCATGCCCAATTTATCGAGAGAGGCCATGACATTGGGTCCAAGGCGATCTAAGATAGCCTGGCGAATATCCCCCTCAGTGATTTTGAAGTCCTTTCCTTCAGAATCGGAGAGGATCAACTGATCATCGATCATCTTTTCCAGCACGGGCCGCCAATTTTGCATGTAGAATTGAAAACGTCCGGAAGTAGATTTCATGGCTTCTGGGTAGTAGGAAGAGAGGAAAAAATCCATCTTTTTGACAACATCGAGAATGCTGATCGTTTTGTCGCCTACGCGAGCTAGCAAGCGATTATTGATGGCGATCTGGCCCTCGGCTTCGGGCAGTATGGGCGCTGTAGGTGCCGAGTAGGCAGCGGAAGCAGAAAGAAGTAAAAGCGCGAGTATTGCATGTTTAAACATAACCTGTCCCCGAGAAGGCACCATAGATAGCCAAGCAGTATTATGGCCTATTCTCGTTTTTTAAATACAGCTGCAAAGAAACCATCCATGCCCCCTGTCGAAGGAAAAGAGGAGAAGGGGGCCTTTTGAAGTTGTACACCATAATTCTCTTCGAAAAAGCGCACTTGGTTCTCATTTTCCTGAGGCAATACGCTGCAGGTCGCGTATACAACTGTCCCCGCCGGTTTAGCGAAGGTCAGCGCCGACTGAAAAATTTCTCTTTGCAAAGCGGCTAGGCGGTGCAGATCTTCCTCGCAAAATTTCCACTTCATATCGGGGTTGCGGCGCAGTGTACCCGTGCCGCTGCAGGGGGCGTCGACGAATACCCAGTCCATCTTTTCTTTCAGGCTGGATTTTTTTGGGTCATCGCTTGCCACTAACTGCGCATTTTGAATGCCGGCTCTGCGCAGCCTTATTTTTGCTTGTTCAAGAGCAGAAATGCGCACATCGTGAAGGTAAATCTGACCTTTTCCCTGAAGAAGGTGAGCGAGCGCCAGAGTTTTTCCACCCGAGCCGCTGCAGTAATCGAGGACATGATCGCCGGGGCGAGCTTCGATAAGCGATGCTGCGATCTGACTCGCTTCATCCTGGACTTCGAAGAGCCCTTCTTTAAACTCTGGCATTGAGAAAAAATTTGTACGTTGTTCGAATACGATGCCTGCAGAGCTCTGTAAACAAGGAGATATGGGATAATGTTCTTTCCAGCGCTCGAGCAGCGCCTCACGGCTTGTTTTTAGCAGGTTGGCCCTGATGGTCGTAGGGGCTTGTTCATTGCTGATCAGGCAGAATTCCCAGGCTTTTTTTTCTCCAAGAGCTTGGACGAGGAGAGAATAAAAATTCTTGGGAAAACTGACACGGACATGGGGGGGAATAGATACGTTTTCCTTATGATCCGAGGGGCGAAGCTTAAGAAAAACCTCCAATCGATTTTCTGGCGTCAAGGGACGGCTTGAGAAATGATCGATAAGCCCCAACCATCGGATCATCCCATAAAAGGTTTCGCTGATCCACTTTCGATCTTTCGAACCAATCGACGTGTGCTGACGGAAGTAGTGGCCAAGAGCGCCGTCGGCTGGCCGTGTGCATTCTTCGCTATCACGCAAGATCTGCAAAATATGTTTTTTTCGGAACGGGCTTATTTCAAACATGGAGATGGTGCTTTTTAACATATAGAGATAGAAAAATCGATGGTTATTAATATAGTAGCAAATGATACAGTAAAGTCGAGATGATCTCTAGGTAAAGGAAGAACTTTATGAGAGTTGTACAACTTTTTTTGGCCTGTCTGGGAAGAATATTGATCAGCCTTATATTTATCTTAGCTGCGATCGGCCATATGATGGACTGGCAAGGCTCTGTGCAGCTTTTGACACAAGGGTTGCACGCATGGACGGGATATGCCGCGAGTATGCCGCAAATTATCCCCATTATCGACCAACTTCTTGGCCACGTACCGCTCCTAATGGGCATTGCGGTTGTTTTCATGTTTTTAGGAGGCCTTTTTGTGTTTTTTGGCGTGAAAACCCGTTTTGGAGCATTTCTCCTGCTTCTCTTTTTAGTGGCTACGAGCTTGATCATGCACCCATTTTGGTATCTGCATGCGCCCGATCGAGAGCTCCAAATGATCATGTTTATGAAAAATTTGAGTATCATGGGAGCCATGCTCTATTTGCTCGCGTTCGGCAACGGAGGCAGCAAAGTGGCAAAAAAGTCTAAAAGCGGCGTCGCAGAAGAAAAATGAACAGTCTCTACGCGCTTTTTTTAGTAGGCGTTTCTTTTGCGCTTGTGGCTTTTGGCCAGCCCGCCTGGATTAACTGGTTAAGTCCTTTGGCTGCTGCTTTAGGCTATGCGATTTTCTGGAAAGCCTTGCGCACTCTCTCTTTAAAGCGCACTTGGCTAGTATGTATGGCCGTGCTTTGGTATGCATGCGTTCAACTGATACAGCTCTCCTGGATGACGGCGACCCTGTACCATGGCTATTACATTCTGGTTGCCTATGCTGCCTTCGCGTTATGCCTCGGATTGCCGTTTGGCGTAATCACCTATTTTGTTACTTCGAAAACCCCGTTAACCTGGTTGCGGATTGGCGCTTTAGCCGGTATGTGGACGATCATGGAGTGGTCGCGTTTCCATATCTATTGCGGCTTTTCATGGAATCCGGCGGGTATGGCTCTTGCAGCTTACCCTCTTTCGATGCAGATGGCTGCATTAACAGGTGTTTTTGGGCTTTCTTTTTGGGTCATGCTGACAAATCTTGTTGGCTTGCGGGAACTTTGGAATGAAAAACATACGCAAAAGGGCTTTCTTCGTTGGCTGACAGTCGCTCTTGTCCCTTATGTATTCGGAGCCGCCTACTTTACTTTTCACTCGCAGGGCGAAATGCAGCAGGGAAAGGGAGAAGATAGGTCTTTGAGAGTCGCTCTTGTGCAGACAGGGCTGCTCCCTTCGCAAAAAGTGCCGCTCCGGGGGCGGCTGCAGGAATTCCTTTCTCCCTGGGTGCAATGGCAAAGGATTTTCTCTTTTCTCAAAGCGGGCCAGTCGAATAATCCTTCTCTCATCGTGCTGCCCGAATATACAATCCCCTTTTCACCGGGCCTTTCTATTTACGATATCGAAACTGCTACCTTTCTTTTGAAACAAGAATTTGGTCCTAAAGCTCTAAAATTTTTTCCTCCCTTTCATCCTCCTTTTGGGGAATTGCGCGATGACGGAAATGGTGAGAAAAAGTGTTTTGTCTCAAATGCATTTTTTAGTCAGTTCCTGGCTAATTTCTTTCAGGCCGAAGTCGTTATCGGCATGGATGATAGAGATGCAGAAACAAAACGCTCGTATAGCGCCGGATTCTATTTCACACCCGGCAACGATACCCCACAGCGATACGAGAAACGCATTCTTGTGCCTTTAGCGGAATATCTCCCGTTTGAATGGGCCCGATCGTTAGTAGAAGGCTATGGCATCACAGACTTCTACACACATGGACAAGAGGCAAAAGTATTTGCTGGGCGGCAACCATTTTCACTTTCGATCTGCTACGAAGAAACTTTTCCCGACATTGTGCGCGAAGGCAAAATCAAGGGTGCGGAATTATTTATCAATCTTACCAACGATAACTGGTATCCCGATTCGAAGCTCGCCAAGCAGCATTTTGACCATGGGCGACTTCGCGCGATAGAAAATGGCACACCGCTTATTCGAGCATGCAATTCCGGCATTACGGCTGTTGTGAATGCGCGCGGAGAAGTCGTCGACCAATTCAATCACAATGAGGGGGTTCTTTATGCGACAATTCCCCGCTATAGCTTTTCCACCCTTTATACGCGGTATGGTGATGCATTGATCATCGGCACCAGCCTGGGGCTGATCCTCGCCTATTTTCTGTACGCCAGACGCCTTCGTATTGTTAAAAATAGGGCGATGCAATAGACCTCTTTCGAAACTAAAAAATTGAGCAGATGGTCCGTACAAGCGCAACGACGGATAATATCAACGCAAAGACGCCACGCCGCGAAGACGCGGAGATATTGAAATCGTCTTGATTTTTGCGTCTTCGCGGCGTGGCGTCTTTGCGTTGAATCTTCGTAACCGCTGAGTTCGAAAGAGAGTCTAAATAATGGTTAGGCTATACGGATCATGGAATTTGAATCCTATCTTCGCTTCGCCTTAAAGGAAGGAACCCAGGGCAAGAAACACTGGGTTTTTCGGAATTAATTAGAGATAGCTTGCCATTAGCTGTACAAGACCTGGAGGAAAGGTAGATAATGTGGGGACTTCAAGCATAGTCGGTAGTGTACGAGCACGTACGTTTATCGCTGCGAGGATGCCCCTTTCGAGCTCTGCTATTTCCTCTCGCAAGACTCTTGTTTCCCTATTTGGCAGACCCAAAACCAGTGCCACCGGGTCGAACCGCGTAAGAATTTGTTCTATTTTGCGTCCTATTTCTTGCCGCATATCATAGATCGCTGCAAAAGTTTCGCCCACCAGCGGTGTAGGTTGAGGTGTTCTTGTTGTTGTGCTTACTGACATAATCTCGTCCGTTTTTTTGAACTAATCACTACGGGACACATGCTTTTAAGCTTCCTTGGAAGCTGCTGGGGAATAAACCCGTAAGGATTAAATTGTTGATAAAAAAATAATTAATTTCCAGGTGCATATTTAATTGTACTTTAGCTAATAATTGATGTAAGTATAAAAACTATTTTTAACAGTGTAAAGTGCAAAAATTGAACATCGAATAAAAAATGTTTATAAATGTATTTTACATGGCGCGAAGCTTTACACAATACTGTTAAAAGTATAAATTTACTCCTAAGCGCAAAATTCAAAAAATCATTTAACCTTGCTCAAAATCCCTGTCTGCGCTAAGTTTCTACCGGTTTAAGGCCAAGGCGTAGACGTATTGGATTGTCTACGGAGAAATAAAAATTCGGATTCTTCCTGCCGAACCTTCGAGGCGTAGGCAATTTGAGGTGCTCGTTGACTTTAGAAGTCCTTGAAATAAGCCAGGCCCGTCTTTCTGCGCCCGTTTCTTTTCAAAAAACCATTGCCTATCCTGTGAAAATCGGGGGGAAAGGATTATTCTCCGGGAAGTCCGTGGATATGACCCTATTACCTGCAAAACCCGGGGATGGGATTGTTTTCCAGCGTATGGATTTGCCAGGGCAGCCTTTGTTGCCCGCGCGTTTGGAATACGTGAAAGCGACGCCGAGGTGTACGATACTTGGCAGAGGTGATGTAGAAGTCCAAACAGTCGAGCATTTTCTTTCAGCGATGGCAGCCTTTGGCATTGATAACTTGCTTGTCCAGGTGTCAGGCCCTGAACTGCCGATCGGCGATGGCAGCGCTCTTTCTTTTGCCGAGATTATGCGGAAAGCAGAGAAAAAGGAATTTCATGTTCCTAAAAAGTTCATCGTCGTCCAGGATCCCGTTTATTTCACAAAAAATGATGTGACCCTGATCGCTCTTCCATCGGACGAATTGCGCATTAGTTACACATTGCACTACCCTCAATCAGCTTTTATCGGATCGCAGTTTTATTCTTTTTCCTTAGATGAAGAAAAGTTTTTAAAGGAAATCGCCCCTTCGCGCACATTTTGTCTTTATGAAGAGATTGTCCCCTTGCTCGAGAAGGGAATTATACGCGGCGGGGGATTAGAGAGCGCTGTCGTGATCAAGGACGATCGTGTGGCGAATCCAGAGGGCCTTCGCTTCCCTGATGAAATGGTCAGGCATAAAATTTTAGACCTTCTCGGCGATCTTTACTTGCTTGGAAACCCCCTTTTAGCGCATATCATTGCTATTCGTTCGGGCCATGCAACGAACGTGGAGTTCGCACGGTGTTTGCAAAAAGTAAAAATAGATTAAGATGGAGAATGCTTAATGAGCGTCCAAACTCCTCCCGGTCTTCCTTCAGTTCTGAGCATTAAGGCCATTTCGCAGATACTGCCTCACCGTTATCCTTTTTTGCTCGTCGATCGAATCATCCATTTGAATTTGGAAGATAATACAATCATTGGCCTTAAAAACGTCACGACTAATGAGCCTTTTTTTCAGGGGCATTTTCCTGGGGCGCCTATCATGCCCGGGGTGCTTGTCCTAGAAGCAATGGCGCAAACTTTTGGCATTCTCGTGCATCAGAAGGGATATAATGAAAAAATAGCTTTGCTGATGACTGTCAACAACGCAAAGTTTCGTAAGCCTGTTGTGCCGGGCGATACGCTGCTTTTACATGCAACCGGACTTCATATCTCTTCTAAAGGGGGGAAGGTGCAGGCAAAAGCGATGGTGAATGATCAGGTCGTGGCTGAAGCGGAAATTGGTTTTGCTCTTGCCGATATGGAACAATTTAATTCTTAGGTGTTTGGAATACTACCACATACCCAAAGCAACGGATTCAGATGTCAAACATTCACCCTACTGCAATCATCGAGGACGGCGCCCAGTTAGGCGAAGACGTTACGATAGAGCCTTATGCAATCGTTAAGCGCAATGTGACGTTGGAAGATCGTGTCGTGATCAAATCCCACGCTTATATCGATGGATATACTACGATCGGCGCCGGTACGATTGTCTGGCCTTCAGCGAGCATTGGAACCAAGACTCAGGATTTGAAGTACCGCGGTGAAAAGACATTTGTTGTTATTGGTAAAAATTGCGAAATCCGAGAGTTTTCTACGATTAATTCCTCATGCCAGGAAAATTCAGTCGTGCGGATCGGTGATAATTGCCTGATCATGGCGTATTGCCATGTCGCGCACAATTGTGAAATCGGCAACCGTGTAATTATGGCCAACGGAGCCATGCTGGCGGGCCATGTTCTTGTAGAAGACTTCGCGATAATCGGCGGCATGACTCCCGTTCATCAATACTGCCGTATCGGAGCGTATGCAATGGTCGGTGGTTTTAGCCGTATTGCCCACGATGTCCCTCCCTATACGATCGGTGCTGGCTCGCCTTATAAATTAGGCGGATTGAATATTATCGGCCTGAAACGCCATGGTTTTCCCTATGCAGTGCGCAAGGAGTTGACAAAGGCTTTCAAACTCACTTACCGTTCTGGGCTAAAGATCTCCGAGGCGCTCGATCGGATCGAAGCGGAAGGATTATCAGACTCTCATGTAGCCCATTGGTTGCATTTTTGCCGCACTTCTCGCCGCGGCCTCATCGGGTTTCAAAGCCCTCTGCCCGAAGCGGAAGAAGAAATGGATGAAGTCGAAGAGCTCGTTGAAGAGCGCGTTTAAAAAACCATGAGGATTGTTTTTTTTGGCACTTCGAGCTTTGCCTCCAAAGTCCTATCCCATCTTGTCAGGCAATCCTGGATAGAGATTGCAGCTATTGTCACCAGACCCGATCGCCCCCAAGGAAGATCCCTGCAACTTTCCTCTTCTCCGGTCAAACGGGAGGCTTTGCAAATTCTCCCTTCTACACCGCTCTTTCAACCGGAAAAAGCATCTACAGAAGAATTCGCGGCCACACTGCGCGGTTTGACGCCTGATCTGTTCGTCGTTGTTGCATACGGAGAAATCATCAAACAGAATCTCTTAAAGACACCCCGCGATGGCTGTATCAATATCCATGCGAGCCTGTTGCCTAAATATCGAGGAGCAGCCCCTATGCAGCGCTGTCTCATGGCGGGCGAAAAGGAAACGGGTATTACCATCATAGAGATGGTGCTCGCATTGGATGCCGGCCCCATGATCGAGCAGGTGCGGGTGGCTATATCGGATAATATGAGCTTCGGCGAGCTTGAGCAAGCGATGCAGTCAGCTGCTTATGAGGCCTTAGACAATGCGCTGAGGGCTTTTGCGGAGCACCGGGTCGTCAAAGTAGTTCAAGAAGAAAAAGATGCGACCTATGCATCAAAAATCACGCCGAGTGAAGAAAAAATTGCATGGGATCTATCGGCGGAAACTATTCATAATCGCATTCGCGCTTTATCTCCAACGCCCGCGGCCTGGTGTGTAATTCGTATTGGCGACCAAGAGAAAAGGCTCAAAATCAAAAGATCTCTTGCCCGGAGCGACCTCGCGGGCCTTCCGGGTCAAATTTTACCGGCTGAAAAAGGGGAGCTTGTCGTCGCATGCGGCCAGGGTGCATTACAAATTCTTGAAGTGCAACTCGAGGGTAAAAAAACTCTTCCTACTCCAGATTTTCTGCGCGGCTTGGCCAATACAACTTTTTCTTTTCCGTAGCATCTTCCTCACGCTCGCCTTGCTGCTCAATTTTTTATCATGAATTCCAGGACGTGTATTTTGGTTTACCGAAATAGGCAGCTTGAGTATGCTGTGGCTTTGCACAAAGTTTACGAAAGCTTAACAAAAGGATTTCTTATGACACATACAATGGCGCTTCCTAGAGTTGCCTCTTATGACCCATTTAACGCAGTACAGCAGTATGGCGGCGATGGGGAAAAAACCAAGCCAGCTCTTGGCAAACCTGCCGTTAAAGTACTTGCAAGTACAGCAGAACCGACGGTTGGGGAAGTTGCTCTTAAATGGTTGAAAGACGCGTCGGGTGTTAAGAACCTGATCTTAAAACCAATGTATACACTCGCTGACTGGATATTTACTTTCCTTCCCAGCGCCACTGGCATCAAGCATGTCGCCGTTGTAGGTAAGCAAGCAAAAAATATGATGTCTGGTGCAGAAATTCCAGGAAAGACTGTTGAGGCGGTCCAGGCTGTAGCCGAATTCGGTGAAAAAGCCGATATTAGCAATTTTGGCAAGTTGGCCAATAAAGTAGGATTGCTGACAGTGCCAGTGATAGAATTTGTACGCGTAATCAGTGATATTGTACAGCCAATGGCGGCAGCTACAGCGCGTGCAGTAAGCACAGTTTTCAATAGTGCTCTTGTATTTACAACTGGGTACGACACGGCGAAACAGCTCAAGGATATCGGCACCGTCGAAAAAGAAGCTGATGAAAAGTTGAAGAAAAAAGGACTCGATAGTGAACGCGTAATTGCCGCCCGTGATGCGCAAGTGACGCAGAGTTGGCTCGCCGTCGGGATGAATGTGAGCTATTTCGCCATCGGTGTCTTAGGCCTTGCGTCTTTGTTCGCTGGTGTTGTTGTGGCCCCATGGATAATTTTAGGGCTAGCTACAAGCGGTCTGGTGTTTACAGTACTTAAACATTTCCAAAAAAATATCGCCGTTGAACCTGCATTAGCTAGAGTACACGCAGCTCCTGCCGAAGGCACTGTGTAACAATTCTTCTCTTGCACGAGCGCTATAGTTAGCGCTCGTGCAAGCTCAATTTTTTTTTGTTTCTTTCACCTTAACTCAACTCTATATTCTAACCACCTATGTCACTATCTGCGACATCCAGAACTCAAGAATCAACACTTATACCCTCCAAACATAATGCTCCGAACGAAACCTTAGGCAAAGAGGTTCTGGATTATTTGCGGACGACTGATGGGGTAAGAAAATTCGTGTTGGAGCTATTTAGTACAATAGCCGATTGGATAACGCTAAATAGGCCGAATGCGAGGTTGAACGACCTCTCTACTAATGTCAAGCAAGCAAAAAATGTAGTAGCATTAGGCAAGCTCCCTGAAGAGTTAGTGAAAACAGCCGGGCAGGCCGCCGCTGTGTATCGAGAAAAATCTATTGCAAGTATTGGCCAGCTTATCAATAGAATTTGTGTTTTCCTGATGCCAGCCGCTGAGGTAGCAGATGTCTTCCACAAGCGGGTAAGCCCTCTGTCTGCCCGTTCAGTCCTAGCCATGAATCTTCTAGGCAATGGCGCTTCTGCATATGCGGGCACGTATGATTTGGCTGAGAGCGTTCAAAAAATTCAAGATGCAGCAAATCCCGTTCTTCAGGCTGAAACAGGGGTGGCAGGCGCTCGTGACCGCGCTATTCAGACTGGCCAAGGCGTTATTGGCAGCGCAGGTGCTATTGCCGACATCGCAGGAGGGCTCTTAGGCCTACTGAGTATAACAACGACCTTTGTCGTGGCCCCGTGGATTATCCTCGCCCTTAGTACCCAAAGCCTTCTATGCACGATAGGCGGTCGGTTGTATCCGCAGATCCATCGCCTTGTCGACCGGCCCATTCAACCTAAACATCTTGCATAACCTCTTATTCGTGTCCCGTGCTGATTAGTAAAGAACTTCATTTGAAACTCAGCGATTTCGAAGATTCAACGCAAAGACGCCACGTCGCGAAGACGCGAAGCTCTATACATTTTCAACTTTCTCCGCGTCTTCGCAGCGTTGCGTCTTTGCGTTGATATCACTCGTTGCTCGTGCTTATCAAGCTCGACATTTTACACATCAAACTCAATTTTTATACTCAACGTTAGAAAGTGTTTACTTTTAATTCTAATTAATAGTTAAATACTCTTTTTTAATTTTAAATAATTTAGACAATTGCTGATATAATTGCCATGTGAGATAATTGTGTTAATATTAGGTAAAGGAAAAATAAATTATATGGTCACTGCAATACAAGCACTTCCTGTGCGGAAACCTGAGAATCCATCGTATGTGCAACCGGTTGTCGATGCATACGGGAACACATTCTCATTCCAGATATTTGCGGGGAATATATGTAGATGGGTCTCGCAATTTGCCACCTCGGATCAGCACCGCATTAATGCCGCTGCAGCGAGTAAATCCCTAAGTGACTATCACGAGGTTCACTTGGCAGCGAAGGCGAGCCATTCACTTGCTCAGAAGATCGGGGAAGGCGTGGCGGGGATGCAGAGCGGGACTGCCCAGGCTGGCCCACAGAAATCTTTGCAAAGCATAACTTCAAAAACGGGAAATTTTTCAACTTCACTGTTGTTAACTATTAGAAATATCGCAAGAGTTCTCCTATTCGCTAACAAGAAAGGTGTGTTCTCGCTAAGATTTGGGAGTCACGATTTACGATCTGGAGTATCCCTTATTCGGGATGTCGGAAATATCGGCCTATCTTCCACCGCGCTCGCAGCCAGAGTGGATAAAGTTGTACAAGAGAAAGCGGGGTTTACGCTAGATACATTCATGGATATCTTTTCTGGATTTAAGCAAATGTTTTTCGGTATCATCGGACTTTTATCAGCCTCCACGATTATCCACCCCACGGCTACACTCGCTATCAATACGACGTGCAATTGCTATAGTCTTGGCAAAACAATCATTCAAGGGGGCCAAGTTGATAAGGTGCAAAAAGCACGAGCTGTATGCCGATCCCTAGGACTCAAAGAAATATGTCAGACAGACTTCTAACACGAGAGTGGGTAGCAATAGGAATCGTGCTTGGTGCGATTCTCACAACCCTCATTGTTTCTAAGATCTCTGAAAAAAGAATTTACAATCTGCTCCAAAAGGCCTTGTCAGAGGCATCTGAGCCAGCAAACGGCAAAAAATAAACCCCTTTTTGTAATTTTGATTGTGATAAATCAGACGGGTTTGCTAACCTCACCGCTTTGATCTTCTAGTAAGATCAGCGATAAGAAGAGGGGGGAATGGTTCACATCCTCCAAGCCCTTATCCTAAACGCTTCTCCTATATTGTTTATTGTTCATTCTTACCAAGTCGGTAGATTGAAAAAAAGAAACAGTGCGGCAGAGTTAATCCGATCGAAAGGTGTTTTATGACTCTAAAACTCATGGGTATAAAAAAGGGGATGTCGCGTCTCTTTGATAAAGACGGCAATCTTATTGTGTGCACCGTCATTTTCACCGAGCCCAATATCATTTCGCAAATCAAGCGTGTTGAAAAGGACGGGTATAACGCCGTTCAGTTGTCCGCAATTAAAGTAAAGGCCCCTAAAGTGCGCAATGTAACAAAGCCGCTCAAAGGTCACTTTAAAAAAGCGGGGATCGAACCGCGTCAACATCTCGCAGAATCTAGAATTGAAAATCCAGAAGAATTCCAAGTCGGGCAAGAAGTGGGTGTCGCCTACTTTGCTGGCTGTGAAAATGTGGATGTTGCGGGTCAATCCAAAGGCAAAGGGCACCAGGGCGTTATCAAGCGCCACCATTTTGCCGGCGGTCCTGCTGCACATGGTTCTGGCTTTCACCGACATGGCGGCTCTTGCGGTATGCGGACCTCGCCTGGACGATGCTTACCCGGGCAGAAAAAATCGGGACGGATGGGCGGTGAACGTGTGACGCTTCAAAATCTGCGTATCATGCAGATAGACGAAGAAAAAAATCTTATCGTCGTTGAGGGAGCAATTCCTGGCGCTCGTGGCGGACTTGTCTACATCACGAAGGCAGTCAAGAAAAATCAAACGCAAGCGAAAAAATGATAGTCGAGGAGTGATTCGTGGTTACGCTGAAAAAATATAATTTGGCCGGTCAAGTCCTTGGAGAGGTCAAGTTGGACGATGAACTTCTCTCCAGTGAAATGTGCCAGCAGTCAATCAAAGATTACCTCGTCGCTTTACGTGCGAATGCAAGACAGTGGTCTGCTAACACAAAGACTCGGGCAGAAGTTAGCCACTCCGGCCAAAAGCCGCATCCGCAAAAAGGGACAGGACGCGCACGTCAGGGATATCTAGGCGCGCCGCAATATAAGGGTGGTGGTAGAGTATTTGCTCCCAGGCCCAAGTTTGATCAGCACGTGCGCATTAACAAAAAAGAGCGCCGTGGCGCCATACGCCATTTGCTTATCGAGAAAATCCGGGACGCCAAACTGCATCTGTTGGAATGGGATAATTCATTCACAGAGCCTAAGACTAAGGCAGTGGCAAAGTTTCTAGAACAAGCGCGTATTGAAGGCAAAAGAGTTCTTTTTCTCCGACGCCTAGGCGAAGCTGTGGAAGAAAAGGCGCAAATAAGCAACACCGCGTTTGCAAAGAGCGTGAAAAATCTTCCCTTTATTGAAACGCGCTTACTACAGAATATCAACGGATATGATCTCGCTGTGAGCCACGAAGTGGTTCTCTTCAGCGAGGGTTTTGATGAACTTATGCTGATGCTGAGAGGAGGCGCGTAGTATGTTGAAAAAAACGCCCTATGACATTATAAAAAACCGACGCGTTACTGAAAAAGCTCGTATGTTTGAACAGCTGCAATTCAATAGCAGCAATCCATGCGTTAAAAAATGCGACTCTCCTAAGGCAGTGTTCGTAGTCGATAGAAAGGCGAATAAAATTGAAATTGCTCGGGCTATCGAAGAGATTTACGCTGACAAGAATGTAAAAGTCGTCGGCGTTAATACAATCAATGTCAAACCCAGAACGCGGCGTGTACGTGGCAGGATTGGGACTACTGCGGCTTTTAAAAAAGCTGTAGTCACATTCCGCGCTGGCGATAGCATCGACGAAAAAGTGTAATGAGGAGTAGCAGCGGCTTATGTTAAAGAAATATCGTCCTGTAACACCTGGTCAGCGAGAGCTGATACTTACGACTAATGACGAATTGACTCGGATTGGGGCTGCACGACGTGCGACAGTGTCTCCCCTTAAATCACTGCTTGTCAAAAAACAAAGGACTAATGGTCGCAATCACCATGGCCATGTTACTTGCCGGCATCGCGGCGGCGGTCATAAGCGTTTTTACCGTCTTGTAGATTTCAAGCGCGACAAAGATATGATTCCGGCAAAAGTGTCTGCTGTTGAGTACGATCCTAATCGTACTGCACATATTGCACTTTTGCATTATGCTGATGGTGAAAAGCGCTATATCATCGCACCACAGGGGATAAAAGCAGGGGATACGGTAAAATCAGGTCAGGAAGCGCCTTTCGAAGTGGGCTGCTGCATGCCGATGAAATACATGCCTCTTGGATCTGTCATACATAATATCGAACTGCACCCCGGGCGTGGAGCAAAACTCATTAGATCCGCTGGTCTTTCCGCACAGTTGATGGCAAGGAGCGGGGGATACATCACCCTGAAAATGCCATCCGGCGAAGTCCGTATGATCAATGAAGATTGCCGGGCGACCTTCGGGGCTGTTTCAAATGCTGAACGCAATTTGCGCGTAGAAGGAAAAGCGGGAAGAATGCGCTGGAAGGGGATTCGTCCAACCGTTCGCGGTACTGCGATGAACCCAGTTGATCACCCTCACGGTGGCGGCGAAGGTAAACATAATGGCTATCTCCCGCAAACTCCTTGGGCGATGTATACGAAAGGGTTTCGCACCCGTTCTAAGAAAAAGTCAACTAAATGGATCATTAAGGATCGCAGAAAATAGGGTAACCCATGGCTAGGTCATTAAAAAAAGGTCCTTTTGTCGATTACTTTCTTCAAGAGAAAGTAGACAAGATGAACAAGGCTGGGATCAAAAAGCCGATTAAAACATATTCGCGAAGATCGATGATCATTCCTGATATGATCGGTTTTACTTTCGATGTGCACAACGGCCGTAAGTTTATCAGTGTCTTTGTCTCTGAAAATATGGTTGGACACCGATTGGGTGAATTCTCGCCAACGCGTGTCTTTAAAGGACACGGATCCAAAAAGGTTGCAGAGGCGAGTAGCTCTCCCGCTGCAGCTCCACCAAAACCGGCTGGGAAGGGATAAAACATGCAAGAAGCTAGAGCTCAAACAAAATATATAAGAATCCCACCGCGGAAAGCTCGTTTAGCCGCGGGGCTTATTCGCAATCTCTCTGTAGAGGAAGCGACTGTACAACTGAATTTCTCGCAGCTTAAAGCAGGTAAGCTTTTGCAAAAGACTTTGGATAGCGCTGTGGCAAATGCCGAAACGTTACTGAATGTTCAGCGCAGGGATCTCTTTATAAAAGAAGTTCGCGTCGATGCAGGACCAGTATTAAAACGTGCAAAAGCAAAGAACAAAGGTGGACGAGTGCCTGTTATGAAACGCACTAGCCATTTTACAGTCATTGTAGCTGCACAATAGATCAGGAAGGACTGAAATGGGTCAAAAAACATCACCAGTTGGATTTAGACTGGTTCGCAATAAGAAATGGAAGTCGGTCTGGTTTGCTAACAAGCAAGAATATGGTAATTTGCTTGGCGAGGATAACCTTATACGCAACTTCCTGATGGGAAAATCTTGCTGTCAAGGTGCATCGCAGCTTGTGATCAAAAGGATGAGTGGCAAAGTCGAAGTCACTATTCACACTGCGCGGCCTGGTATGGTTATCGGTAAAAAGGGCGCAGAGATCGACATTCTGAAAAACGATCTTTCCAAATTGACTGGCAAGGAAATCTGGATAGAAGTTGAAGAAATCAAACGTCCCGACCTCGATGCGAAACTAGTCGCTGATGGAATTGCGAAACAGTTGGAAAGAAGAGTTCCTTTCCGTCGCATTCTGAAGAAAGCCATGCAGGCATCGATGGATGCAGGCGCTGCTGGTATTAAAGTACAGATTTCGGGCCGCGTTGGCGGAGCCGAAATAGCGCGCACTGAATGGTATAAGGAAGGGAGAATCCCACTTCACACTTTGCGTGCCGATATCGATTATGCGCACGGCAGAGCAGAGACGACTTACGGGTCGATAGGTGTGAAAGTGTGGATCAATATGGGCGATGATAATGCGACTAAAGCGGCAGTAGGAGGTTAATATGGCTTTATTGCCGAAGCGTACCAAATTTAGAAAAATGCAAAAGGGCCAGCATGCTGGTCTTAGCAGAGCTGCCAATTTCGTCGATTTCGGTGAATTTGGTATGCAAGTGTTGGAGCGCGGTCGAATAACCAATCACCAAATTGAAGCGTGTCGCGTGGCGATTAACCGCTATTTTGCGCGCAGAGGAAAAGTTTGGATTCGAATTTTTCCAGACAAGTCAGTTTCAAAGAAGCCCGCCGAAACTCGTATGGGTAAAGGTAAGGGTAACCCAGATCATTGGGTCGCTGTGGTACGTCCCGGGCGCATCTTATTTGAAGTTGGGAATGTTCCTAGAGAAATGGCGCAGAATGCTCTTCGAAGAGCAGCAGCCAAGCTGGGACTGAAGACACGGTTTGTTGATAGAATAGAACGGGTATAGGACTGAAATGAAAAAAGAAGAAATTAAAGACCAGAGTGTCCAAGAGCTAAAAAGTCTTTACCACGATCTTTCTAAAGACATCTTTCAGCTCAAGAATGAGTTGGCAGTAGCACGCAAGTTGGAAAAGCCGCATCTTCTCAGAAATAAAAAGAAAGAGCGAGCTCGCGCACTCACGTTTCTCAGACAAAAAAATGGAACCATAGCGCTCTAGGGGAAATATGCAGGAAATAACAAGAAATAACCGTAAGGTTCGCGATGGAGTAGTGGTCTCCAACAAAATGCAGAAGACTGTGACGGTACGGGTCGAGAGAACACTCCGCCACGCGCATTTTGGCAAAGTTATCAGCCGGGCAAAGAAATACTATGCTCATGCCGAAAATGCCCAAGAGATCCCAGTAGGAAAAAAAGTCCGCATCGAGGAAACGCGTCCCATGTCCAAGCTGAAACGCTGGCGTGTTGTGGAAGTTTTAGTATAAGATTTAGCCGATATTTTAGCTGAAGTGAGACAATCATGATTCAACAAGAAAGTGAACTGGAAGTAGCAGACAATACCGGTGCGAAGCGAGTCCTTTGCTTTAAGGTATTGAAAGGATCGAAGCGAAGATACGCCAGAACAGGCGATATCATTATTTGCGCTGTTAAAGAAGCGGATCCAAGAGGTTCCGTGAAAAAAGGCGAAGTCGTCCGAGCTGTGATTGTCCGCACTAAAAGCTATATCAGACGAGCAGATGGGTCTTTCCTTCGCTTTTACGATAATAGCTGCGTGATTATCGATGACAAGGATAATCCGAAGGGCACGCGAATTTTTGGACCTGTAGCACGTGAAGTGCGTGATAAGGGATTTATAAAGATTTCTTCACTTGCCCCTGAAGTGATTTAGATTACGGAGTTAGCATGAGCAAGTGGATAAAAAAAGGCGATAACGTAGTTGTTATTGCAGGAAATGACAAAGGTAAAGTGGGAACGGTGATTTCCCGTGATGGCGACCGTGTGGTCGTTAAGGGCATCAATGTCCGTAAAAAACATGCAAAAAGCCGTGACCGCAGTGTACAGTCCCGCGTTCTGGAAATCGAACTTCCCATTCATATTTCCAATACCTCGCTATGCGATGAGAAAGGAAGTAAGGTTAAGGTGAAGTCCAGAACGTCAGCTTCAGGTGTGAAAGAGTTGTACTATGTGCAAGAAAACAGAGAAGTCGTCCATCGGCAACTCAGAAAACAGTCATAACAGTTAAAGCCGGCTATGTCTAGACTACAAAAAAAATACCAAGAAGAAGTCAAAAAATCGCTGCTCGATAAATTTGAATATCGAAATGTCATGCTCATTCCTAGGCTGAAAAAAATTATTATTAGCATGGGTATGGCAGAAGCTACGAAAGATAAAAATGCCATTCAGGATTGCTTAAAGGAACTCGCATCTCTATCGGGGCAAAAAGCTATTTTGACGAAATCGCGCAAATCTATTGCTAACTTCAAACTCCGAGAAGATCAAATCATCGGCGCAAAAGTAACATTGCGCAAGAAGAGGATGTTTGAGTTTTTAGATCGTTTTTGCAATATCGTTTCTCCTCGAATTCGTGACTTTCGTGGCTTTTCTAAGAAAGGTGATGGTTCGGGCAACTATTCGCTAGGTCTAGAAGACCAACAAATCTTCCCCGAGATCAACCTCGATGAAGTAAAAAGAACTCAGGGGATGAACATCACGTTTGTCACTTCTGCAACAAACGATGAAGAGTGTCTGGAGCTGCTTACACAGCTTGGACTGCCCTTTAAAGAAGAATAATTACAAGGTAAGAGATCTTATGCATGATCCAATAGCCGATTTATTGACCAGGATACGGAACGCTAAACTGGCGAAACATCGTTATGTAGATTTTCGTCTTAGCTCGATCAAGATCAATATCGTTAAAGTTTTGCTTGAACAAGGCTTCGTCGATAATTACCTGGTCAACGATGAAGAAGGCGAAGCGAGAGTATTTCTTCGTTATACCGCTGGACGCGAACCTGTTTTGCAAGGCTTGAGAAGGATATCTTCACCAGGATTGCGAAGGTATGTGACGTATAGGCAAATCCCCAAAGTGCTAGGTGGCATGGGGACTGCGATTTTATCGACTCCGCAAGGAGTCCTTGATGGTGAAACAGCCCGCAAGAAGAAAGTCGGCGGCGAGCTGCTTTGTTTGGTTTGGTAATAGGAAGGAGATAATCGATGTCACGCTTGGGAAAAACTCCTATAGAGTTGCCAAAGAATGTCGAAGTCAAGATTCAGGATGGCCTGGTTCACGCGAAAGGCCCTAAAGGAACGCTATCTTTCATTGCAGTTCCAGGGATTTCTGTGCGTGTGGAAGATGACAGGCTGTTTGTGGATTGCGATGAAACATTGCAACCTAAAAAAACTACACACGGTTTATATCGCGCAACGATCAATAACATGATTGTCGGCGTGAGCAAAGGATTCGAAAAGAAACTTACGCTTATCGGAGTTGGTTACAGAGCGGCCGTGCAAGGCCACCGTCTCGATTTGCAAATCGGTTTCTCACATCCTACGCAACTGCCGATTCCAAAAGGCGTTCAAATTGAAGTCGACAAAAGCACTTCGATCCTTATTAAAGGAATCGATAAACAAGTCGTAGGTCAATTTGCGGCAACTATCCGCGCCGCGCGTCCACCAGAGCCTTACAAAGGTAAGGGTATACGATACGAGAATGAGTATGTACGTAAGAAAGCTGGTAAAGCAGCCAAAGGCAAGACCGCATAAGCATTAAGGGAAGCTAGGAACATGGATAAGACATTAATTAAGCGCAATGTAAGAAGAAAGCGGCGCTCGATGCGAGTTCGCAAGCATGTCCGAGGAAATGCTGCTAAACCGAGACTATCTGTATATAAGACAAATGCGCATATCTCTGCCCAACTTATTGACGATGAAACTGGACTGACGATAGTTAGTGCCGGTACGCAACACAATGAGTTTAAAAAGACGGAGTTTGGCAAAAAAAGTAAGGAAGCTGCCCGTCGGATTGGTGCTGCTCTCGCTGAAAAAGCTAAAGAGAAATCGATTACGACTGCTGTCTTCGATCGCGGATTTTACAAATTTCATGGAATCATTGCTGAGTTGGCTGCTGGCGCCCGCGAAGCAGGATTGAGGATTTAAGGATCATCATGGCACAACAACAGAATCGACGCCAAGAGGGCGGAGGATCCGACTACGAAGAGAAAGTATTGTATATCAATCGCTGCTCTAAAGTAGTTAAAGGCGGAAGGAAATTTAGTTTTTCTGCCCTGATTCTCGTAGGCGATGGAAAAGGGAACGTAGGTTTTGGTTTTGCCAAAGCGAACGAAGTCTCTGATGCTATTCGTAAGGGCGGTGAGGCTGCTCGTAAAAGCGTCCTCAGCTTTGAAATGGAAGGCACAACAATCCCTCATGAAATAATTGTTGAATGGGATGGGGCTAAAGTTATGCTTAAGCCTGCCCCAGAGGGTACTGGTATCATTGCCGGATCTAAAGTGAGGGCAGTCTTGGAGCTCGGCGGCGTGAAAGATGTCGTAGCTAAAAGTATGGGATCGAATAATCCACTCAATTTAGTTCGAGCAACGATTAAGGCACTATCTTCATTGAGAAATCGAAAAAAATGCATGGAAGTCCGAGGTTTAGCAACATGATTTCACTAGCTAATCTGGCGAATACCAATCGTCCTAAGCATAAGATTCAACGAGTCGGACGCGGTCTTGGCTCAAGACGGGGTAAGACATGCTGCCGAGGCCATAAAGGCGATAAGGCGCGGTCGGGCTATAAAGTTCGTTATGGCCATGAAGGCGGTCAACTTCCTCTTTACAGAAAAATTCCGGCAAGAGGATTTTCAAATGCCCGATTTGCCAAAGAAGTTGCAGTCTTGAATCTTGGCTTGATCGATAAGCTGTATCGCGAAGGCGAAGTTGTCAACGCAGAGACTCTTCTGGAGAAAGGAATCCTGAACCGAAAAGGGGTTAAGCGCTTTAAGATACTAGGCGTTGGAAAACTGACAAAAAAGTTGACCTTTGAAGGTGCAGAGTTTTCAGAAACTGCCCGTAAAACGGTAGAGAAATCAAAATAGATAGCGCCTTGCTGTATTGAATAATGCAGCAAGGGTTTCATTGTCCTTTAGCAAGCGTAAGACACTCCATGTTTCAAGCGATAAAGAACATTTTTGACGTGCCGGAACTAAAGAAGAAGGTAATATTTACCCTTCTACTGCTTTTAGCATGCCGCGTAGGGGCCTATATTCCCGTACCTGGAATTGACGGCGACCTAGCTGTGCAGCTATTCCGTGCCGCTACTGGCGGAACCCAGAATCTTTTTCAGCTGATGGATGCCTTTTCCGGTGGCGCTTTTGCGCATATGACCGTCGTAGCGCTTGGCGTCATGCCTTATATCTCCGCTTCGATCGTTATGCAAGTCCTAGTTGTTCTTATCCCATCGCTGCAAAAGGAAATCAAAGAGAATCATGAAGCAGGTCGTAAAAAAGTCGGCAAATGGACAAGACTGTTGACAGTCTTGCTCGCCTTTTTACAAGCGGGTCTATTTGCTAAGTATGCTTTGCAGCTAAATGCCGGAAGTCCAGGAGTTGTCGTAGAGCCCATCTTGCGCATGCAAATTTTTGGAGTGCCATGGCTTTTTTATCTGCTTGTTATGTTGACAATGACCGCTGGGACTATTCTTTTGATGTGGATTGGTGAACAGATTACAGAAAAGGGGATAGGGAATGGAATCAGCATGATCATTACCCTTGGCATCCTTTCAAGTTTGCCAACAACGATCGGCGCCATCATCAAACAGTTAAACCTCGATTCTCAAGAAACAGGGCCCCTTACATTTTCCTCCCTTGTTGTGCTTTCCGCTGTATTTGTCCTGGTTATAGTGGCAACGATATTGATTATCCAGGGACAGCGAAAAATACCTTTGCAATATGCAAGACGAGACGTAGGGAATGCAGGTGAACAAGCTTCTAGCAACGCTCATATCCCCCTGAAGATCAATTATGCCGGAGTCATTCCTGTTATTTTCGCTTCCTCATTGTTGATGTTCCCAGCCACGATTGGACAGTTTCTTGGGCAGGAGAGCGTCATTGGGCGGCTTGCAAGCTGGTTGTCTCCAGGAAGTTGGGTGTACTTGGTTATCTACGTGTTACTAATTATTGGGTTTACTTATTTCTGGACTGCAACGCAATTTCATCCTGATCAAATCGCTTCTGATATGAAAAAGAATGGAGCCTTTATTCCAGGAATTCGTCAGGGGAAGCCAACCCAGGATTATCTGGAGTCCACCATGAATAGGATTACTTTTGCCGGGGCGGTTTTTTTAGCTCTGATTGCTATCCTTCCAACATTAGTAGGAAAAATTTTACACGTAGACCCATCTATAAGCTATTTTTTTGGCGGAACCTCTTTACTGATACTCGTCGGAGTGGTTTTAGACACGTCCAAGCAAATTGAGTCGCATCTTTTGATGAGACGCTATGATGGATTTATGAAGTTCAGCAGGCTTCGTAGCCGCTGAAGAGCAAGCTAAGGAACCAGTGAAGGGTTTATTAGCTTGATTTTTAACGAAGAGTTTTGTTATTTTACTTAGATGCAAAAAAGGAAAAACCATGCCTAGGGTAATTGGAATAGACATTCCTGATAACAAAAGGTTGGAGATCAGCCTAACCTACATTTATGGCATAGGCAGAAAGCTTTCCAATGAGCTTATCGAGATGCTCGGTTTGGATCGTAATATGCGTGCCAATCGCTTAACTGAAGATCAAATCGCACAGTTAAACACTACCCTGCAATCAAAGTTCGTCGTTGAAGGCGATCTGCGTCGTCAGGTTCAAAACAATATCAAACGCCTTATCAGCATTCATTCCTATCGCGGCATGCGGCATCGTTTGGGATTGCCAGTTCGTGGACAGCGCACAAGGACAAATGCTCGTACTAGAAAGGGCAAACGTAAAACTGTAGCAAGTAAGAAGAAATAAAGGAGAGAATACCCTTGGCTAAGCAGGATACTCAAAAGACTACCATCGAGAAGAAGCCAGTTGTCAAAGCTCGTAAAAAGACAGCTCGTACTGTACCCAGTGGTTTAGCATTTGTTAAAGCGACCTTTAATAACACTCAAGTTTCCATCACAGATCCAGCCGGAAATGTGATTGCGTGGGCTTCTGCGGGGAAAGTCAACTTTTCTGGTTCCCGCAAATCTTCAGCATTCGCAGCCACAGTGGCGGCCCAGGATGCAGCGAAAGTTGCTATGGCGCAGGGAATGAAAGAAGTTGAAGTCAATTTGAATGGTCCTGGAGCTGGCCGAGAGTCAGCAGTACGAGGTTTGCAGAGCGCGGGTCTTGTTATCACTGTGATCCGTGACAAGACGCCGGTTCCGCACAATGGCTGCCGTGCTCGAAAAAGAAGACGTGTATAAATCATCTGTCATAGGAGAGCATCATGGCGGTTAAGTATGGCAAGTTTGAATTGCCAAGCAAAATCAAAGTCGATGAGTCCTCGCGCAAGCCTAACTTTGCTCGTTTCATCGCCGAGCCCTTTGAAAGAGGGTTTGGACATACAGTAGGCAATGCCTTAAGAAGAATCATGCTGAGTTCGCTTGAAGCGCCAGCTATTGTGTCTGTGCGCATAGAGGGTGTCGCGCATGAATACATGGCTGTTGAAGGCATCGTGGAAGATATGACTCACATCGTCTTGAACCTCAAAGGAGCCCTCATTCGCAAGCTTCCTACAGATGATCAGCCAGGCGTCCGTAACACGCGTGTTATTACCAAAATGCTCGAGATTACGCCTCAGCAGCTAGATAAAGCAGGCGGACAGGTAGCCGTAACGCTTCAGGATCTTCTCGGCGAGTCCGATTATGACATCATCAATTCTAGCGCAGCCATGTTTCATGTCACGAAACCGATGACAAGAAGGGTGGACATTAAGATTGGTATGGGCCGAGGATATGTGCCTTCAGAACGTCAACAACTAGAAGATAAAGTTGTTGATGAGATTGTAATGGATTCTGCTTATTCGCCTGTGCGTCTCGTGAATTATTTTGTCGAGAATACACGAGTAGGTCAGGATACCGATTTCGATCGCCTGATTATAGAAGTCGCTACTGATGGGCGCATATCACCCGAAGAAGCGCTTACATTTGCTACGCAGATCGGCATACTCCACTTCGGAGTATTTGATCAGATGAAGATCCATTCGATTTCATTCGAGAAAGAAGAAATCGAAATGAATACAGACCGCGATGCGATCATGGCGAAATTGGCTCTGCGCATCAATGAAATTGAGTTATCGGTGCGTTCGACCAATTGCCTATCAGGCGCAAATATTGATACAATCGCCGAACTCGTAATCATGCCAGAATCAGAGATGCTGAAGTTCCGAAATTTTGGTAAAAAATCCTTAAATGAGATTAAAGCCAAACTAGAAGAAATGGGACTGCACCTCGGCATGGATCTTAGCAAACTAGGCATCACCCGTGACAACGTCAAACAGGTGATTACCGATTTTCTCACAGAAAAAGCAGGAATTGAAGGATGAGACACGGAAAGCATACATTTAAAGTCGGTCGCACTACTTCTCATCGTCGTTGTATGTTGGCCAACATGCTCAAATCTCTTGTTGAGCATGAAAGGATTGAAACTACGGTCACAAAAGCGAAAGAGCTGCGCCGTCATGCAGATAAGCTGATCACGCTTGCTAAAAATAATTCACTTTTTAGCCGCCGTAAAGCTATCGCTGCAATGATGATCAGCTATAACGCTTTGACACCGAAAGAAGCACGTGCAGCAAAAAATGGGGATACAAGCGCCTACAATACAGACCGTAAAGTGGTTGGAAAACTATTTGAGGTTCTTGGTCAGCGCTTTGCTTTGCGTAATGGCGGTTATACGCGCATTATCAAGAAGGCCCAGCGTGTAGGGGATAACGCATCAACCTGTTTTATCGAGTTTCTCTCCGAATAGGTGATCTATTAAATTGTCATAAAAAGCGTACATAGAATTTTTCTATGTACGCTTTTTTATTTAATGGTCACAGAATTTGTTCTGTTATCCAATGCTAACTGCGCATTGATTATCGTTTTTATTTTTTTGTTTATGCTTGAAAGTGTTTGTGCAATTAAAAGACCTGAGTCCAATGAAGTGTTACCATCGACGGCAACAAAGATGGAACGCGTCCAACTGTGGATTCACGAGCATCCCACGACAAGTAAAATAATTAAAGTCGTAACCTTTCTTTTTGGGGCCGCCATGTTGGCGACGCTCCCCTATTCTTTTGCAGCTTTGGGCATCACTGCCGCTATCGGCATAGGAATTATTGGAATCATTTCTGTTGCGGTATCCCTTGTGGCGCATATGGTTTTAGATCTAGTGGCTCCTCCCCAGCACGATATGAAAAACCATGTCTTCCCTGCAGGTCAATGTGAAGGCGGCAAGTTATATTATCAGGGTGATATCCCGATTCTTACACTCGATGCCGACGATCCTTTTATCGCAGGCAAGGCACATGGATACTTGCTCGGCGATAGCTTAAATCGGGTATTCAAACAGGTTCATTTTGCTGTACATGCGATTGCTAAGCAGCCAAGAGCTGCGCAATTGCAAGACGCCATCGAGCAAATCAAAAGGACAATTCCAGAGAAATATCTCGTAGAAATGCAGGGATTGGTGGAAGGTTTTAAAAAATGGTCGAGCGAACATCCTTTATCCTTTCCGACGACGATAACACTCGAAGATGTGATTCTTCTGCACTTAATGCCAGATAGCATGCACTTTAACACATCGTTGCATCAGAAAAGGGGGCAGCATCCAGCACAAGCAGAAAATCGTCAAAAGGTCGCCTGTGCAGTAGTCATCGACCGCGATGAAAATGGCGACTTCCTTTTTGCTCGAAATATGGACTGGCCTTCATTTGGACTAGCGGGAACCTATAGCTTGATCATCAATCGCAAACAAAAGGGGAAAGCCATTTCAACTGCAGAGGTAGGTATCCCAGGATTTATTGGAACAATAACCGGGATGAACGCGAAAGGGCTTTCCATGGCGATGAACGTATGTTCCGGATTTACTAGAGAAGTCCATGGCATGCCAGCTGCATTTTTTAATCGGCATTGTTTGGAAAACTGCAAAGACGTAGAGGACTTGCAGTCCTTCTTGCGTTGGAATCAGCCTCTCGGACCTTACCATATGACTGCAGCTGATCCTGACGAGGCAGCTTCATTTCACTTTTATCAGTCTGAAGAACATGGCGGCCTTGTAAAAAGGAAATGGAAAGACTCAGCGCCTCTTACCGTATTGAACTATCGCTATCCTGATGCCTATTCTCGCTATGGTTGCCTTAATAGCACCCAAAGAGAAGGAACATTGAATGCCTGGTTCGAAAAAGCTAGGGAGGAAGAGCTGCCGAAGAGCGAGAAAATTACCCGCAGTCTGTCGCTGCCCTATGTCAATAATGGGCTGACGACGCATAGTGTAGTAATGAAACCTGAGACCCGATCTATCGAAGTCTCTTTCAATAACGCTTTTGCAGCAAAATATCCTCGTCATAAATTATCCACAAACGAACTCTTCAGTTGATCTCTGCCATCCCGCTGCATTATGATCCCCTTAAGATATATTTTGAGCGGGTGATGCATGGCGATCAAACTAGCGATCAACGGTTTTGGGCGTATCGGACGTCTATTCCTTCGGTTGGCACAGCAGAATACAAAGCACTTTGAGGTAGTAGCCCTCAATGACCTCGTTCCAGCAGATAACCTCGCCTATTTATTAAGGCACGACTCCGTTCATCGGCAGGCTTCCTTTACCGTTCAGGCAGAAAAGGATGCCATCATTTGCAACGGGAAGCGCATAAAAGTATTTTCTGAGCGGGATCCCGCCAAATTGCCTTATCGGGACCTTGGTGTCGATTATGTCGTCGAATCGACGGGTCTATTTACCCAGGAAGAAGAGGCCGTCAAGCATATCCAGGCCGGAGCCCGTCGGGTTGTTATCACAGCGCCAGCCAAAGGCCACGTCATCCCAACGTTCGTTTACGGAGTCAATCATCATGACTACGACCCCGCAAAGCACACAATCGTCTCTAATGCTTCATGTACGACAAATTGCCTGGCTCCTTTAACAAAAATTTTGCTTGATAAGTGGGGAATTGAGGAAGGGTTGATGACGACCATCCACTCGATGACGGCCAGCCAGCCCACTGTTGATGGTCCCTCAAAAAAAGATTGGCGTGGCGGCAGGGCCGCCAGCATCAATATTATTCCCGCATCGACCGGAGCTGCCAAAGCTGTCTGCCTATGCCTTCCGGCAGTCAAGGGTAAATTGACGGGAATGTCTTTTCGCGTGCCCACTATCGACGTTTCGGTCGTCGATCTCACAGTGCGTTTAAGCCAAGAAACTACCTATGAAGATATTTGCAAAGAAGTTCTTTACGCCTCGCAAAACCACATGAAGGGGGTCGTACAGTATTGCGATGAAGAGGTCGTATCGACCGATTTCATCGGCAGCCGCTTTTCCTGTATTTTTGATAAAGGAGCAGGAATAGCGCTAAATAGTCGTTTTTACAAATTGGTCGCGTGGTATGATAATGAGGTAGGTTATGCTAGCCGCGTTGTCGACCTAGTAGAATATATGGCAACAATGGAAAAAAGCAGCCCTTAAAACCAATTCAATCAGTCTGGACTCGTCGATGTTAGAGCATGAACTATTATCGGCCTCTTGTCGGCGGGCACATGAATAAACATTCAACTAACGGAAAGCAATCGTGCATTTTACCCGAGAACCCATCATAGAGACGGTGGTTACACCGCGCGAAGGATGCAAAATAACCCTTCGCAATAGCAAAGGCAACTCGCAAGAAGAATATACAGTGGAGGCCGTAGAAGTCGTTTCTTTCGGAACCGCTTTATTTTTCCGCTCTCAAGAAAAACCCAAGGCATTTCTTTTGCCGGTAAGCGATTACGAGCTTATCGAGACGAAAGAGACCCGCGTTATTCTTAAAAGCATTTCTCTCGAGAAGTCGATCAAAATCGGCGGAGGAAGAGAAGCAACTCTTCGTATTCCTAAAGAAGCCTGCGCAGAAAAAGAAGAAGAGGAAGCCGGTATCCGTGAAGAAGCCGCCCCTCGAGCAGAAGGTGCAGATTCCAAACTGGACAAGCGACGCGATCGCCGTCGCCGCCGTAGGCGCCCTTCTGATGAGCGCCAAGAGACAAAAGAATGGTCTGATAAGCAAAAAGAGGGAGAACCTCACGATATCGCTGCCCCTGTTAGTGCCAGCGCCGAAGGAGGTGGTGCCGTTGATGAGACTCTTCCCCCTGTTTCATCACCGATGTTGACCTCACTCATACCTCCTCCATCCACCCTTATCTCAGAAACCCTCGCTCGCTACAAAGATGCACCGTATGCTGAAGGAGCTTTTCTTTCCAAAAAAGTAGAAAAACCCTTCCTGGCAAAAGAAGAAGAGGCTCAAATGGCGCCTTTACATATGCTGTCGCCTCCTATTGAAGAAGAAAAGGAACACGCCGTCCCTCATCATATCTTTGACGAAGAGCAGTGATAGGCTTGCCAATAAACCCGTAAGCTCATTATTCTTATCGCCGCCTGAATATCATTTCAGGCGGCCGTCCTGCTCGGATGGTGGAATGGTAGACACTGGGGACTTAAAATCCCCTGCTAGCAATAGCGTGCAGGTTCGACTCCTGTTCCGAGCAACACTAAATACCAGGGGTTTATACCCTAAACTCCTGGTGCCTTTTCTCCCTTCTCTTGCTCCATTCTCCAAAAATTCTCCAGTACTCTACTCGAAATAGCTAAAGATTTGCATCTTCAATTTTTGCGAAAAGCTGAGAGCGTGAGCTGACAAAACCGACAGAACCGATCCAAGTTGTAATGCCCTTCTGATCAAAGAGGAGACGGATTACCTCGAGCTTTTACAGGGAACTGTCGCATATCCCCTGTGGCTATTTTTTGGACTTTGGCGCATTCCGGGTGTCTTTAACTTTAAGGCAGTAACACATGGACTAGATACAAAATCGACTAGCAAGCTTTACGCACGCAAGAAGATCGACACAGGGGTATGGAATGGTGCAAGGCGAGAAAAAGAAAAGAGACCCCTATTAACGGGATTTGCAGCCGCAGTCAGAAAGCGCTGATATGCCTTATCTCTGACGCAGGAAGAATTAGCCTGAAGATGCGATTTTCGTGTAAACTACATCGGTGGAATTGAAAGAGCAGAACGAAACCCCTCCCCCATGTCTATGGCATCCTTAGCAAAGGGGTTAGAATGTTCTCTAAAGGAGCTGTTACTCATGACCTCTGATGCAGAGTTTTGTCATCAAATTTTTTATGAAAATCTGATTTACCGGGCGCTGACAGGAAAAGGTAAAGAGACGCTGTCCATTCAGCACTATGATTCTCTAACCAGTCATATTCCTACTCTTCGTAACGGGCATTACAAAGTTCATTTTACCTATGCCTCGCTGTTAGAGGCGATAGGAGATGGAAATTTTAGGGAGAAGTACCTTCCAAAGTTAGATTTAACCCCATTTTTACTTACTGCTTCTGATATCGAAGAAACTGATATTGAAAAGAAGCTTGCTGGGGCATACAAATGCGCCTATGATTATTTTTATAATCATGAACAACTATCGAGCAATTCCCTAATTCAAAAAATTGATACGCAGCGCCGGTTTTCAACAAGCGATGCTACAAAATTTCTTGTATCCGATACTCTGATCCGATATCGAAAAACCATTACAGCCGATTTTCAATCTGTAAGAGAGTCTTTGGCCCATTATTTAACGTGGGACGCAGTTTGCGGATTTCCGTTTGCGTACCTGGGTCAAGTTCCCGATGGAGACCAGGACACGATTAGATCCAAAACTCGAAAGGTTAATGAATGGCTATTACGAGTTTTTCACGATCGACGACACCAGGGAATAGACTTAAGTTCTTATCGTTTAATTGACAAGATACAGAAAGAGTTGCTGACTTCCAAGCAATTTATTGAAAAAATCGAGCGAGAAAATGGCTTCCGGAAAGTGAAAATTTACATTCCGAATCTTTTGGAAAGTGAGCTGAAAGATCTAGGGGATGCAGATAGTATTCACTTGGCTACCATGGGGATGAATGGTGCACCTGGGATTATTCTCACAGGGGATACGCGTGAAGTTCTTGAGACCCGTCTTATAATTCAATTGTCAGTCCTTCGATTTCTATGCAATGCGGAAGCCTCCAAGCTGAAGCTCATCCCCGGGGAGATTTATACTATAGATCCGCTTACGGGCCTTGTTAAAGAAAAAATTTTAGTTTCAGAAATAAAAGAAGATGCTGGAATTAAAATTATCCTAGAAGAGCTTGAAGAATCTATTTCCAGTTTTGTAACATTTAAAAAATAATCGCTATTTTTGCTTAAATTAATTCTTCTGCTTTGATATTATTCTTATTTTTGTATAATTCTAGATTAAAATCGAGATTTTAATCGTATGAATAGAATACAAAGATTTCTGTTAATGTTTTCCGCAGTTTTAATTCTGGTGTTTTCTGACTCTTCGTATGGTGACGGATCATATCTCAAGCTCTTCATTAGTGCTGTCCTTTTGTTTTTTGGATTCAGTCCAGTGAGATGGTTCTGTAAAAAACAGACTCTTCCCATGCAACCCGTCGAGCAGAAAAATGAAGAAACTGAAGATGAAGAGGCTCGTCCGTTACCTGTTTTAGGGTTCCCGACTCCAGAACAGTTATTAGTCGTCAGATCCTTAATCAAGTTGAGAGCAGCTGAAATAGGGGGCATTTACCGTACTCTGAGGGACTATCAAAGACAAGCAAAAGACGACAATTGGGTTCCTTTATTTATGAAACGCAAAGCGGTTTCAGATCTTTACGATGGGCCTTATGTTCAAGTTGAGAAAGAAGATATGCACAGGGCTGAAGTTGAGGCTGAAGAGCTTTTTCAGAAGCGGTACAAATTCTGTTCAATTGCACCGATCGACCTTTATGATGAACAAATCGCTGATCTTCAGGTCGCTTTGGCTTCGCGGAGTGCTAGCCCTGTGATGATCGTTTCCCGTCTAGAGGAAATAAAATCCTTTGGCGTACTTAGAGATTGGATAGATACTCTTGTAAAACTGTATAGAATTTTAGATCTGGCAACAGGCGGTGGAGATTTTAATGCTGTTTTCAAGAGAGAGAAAAAATCATCTTCTTTCAAGCCACTACTCGATCAGATATCAGCTCAGTGGTCTGATTTATATCGACTTCTGAAAATGTCAATCCTGCTTAGCCGCATCCATGGGAACATTCCAAATGAAGAGGCCTCTAAGAAAGACGTTGACTTAGAGGAGATTGAAGCTCTTTCTGAGCTTGAAATCTCTTTAGACTGGGTGATAGCTCAAGAGAACATGAAGAGGAAGGGAATTTCCTCAATGCCATTTGAAGAGAAAGAGCCATTCTTTTTTGAGCGTCTGAAGTTTAACCCCTTTTGGCATAAATTTTTCTGAGGATTATGCATAAAGTTCAAAGAATTCTTCTTTTCTTCTGTGGAACGCACCAACAGACATCGTGTTCAATCAAGGAGTGGGCAGTAATTAAACATGCGGGTTCCAATTCCTTGTCTTTGAAAAAATAAGGCAATCTGCACACCTCGCAATACAAAAACGTCTTCTTCCGACGTAAGGCGAGCAGCGCCGATAATGCGATTCTGAAATATTGCACCGACAACTTTGTCTGCTTCCTCAATCTTTTTCAGATAGCCTACAGTGTTATAAAAACCCTGAACCTCCCCGTATCTTTCTTTAGGAAGAACATCGACTATAACCATAGGGAGCTCGGTAGATGGTGTATCTTCTCCAGGCAAAGAAGCCTCTCATTTCTTTTTCTCGCTTTTTTGAGTATGCATTACAAATTTTTTCCGGTGCGCGATTTTTAATCAAACCATCGTCAATTTTTGGTTTTGGTGGAGAACCTGTGGAGAAAGTCTGATTGCGTGATTTTATAAGTTGTTGTGATGTATAGAGTTGATTAGCGTTTCTTAGGGGATTGCATGTCCCTTGCTTGGTAATACGCGTGCTGGTTCAAGACCAGTTCCGAGCAATGTGAAAAGCCTAAAATTCTTGTTGAAAATCTCTAGCAAGAACAAAATCGGCGCTCCGATTTGATTTTAGGAGAATGATATGGGCGATCCTTCGCAAGACAAGCTTGTTGCTTTTGAAGATAAGAAAATCCGTCGTCTTTTTCACAAAGGAGAATGGTATTTTTCGATTTTGGACATTATTCAGGTGTTAGCTGTGACTTCTAATCCTCGGCGTTATTGGCCCGAATTAAAGAAGCAACTCGCTGATAATGAGGGCTTTACTCAGTTGCTCGGAAAAATCGAGCAACTGAAATTGATATCAAGCGATGGAAAGCAATATCTGACCGATACGGCCAACACCGAGACTGTATTTCGCATTATTCAGTCTATTCCATCACCAAGAGCGGAACCCTTTAAACGATGGCTTGCTCAGGTGGGGTACGAGCGCGTGAAAGAGATAGAAGATCCCGAGCTAGCCACCCAGCGGACGCGCGCTATTTACAAGGCAAAAGGATACAGCGATGCGTGGATCGAGAAACGGATGCGAGGCATTGCAATTCGCGAAGAGTTGACCGATGAGTGGGATAAGAGGGGCATCAAGGTTCAGCGCGAGTATGCGATTTTGACAGCTGAAATTTCTAAGGCAACTTTTGGGATGACTCCATCGGAATACAAAGAGCACAAGGGCTTACAAAGAGAAAATCTGCGCGATCACATGACGTATCGTGAGCTGATTTTCTCGATGTTAGGGGAAGCCGCAACCAAGGAAATTGCAGTTACTCGAGATGCTCAAGGGTTTGATGAAAACAAAGACGCGGCCAGAATGGGTGGTAAAATTGCTAGCAATGCGCGACAGGAGTTGGAGCAGGAAACTGGCAAATCTGTCGTTTCGCAAGAAAATTTTCTTGGGAACTTAGTTGCTGTATCGGATGAATCGAATCTTTTAGAATCTGATGAGTAAAATGATGGGGGAGCAGTGGAGGAATGCGCTGCAGAAAACGACTGATAATGACCGCAATCAACAGTCGAATAATTGTCTTAAGCCTTTGGCCTCAAGTCAGTTCATTTCAGTGATGTTCAGTCGGTAATTGGATTAACCCGACTTAAAATCCCCTGCTAGCAATAGCGTGCAGGTTCGACTCCTGTTCCGAGCAAAACATACCTGGCATACGCCAGGTTTTTTTTTGCTCGGAAAGGAGGCCACCTGCGTGGCCTCCGTCAGGAGTCGAAGGAGTGAGCGTATTCGCGAATGACCGGCGGCGAAGCAGGA
>Ga0206803_1006_pt1 | contig 84102 bp, 74 predicted proteins | sample Alteio_BWOrgCont_61_FD_152909 | JGI IMG/M metagenome (GOLD analysis project Ga0206803, IMG submission 152909) | Enriched cells from forest soil in Barre Woods Harvard Forest LTER site, Petersham, Massachusetts, United States -... | ecosystem: Environmental > Terrestrial > Soil > Temperate forest >... | reverse complement strand
AAAACTGCTGCTTCAAAAAAAGATTTCCTCCCCATTAGCCATTGCTTTGCTTGATTACTTATTTGTTAAACCTTATCTATCAGTTCAAGAAGTTGCACGGCATTTTCAAACATCTTATCAGACAGCTCAAACACTGACTAACCACTTTGTGGACCTGAAAATTTTAAAAGAAATTACAGGAAAAAAACGGGATCGCCGCTTTACTTACTGGGAATACCTTGATTGCCTTGCAGAAGGGACAAATCTGTGACCACCCCAATGTCATTCATTTAAGGAGGGGCCCGGAAGCGAGACAACGATTTGTCTAAGGTGAGCGGGATGGAAAATGAGGCGTCTCTTTATTGCAATTAAAGCAGCAATATACCATATCAAAAAATGACTCTTCTTACTGTGCCAGCACACTCAATATGTCAACTATTGAACACCAAAGACTTGCAGAAAAAGGCAATGGTCTTGTCCATCCTTGGCAAAAGTGGGGGCCTTATGTAGCTGAAAGAGCCTGGGGAACCGTGCGCGAAGACTACAGCAGCTCAGGCGATGCATGGAACTACTTCCCATTCGAATCTGCTCATCAAAAAGTCTACCGCTGGGGTGAAGATGGTATCGCTGGATTTTGCGATCGCTATCAAGTGCTTGCCTTTTCTCCTGCCTTTTGGAACGGCCGCGATCCCATTATCAAAGAACGGCTTTTTGGACTGAATTCCCATCAGGGTAATCACGCGGAAGACGTGAAAGAGTGTTATTACTATCTGGATGGGACTCCTTCGCATTCGTATATGAAATACCTCTACAAATATCCTCAAGCGGAATTTCCCTACGAAGACCTAAAAAGAGTAAATGCCCATCGCTCCGCAAAAGATCCTGAATACGAGCTGACTGACACCGGCATATTCGCAGAGGGACGCTACTTTGACATCGTGATCGAATATGCTAAAGCATCTCCTGAAGACTTATGCGTGCGAATTGAAGCTTTTAATCGAAGCACAGACCCGGCTCCTTTGCATATTTTGCCGCAATTATGGTTCCGCAATCAGTGGTCATGGACGGACATTCGCCAGCCTATGCCCAAAATTACCAATGACTCCTCCCTGCAAAAGACACTCTGTCTTGCAGCTGATGATTCACAAATGCTTTCTCCTACCAATCTTGCTTTTGATTATCACCTCGGCAAACGCTACTTTTATGGAACTGAGGGCGGCAAGCCTTTATTCACCAACAATGAAAACCAAACACCCGATCAAGAATTTTATAAGGATGCCTTTCACCGCACTATCATTCGTAAAGAAAATGCCCTCAATCCTAAGGAAGAAGGGACAAAAGCTGCCATCCATTACTATTTTGATGCGGTTCCACCAAAGGGGTCGGTTGTCGTTTATTTACGACTGACCGATACCCCCTCCTCTTTAAAGGACGTCGAAAAGATTTTCGCTAAACGACGAAAAGAAGCCGATGAGTTTTATGCGACAATTCTCCCTCCAAAAGCCACGGTGGATGAAAGGATCATTCAACGCCAAGCGCTAGCCGGGATGCTTTGGACAAAACAGCTCTATTATTACGATGTGAATCAATGGTTCGAAGGAGACAACACAACTTTTCCTCCTTCGAATATTCGGGAGAATATCCGTAATAAACACTGGCGCCATCTCAATTCCATGCGTATTCTTTCCATGCCGGATAAATGGGAATATCCCTGGTTTGCAGCCTGGGATTTAGCCTTTCATACGGTCACCCTTGGTCTAGTCGATATTGAATTTGCCAAAGACCAACTCTGGCTTTTACTATTTGATCAATTCCAACACCCCAACGGTGCTATTCCCGCTTATGAATGGGAATTTTCCGATTTAAATCCCCCTGTTCAAGCTTGGGCAGCACTACAACTCTACAACCTGCAAAAAAAGCAAACAGGCCTCGAAGATCGAGAATTTCTTAAAAAGTGCTTTTTAAAACTCCTAATGAATTTTGCCTATTGGGTCAATAAGGTTGACAGCTCCGGCAGCAACGTGTTCGAAGGAGGGTTTTTAGGTCTTGATAACATAGCTCTTATTGACAGATCGAAAAACATGGAGGCCGGAACAACACTCAAACAGTCCGATGGAACGGCATGGATGGCGGCCTTTTCCCTGCATCTAATGCGCATCGCCCTGGTTCTCGCTGAAGAACAACATTCGTATGAGGCAATGGCAACCAAGTTTTTTCAACACTTTGTCTATGTATCCCATGCGATGAAGATTATGGGGAATAAGCAGTATTCGATGTGGGACGTTGAAGATGGCTTTTTCTATGACGTGCTCGTTTATCCCGATGGAAACTATTATTACTCGCGAATCCGTTCACTTGTGGGGCTTATCCCTCTTTTTGCAACGGATATTATCACGCATGAAGAATTGGACCAATTTCCCGAATTTAAACGCAATTTTCTCTGGTTTCTCCACAATCGATCGACATTGACAAAAGAATGCGCCATCCCAATTACACGCGGAAAGCATCGGGATTACCTGCTATCACTTGTTGATGAGGACCATCTGCAGAAAATCCTGCACTATCTTTGGGATCCCGATGAATTCCGCTCGGAATATGGCATCCGCAGCTTATCAAAATACCATGATAAACATCCTTTTCACTACAAAGACATGTTCGTCGGCTATGAACCTGGGGAATCGCTCTACCGCGTTAAAGGAGGTAATTCCAATTGGAGAGGTCCCATTTGGTTTCCCACCAATTACATGATCCTCGACTCTTTAAAGACATTTTCCAAAGCTTTTGGCGATCAATTGAAAATCAAAATCCACGACGAAAACCCTGTTACCCTTGAAGAAATCACCTCTTCATTATCCAACCGTCTGATCTCCATATTCACTTTAGATTCTTCTGGAAGACGCCCTTTTACAGGGGCCTCCTCTCTCTACTCCCAAGATCCTTATTTTCAAAACCTCATTCTCTTTTATGAATACTTTCATGGGGATACAGGTAAAGGACTAGGCGCATCGCATCAAACAGGCTGGAGCGGCCTTGTAGCCAATTTAATTGATGCAATGAGGCGATAAAAGATCATGAAGGCCATCGCCGTAGTTCCTGGAACAACCAATGTTGAGTTGATTGAACAGCCAGAGCCTCAAATCCAAAATCCCAGCGAGGTAAAGCTCAAAGTTATAGAGGTCGGCATTTGCGGGACTGATCGCGAACTTGCTGCAGGCGGAAGAGGCTCTGCCCCATCGGGAGAGGAAAGGCTGATCATCGGCCATGAGGTGTTAGCCCAAGTCAAAGAAGTAGGCAATGATGTCAAAAATTTCAAAGTGAACGACCTTGCCGTAGTCATGGTCCGCCGCGGCTGTAATCAGTGCTCTGCCTGCTTAGCCGAGCGGGCAGATTTATGCTACAACAACAATTACATTGAGCGCGGCATTAAAGGTAAGCACGGATTTCAGGCTGAGTATATCATCGACCAGGAACAGTATCTTGTAAAGGTGCCGCCAAACCTCAGCAGTTGCGGCGTTCTTTGCGAGCCAATGTCCGTTGTAGAAAAAGCCGTCGAAGAGATCATCCAATTACAACAAGCCAGATTACCAGATTGGTCTGCTGAAGAGTTTCCAAAAAAGCAAGCCCTCGTCATAGGGCTTGGCCCCATTGGCCTTCTTGCCTGCTTTGTATTGAAATTGCGCGGATTTAAGCTCTTTGGACAAGACATCGTAGACTCCACTACACAGCGTGCAAAGATCGTCGAAGAGATAGGCGGGGTCTATATTGATGGTCGCAAAACACCGGCCCATGATCTTGCTGCGCGGTATGGGCAGATTGACGTAGTCATAGAAGCTGCCGGCGTAGCTATTATGGACTTCCACCTTTTGGATATCTTAGGTCCTAACGGGGCTTGCGTACTGACAGGGCTCCCCGATGAAAATGCGACTTTCACTATAGAAGGAGGCCGCTTCATGCACCGCTTTGTCCTCAAAAACCAGCTGCTCCTCGGAAGCGTGAATGCTTCTAAGAAACATTGGCAGCTCGCTGTTGAAGACTTGCAGCTCGCCCAAGAAAGATGGCCAGTTTCCCTCTCCAAGCTCATCACGACCCGCTTAGCAAAGGAACGCTTTAGAGAATTGCTAACTAGAGCTGCGGAGAATGAAATCAAGTGCCTATTAGATTGGAGAAAAATGTAACCCTTGCTTACACATTAAGTGTATTTACAAACCATCGAATTTCGAGATCATGAAGCAAATAGAATCAATTTCCACTAGAAGCCATATTATCGGGATCTATCTTACTATTTTTGCTTTTCTATGTGCCGCAATAATGAATGCACTTGGCAAAGTTGGATTACAAACTATTCCATTGGGCATGCTATTATTTGCACAAAACTTGTTTGCTCTTTGTTTTTGCATTCCCTTAATTATTCGATCCCCCAGTGTATTTCGCACAAAGCACTTAAAAAGCCATTTTTTTCGTGCATCAACTGGACTTCTTTCTTACGCATGTCTATTTATTGCTGTGCAGTATATCTCTCTTGTTAATGCCACTTTATTGGCAAATTCGGCGCCCCTCTTTTTGCCATTTGTTGTTCGAATCTGGTTTGGCCAAAAAATTCGTAAAAGCCTTTGGATAAGCTTAATTATTGGGTTTTTAGGAGTTTTTTTTATTCTAAATCATGGCGATAACATTAGCACTTTATTTAATTCATGGATGATCCTTGTGGCGTTATTAGGCAGCCTCTTTTCAGCGATAGCATTACAATTTGTTAGAAATTTAAGCTCAACCGAATCCTCATCGACAATCATTATTTATTACTTTTTAATTTCAACAATTCTCACAATGCCATTATTTATTTCTCAATTTCATATGCTCGGACAAACCGAATGGTTTATCCTTGTTGCAATAGGATTTTTGTTAGCCTGCATCCAGTTTTCTTTAGCTCAGGCTTATCATCATGCAAGCCCTACATTACTGGGCCCATTTAATTATACAGTCGTTATATTCTCCGGATTAATACAGTGGATATATTGGGATGTAATTCCTGGATTCGTAAGCTTAATTGGAATTACTTTGATCAGCTTGGGAGGCATTCTCAGTATAACTCAGCAAAAAAAAATCAACTTCAAAGAAAAGAAATAATGCCGACACAAAGAAGGTGCCACCAAAAAGCAAAAGAATCACAGACGAAACTGTACTCCAATTTTAACGAGATTAGTTCGTAAGGGCGTATGTGGCATGTTGAAAATTAAACCCGAATTAGTTCTAAAGATAGACGCCATTTTAGGAGAGTCACCACGATGGTCCGAAAAAGAAAAAGTGTTGTATTGGGTGGACATTCTATCCTGTCAGCTCCATCGTTTTGATCCTTACTCTAAAAAAAATACGACAGATTTTTTTGATGAATCCGTCACGGCGATAGGATTTTGCAGTGACCAAAAACTGATTCTGGCTCTTCAAAGCGGGATTGCTTTTTATGACCTTCAGACACAAGTTTTAGAAAAGATTTGCGAACCTGAAAAACCCTTACCGAATAATCGGTTTAATGAAGGTAAATGCGACCGCCAAGGACGTTTCTGGTGCGGGACAATGAATAACAAAGGCGACCCTTTTTTAGATTCCGGTAATCTTTATCGCTTCGATATAAACCATCACGCAACGCTGGTGCAAAACCATGTCAAATTAAGCAATGGAATGGGGTGGAGTCCAGATAATAAGATCATGTACTTCACTGAAACAGGACGCCATACAATCTTCGCGTATGATTTCGAACCTGAGACGGGAAATATTTCAAACCGCAAGATATTTGCATCCATAGAACCATATCCTGATGGCGGGCCAGATGGGCTGACTGTAGATAGAGAAGGTTATGTATGGAGCGCTTATTATGGGAAAGGGATGATTGTGCGCTATACTCCTCAAGGAACCATCGAACGCATGATCGAAGTCCCCGTTCCTAAAGTCACAAGCTGTACATTTGGAGGAACTGATTTAAAAACACTTTTTATCACAACAGCGCAAGAACACATGACAGAAAAGCAAATAGAAGACTTTCCACTTTCAGGCAGTTTGTTCGCCTATGAGTCCGATATACAAGGCTTGCCTGAAGGATTCTATAGAGGATAGGAGTCAAACCAACAAGGTTTGATAGGCGTGCGGCAATGCTTCGATAATGTCGGTTGCGATCATCCCTTGAGAAGAGTGCTTACGCGCAGCGATCTGCCCCGCGGCCCCGTGGATGGCAACGGCTAGGGTTGCAGCTTCACGCGGCGACATTCCTTTCGCTAGGAAGGCCGCTATCACACCCGTCAGGACATCTCCGCTTCCGGCTGTCGCCATTCCAGGGTCGCCGACTGGCAAAACAAGGGGCAGTGTCCCGGGATGGAAAATCCAGGTAGGGGCTCCTTTATATACGACTGTTACATCATGAAGATCTGCATATTTCTGGGTCTGGCTCAGCAATTCTTCTTCTTTGATTTCGTGAACGCCGAGCATTTTCTTGAGTTCCCCTTGATGCGGCGTCACAACGCAAGGAATACGAATTCTTCCCGGTGAAATCTTAGCTAAGGCATCAAGACCATCGGCGTCGATGACCATCGGCACCTCCAATTCATGGAGCAGCTTTTTCAGAAGTTTAGCGACTTCCGGCTCCTTGCCCATGCCCGGGCCGAAGAAGAGGCTCCCCGCCCGTTTGGCTTCCCGTAAAATAGGATGCGTGTCATCGAAGTCGAATGGCTCCCGGATAAGTACCCAAGGAGCGGCAACCAATTCCTCATAGATGGACAGAGGGTGGAAAAGGCGCACGATTCCGGCGCCTGCACGCATGGCCGAGAGACAGCTCATTAGAGCGGCGCCAGTCATCCCAGGCGATCCGGCAACCGCTAGACAATAGCCGCGGGAATATTTATGCTGCGTCCGCTTCACGGGAGGCAGAAGCGCCGGCAAAGCCTCCGAACGTACAAGATACCCATCGGCCCGAGCGTCTTCGCTGAATTTTGGCGGCAGCCCAAAATCCCCATGAACCAAAACCCCTACATGATCGTACCCTTGGCGCAGAAAGAAGCCGAGTTTAGGCAGTCCCAGATACACAGTGAGCGCGGCCTCGATCGCCACGGTTCCCACCTCTCCCGTATCTCCATTGACCCCCGAGGGAATATCGATTGCGATGATAGGTAGACCGCTCTGATTGGCAGCAGCAATGACCTGGGCTAATAGCCCTTCCACCTGGCCGCGGAAACCTGTACCCAGCAGACCGTCGACGATGACCCCGCGCGTTGGCATCATAAGCGGTTGCTCTTGATGCAGAAAGTGGATGCCGCCCCCCGCTTCTTGAAAGGCCTGGCAACGCTCGACACAGAGAGGCCCGCATAAATCGAGAGAAAAGAGATGGTAGGCCGAAACGGAGATTCCTGTCCCTAAAAGTGCGACGCCGGCCGCATAAGCGTCTCCGCCATTGTTCCCTTTACCGACGAGAAGAAGCACCTCGCGCGCGCATCCATTCTGTTCTATATATTGTTGGACTTGCCACGCTACCGCTTTTCCTGCTTTCTGCATGAAAAGATCCGCCTGCTGCCCCTCCGCAAAGCTAAGACCTTCGATTCTCGACATCTCGCTTGCGGTGACAATTCGGTCTCCTTCAAGATTGCGCATGCTGATGCTACCCAACGTTTTTTCTTTCTGTTACAGGGATTTCATTTTTATTTACAGTGCTTATGTGAATGCGCCTATACAAAGCCAGCTGCTTGGCCGACCTGGTAAGCGAGAGTGTCGGTGCCGGACATCTTTCTTACTGCTTTCATCCAACAGGAACTGCCTGCAGGTTTATCATTGAACGAACTGGGGTCGATACAACGCAGCACGTGATGTTGGATGGCTTCTACTCGCTCAGGGCAGCAACGGGATATCAGATAGGTGGGAACGCCGCATGTAACTTTGTACAAAATAGTCCCAACTGCTACGCCTGTGATTTGTAAATTTTCTACAATTCCACTTCCCCAGTTATTGGCTCTTGTACATCCTTCAATCTCATTGCGAAATCCCCAATTAGCGCACTCTTCGGAACAACCGCACATGCCAACGGTTCCAGCACACATGCCGCCACAGCAAGAAGCTCCTGCGCGGAGTGTCATGTACCCAGCAGTTAAAAGAGCAGCTGCTCCGCCCACCGCGTTTGGAACGATACTTCCGGCGGTATAAACAAACCTCCCTACCGCACCTGCGACAGCGCCACATCGTCCCCTTTTCTCTACCCTCACAATCTTCTGCATCAAGCAGTCAGTTGGCTCTGGGATTAGATAGGCCGGAATCCTTGTGGGAGCGACATAAGCTCTTGCCGGCGGGGGGACCGGAGGCGCCTGATGCACGACTGGAGGCGCCTGATGCACGACCGTCTGATTCAAGTCGCTAGCCATGATCTCACCGTCGAGGTTCATAGCCATTCTATAACGATCATCAACAGAAGTCTCTACCCGCCCGTCCGATTCGTCGCCCCGTTTAAGATCGATATGCACCATTTCTCTTCCGGACAGCGAAAGCGGCGAGCTTGCTTGCATGCCTAAGATTCTTTCGCGCCGGGATGGCTGAGGGGCTATTTTTCCAGAGGCCTCTGGAGGTGCCTGGGTGACATGTGTAAAGAGAGATGAGGAGGTGCTAGAAGGAATAGGGGCGCTTACAGGTATAGGCGCGGATCTAAATGAAGAGGACGACACGTTAATAACAATGCTCATGGTAAATCCTTTAGGGTTATTGTTTTTATAATCACAAAAGTTAATGCCAAGTAATGTATTAAAACTGGAAAATAATGTAAATGTTAAATAATTTTAAATCAAAATCTTGTAAAAACATTATCAATATAATAATGCCCAAACCACGAAATTTTTGAACCACGATGTGTATAGAATTCTTTTGATACTAGGGCGGTTACGAAGATTTAAGCGCAAAGACTCCATGCCGCGAAGACGCAAAGAACGATACATTTTTTTCTCCGCGTCTTTGCAGCGTGGCGTCTTTGCGTTGATGCTTCCGTGGAGATAAAAAAAGTTCTTACCTAGAGGTGTTCTTCTTTGATCGCTCTTTGCAAAAGAGCTTTGACCGCATCGCGCGGATTCATCCCCTCGTACAGAATAGAGTAGATTGCCTGCGTGATAGGAACGTCGACCTGGGCTTTATGGGCCAGCTGCATGGCGGAGACACAGGTATAGGCGCCTTCCACCACCATGCCTACCTTTTCGCGAGCTGCCTCGGGACCTAGGCCTTCCGCAATGTGACGCCCGAACATGTAGTTGCGGCTTAAGGTAGAAAGGCAAGTAACGCATAAGTCGCCCATGCCCGTTAAACCGTTCAGGGTTTCTGATCTACAACCTTTTGTGACGGACAATTTGCGGATCTCATGTAAACCGCGCGTCATGAGAGCGGCTTTGGTATTATCGCCAAAACCCAGCCCGTCGGAGATGCCGCACGCGATCGCGATGATATTTTTCATCGCTCCGCCGAATGCAACCCCTACTAAATCGGTGTTCGGATAAACCCGAAAATAGGCCGTAGAAAATAGTTCGCATGTCCTAAACGCCAGTTCAGACTGATAGGCAGCGGCTACGACAGATGTCGGCAGATTCTCTACAACTTCTTCGGCATGCGAAGGGCCGCTCAAGCATGCGATATTTCTACGGTGATCTTCGCCGAGCACCTCTAGGACAACTTCCGGCAAAAGCAGGCCGCTGTTTTGCTCAATGCCTTTAGATGTGATGACAATAGGGCAGTCAACACTGCCGGATGTTAAAACCTGTTCAAAAACCGGCCGGATGCCTTTGGAAGTGACCGATTCGACAAGCCACTCGCACCCCTGGATTGCAAAAGCAAGATCACTCGTAAAAAGGACCCCTTCATGCGCTTTATAGCGATGGAGTTTAGGATGCTCCCGCTTATTAGCAAGTAACTTGGCGAATTCAGGGTTAGCGGTCCACAAACGAACCTCATGCCCCTTAGAAGCAAGAAGTGATGCCAGGCAAAATCCCCAAGTACCGGCTCCGAGATACGCTATCTTCATAAACTTTTGTCACTGCTTATCTTGTTTAGGGTTAGAACCTTCTAGGCGATCCCACCCTATTGCTTGTGAGGGCCTCTAGCACCTCCTCGACGGGTATCCGCGAGGTATCCTTGTTTTTCCCTACCATGGGAAGATGAGAGAAAGAAAGATTCGGTGAGGCGACTTTTTGGCGCAATATGCCTTGGCGGGGATCAGCCCATAAGGAAACGACTCTCAAAGGCGTACCAATATCGAGATAATAGGTCAGAGAAAGCACGCCCGAATCCGGCACGACGAGATGTGTACAACGATTCTTGATAATCGAGAGCATTTCGAGCAAATTTGTTTTCCCGCGCAAATCGACAATATTAGGCCCTTCGAACACAGGCTGGCGCTGGAAACCAAACAAATAAATGTGCGCACCGAGATCTTTTGCTGCCTGTGCAAAAAAGTTGTTCCAATGGGAAGCAGGCCAATTTTTTTCATAGTTGTAACAAGTTTCTGTCTGCACATGAACGCCGATAGCGGGCGCCAGAGTGGATGCAGGCAGAGCAAATCTTTCGTATAAAGCGTCCCATTCGCTCTTCCAGATAAGACGGGGGGTCAATTTGCCAATCTGCCAATAGAGCCAGCGTGTTGGATCGGGCTTTTCGATAACCAGGTCGAACTCAGACGGGCAGCGACCTAATTTCTTCAACTCTTCGACGATAGAGAAGTCGCAGCCCCGCCGAATTGTTGGACTGACGATAACGGAAACATTGCCAAGGAGAAAAAATCCCTCTTCTAAATCTTGTCGCGTCAGAAAGGAAATCTCCGCATGCGGCAAGTATTCGCGAATACGATGGACAAGCGCATACAGCCCGAGCGCGATATCGCCTAAACCACGGTTCCATGCAATAAGGATTTTCTTATGCTTTTTTAGAGATGCATCTTGCAGAAGCACATCGAGCGTGTTAGGCGAAAGTAATCGCTTCAACATTCTCAACATGACTATTTCTTCCTCTTGTTCAAGGCTTGCAAAACCGTAGAAATCACTTCCTCGGAAGTGATTTCTTTCATGCAGCGAAAATCAATGGGGCAAGTGCGCTTGAAACAGGGTGCGCAACTCACCTGTTTCTGAATGATGATTTTACCGCTTTCTGTAGAATAAGGACCCGTTACGATCGCATCGGTCGATCCAAACAAGGCGACAACCTCCGTTCCAACAGCGGCTGCGATGTGCATGGGGCCGCTATCATTGGTCAATAAGACGCTGCATAATTGGATCAAACTCATCAACTCCCGCAAAGAAGTCGCACCGGCAAGGTTCAGCACACGGGGAGGAAGATCGCGACAAATTTCCTTGACGAGAGCGGCTCCGCTTGAATCGCCGAAAAAAAGCACATAGGCATCTGTTTTTTCCAAAAGATCGAGGGCCACCTCTCGAAAACGTTCGGGAAGCCAGCACTTTGCCGAACCATAGGCGGCACCGGGATTGATGCCGATGAGCGGACTGCCCTCTGCAACTCCATAGGTCGCGAGCAACTTTTTCGCCTGCGCAATTTCCTGGGGCAAAACATACAGTTTTGGAGGCGTGGCGGAAAGGGAGATCCCAAGAGGGCGCAGCAAGCTCTTATACGTGATCACGAGGTGCTGCAGCTTGCGTTCCTCTGGAAATGCGACTGCTTTAGTCAAAAGTAAACGGCGGACATTGGCAGAGAAGCCTAAACGGTTTTGAACGCCGCCTTGCCAGAACCACCAGGCCGAAGAGAAGGAATTGGTGAGCAAGACTCCCAAGTCGTACTTACCCTTCTTAAGTTTTTCAACGATGTCGCGCTTTTCATTGTGCCGGCCAAACCAGTTTGTTTTGCGAAAAGAGAACACTTCATCGACATGCGGGTCGGCCTGCAAGAGCACATCTAAAGGGGAACGCACCAAGACCGTGATTTTTGCTTCTGGAAACTGCTTCTTGAGATCGGCTAGAATTGGCGTACCCATGACGAGATCGCCGATCCAATTCGGCATTCTGACAATGATATTTTTGAACGCCTGCGTGCTTAGATCGCCCATTTTCCCTACACGAAAAAACCAAGCCCCTATAATCCCATCTATCGAAAAAAATAGCAATTGCAGCGATTCCAGCTCAGCAGCTCGCGCTGGGAGCGGGAGCTCTATAGTTTATAGGGTTTTATGAGAGCAAAGAAACGGCAATATTAACCTTTTTTTAACCTTTTCTCTCATAGGAAAGATTCAACTTTAGTGGTATGTTTTGATCCTCGAAAAGAAGGGTCTTCAAATGGCTAAAAATACAATCCTAGTAACCCTCGGCGCACTCTCGCTTATTGTAGGCAATCCAATGAGTGCATCAGGAGGGACATCCAAGGAGACAATTACAGAAATTTCGCAAACAAAGATGAAGTTAGAGGATTTTTTACAAGCAGCAGTAGAGGGGGACCATTTTTCTGGGGTTGTGATGGTGGTGCATCGTGGAAAAGTGCTCCTGAATCAAGGGCACGGAGCAGCAACCAGCACTGATAAAAACAAGAAAGATACCGTCATGCATGTCGCCTCAATAACCAAGCAGTTTACGGCTGCTGCCATTATGAAGATGTGGGAGGCTGGAACAATAGATTTAAATGCCTCGATTAACACATACCTTCCCTATGAATATCAATCTGATACGTGGAGAAAAGTGACAGTGCATCACTTACTCTCACACACGGCCGGAGTTGTCGACTACGATGAGTCATATTACGATGCCGAGACGAAAAGTTTTTGTTTTAACGACGCGATCAAGGCGATGATAGTTGAATCCCAAGGGAAAGGTTTGGAGTTTGAGCCAGGGAGTGAATGGCATTATTCTAATATCGGCTACACCCTCCTAGGCGCGATTCTTGAGAACTCAAGTAACCTTTCGTATGGAGAGATTATTCAAGGATACATTTTTGATAAGGTTGGGATGTCAGCCTCCTCCATTCATGAGGAAGATTACGTTGCAAAAATAGGCCATGCAACTGGGTACCGATGGGATAAAACGCAGAAAAAATTGGTGGAAGATGATGAGCAATGCCTTCCTGTGACCCCCTCAGATGGCGGCCTAGTTACAACATCCGAAGACCTACGCAAATGGAGCGACGTACTTGCAGGCAAGAGACCAGATGTATTGAGTTCTGAAATCCTTAAACAGATGACTACTCCGGTTCCGAATACTTTTACACAAGACGGTGGATACGGATACGGCTTATTCATAGACGACTCTTCCGGTACGCAAAGAATCCATCACCCGGGTTGGATTCTAGGCTTTAGGTCCCATTTTTGTTTTTATCCTGAAAAAGAAATTTACATATCCGTTTTCTGCAATAACTCCACAACGAATCCAATGCAGATCACCTCAGGCTTATACGAAATAATGGAGAAGATACGGGAGTCCTCTTGCGCGCAATTCTGAAAAAGATCTTTTTCCTCATAGGAGCCTCTGGATCGGGGAAAACTACAGCAACAAAAGAGCTGGAAAGACAATGCCTAACAAACTTTAAAATCCTCTATTTTGATAGCATCGGAGTCCCTTCAATAGAGGAAATGGAAGCAACATATGGCGGTCCAGAAGAATGGCAGAAAGTAAAAACAATCGAATGGGTTCAGGTCATTAAAAAAAATTTCTTGCCTTACACGCACGTTCTATTCGATGGCCAAACTAGACCGTCTTTTATCGAAAAGGCTTGTCATAAAAATGTGATCAAAGAATTCGAAGTCATATTGTTTGACTGCTCTGATGAGGAGAGAAAGAGAAGGCTTGTAGCTCGAGGTCAAGCAGATCTAGCGGATGAGAATATGATGAATTGGGCCAGATACTTACGAAAAGAATGTCAGGATCGTGGATACCTCATCATTGACAACACACGTATGCAAATTGAAGAAATGGTCTCCCAGCTGCTTGCACATTTACATGAGTGATCTCTTTATGAAACCAATTTCAGTTGTACGGTTTTTCTGTACAATTGAACAAGTCATTCATTATCAGATTCTAAGAGGGGTGGCTCATCGGGAACGGAAATAAGACGCCCCAGATAGTTCTCTTGCGAAATAACGGGCTTGCCGCTTTCCTGTTCTAGTTGTTGTCTTGCATCTCCGGCAATCTTGCCGCCTATCCTAGCTGCACTTTTATTCTCGTCAAAACCTTGGGCATCTCGGTTCACAGCAATTTCTTTTGTAGCGGCTTCTCCTAACATGGAAAAGATCAATTCGAGGTCTGTCATGTGATCTCGCAGATTCTCTTTCTGAAGACCTTTATGCTGCTTGTATTCTGATGGGGTCATCCCAAACGTCGCTTTGGAGATTTCAGCCGTTAAGATGGCATATTCTCGTTGAACCTTGACGCCTCTTTTATCCCATTCGTCAGTAAGTTCTTCCCGAATCGCTATTCCGCGCATCCTCTTTTCGATCCACTCCTCAGAATATCCCTTGGCTTTGTAAATTGCGCGGGTGCGCTTTGTGGCGAGTTCGGGATCTTCTATTTCCAGGACGCGTTCATATCCGACCTTGGCTAGCCACCTTTTAAAGGGTTCGGCTTTTGGTGAGGGGATGGACTGGATGATGCGGAATACGGTTTCTGTATTGGCAGTATCCGTGAGATATTTTTTTCCGTCACTAGCCTGCAGTTTCAGTTGTACCGTTTTTGAGTACAACTGAGTAAACCCCTCATTATCAGCTAGTTGTATTTTAAAATTGGACCAATAGCGACGTGGATTGGGGCTGCCTGTTAGAACCTCTACAATATCGATAATGGAGAAATACCACTCGCCTTCATGAAAGACGCGGCGGATTTGCTTATCCTCGAAAACGACGAGTTTGTTCTGCGCGTGCTCTGGTGGTTTTTCCTTGGAAGAATCTGTCATGGCGCGATCCTGTTTTTGAATTTGGCCGCTGATTCTGTACACCGGGAACATTTTTAACAAGATTTTGAACATTTCAGGCGCTTCTAAGGACTACGCTACAAAAAGAGGTAAAGAAAAACTCCAAATGGTTTAATAAGGACTTATGTCGCAACCTCCTATCATTCTCGGCATTGATCCAGGCACCCTGATAACCGGGTTTGGGATTATCCGCGTGCATCCCCAAACACCCCAGGTGCTCGACTACGGCTGCATACGCCCGCCTTCAAAACTCACGTGCTACGAGCGCTATCTCATTATTTTCAATAGCATCGAGGCTTTGATTGAAAAACACCATCCCGATGTTTTGGCTATCGAATCACAGTTCGTCTACCGTAATCCACAGACTGCCATGAAGCTCGGTATCGCCCGCGGTATGGCACTCCTCGCCGCTGCGCGCAAACAAATTCCCATTTTCGAATATGCACCCAAAAAGGCCAAGCTCGCCGTCGTGGGAACAGGCACCGCCAGCAAAGAACAAGTCCAGCGCATGATCCAACTTCTTCTCCACCTTCCGCACCCGCCGACACCTGAGGATGCCGCTGACGCACTAGCGATCGCGCTTTGCCATGCGCACACGATTGGTGTAAAGAACCGCTTGGCAGTACGATAGGCCTCTGTACACGACAAAAATTAGTTTCATCCGTTAACTATCGTCTCTTATGGCCAGGGTTTTTCCCATAGTTTGACCGCGAAGCGGTGATTTGCCGGGAACCGGCTACAGTGGATAGCCGTGGCGCGAGGCCATAGCCGAGACCCACGGTAGCTTGGAATCTAGTGGCAAGCCAGGAACTGGCGGCACTTTTTGACTTGTGTCGCCAGTTCCTGGCTCTCTCGAATAGGTTCCGATACCGTGGGTCTCAGCTTCGCCTCGCGCCACGGCTATCCTCTGTAGCCGGTTCCCGGCAAATCACCGCTTCGCGGTTAAGGGATCGTCTTTTTTGTCGTGTACAGAGACGATAGGCCCATGCCACTACTTAAGCCTCTAATTTACAAGACCTTATAATTTGTTTATTTACATAATATTCTATTCTGAATAGTTTAATTATTAAAATTTTAATTTAAACTTTACAAATAATAAAATTTTTAATATAATTAATATAATTTAATTAAATAAATAGGGTTTTTATGGCAGTACTTTCATCTACTAGTTCATCTACGAGTCCAATGGATCTTGGAATATGGAAAACAGGCAATGCAGCAAAGGATGCTCGACTTGCATCGATTATCAATCGACGACTTGATGAAATTCGGAGCCTGCCAGAAATCCGCAGTCGCACCGACATGCGAATAGAACTGGATCCAAATACACCTGTCCTTGAGGCCATCATAACCAAGACGGGTAGCGTTTACACAATCAATGTCTCTTTACCATTTTTGATACGTGCAGAGGAAGTGACAGATGATAGCGTTAAACCTGATGAAGCCTTCGATGCAGCAGATTTATGGCACACATACTTCTCCCTTGATAGCCAAGGTCAAACCGAGTTTCGTGCGTTTATGGCAATGTGCGGCGACCCCTCACTGTTAGAGAAGACCAAAAATTATATTCTCCACCATGAAATGGCCCATGCAGAACACGGCGACTTGGATTCTTCAGCTGATGACGATCTTGCATCTTGCACAAGAGAAAAAAATGCTGATCTACGTGCTGCTAGGGGTTCGGTAGAAAGGACAGATGGAGGTATTTATTTTCATCATGTGCGCGATTCCTGCGGCATACAGACAGGTCCAACGCATCCACACCCTCGTGCCCGAGCAAACGATCTTATTGCCTATAGAGCAGCTAATTTTCCCGAGGCAGCACCCAGTATGGCAGTAAAACCTCCTGAATTCCCTTTAGTTGGCAAGGGATTGATAAGCTATTTCGGTCAACTCAAGGCAGTAAAGAAGGAGAGATTCGACCAACTTCTTCCTTTTCTTGGTCTTTTTTTTGATAACTATGGGATATCAATCGCTGATTTGTTTAAATGCTGCACAGAATTAGAAACCTTAACTTTAAATTCGCCTGATGATGCGTACATTATGGAAACTACACCAGATTTACGCATGCCTAATTTAACTCATCTCGTCATCGAACGGGCAAGAGGAGACTCCCTCGAGAGAATAACAAAAGCATTTATACCAAGATGTCCAAAACTATCTACGATTACTATTAGAGAAGGCTTGATTAACAAAGATGCGCTTGCTAGGGTCCGTGCTGAGTTTCCCGGCATCAAAATTATAACACCGAGCGCAAGCAGTACAAACCACACCTGCTTCGCCGCTAGTGAACTTTAACTAGACCGCGGGCTAAGGCTACTGTACGTGCGCTTTGCTATGCACATGCGCTTGACGTAAAGAGCTGCTCGGTTGCAAGATAGGCGCATGTACGAATACTTGCGCGGCAAACTAGTCTCTGCAACACCTTCTAAAGTCATCGTCGATGTCGGCGGTATCGGGTACAGTCTTTTTATTCCGTTAAACGTCTTTGGCCGGCTGCCGGGCGCTGGCCAGGACGTTTTCCTTTATGTGGCTCAAGTGATCCGGGAAAACGCCCACACTTTATATGGATTCATAACGGCCGAAGAGCGCAATCTCTTTTTCTCCTTCTGCGATGTATCGGGCATCGGCCCTAAAACGGCTCTGGCCCTGATCGGCCATATGGAAATCAACGCCCTCTACCTGGCGATCAATCAGGGTCAACTGCCTCTACTATGCAAAATTCCCGGCATTGGTCGGAAGACTGCGGAAAGGCTTGTCATCGAAATGCGTGACCGCCTGCATCCTAAAGAAAAGCAAGTCGCTCTGGCAACTATCGACCCAAGCGGTCAAAATACCCTTGTCGCCGATGCCCTGAATGCCCTCATCAATCTCGGCTACAATATGTTACAGGCCCAGAAGGCCATCACTACCGCCCTTGCATCAGAAAAACAAGGCGGTGATTTAGCCTCCCTCATCACCTCTTCCTTGCGCCATCTCTAGGGAAATAAATCCTCCTCAAGTATACTAAACCCCTTTCATACTATTTTTTTTGGCCATGGAATTTGTCCATCGACCCTATGATCCACAATCCACGGTTGCAGCTATCGCCACTCCCCCGGGAGAAGGCGGGGTTGCCATTATCCGCATTTCTGGGTCTGACGCACTAGCGGTTGCAAGCCGCGTCTTTTCCGGCGATATCCATTCGTTTGCTTCTCATACAGCGCATTATGGAAAGTTTTTGGACAGAATGGGCGCGATCATTGATTCCGGCCTGGCCCTCGTCATGCGCGCTCCACGCTCCTATACAGGGGAACCAACTGTCGAATTTCATTGCCATGGGGGCTCTCTCATCAGTAGACGCGTTCTCGATGCTGCACTTGCGGCAGGAGCGCGCGCTGCCGAACCCGGAGAATTTACTTTTCGCGCCTTCATGAATGGGAAGCTCGATCTCGCCCAGGCAGAAGCTGTCCAGAGCGCTATCAGCGCCCGCAATGAACTAGCTCTCGGAGCAGCTGGTAAGCAACTCGAAGGGGCCCTCTCCAAAAAAATCGCACATTTTCAACAGGCTCTTGTCGATAGCGCATCTACTTTAGAAGCATGGGTCGATTTTCCCGAAGAGGGCCTCGAATTCACGACTTTGGATGCCATCATCGAAAGCTTAAGCATCACCCTGCTAGAAATGCGCGCGCTCGAAGCCACCTTTTCTCATGGACGCTTTATCCAGGAAGGGCTCTCTCTTTGCCTTGCCGGCAGACCAAATGCAGGGAAATCTTCTCTGATGAATGCGCTTTTAGGCTACGACCGCGCTATTGTCACCCCTATTCCAGGGACGACGCGCGATGTATTGCAGGAAGATCTTCGCCTCGGGCAATTGCATTTCCGCCTCTGTGATACAGCAGGCATCCGAGAGACAGAGGAGACAATCGAACAAGAGGGCATCCGCCGCACAAAAAAAGCGATGGAAGAAGCGGATATCGTTCTGCTTGTCGTCGATGCCCAGCAAGTTGGCCAAGCCGAGGAGCGATCGCTTATCGCGGCGGCGCTGCCTCAGAAGACGATCCTTGCCTGGAATAAAGTTGATCTGCCGCACCCGCCTCTTCCTGATCTTGAAGGATGGAAACAAGTGCCTGTCTCGGCGAAAATGGGGTGGGGCCTCCCTGAGCTGCAAGATGCCATCGAACAACTCATTTGGCAAAATGGCCCGCCGTCTAAAGAAGAAGTCGTGATCACGAACGTGCGTCATAAAGAGGCTTTAAGCAGCGCTTGCCATTACCTCGCCCAGCTCATCGATGGACTTAAGGCCGGAGTCTCTCCCGAATTCTTAAGCGCCGACATGCGTGCATGCCTGCTGGAACTTGGCACGATCATCGGCGCGAATATTACGGAAGACATCCTCAACTCTATCTTTTCGAAGTTTTGCATCGGAAAGTGAATGCCGTAAGCGCTTAATACTCAATGTTCAAATGTTTTCTTGCTTCTCAAAATCGACAAATGCATGTTTTGAGAAGCGCTTATTGACTTCATCTGTCTGCTCATAATATACATATGTACGTTTTGAGAAGAGGTAGGTGTGAAAAAATTTATTGGGCGCGTGAGAGAACTGCAGCAACTCAAGGATCTGGAAAAACTGGACCGTCCAAGGCTTGTAGTCATCAAGGGACGGAGAAGAATCGGCAAAAGCCGCCTTGCCGAAGAATTCGCCAAAAACAAGCGATTTCTTCCATTTAGCGGTTTAGCTCCCATAGAAGCGATAGATTCCCAGCATCAGCGTAATGCTTTTGCGATTCAACTAGCCAAAAATCTGCAACTGTCCCCATTAACTTTTCTAGACTGGAGTGATGCACTGAATCATCTTTCGGCCCACTTAACTAATGAACCGACGGTGATTCTTTTTGATGAGATTTCATGGATGGGATCGAAAGATCCTACTTTTATCCCAAAATTGAAAGTCTGGTGGGATCTAGAACTACAACGTCACCCTAATTTGACTCTCATCTTTTGTGGGTCTGTATCCCGTTGGATTGAGGAAAACATTCTCAAAAGCACGGCATTCTTTGGTAGAATTAATCTCAAAATTGATTTAACGGAACTATCTCTTTCCGAATGCTCTGAATTTTTAAGACTAAAAGGGTTTAAGGGATCTTCTTATGACACTTATAAACTTTTAGCTGTTACAGGTGGTGTTCCCTGGTATTTAGATCAAGTCCTACCTCAACAAACAACCGATGAAAATTTGAAGCGCTTAGCTTTTGCAAAGGACGGTTTATTCACAATCGAATTTGAAAGAATTTTTCACGACCTTTTTGACAATAAAGGATCGACTTATAAAAAAATCGTCTCTCTATTAGCAGAGGGTGTTAAGGATCTCGGCGAAATTCGGCAGTCTTTGGGATACGCTCAAAGCGGTTATTTGAGTATGCAGATGAATGCACTGATTATCTCGGGCTTTATCAGCAAGCATTATTCTTGGTCCTTGAAAACAGGTAAATTAGGAAAATTTAGCTTGCATAGACTTTCTGACAATTACTTGCGATTTTTTATCAAATACATTGAACCTAATCTTCCAAAAATCGAGAAGCAAGCTTATGAGGATCTGACCCTATCGCAATTACCAGGCTGGGAAGCGATGATGGGATTCCAGGTAGAAAATCTGCTCCTCAAAAATCGCATTCATATTTTGAAAGCTTTGGGTTTGAATCCCGCTGATGTTGTGGCAGATAATCCTTATATTCAGCAGTCTAATACTCGGCAAAAAGGTTGCAAAATCGACTACCTCATTCAAACTCATGCCAAAAACCTCTATCTTTGCGAATTTAAATTTAAAAGGCGTGAGATAGGCTCCGAAATTATCGATTCAATGAAAGAAAAAGAAATGCGGTTCTCTACACCTAGAGGATTTGCCAAAATTCCCGTCCTATTTCATCTTGGAGGAGTTTCGGATTCTGTTCACGAGAGACAATATTTCTATAGAGTTATTGATATCACGGACTTTTTATCAACGGATGCTTAATTGAATAAGAAACAGCGAGCTGAGTTTATTGCAAAAAAACTCGAGGAGCTTTTCCCCGACCCCGCTATCCCCTTGCAGCACGACGATCCTTTTACGCTCCTTATCGCTGTGCTGTTATCGGCACAAAGCACGGATGCACGGGTCAACCAATGCACGCCGGCGCTATTTGCCAAGGCACGCAACCCTAAGGAAATGGCTGCCCTCGATACTGCGGAAATCGCCGCCATCATCCGCCCGATCGGTCTTTCTCCCAGCAAATCGCGCGCGATCTCCGGCCTTTCTCGCGACCTGATCGAGAAGCACCAAGGAAAAGTGCCAAGAAGTTTTGCAGCACTAGAGGCTCTGCCCGGGGTAGGCCATAAAACTGCCTCTGTCGTGATGGCACAGGCGTTCCATCACCCAGCATTTCCTGTCGATACGCATATTCACCGCTGCGCGAAAAGATGGGGCTTAAGCCATGGGAAATCCGTGAAAGAGACAGAACGGGATTTAAAACGCTTGTTCCCGCGCAATACGTGGAATAAACTCCATCTGCAGATCATCTACTTTGCCCGCACCTATTGTCCAGCGCGCAGCCATAAAGTCGAAAACTGCCCTATCTGTTCAGAAATTAGTAAGGGGTGAGACACCGCCCCAGCGTTTGTCCCATAAGGGCGAGTACTTCCATCTTTTTTTGCGATGCTTCGAGTAAATCCTGATCGAATTGGATTTTACCTGGTTCAAACAAGAGGACGATGCAAGAGCCGCCGAAAGAAAAATACCCCTTTTCGTCTCCCTTAGCGTATGCTTCATTGGGGATAAATGTTTGGTGGACCGTGCCTACATAGGTGGCTCCCACTTCTACAAATAAAACTGTCCCAAAAGATTTGCTCGTAAGCTTGGTCAGCACGCGCTTATTTTTGGCAAAAATCCCACTATCTTTTTTAAGCGCTATAGGATTGACGGAGTAAAGTGCGCCTTTCACAGCAATCGGCTCCTGTGGAATGCATCTAATAGGAAAATGAAAACGGTGATAATCGGAGGGACACAGGCGAATAATCGCCATGCTGCCACCTGCAAATTGAGCCGCTAACTCAGGATCCTCTACGAATTCATCCAGAGAAAATTTCGCCCCTTTGACGACAAATCCATCGCAAGTCGAAATATTGTCGAACACCAGGCATCTACCATCAGCTGGCAAGATCGCAATGTCGTTGCCGCCAGCGATAGGCCGGGCTGAAGGTTTCAGGCGCCGGATGAAAAAATCATTAAAAGACCGGAAGGAATCAACAGGATCCGCAAATTCCTTCTCATCGACTTCGAAACACCGGATAAAATTGCGGATTTTACAGCGGCTGAAGGGGCTTTTTTGCAGCATTCCATAAATTTTAGAAAATACATGGAATTGAGTGAATAGGCGTAGAAAAAAAGACCCGACCAGCTTGCTAAACCACGTGTTGCCGTAGAGCAGGTCGAGGAAGTATTTTCCATACACCTTCTCTTTACAAACTTTCTTCGTCCGCCGATCGATATACAAAATTTGATTGTTCATGCAGTTATTGTGGATCTAAGTGTGTTTTTCGAGCAAAAGAAGAATAAAAGCGCAGCTCTTCCAGATAGGCCGAGGAAAATAGGGACTCCAGATGCTCATTTTGGATCATCGTTAGAATTTTTTCCGCCTGGACTACCATACGCGAAGCTTGGCTCTTGGGGTTTTCCGCCTTCACCACGCCGTCTTCCAAACGGCCTAACTCTATAATTAAATTTTTAATTTGACGCTGGGCATCAAGGCGCTTTTCCGACGCGCTGATAGCCTGGTCGATAGCCTCGATTTCACCGATAAAAAGGCTTGATATCGAACACGATAGGGAGCCTTGCACCAAGAAAACCAGGACAGATAAGGATAGATTAAAATTTCTCATTAACATCGATATAGGTAAATTTTTTGTTTATGGACAACGAATCAACTGGCAAGAATCGAAATCTATGTTTATAATTGAGGGTTGAAGCAATTTCGTCAACGTTCAGGAAATACCTCATGCTAGATTTTGTAAAACAAATTTTTGGTACAGCGCAGACAAGAACGCTTAAAAAGTACGCCAAGATCGTAGCCAAAGTCAATGAACAAGAACTCGCTTTACAATCCTGCTCGGATGACGAGGTGCGCGGTAAGACGGCGGAATTCCGCGAACGGATCGCTGCGGGCGAAACTCTAGAGGATCTCCTTCCCGAAGCTTATGCTGTCGTCAAGAATGCCTGCCGCCGCCTATGCGGGACAGAGATTCATGTTTCTGGATATAACCAGAAGTGGGACATGGTCCCTTACGATGTGCAAATTCTGGGCGCTATCGCCATGCACTACGGGGCCATTGCCGAAATGCAAACCGGCGAAGGGAAAACTTTAACCGCCTCGCTGCCCTTGTACCTCAATGCCCTCACCGGCAAACCTGTGCACCTTGTCACAGTGAACGATTATCTTGCCCATCGCGACTGCCAATGGGTGGGAACAATCTACCGCTGGCTTGGGTTGTCGGTTGCCGCACTCACCAACGCCACCCCCCACCACCAGCGCAAGAGCGTCTACGAAAGCGATATCGTCTACGGCACTTCTTCAGAATTCGGCTTCGATTACTTGCGCGATAATTCCATGGCGCAAAATCGCGAAGAGCAGTGCCAGCGCGGCCATTATTTTGCTATTGTCGACGAGGTCGATTCGATCCTGGTCGACGAAGCGCGCACACCGCTGATCATTTCGGGTCCTTCCGCCGCTGCGCGTCAAATGTATGACGAACTCAAAGATCAGGTAGCGCATGTCGTCCGCCTGCAGCGCGATATCTGCAATAAGCTGGCCACAGAAGCGCGCCGCAGCTTGGAAACTCTCGGTTGGCTCATCGAGGGAGAAAAGCCAAAACTTTCTAAAGAGCAAGAAATCGAAAAAAGAGAAGCTGTTAAAAAAATCTGGCTCGTAAGCAAAGGAACTCCGCAAAACAAGATCCTAAAACGCCTTAAAGAAGATCCCGAGATCAGGGGCGAGCATGAAAAAATCGACATCTACTATCACCACGATGCCAACAAGGAAGAACGTACCGATGCCTTGGCTGGCCTCTATATCATCGTCGATGAAAAAAGCAACGAATACGAAGTCACCGATAAAGGCATCGCCGCTTGGGCGGATACCCACTCGCAAGAGGATAAAACCGATGACTTCACGATGCTCGACCTGGGAGGCGAGTATGCGCGAATCGATGACGACGCCACACTCGATGAAAAGCAAAAAATTCAGCAGAAAGTACGCATCCGCGAAGAAGATGCGCGCCGCAAAGAACGTTCCCACAACCTGCGCCAACTGTTCCGCGCCCATCTTTTGATGGAAAAGGATGTCGACTACATCGTCGCTGAAGGAAAAATCGTCATCATTGACGAAAACACGGGCCGCCCTCAACCTGGCCGGCGGTTTTCTGACGGTCTCCACCAAGCTATAGAAGCCAAAGAAGGTGTCGCGATTCAAGGGGAAACACAGACTTACGCGACGATCACCCTGCAAAACTACTTCCGTTTGTACGCCAAACTCGCCGGTATGACAGGCACGGCGATGACAGAAGCGAACGAGTTTAAAGAGATCTATAAAATCGATGTGCTCGCCATCCCTACCCATCGTCCCAATCAACGCCGCGATGCCGATGACGAGATTTACATGACCGAGCGGGAAAAATACAACGCGCTCTTAAAGGAAATTCAAACGATTCACGGGCAAGGCCGCCCGATATTAATCGGTACAGAATCCGTCGAGGTTTCCGAAAAACTCTCGCGCATTCTGCGGCAGAATCACCTTGAACACACGATCCTCAATGCAAAAAATCACGCGCATGAAGCAGCGATTATCGCGGAAGCCGGCAACCCCCGCGCGATTACAGTAGCGACCAACATGGCTGGCCGAGGTACGGATATCAAGCTCAAAGAAGGCGTAGCCGAACTTGGCGGTCTGCACGTGATCGCTACAACGCGCCACCATTCACGACGCATCGACCGCCAGCTGCGCGGACGGGGCGCCCGCCTCGGCGACCCAGGCACGTCAAAATTCTACGTCTCATTTGAAGACGCTCTCATGCGGATGTTTTCTTCACCCCGCATCACGGCTTTTTTACAGAGGTTCCGCCCCCCGGAAGGAGAACCTATCTCGGCCAAAGTGCTGAATAAATCGATCGAGACAGCGCAAAAACGCATCGAGCAGAGAAACTATACAATCCGCAAACACACGCTCGAATACGACGATGTCATGAACAAACAAAGAACAGAAATTTATTCTTTCCGCAATGATGTGCTGCATGCGGAAAACACCCTGCAGATCGTGCTGGAAGTCATTGACAATGTCTGCGTGCACATGACAAACAAATATCTCGTTAACCGCTCTATCGAAGGCGGCTGGAATCCCGAGGCTCTCCGCACATGGCTAATGAGACATTTCCCTGTCACTGTCGAACCTTCCCTATTTGATAATGACTATATAGAGCAGAATGAAGTGTCCAAAAAAGCCATCGATATCGTGCATCAAACGCTGGAACAAAAACTCGATCATCAACGCGAGACCATCCAGCAGCTCCAAAATATGATGCAGGGAGCGCCGCAAAATATGAATATTCAACCTGAATCTATACTTCAGGAAGTCATCCGCAGTATTTTGATCCGGTGCATCGATAAGGCGTGGCAGGAACACCTATTGCATATCGACCATCTGCGCACGGAGGTGTCTTTACGGTCTGTCGGACAAAAAGATCCTTTGACCGAGTTTAAACACGAAGCATTCCGCCTCTTTGACAATTTCACACTTCGGCTACAGACAGATATTTGCCACGGCCTTTTCAAATTCGAGATGGTCGTACCCCCGCCGCAATCTCCACTCAACGTGATTCGAGAGAATATCGAAGAAGGACAAAAAGAAAACCGTACGATTCCTCTTCTCGCAGATTCACGGATCGGCGGTTAGATTTTTTCCAGGACCGGATCGGTCTTTAGAGGTAATTGAATATGCAAGGTGCAAAATGAGCCATTTCCACTCGATACCCTCTAGCTTGCCTCCAGTAACGGTTCCAACAGCAGAGCAAACGAAACCTTATACCCATCCCCGCGCACATGGAGCTTTTTTACATCGTGATTGGTCAAAAAATTGGACCAAAGTCAAAACCCCCAGCGCTACTGTTACAACTTTGGAAACACTTCCCGAGAAAAGGTCTTTAGATTCTACCTCCTTCCCGTTGCTCGCTTCTAAATATCTCGCGGTCTCAGCGCCTCTATATAGCGACTCTTTCCTTCCCTCTCATACAAGAGAGAATGCGACAAGGGACCACATCCAGACGGCCACAGTTGCCGGAGCCTTTAAAAATAGAGCCTACCGCGGGCCTACTCATCGGCTTTAACTCCTAGCACCTGCAGTCGTCGTTCATCTTGTATTTCCAGCAAAAACAAAAGCCAATTTTGAACTACTTGACATACTTTTATTATTTCTAAATACCTAAACATCCTGTAAAATGAACGCCCCAAGTTTATCATTTTTAGCAAAGCTGATCCGGCAATATATGAAATGTTCTTGTAAAGATCCTAATACAATAAGCTAGAAAGAGATAAGTGAGGAAAAAATTAAGCAACTAATTCTTTAACTAATTTTAGAGGTAGCTAATGTCTTCAAGATCCATTTCTTCATTCTCAGCTCATAGCACACCTATGGCTTGGGGTACTACGCCAGGCGGACCCACTCCGGGAAGCACACCTTCCTCCAGGCCTACCGTATCATCAGCGCATCCTTCTCATGAAGGACGGGCCCATGCGCCTACGTCGTCTCCAGTTGAAGATTCCACTCCTGGCCCGACATTGACTCGTGCGCCCAGCGCCGCGCTCCTTCGTTTGGCGAGAGACGGTCAACTTCGGGATAGACCTTTACTCGCTTCACGATCGCTAGACGGTGCATACAAACAATTAGAACGAGAGCGCGTCGAAGCACAAATGAAAGCAGCTCGGGAGCGTATTGAACTTGAAAGAGCTGTTTCAACAGTTGCCGATGAGGATAGTGCCCCTACTTCTGGCTTGTCCTCAGCTGGTCGTTCATTAAGAGAACGTCAGCTTGCTCCTTTAGCCCCGCCTACACATGCACCAGGCGGTGGATCGTCTAGCTCGCTGTCTTCGCCTTCAGACCCGGGTGCAGCGCTCCCCTCCCCTCTGCATCGAACATTGAGAAGCAGTCGGCATGCTCCAGAAAGCTTGCCTACACATGCACTAGGCGGCGGTTCCTCTAGCTCGCCTAGCTCGATGTCTTCGCCATCAGACCCCAGTGACGCGCTCCATTCCCCTCTGCTTCGAACATGGAGAGGTCGTCAGCATACTCCAGAAAACTTGTCTGGGCCAGCATTGACAGCTGAACCTTCTAACCTGCTTACTGCAGAATCAACCCACAGCTCTCGGCCACCTACAGCTCCGCGTCGTCGCGTCTTGGCACAACGAGGCGGCCCTATGCTAGCGAGTCTACCCACGCCAGCATTTGGCCTTGGAACTTCAAACATGCTTACTGCTTCAACAATTTCGAGCTCTTCTTCCTCTTCCACTCCCCCTCTCCCATTAGGAGAAAATGCATCTCTTCGAGAAGGATTGCCGCTTCGACCACAAAGTGTTGTATCTATGTTAACGCCCCCTATGCCACGAAGATCAAGAGATCTTCCTGGCGACTCTCCTAGATATAGGCCTGGACAAGCTCCTGTTAGCACGGATAGTGTTCGGGCAGAGCTTTCCTTACTTGAAATTGAGCCATCGCCCACGGTCCGCACAACTCCAGCTCCAGCTCCAGCTCCAGCTCCAACTCCAGCTAAGAGAGGCCCTAGAGTAAGAGAAGGCAGCATCAGACCGCCATCACATGCCGATGCCTATGAAACAACAGGACGCATGCCCGCTATACAGCCCCACGGTGCAATGGGCGGCGGCGGCGTTGGAGGTGGAGGTGGGGGAACTGGCGGGTCCACTTCCTTCAGAAGAATGAGACCCTCCGCCAGCACGCCCTCGCTACAATTCGGTTCGGGACCAGATGACTTTTAGTTTATAACTGGTTCTATTGCGAAATGGCCTCGAGCGCGCGCTGACTTGTCACCGCGCGCCAGTTTATAGGCGCTGCAAACCCTCTACTATCTCTTTTTGTAGCGTAGGCTTTAGAGATAATTGCGAAATTCTAGGGGTCGTTTTGTTCGGCTTTTCGATAGCCGTAATAGAGAAGGGGAAGAGCGGCAAGGCAATAAATGAACCACCGGCTCGCATCCCATTCCAAACGAAGAACGCCATCTTCCGCAAAGAAAATCTGCAAAATGCCGAGAATGAAAAACAGACTCCCGACAGAAAGCGTAAGGATGGAGACGAGTACGGCCTTGGCTGTCTTTTCCTGGATGGGATCGCGAGCTGCAGCTGCTGCTGGCACCCCTCCATGATGGGCTGGAGGAGCAAGGCGTGATTCAGCAGCCGGCAAAGTTTTTGGATGTTCTGCTTTCTTTCCTTTTGTCTCGGGCAAAGAACTTTTTCCCGCTTTCTGCTGATAAGGGGGGGTATACAACGCAGTAAGACTATCTTGAATGGCTTGGTGTTTGGCGCCAACATCGCGCCCTGCATCAACTTCAGGGGCCTTGGCCAGATCGGCCGAACAATATGGACAAACAATTGCTTCATAGGGCACGCGTCCGTCGCAATTAACGCACATTTTTTGACGTTCTGTAGGCTTCATGGGTTCTTCCCTGAGTATCAAAATGTCGCTTTTACCTGATTTTGCACACTTCCTCCTATTGTTTCCATAGGAAAAATAGAGACTTTCTATGGTAAAATAGCGATCATGTTGTAGACTGGCGAAAACTATTGAAGAACTATTATGACTATAAGAAAGGAAAAGTTCGATATCGCCGTGATCGGCGCCGGCCCCGGGGGTTATGTCGCGGCAATTAAAGCTTCGCAGATGGGCAAAAAAGTCGCTCTTGTCGAAAAAGACTACCTTGGGGGGACCTGCCTCAATGTCGGTTGCATTCCGACAAAGACGCTCCTTGCGGGAGCCGAAATCCTCCATGCTGTAAAACACGCCGGTCAATTCGGTATCGCTACAGGACCCGTCAGTATCGATTACGCTAAGATGAAGCACCGGAAGGACGCGGTTGTCGAAACGATCCGCAGAAGCCTGGGCGGCCTCCTCCAAGCCAATCAGATCCATATTTTCCAGGGCGCAGCCGAATTCACCGCGCCAAAAGAACTCAAAGTAGTAGGTAAAGACAACCTCTTTATCTCCGCTGATGCGATCATCATCGCTTCGGGTTCGGAACCGGTGGATATTGCTGCATTCCCCTGCGACCACACCTCTATTTATAACTCGACCTCCATCCTCTCCATGACCGAGCTGCCACAGACTCTCGCTGTCATCGGCGGCGGCTATATCGGATGCGAATTTGCCAGTCTCTATGCCGAACTCGGCGTAAAAGTCACGATTTTGGAAATGCTCCCTTCTATCGTCGCCCTCCAGGGACAGGCTGTTGCCGACGCTTTGACAAGGGCGTTTACAAAAAAGGGAATCGATATCAAGACCAACGTCAAAGTAGAAGGAATCGATAAAGTACCCCGCGGCTTGAGTATTCGTCTTAGTAATGGAACTGTTGAATGCGATAAAGCTCTGGTATCCATTGGCCGTAAGACTGTATCGCGCGGGTTGAACCTGGCAGCATCCGGAGTCCTAGCTGATGATAAAGGAGCGATCCCAACCAATGACAAAATGGAGACCAACGTCCCCGGCATCTATGCCATTGGCGATGTCACGGGACGGTTCCTACTAGCGCACGTCGCCTCCCATCAGGGGATTGTAGCGGCAGTCAACGCCGCGGGCAAAGAGGCCCATATGCATTATGAAGCTGTGCCGGCAGTCATCTTTACCCAGCCTGAGATCGCCACCGTCGGTATGACTTTGGAACAGGCCCAGGCAGCAGGCTACTCCGCCGCTGTCGGAAAATTTCCCTTCCAAGCATTAGGAAAATCGATTGCCGCGATGGAGACTGACGGGTTCGCACAAATCATTACCGATAAGAAAACCGGGCAGATCCTCGGCGCTCAAGTCGTTGGACACAGCGCCTCTACTCTCATCGCGGAAATGACGTTGGCCATTGCCAATGAAGTTACTGTCGAAGGACTGACGGATACCATCCACGCGCATCCGACAGTAGCCGAGGCCTGGATGGAAGCTGGTTTTCTCGCCATGGATACCCCTATTCATTTTCCGCCCAAGATCAAGAAACAAAATGGCTAGCTCAGAGAGGCCAACGCGCCTGAATATTTTGCCAAATAATCCTGAAGAAAATGAGGCGGAAAAGCCCGTAGGATTAGGCCGTTTTCCTTCTTGGCTGCATCGCAAGCTGCCCCGCGGCGGCACCTACTTTAAAACGAACGCTATTTTAGAGAAGTATAACCTCAATACCGTCTGCGAAGAGGCCAAATGTCCCAACCGCTTCGAATGCTACACAAAAAAGACCGCTACCTTCCTCGCATTAGGCAAGGCATGTACGCGCAATTGCGGCTTCTGCGACATCGATTTCACAAAAACCCCTAAGGCGCCGGCTACCGACGAACCGGAACGGATCGCCGCTTCCGCTGCGGAATTAGGCCTACAACACGTCGTGATCACTATGGTCGCCCGAGATGATCTCGCCGATGGCGGGGCCGCCCATATCGCTGCCATTATTCGGGCTGTGCGCAAATCAAACCCCACCTCGACAATCGAAGTGCTGACCTCGGATTTCCAGGGCAATCTGGAGGCGCTTGATGTAGTGCTGGCAGAAAAACCAGAGATTTTCAATCACAATATTGAAACCGTGCGTTCTTTGACCCCGCGCGTGCGCCACCGAGCCACTTTCGACCGCACCCTGCAAGTCCTGCGACATGCAAAGGCCTCAGGGCTCCCCCTCTTCGTAAAATCAGGGATCATGGTGGGTCTTGGGGAAACAGAAGAAGAAGTCTATGCAACTCTTCGCGAGCTGGCCGAAGCAGGATGTTCTATTGTGACAATCGGCCATTATCTGCAAGCGGATATCCGTAAATTGACAGTGAAGGCTTTTATTTCTCCCGAGCAGTTCAAAGCCTACGAAGAATACGGCCTAAGTGTTGGTATTCCCCATATGTACTGCGGCCCCTTCGTGCGCTCAAGCTATAATGCCCTTGCGCTGCGCGATATCGCCATTTCCTCTACCTAATCCCTTAAATAGATCAACTTATGAATGAAGATTTTTTTCCCGTTGTCGACGAATACGACCAAGCTATCATCATGCATTGCAATGCCCATTTCAGCGGTAGTTTTTCCTCTATGCTGGAATATTATGAGAAAGAGGGCAAAGGGGCTATGCCGGAATTCGAGCTCTCTCGTATTTGGGCGCTTTCATCGCTCGAAGAGGAGCAGCCGAGCACGCTTGATCTAATGCTCTCTCCTGCCGAAATAGAGGAAGTGGCAAAAGCGAGAAGTCTCTACGAGAAACTGCGCAGCATTTACGAAGAAAATGAGCGGCCTTCGCCCGTCATGCGCGCTTTCGCCGACCTGGTTCTATCGGAAGAAGAAGAGCCCGAGAGGGAGATTGATGCTCTGGTTCACCTGGGCAAAGATGCTGTAGAACCTCTTATCGCACTTATCTTAAGCGAAGACTTTTATAAGCCCCTTTTTCCTGGGTATGGATATGCCCCTGCCGCAGCGGCATTGGCTCTTGGAAAGATCGGCGACGACCGCGCTGTCCTCCCGCTTTTTCAAGCGATGGGGAAGGAGGATTTCTTTACTGAAGCCGCGATCGTCGACGCCCTAGGCATGTTAGGCGAACCCGCCCGGACTTTTCTTCTTGGCCGGCTCCGCCATCAGCCCGTGACCCGCGAAAATTCCCATGCAGCCATCGCCCTTTCCTCTTTTAAGGAACACCCCGATGTCATCGCCTGCAGCCTCGAGCTGCTGGAAAAGACCGCTCTCGACCCACGCTCTATCGCCCTTTCCACATACCTGGTCATCAATTGCGCCCATACCCGCGATCCAGAGCAGAGAAAGCGGATTGATGAGCTCGCCAAAAACCCCTCGTTTCCTACCGAGCTCAAAGAAGAACTCCGCCTCTTACGGTCCTGATAATAACACTCCACCAGGTGCGGTCGTTAAATCAACATTGGAAAAATGGCTTTGTTGGATAAGCAGTTAAATTTCACCACAGAGACGGGAAACCACAGAGGAAATTTTTTAAATAACTTTTTTTGACTCAGAATGAAAATGCTTACAGATTTCACAGTTACAGAATCGGTAGAAGAAACCAATACCCTTACTGGCAAAATCATAGGGCTATCGATCAATTTCAATATGAAAATCCTTAAGGAAGGCATTCGCCGATTTAGAATATGAATTTTCTCTGTGGTGTCCCGTCTCTGTGGTAAAATCACATAGCACATTCTTTTTAGCGTGGAGAAAGAAGTTCAACAATTTCTTATCCCCCTCACGGCTAGATAGATATATATTCAATCACACTTTATTTATTCAATTATCCGCGCAAAATTGAATAGATCTCTCAATTACGCATTGCTTAATTTTTCAAAGAATTGCTAATAGTAAAAATTACTAGAATCTTTGATTTATCAAGGGCTTAATGCAACCTCAGCATTGTGGTTTTCTCCATAATATTACGGCGATCGTACTTGCCGGGGGCCAGGGAACGCGGCTCTTTCCGCTGACGCTGACCCGCTGCAAGCCAGCTGTAGCATTCGGCGGAAAATATCGTCTTATCGACGTGCCGATTTCCAACGCCTTGAATTCTGGTATCCGGCATATCGCCGTTATTTCCCAATACTTCGGCGCCCATCTTAATCAACATATCTACGCTACCTACCGTCTAGACTCTTTCCAGCCCGGGGAATTCCAGCTGATTTGCCCAGAAGAGACGCCCACGCGAAAAGCATGGTTTAAAGGGACCGCAGATGCCGTACGGCAGAATCTCGACAGCCTTTTGGCCACTCCAGTTGAATTTTTCCTCATTCTTTCTGGCGATCAACTTTACAATACCGATCTGCGCCCTATGCTCTCCTTTGCCAGGGAAAAGAATGCCGACCTCGTAGTCGCCAGCTTGCCTGTACAAGAGGCAGAGGCGCGCCGCATGGGTTTATTACGGATCGATGACAATCAGCAGATAATCGACTTTTATGAAAAACCTACCGATCCAGCGACCTTGGCAGAGTTCCAACTTCCGCCCCATTACAAAAATAATACCTCTTCCGTGCCCCAATATCTGGGTTCAATGGGCATTTATGTGTTCAAACGGTCTGCCTTAGTCTCGATTCTGAAAGAGGAAGGGGATGATTTTGGCCGCCATATCATTCCTCTGCAAGTAAAGCGCGGCAAGAGTTTTGGCTTTGTATTCGATGGATATTGGGAAGACATCGGCACAATTGCTTCCTATTACAACGCCAACCTCGCGCTGACCGAATGCAAGCATTGCCTGGATATCTGCAATGAGAAACAGCCGATCTATGCACAGTCGTATCATCTTCCTAGCGCCCATGTTATAGGAACAAAAGTCATTCAGTCCATTATCGGCCAAGGCGCGCGTATAGAAGCTGAAGAGATCACCCATTCTGTTATTGGCATACGAGCAAAAATCGGTCATGGAACAGTTATACGCGATTCGATCGTGCTGGGAAAACGCGATCCCACACAGGTTGCAGGAAAGCCAGGCCTGACTTCCAGCATCGGAAAGAGCTGCCGGATCGAAAAGGCGATTATCGACGAGGACACCCATATCGGCAATCATGTAACTCTACTCAATAAAAACCAGCTGCAAAACTACGACGGGGATGGTCTTTTTATCCGCGATGGTATTATCATCGTAGCTAGCGGTACCTCGTTACCTGATGGTTTTACTCTTTGAGCATTTGGGCCCTTTCCGATCCCCATCTTTCGTTTGGCATTCCTGACAAAAGCATGGCTGTCTTCGGACCTGCTTGGGTGGAGTATACCGATAAAATCGCTCACTTCTGGAAGACCCGCATCGCAAAAGAAGATCTTGTTCTCCTCCCCGGGGATATTTCCTGGGCTATGAGAATCGAGGAAGCGGATGCTGATCTTCGCTGGATCGATGCATTACCTGGCACAAAACTACTACTCCGCGGTAATCACGACTACTGGTGGAGTTCCAATGCCAAAATGCAAAAAACCTTGCCCCCCACGATACACTTTATCCATAACAATAGTTTTACCTGGGGCGATGTTGCAATCGGAGGATCGCGCCTTTGGGATACCCCCGAATACAACTTTCAAGCTTTTGTAGAATTTCGCGATAACCCCCGAGCGAAACCTCCAGCTCCGGTAAAAAAGGAAGAAGAGGAGAAGATTTTTCTACGGGAACTGGATCGGCTGCGCCTCAGCCTGTCGCAACTCGACCCTAGGGCCAAAATCAAAATCGCCATGACCCATTATCCGCCTATCGGAGCCGATCTTCAACCTAGCAGGGCTTCGCAAATTCTCGAAGAATTTGGAATCAGCATTTGCGTGTTTGGACATCTGCATAATCTAAAAAAAGAGTGTTTGCCCCTCTTCGGCACAGCGCGCGGTATCCGCTATGAACTTACCTCGTGCGATGTCATCGATTTTATGCCCGTAAAGATTATTTAAAAGAAAATTTATGCCGCTAATGTTACTTGTTTGCCGCTCAGCGACAGATGTTGCTGGGCCAACGTAATATGAAACGCATGACCGTGCGGCAAATCACCCACTGCATATAGCTTGCGGAACGCTGCTAACTCGGGGCTAGGATCGATCGTCAATACCCAAAGTTTTTTATGCGCTGTTTGAATAACGTCGACTTTCACAGGGTTGAACATAAACTTTGCCCCGAGTTCAGAGATCTGTTCAGGAGGAACTCCTTTCCATTCGTCATGCCGGATAATGCTGATATGAGGCCCAATGTTACCATGAAAAATGGGCATTTTGACGTTGGGATTAGATTCCTTGATCTTATTGAATATTTGTACGAGATAGTCTTCTTTTAATTTTAAATAAACGTATTCTTTAGTTTTTTGTAAGGTCCCTTCATTGATGCACTTTTCCTTTGCATATTCAGCTATCTCATCCGCACTTTCATTTAATTTTATTTCAGCAAGAACTTTCGTTTTGTGTAACGTTTCTTGATTGATTCCATCATTAGCATCTGTTGCATTTGAAGAAGTTTCTTTAAGCAGTTGAGTTTTATACGCGGCCAACATTTTTTCTAAATTGTTTTGGAGCTTCAATGCTTGCACTTGCCCATACATCTGCTTACCCCGAATTCCTGCCATTAAAAGATGGCCGCATCCTTCGAGGTAGTTACCTTTCTTAAATTCGTCGCAAGAGTGATAAAAACCGATGAAGACCTGCATTCCGATCGATGCTATTGACCATTGCAGAGAGCCGAAAGCAAAAGACCCTAGGTACAGAGCATTGTTCAGCAGATGAAGCCCTACCTCAGCAGCTTTCTTATAATCTTGATCGTAGAAGGCCTGGATGAGTTGTGAAACGTTGATCACCATGTCGTGGGCTGTCGTGACAATCATCCCGAGAGGATGGGCCAGGATCGAACATGCCAAAGCTGTAGAAGCAATCGCTACTTCCAGCACTTTTTTTCCGATCGCATTTGCATCTTTGGATGAGATTGCCTCGATCATCTGCGCAACGGTGGAAATAACTCTTGTCGAACCCAGGACAATCGAAAGAGGCTGGCCTAAGGGTTTGTAGAGGCTAATAAAAGGAAGAGCAACTTGCGTGACGCGCAAAAATTGACTGAGGGTGTTATCCGTGACTTCATTAGGTTTCGGTAAATCGTTTTCATATTCACGATGATATACAGAAGGTGTAGAAATCGCTTTTGTTTGCAAATTTTGAATCATTATTATTCTCCTTTTAAAATATGGAGAATAATAACAAATATGCTAATTAAAATCTGTTTAATTAGTTTTTTTATAATTAATAAAATTATTAGATATAAATCTGTATTAAAATAAGTATTGCAAAATTCTTTAAAGACTGCTGACGGATTCATAGCATGGCAACGCATGCCATTGCAATAGAGCTATATGTAAAAGCGCAAAGACACCACGCCGCGAAGACGCGGAGAAAGTTGAAAATGCAGGTTTCTTTGCGTCTTTGCGGCGTGGAGTCTTTGCGTTTAATTTTCGAAAGAAGTCTAAGACAAAATTATTCAAACTATCTAAGTAGTGAGCGGACGGCCACTAGATCGCTATCGGCGCGATTGATCGGCTGGGAGAGATCGCGCGTGGCACGCCGTTTGAAGAGCTCCTCAATGGCACGAAGCTGCTCGGCCTGATCCAAACAATCGTGATAATCGGCCACGATAGCGAGCAACTGTTGAAAATCTTCTTCTGTAACAATTAATTCCAGGCAAACTTCGACGGCGAGCGCAAATTGCTCAGGGCTTCCCTCATGTACGAGAAAAGCTGCAGTTTCCATCGCCAAATCGAAGTCGGGTTTCTCAGTCAAGCTCTCGATCAGTCGAGCAAGGGCTGGATCAAATTCTGACGTATGTGTTTTGGCAAATAAGCGGACCCGCAGAAAATCGAACCAACGAACATCCTCAACGTAATCATAAAAACCATCGATCATCTCGGATGCCTGCAGTTCTTGGCCGGTATCGATTTTGTCGGAGAGATAATCGTAAAGAAAAGTTTCCACATCATGTGCACAGAATTCATTCACGAGTTGAAAAGCTTCACGCGGCTGCAAGCCCGCATCGACGCTTTCATCTAGTATATTCTCGAGATCGTCAAGGACTTGTTCGACTTTTTCATCAGAGGCAAGAATACCGCGGTCGTATAAGGCGATCAGCTGATCAAGTTCGTCGCAAAAAATAGATAAAGTTTGTCTTTCAGGTAATTCGCGGCGCCATAATTCAAAGAGCAGCAGATAGATCCTCTCGCGAATATCCTGGGGATTTTTTTCATCGGTGAGGAGATCAGCGAGTTCTTCGGGACCGTCGCATTCTTCGGCATAAGCCCGAAAAGAAGCCCTTTCGCTTGAAATCCCAAGATCTTGAAGCTGCTCGAAGATCTGGGAGGTGGAAATCTCACGGAGATTAGCGATTTGCCAATCTTCGACAGCAAGAGAGGGATTTTCCTGCCAATTAGCGCGAAGCAGGTTGTATAGTGCGCGACCTCTAAGTTCCATTTGCTCCTAACTAAGACTTCTTACAAATATTAAGTGCCTAGACTATAATACATCGTACATAAAATCAAAAGAAAGGTGTCCTAAAACATATAATGCAGCAAAAGTTTTTTTTACCACAGAGAGCACGGAGGGCATTGAGAAAGAAAAATTTTCTACTCATCGAAGTCATCGTGGGGTTGGCTTTATTCTCGCTCTGCGCGCTTCCTCTTATGCGGCAGCCTTTTATCCTAACGCAAAATAGCTATGAAAAACTTTTCGAAACGGAGATCTTCCGGCATGCAGAAGTAACGCACTGCATGCTTCTCTCAGATTTCCAAGCCGGCCGGATTCCGTGGGCTTCCCTGCCTAAAGAACGCAAGGGAAACTATCCTGTATTGAATACGGAGTGCGTGTTCGATCTTGGAGAAGAGATAAAAAAGGTTTATCTACAAACAGCGTCCATCGGCTTCGACTCGAGTAAAAAAATCGCCCCTGCGCAGGAAGCCCGTTTGCTAAAGCTGACGATTACGTATTCTCCAAAAGGCTCCGGGAAAGCCCGCACATTTTCTTATTTTTTCACAACAGTAGGCCCTACACTAGCACCTACGATTAATCCCTCTGGTTAAAAATATCTCATCTATGCATCTTGAGGCTTAGAGAGGGACTTCATGTCTTCCAAGTCTACTGATTTTCGTCCTGTAACTGCACCGGAAAGCCGCGTTGCTGAGTTTTCCTTGCGTGCAGTTGTTTTGGGTGTTGTCCTCGGATTGGTGTTCGGGGTCGGAAATGCCTATTTAGGATTAAAAATAGGAACGACAGTTTCCGCTTCGATACCCGCCGCTGTCATGTCGATGACGCTCTTTCAGGCCTTTTCCCGCCGCTCCTCGATTTTAGAAAATAATCTTGTGCAGACGATCGCTTCCGTGGGCGAAGGGCTAGCAGCTGGACTGATTTATACAGTACCCGCCCTGTTCCTCCTAGGCGAACGCATGCCTATATACCGCATTTTTATTCTGGCTTGCCTAGGAGGGATTCTCGGCGTACTCTTTATGATCCCGATGCGCCGCTATATCATTGTAAAAGAACATGGAAAATTGCCTTTCCCTGAGGGCACCGCCTGCGCGGAAATCCTTAAATCCAGCATAGCTGGTGCTACTAAAGCCATTCTCCTGTTCTCGGGCATTGCCGTAGGATCTCTTTATCGTATCTGTTCGGGGGCGCTTAGCTTTTGGAACGAGGTGCCCTCGTACATCATCAGACCCTTCCAGCGTACAGTCTTCAGCATGGATTGCACTCCTGCTCTTCTCGGCGTGGGTTTCATCATCGGCCCACGTATTGCTGCCATGGTCTTTGCGGGCGGCGCCATCGCTTGGTGGGTTCTGATCCCTCTCGTCACAATGTTTGGACAGGGCGGCGCCATACTCTATCCGGGCACCGTACCTGTCGCACAAATGTCCGCCAATGATATCTGGTCAAACTATATCCGCTATCTGGGAGCCGGTTGCATAGCATGCGGAGGCATTCTCAGCCTATTTAAAATTGCGCCCCTTATCGGTAAAACATTGAAGATCGGCTTTAATGAACTATTTCAAGGGCCGGCGAAAGGCCAGCATATTCTGCGCACCGATCGCGATATCTCGCTACGTTGGCTGATTCTGGGTTCCACTGCCATTATCCTGGCTTTGTGGCTGCTGCCCGGCTTTTCGATGAACTTTCTCACGATTTTCTTACTCGTAGTCCTGGGTTTTTTCTTTGTCGCCGTCACCTCGCTGACAGTGGGGATCGTCGGTTCCACATCGAATCCGGTTTCCGGAATGACGATCGCGACACTGCTCATCACATGCGTAATCTTTGTGGCCCTTGGATGGACAGAACGGATGTATCTCATCGCAGCTTTGACCATGGCCATCGTGACCAACGTAGCCATTGCCATGGCAGGGACGACATCGCAAGATTTGAAAACGGGGTATTTGCTCGGAGCAACTCCCCGCTTGCAGCAGCTCGGTGAAATTATCGGGGTTATCCTACCGGCTATAGCTATCGCCGGTACGCTGTATCTTCTTGATAAGGCTTATGGTTTTGGCTCTCCGGAGCTGCCGGCTCCGCAAGGGACTATGATGGCCCTTGTCGCAGAAGGTGTGATCAACGGGAACATTCCATTCGCCCTTGTCACTATGGGAGTCATTCTCGGCTTGGTCCTGGAAATCGTGCGCTTGCCGATTTTGCCTTTTGCTATCGGTTTATATTTACCCCTCCCTTTGAGTACATCCCTCATGCTCGGCGGGGTGGTCTCTTTCGTGGTTAAAAAATATGCCAAATCGCCGGAGGCAAACGACCGCGGCGTACTGACATCCTCAGGATTAGTAGCGGGCGATGCCTGCACGGGGGTCTTAATCGCTCTTCTCTCAGTCCTTGGCTGGGTCTCCACCTCTACTACCTCCCTCCTTTCCGACGCCTTCAGTCTTCTCTTCTTCGCCATCCTCGCAATCGCCCTCGGCTGGGTTGCCCTCCGCAAGCAACGTTAAAATCTGAAGTTTAGGCAAATCGGATCCATCAACGCAAAGACGCCACGCCGCGAAGACGCGGAGAAAATTGAAAATGTATTTTTTGCGTCTCCGCGACTTGCGCGTCTTTGCGTTAAATTTTCGAAAGTCGCTCTAGTTTCGGAAGAAGTCTATTAAGAATGCCCTGTGACTACGCCACAGCGAACTTGCAGTTTAAGCTTGGTTGGTATACCTTATCGCGGTATATATTTTAGAATAGCCTCAATAAATGGCTATCCGTTCCTTTTTGGATAAAGATGTTGAGATTTTCTTCCTTAAGGGAACTCCATCTCGTAAGAAGGGATGGGCGACTATCCATAAAAAAGTCATCAATCGCATCATTAACGAGAGAGCAGGTGTGACACCCGAGATAGCTGTCAAACTTGCTGCAGCTTTTAACACCACACCTGATTTTTGGCTCAATGCCCAGATGGCAATGGATTTATGGTCATTACGCTCTCAGAATCCCAAGATCCGTTCGCTGATCCGTTTAAGAAGAAGACGCACAGATTTGAAATTAGTTGGGAGCAAATGAGATAGTGTAAGATTATTTTTGAGAGTCATGCGACCTCGGAAATCATAATACCCAGCCTTTCCTTGAGCTTTAACGGCGGTTCCGACATGCTTTTACCCATATGTACCGCAAGAAACGAGCCTTTAGTCTAATAGAGATTTTAATTGCCTTTATTTTAGCGGGCATCCTCTTTGGGTGTATCTTTTCAAATTTTTCCCAAACCTACAAACTCCAAAGCCAAGTCGAGAAGGCACATGCTGTAGCCATCAACAGGCAGGGGCTGCAGCTACACATGCAGACACTCTTGGCAAAGCTTCCCTCCGATATAGAACAAGAAGAGAAAAAGGAAAAAGCGGACAAAGCTGAAAAGAATCCCTCCCCCATCTATATTGCAGATTGTAAAGGAGCAAAAGGAAAGGGCGCGCTCTGGTTTTCCCTGAAGGCGGATTACGACAGTGATAGGCGATTTACCGGACCCCTCAGTTACTGCCTCTATCACGATGAAAAAAGCCACGCCTTACAACTCTTGACCAGAAATGAGAGCGGGGATGAAAGGAAAGAGGTGCTCATGCGTCAGGTTAAGAGCTTGAAAATCTCGCTATTCGATCCCGAAAAGGGAATATGGACGGATACCTGGCCGCAAAATGCGGAAAGCTTGCCGACGCTCCTTAAGCTGCAGATCGTAGAGAAAGACCGGAAAAAAGATAGCGGGGCTATAGACTTCGCGTTCTTTCTTCCTGCTGCAAGTCAACCCATTGACTTCTTGCCATGAACATCATCATCCTCATCTTCAGTTTCCTTACCGTCATGGCCCTTAGTACAGCCTCTTTTTGGCAAACGGCATCGGCTGTACGGCTAGAAGCGGCCAGCTTTTGTGGCAGTTTGACGGCGAACAGGGTAGCGGAGAACGCTCTACAAAAAAAAATCTTCCAGAATATTCCGAGCGCCGGCACTGGCATACCTTCTCCGGAAGATGGAGGACATAAGAGAATAGCCGTATTTAAGAGCCATCGTGTGAAAAGCCGCCCCCATCAGTATGCCCGTTTGCAACTTGCGGCCATTTGGGATAAAGAGGCCCACCCCTTTGTCGAAAGCACTTTCCTCCGCCTCCTGAATGAACTCTATGGGCATACGCCCTGGTTCAGACAAGCGAACGCAAGCGGAGAGATCGATGCGCTGCTGACGAATGTGGTCCGTTTCGGAAAAAGCGTCGAAGGCAAGGTAACACTTCACGAACTATTTTCTGCGCTCCCTCCCGATCACGCAAAGCTCCTCTACAAAATGGTGAAAGGAACGCATACGTATACGTTGGAAAACAAAAGCGGCTATCCACCGCTTCTCGATTTCGTCTCCTTTTCTTCCGGCAGCGCCAAACATACGTGCCGCTTTCCTTTTGCTTCTCTACCCTTGCTACGCGCACTCTTCGATGAGAAAACCGCCCTAGAGATCCTCTCTCTTGAGAAAGAGAAGTGGGAAAAAGATCACAAGCGGCATGTCTGCACAAAAGCAGATCTTGTTTCCCTCCTGCAATACCGACCGATAAGCCCCACCCAGCCTGCCGATCTCGATACCTATTTTCTTTTTAGCCGGCAGACGGTCGCAGGCGAACAAGTCTCGGGGAAAGACACCCCAACGGGCATCCACACCGAGCGCCGCCTCGCCAAGTGAGCCATTCCCGATGACTGAATTTCCCTGTGGGAAATCACTCATCGGGATCCAAATCCCCCTAAGGCTTCCTTAGCATGTAATAAATATTAGTATGTTTTTCTTACAACGGAGCAATATAAAGTCTTATTTTTAAAAAGTTTTACCCCATGCAGCAGGGATGGCTCCAAGTAAATTTTGATGACTTTAATCTCAGATTGTAATACTGTATTACCGTAAGGGTTGCGGAGGTGTCTCATGAAATTGGCCAAAAAAAGAAGCAAAAGTGTGAGTTCAAGATATGCTGCAAAGTTGACATCTAAATATCAGGCCACGATTCCTAAAGAAGTCAGGAAACAACTACATCTTGAAAGTGGCGATCAGATTGTGTACGAATTATTACAAGATGGCACCGTCATCGTCCGAAAAAGCTCTCCCTTGGATTTGGAATATCTTCGAGCTCTAAATACAACACTGAACGAATGGGAATCGGACGAAGATGAGCAAGCTTACAAAAACTTATGAACTCTACGATGTTGTGAAAGTGCCGTTTCCTTTTACGGATGCCAGTACTGTAAAAACTAGGCCCGCTCTTGTCATATCTTCAGCCAGGCATTTTAACGCAAGGATCGGCTGGAGTGTAATGACAATGATCACTTCTGTAAAAAAATGGCAGGATCCCTGGCCAGCTGATGTTGTGATCGAAGACCTCAAGCACGCGGGGCTTCCAGTGCCTTCCCTTGTCCGTTTTAAGATATTTACACTTGACCATCGTTTTATTCTGGAACGTCTGGGAAGCCTGTCAGAGACAGATCGTCCGCATATTCAAAAAAAACTCAAAGAGCTTCTTTTGTTAGATTGATGAACCAACCACTTTAGTCCCATTATCTCGACTTTGCAAATAGTTGCAAAGTCGAGATAATGTTTTACCGAGAGTGGGGCTGATGGAGAGGGAGGGTGATGATAAAGCGGGTGCCGACGCCGACTTCGGAATTGACGGCGATGGATCCATCATGCTTATCGATCACAGTTTTCACGATCGAAAGGCCAAGCCCTGCGCCCCCCAGCTTCCGGGAATGCGCTTTATTGACGGTGTAGAATCTATCGAAAATATGTTCGAGATCGGCGGCAGGGATGCCGATTCCCTGATCGGCTATGGTGATTTTGACTTCGTCTTCTTCTTGGTGGACTTCCATGCGGATTTTTGCAGGCGGCTTTGAATACTTCACAGCATTCTCCAAAAGATTGGAGATCGCAAGCTCGATGAGATCGGCGACAATGAGTAGTTGAATCTCTTCCTTTTCGCTTACTACCTCTACGTCTACTTCAGGATGCACAAAATTAAGCCTCTGACGGCACTCCTCGACGAGAGCGATAAGGTTACATGGGCGCAGATTGGAAAGAGGCAGGTTTTCTATATCAGCCAGCGTCAGGAGGTTTCTCACGAGGGTATCCATACGCTGGCAATTGCGTACGATTTTTTCCACAATATCATGCAACATTTCCTGCGTGATGTCGGGAATATCTTGGAGCGTTTCAGCAAAACCGCGAATGATGGTGATGGGTGTACGCAACTCGTGTGAAGCATTAGCGACAAAATCCTTGCCCATCTCCAAAATCCGGAAATGATCGGAATTATCTTGGACGACGATGATGGCGCCTCTACGATTCGCTTTAGGAGCTGCGATCAAGTTGAGGTGAGCTTTGCGGCCGTCCCCTATTGACATTGCATCCGAGATAATCTCTCCTTTTTCCTGACAGGTTTGCAGTAGCGCTAAACAACGCTCGAGCAAAGGACGTTTGGTTCGATGTATGATTTCGGATAGAGGGTGTCCCTGTAATTGGCGACGGGGAATGCCTAGCATTTTTGAGCCGATGAAGTTGATATATTGAATTTTCATCATGGCATCGACGGCCATGACCCCTTCACCAAGAGACTCCAAGATCGCTTCCTTTTCATCACGTTCTTCGAGCATGCCTTGCATTTGGCTTTTTACCCGTTCGGACAATGAGTTTAATGTCTCGGCCAAATGGCGCAGTTCATCATTTTCCCCGACGGTTTTATCGAGTACGATATGGGGCAATTCCTTGCTTTTCTCTTCTTGATAGGCTTTGACAGCCCGTACGATTTTTTCGATGGGGCGGCTGAAGCGCGAAAAAATCAACCACGTAATCAACATGAAAAAGAAAAGCAGCATAGTGCCTAAAAAGACAAAGCCCAGCACGAAATTGTGCATCATCTCTTCAATCGGCGCATACGGGTAGGCTGTGCGAATGACATACTTCTGACCCTGCACAGTGAATCCTACGGCAATGTAAGCAAACCGCACCCCAAAGGTTTTCGACATGCGTTCGCTGTAGCCAAATCCCTTGCGCAAAGCCTCGTCGATTTCATTTGAAGGCGGTGTAATCGGGACAAGTTCAGGATGAGAAGCAAATCTGTTGTCGTAGATCCTTTGACCCTGGCCATTGAATATGCTGACCCGAAAAAAAATGAACGCTTTTTCCTCATTCATCTTGTCAATCATGCTCTTTTCCGATTCGGCACCGCCGAGCATGCCGATCAATTCTTGAGCTTCCTCAACGAGGGACTTGCGCACGATTTCAAACACGACTCTTTGCATAAATGGCAGAGGCACGATGATAAGAACGACAAAGAGGATTAACTGGCTGACGAAAATTTTTGCGCGAAAACTTAAGTTGCTAAACATTGTTATTAACCCGCGGAGCATATAGGTGACAAAGAACGCTAGCGAGGCAAAGCCAGATCGAAGTGAGCGTAGCGAACATTCCGAAAGAGGAGGACCATTCTTGAATAAGAAGAACTCCGAATGAGGATCGATATGGCAAAGCCGCAGCAAGTTTATTTGTCATATTTGCCCTGTGGGTTAATAAAGGTTAGATCCTCGTAGAGATTTTCCGGCCCCTTTTCCCAAACGATAACAGTATCTTCGTGGCGCGCACCGCAAATACCTGGTGCGTAAAGCCCTGGTTCGATCGTGATCACCATGCCCTCTTTCAGCCGGGTATCGCGCTCTTCCGCTCTTAGGCTTATGCGAGGAAATTCATGGGTTTCCAGTCCAATACCATGGCCCAAGCTATGAGCGAACAATTCTTCTACGCCCTCTTCCCTCATGACCTCGCGGGCAGCGGCATCGAGATCTCCGAAAGAAGTCCCCGGGAGACAGATAGAAAGAGCTGCCTTTTGGGCCCGTACGACTATTTTCTGGAGTCGGAAAAACTCCGGGGGCACTTTTGCACTCCAGAGCGTACGGGTGACATCAGAAGCATAATCATTCAGGACGCAGCCGACATCGATCATGACCGGATCGCCTGCAAGCAAAGGACGATCAGAGGCACGGTGATGGGGAAAAGAGGTATTGGATCCAAATGCAATTATCGGTTCGAAAGCCATTTTTTCCGCACCTCTTTCCCGGCAAAACTTTTCGAACTCCCATGCGAGATCTTTCTCTTTTACCCCCGGAGTGAGAATTGTGCAGAGATGACGGAGCCCCTCTTTAGTTAAGGCAGCGGACTTTCTCATCTTGACCAATTCTTCTTCGGTTTTGATCGCACGAAAATTTTTTAGAGGCGAAGGGATAGCAACGAGCACCCTTTCTCCCTCGCCGAATGACAAGTTGCACTTTTCGTACCTGTCATAGCTCATCGTAGCGCTATCAAAAGCCAATTTCCGTATGCCCGCCTGTGCTAAAAAACGCTTCTGAGAATCTTCTTCTAACCTTGCTACCTCTACCGAAGAAGGGACTTTTGACTTAGCGATTTCGAAATATCGGCCATCGACAAACAATTGTGCCGCCCCGCGTGTGATGAACAAGCGTCCCGCTGACATGCGCAGCCCTGTCAGATAAAAAAGATCGATAGGATGATCGACCAGAAGAGCATCGCACTGCCATGCAGAAAAAGAGCCCCGCAGGGCGGTTATGCGCTCAAGCATAAAAAAGCCTCTCAAGACCTCGTTCATCGAGCAAAGCCATAATCGGTTTGCCACGCGGGGAGAAATAAGGCTCGTGACTCGCCAGCAGTATGTCCACTAAGGCCTTTGCTTCTGACATATTCCCTTTCTCTTTATTCCAGCGGACAAAACTGCTTGCACGCAGGGCCAACCGATGAAGAAGTTCCTTCTCTATCGACCCAGTTGCAAACTCTTCGAGACAGGGCGAAAGCCACTCTTCAACATCATCAATTTCCCAGAAGCGAGGCACCCCTTCAATGAGAAATTCCCTTTCCCCTATTATCTGTATCTCTAGGCCGATCGATTGGAAAAGCGCTAGTCTTTTTTGTAGGCGTACAGCTTCCGGCTTTGGCAGTTGGATTTTCCGAGGTATCAACAAAGGTTGACGTTCGGAGCTCGCATGCTGTTTCAAATAGATATCCTCAAAAGCCACACGCATCCGCGCCAAAGAGAGGTCGATCAAAACGAGCCCTTCTTGTTGTTTTCCAATAAAAAGCGGACACAGGGCAGGGAGACTCCTTGCTGTAACAATCAGATATTTGTCGAAAAGACCTATAATTTCGAGATTGGGGAAGGCGCGAGCGGCGCCAAGGTGCAATTCCCATTGATCGCTAGACTGAGGCGCAGACGTTGGGATGTGCGTCGGGGACTCCTCCTGCATTTCCCAAGGCAAAACAGCCTTGTTTTTATCTTCAGCCAGTGATTCGTCCAAGCAAAAAACCCCAGATGCTGCATCCTTCAAAGCGTATTCGCTAGAGAGAAAACTCGCTTGCAACGCTCCATGAATAAAGCGGCTGAGAAAAGCCTCATCGCGAAAGCGAACTTCTTTTTTCTGGGGATGGACGTTCACATCGACTTCTCCGGCAGGAAATCGAAGAAATAGGACAAACAATGGATGCCGTCCTTCTGGCAGTCGTGTGCTATAAGCTTCACGGACACAGCGGCTTACAAGAGGTGAAAATACATAACGGCCTTCGACGAAAAGATATTGGCCGGACCGCTGCGCCCGATGAAGATGAGGGAGGCTTAAGAAACCTTCCAAAGAATATCCCCTTTCCTCTGCTAGAACCGGCCGCTCGAGCGCGAAAAGACCTTCACCCAGCACCTCCTGCAAGCGTTTTTTTACGCTCTCTTGCGCTTGATTTGGCAACCCTCTTGCATAGAAAGTTTGCTCGCCCTCGCACTGCAAAATAAATTCCACTTGAGGACAACCAAGGGCAAAAGCAGTCATGAGCCGCAGAACAGCGCGCTCGCTGGCGGACTCAGAAGGCTGGAATTTGCGCCGCGCGGCGACATTGTAAAATAAATTGCGCACTTCAATGCTTGTACCAGGAGATCTCCCCGCTGGAGTAACACTTAAGATACGCCCTGCAGCCATCTCAACTTTTGTGCCGCGCTCTTGCTGCTGTTTGAGGGTAGTCGTCAACGTAATCTTGCTTACGGCCGCAAGTGCAGCAAGAGCTTCGCCCCGAAATCCCCATGTGGAAAGTTTAAAGAGGTCTTCCGCCAAACGGATCTTCGATGTGGCGTGCCTTTCAAAGCACAAGACCGCGTCATCGGCGCTCATCCCACACCCATCATCGACCACAGAGAGCAATTGATAGCCCCCTTTTTCGATCGTGACGACAATTCTCCGCGCACCGGCGTCGAGGGCATTTTCTACAAGTTCTTTTACAGCCGAAGCCGCCTCTTCCACCACTTCGCCTGCGGCGATCTGGTTAATGAGATGATCGGGCAAAACTTTTATTTTTGCTGACATGCAACCCAAAAAAATCTGATCATACCGTATTCTGATCGAAAAAGGAAATAGTCATGCCGACCCGACCTATTGCGAAAAAAATTGTCAAACGTCTGCAGGAAGCAGGTTATATCTGCTATTTTGCAGGAGGCTGGGTGCGCGATTATTTGATGAAGCGCCCCTCCGATGATATCGATATTGCCACAAATGCTTCTGTCGAAACCGTCCAGGAGCTATTCCCTAAGACTGTTCCCGTCGGCATTGCTTTCGGCATTGTGATCGTGGTCGAAGAAGGGCATCCTTTCGAAGTGGCGACATTCCGTAAAGACCGCTCTTATGCCGATGGCAGGCGCCCGCAAGGATTCGATCCTGCTACGCCGGAGGAAGATGCTGTGCGCCGCGATTTTACGATCAACGGCATGTTTTTCGATCCCCTTAGCGAAAAGCTCTATGACTATGTCAATGGGCAGATCGATATTAAAGCGCGCATTGTTCGCGCTATCGGCGATCCCCATGCACGCTTTAATGAAGACCGTCTGCGGATGATGCGTGCTGTACGTTATGCTACCCGCTTCGATTTTGAGCTGGACCATGCAACCCGCCAAGCTATTCTCGCGCATGCTGATAACCTCCTGCCAGCAGTTGCAATAGAAAGAATTTGGCAAGAGTTTAAAAAGATGTCGCAATTCGCCCATTTCGATCTAGGATTAATCGAACTGCATCGGTTGGGTCTTTTGCCGACCATTTTTCCTCAGCTGCGGGAAGTTTCAATAGAAGAAATAGAAAAAAGAACAGCCCCGATCGCAGCTTTTCCCCAAGGATCTCCTGCAATTGCGGAAATGCTTGAGCTGTTTCCGCGGCTTTCCCTCGATGAAACCCTCGAACTCTGTGAATTTCTTAAATTATCTCGCGAAGAAAAAAGCCTGGCTGAAGATATCCATGAGGCCTTTGCGCTGTTATATATGCCTCAAGATTGGCAGGAAGGCCTTGAACCATTTGAATGGGCGCGCTTCTACGCCAAACCGCACACCCCTCTATGCCTACAGATCTTCGCCGCCAGGCTTCCCATTTCTCTTAGAGAAGCATGGCTTGCTACCCATCAGGCACGGATGCTCACACTCCACCTCCCCATTGAACGCATGCGCACACGTCGCCCTCTCGTTCAAGCTGAAGATCTGCTCCGATCAGGCATTGCCCCGGGGCCCAACCTAGGGAAGCTACTCGCCGAGGCAGAACGGCTATCTGTCAACGAAAGCATCGAGTCAAAAAAAGAACTGTTGCAACGCCTGACACAGCTGCCAATTTGGCCCAATGGACGGTAAATCCTGACGCCTCTTGTTCCTCTGTGTTCGAGTCACACCGCTCTTACTTTTAGAATCGAAGTCATAATAACTTAAAACACCGTTGATTATAGGCATGGTTTATTCTGACGCATGCCGTAATATTGGTTATGGCAATGCTGAATTCTGGCACCACAAAATCAAATAAACTATTTTGCTTTATTTAAAAATAAATATTTTAAGTCGCCACCAATCTCTCTACGAAGTCTGATAATATTTTGTGCCAGAAATATCGAGCAGTTGAAGTGCTTTTGGCACCTCACGGCATACACTGGAGCGAATCTAACCGAAACGGCTTGATAAGTGATGATACTTTGTGTCATCATGTCCAGCCAAAAATGTGTATAAAATCGTCTATCGAAAGATCTGAGAGTGCAATAAATGGCATCAAAAAATTTGACACCAGAACAATTGTATGGCCTTGCCTGCGAGAGATTGGCTGATGCAAAAGCTCTTTATGGCACAGGACGTTTTGAAGGTGCTTTCTATCTTTGCGGATACGCTGTAGAAATGGGATTGAAGTATAAGACATGCAAGACTCTGGATTGGGACGTGTATTATAGTGAAGGTCAGGAGTATAAATCCTTTAAGACGCATGACGTGGATGAATTGCTTCGTTTTTCTGGAATGGAAAAGCAAAAAAATTCTTTGTTTATGGCCGAATGGTTGGTTATTACGAAATGGGACCCTGAAATTCGATATTCTTCACAAAAACAGACCCAGGAAGACGTAAAACTAATGATTGAAGCTACAGAATCTCTACTAGGTAAGCTATGGGCGAAATAATCGAAAAACTCAAATTAGCTATTGGGAGCTTAGAGAAAGAGAATGGTCCTCTTTTAATTTGCGCTTTATTTTTACGCGATGATGCACTCGAGAAATGGGATATAATCCTTGCTGCTTCGTGGCTAAATCCTAAAGAAATGCGCGCATATGAACTTCTGTCTTCAAAGCTACAGAATTTCTTAAGCGATTCAGAACTCGTCCAGTTTTCACGTATTGTTATTCTTGATCAAAGTGATCCCATCATTTCATTTTTGCTAGAGCTGGAGTCGGTCAAGAACGGTGGATATAAAGAACTTTCTGCCGATGCGCTTTCTGCGAAATTCAGGTTCACTATTAAAAAAGCTTATTTGCTACGGTCTCATAGGCCTGAATAGCGAGACCCCTGGAAGCAGAAAACTCCCCTGAAGAAAATTAGGCAGCAAGTGCTGCCCAATTACCTTTGGGGCATAACATGTTTCCCTTGGATATACTACCGCGATTCTAGGCCTCGAGATCTTCGCTGCGTCGATTTAACGACCGACCTTGGAAAATATGCCAAGAAAGAGTTTCTACCACAGAGAGCACAGAGGACACAGAGAGGGATTTTTTTCTTCTTCCCATCCCGCTCATCGAAACAAATCGTTGCCTCGCTTCCGGGCCCCTCCTCTGTGTCCTCTGTGCTCTCTGTGGTGAAAAATCTTTTTGTTCAAGCTACTGAATGTGACGGATAAGCAATTGCAAAATCCTAAAGTCGAGTCTGTGCGCTCTGTCGTAATAAATCTTCAAACTGACTCCCAGAAGAGCTAATTTCTTCCTAAGCTCTTCCTGGCTCTGCTGATTGCTTCTATTCTACCGTAGACCTCGCTTCGCTCGTGCTTCGGCTATCCTCTGAGCCGTTTCCGGCAAATTACCGCATTCGTCCTAGTCAGCCAGCAGTTGATTGGCCAAATCTTTGGCCAACTTTCCATCGACTGTGTTGTTGATTTTCATGATGCTTTTCATCACCAATCCTAGGTCATTTTTTGTCTTGGCTCCAGAATCGGCGATTGCCTGCATCACGATTTTTTTTGTTTCTTCTGAAGAAAGCGCTTTTGGTAAAAACTCCTGAACGATCTCTATTTCTTTTTCCAATTGCGCCACCATCTCGGGGCGACTAAGAGATTGATCTCTGGCTTCTTGTAGGTTGCCCAAGTATGTTTTAAATAGTTTTAAAACTTCCGCATCGGGGAGGTTAGCTCGAGCATCAACGGCTAATATCTTTGATTTCAGCATGCGAAGGGTGTTGAGTCGAATCTGGTCTCGATTTCGCATCGCTTCCTTGATCCCGAGATTGATTTTTTCGATAAGCGTCATCATGCATTCACTCCATTTTTCTAGTGCTCATTCTTCTCATGAGAATGCACCTTCAGCGTTGTAAAATCAAGGGAAGCGGCTGGCGAAACATACAATCCCTGTACTCGGGAATGCGCCACCATGGGGAAGCTCCAATGAAACAGGGGGGCGCACGGGGCTTCTCGCCTAAAAATTTCCTCCGCTTCCCATAAAAACTCCGCCCGTATTTTTATATCGAGAGATGCGTTGGCCTTTTCGATAGCTTCGTTATAGGCAGGGTCAGTCCATCCCGGATAGTTTTTGTTAGAAGCGGAAAGAAATTTATCGAAAAAGCACATAGGATCCTGATAATTGGCTGTCCACGAGATAAGAGAGGTATCATAGTTTTTGGCTGTCATCCGCTGAATCAGGGACTGTACTTCCAATCCTTGCAATACGACCTTCACACCCAGAACATCCTGCCAATCCTGCTGCATCACTTCAGCTAACCTCTGGATAAGGGTGTTTCCCTTATTCTGCGTATAGTTCAACTCTATGACAGGAAAATGATCGAGGTCCACTCCCAAATCTAACAATCCCTCATTAAAATCACGGCGCGCGCTTTCGATTTCCTCCGAACGGCTATGTACTATCTTATGTTCCCCGGCCGGTAAAAACACGGATGGCACTAACGAAAAGGCGGGTGCATAGACGGAAGGATAGAAAACATCCATCAATTGCCGTCGATCGATCGCCAGGGAAAATGCACGCCGCAATTTGACATGGTTAAAAGGGGCGCGCTTAGTATTAAAACAGCAAACAGTCACTCCGCCGACAGGAATGGAGGCAATTTTATTTTTGCTGTCCAAAGTCCTTGCTCTATCAATAGGAATTGGAGAAAAGGGCATCCCCAGAAGGTCGAAATCTCCATGCTCAAATAATTCCGCCGCCGTATTTTCATCATTGATCAAGCTGATGTGAATTCCCTGCAGCAAAATATTTCGGAAATTGTGGTAATGAGGGTTTTTTACGACGCGTATCTGATCTGCTGCTTGCCATTTTTGCACCATGAATGGGCCATTTGATACTAGCTCACCTTCGATAAGATGCCCTCCCTTCGTCGTCTCTTTTGGCGTTCGGATAGGAAAATACCAGGCCGATGTCGTGAGGCAAAGAAAGTAGGCTGTGGGCTGTTCAAGTTCGACGATGAGTTTTTTCTCCCCTTCTACGCGTATGCCGACTTCGGATAGAGGACAAAGCCCTTCCTTGGCCGCCTTAGCATTTTTAATACAGTAAAACAGATGCGTGTAGACAGAGGGAAAATTTGGGTCGAGGTTTTCCAGCCACGTTGAAGCAAAATCCTGGGCGGACACGGGAACCCCATCCGACCAGCGGGTATCACGGAGATCGAAGGTATATTGCAACCCATCTGGAGAAATCATCACCCTTTCTGCTTGCGCAGGACGAATGGTGCCATCTCGTTCGACTTTCATCAATCCCTCATAAAGCATCTCGGAGAGCGGTGCGGTCGTGCGGCATGATGTTTTTCGAAAATCGAATGTTGGCGGTTCAATACTAAAATTGACGTATAACCAATCCTTTTCCCGTTCAAGACACTTGCATGGTTTTTCTTTAAACATTTCTTTTTGGCAGCCTACGTGCGCCAAAGTCATTAGGCACAATAAAAAAAATCTTGCGATGTTCACATGCATTCCTGGAAAAATTTTGAGTATAATATAAAGAAAACATAGGTTTTGAGTAAATAACCCGTGTTTGGGCACAGGTGTTCCTGATTTTCAGCGGGACCATCCCTCATTTTTACGAGTATGCTTGTGGAATAACCGTTTTTTGTTATACTCCTTTACGTTCCCCAGATATTGATAGGTTTTAAAACCTGACCTTTTCACCTGCGCTCTGAAGCAGTGCGCAAGTCGGTTCGAAAACGTCTTGCAAAGTCCCTTTGGGACGGCTTCACATTTATGTCGTACGCTAAAGAGTTTGGCCCGTTGCGTGCTTTTCTGTGGCCCATCCACAGGCATGAACTCGCCAAATTTGTACCCATGCTCGCGATTTTCTTCCTCATCTGCTTCAACTACAGCATTTTGCGCGCCACAAAAGACGCCCTTGTCGTCACCGCGCCTTCCTCGGGCGCAGAGGCCATCCCATTTATTAAAGTCTGGGCCATTCTCCCGTGCGCACTGGGAATGACGTTTCTTTACACCCGCTTTTCTAATTACCTGAAACGGGAATATGTATTTTATGCCATGATCTCCCTCTTCCTCGTCTTTTTCCTCCTGTTTGCTTTTTTTCTCTACCCCTATAGAGAACAACTGCATCCGAACGCATTCGCGAATGGGCTGGAAGAGAGCTGGCCGATAGGCTGCCATGGCTTTATCGCCATGCTCCGCAACTGGACATTCACGCTGTACTACATTATGTCTGAAATGTGGAGTACGATTGTAATGACAGTCCTTTTTTGGGGATTCGCCAATGAGGTCACCTCTGTGCATGATGCGCGGCGATTTTATGTTATTTTAGGTGTCGCGGCGAATATCGCTGCCATACTCTCTGGTTGGGCAGCGACAGCTCTTTCTTATCATAGATTTGATCCGGGACTCCCCTTTGGAACTGACGCATGGGGGCAAACTCTTGTGCTTTTGTGCGGTATCGTCATCCTCAATTGCATCGCCTGCATGCTCCTTTTTCGTTACTTGCACCGCAAAGGCCATGGCTACCAACAAGCTTCGGACTACTCGACCTCTAAGGACAGTTCTTTCCGCATGGGGCTGCGCAAGAGCTTTATCTATCTTGCGCGCTCACCCTATCTTATCTGCATCGCCGTCATTGTCGTGATGTATAATCTTTCGCTCAATATCGTCGAGGTTGTGTGGAAAGATCAAGTCAAACAGATCTATCCCAATCCCAGTGATTTCAATGCCTATATGGGCCAAGTCCTCACATCGGTTGGCATTGTCGCTACATTAATTGCTATCTTCGTCTCTGGCAATGTATTACGAAGGTTTTCCTGGACATTCGGCGCTTTGATCACACCCATTATCGTAGGTGTGACGGGCTTGCTATTTTTTGCCTTTACTCTGTTTAAAGAAGCGCCAGCAGGATTATTGACGGTTCTAGCAGGCAATACGCCGATCATGATCGCTGTATTCTTTGGTGCAATGCAAAATTGTCTCGCTCGAGCATCGAAATACACCCTTTTCGATGCGACAAAAGAAATGGCCTTCATTCCCCTCAGCCGCGAGTCAAAACTTAAAGGCAAAGCAGCTATCGATGGCGTCGGTTCCCGATTGGGCAAATCCGGAGGATCCATTATTCATCAAGGGCTGCTCGTAGTTCTAGGAACAATAGCTTCGAGCACACCCTATGTCGCCTTGATTCTACTAACTTCTATTGCTGCCTGGGTTATCGCCGTACGCGTACTCGGGAAAAAATTCTACGCCCTCGAAACTACAAGTGGTTGAGAGAGCCCAAGCCGTGGACTGAAGTAGAAAATTGCACTTCCCAGCCAAAACCCCGAGATAGCAAAAAGGAGCGCACAGAAGATTGTCAATAAAATCGTCCTTTTCCCTCCTTCCAGACAGACCATATTCATCCATGAAAGAGCGATCACGGACAGATCAAGACCTAGAGCGACTCCCGCTGGCACGCCTTCGAAAGCGCCAAAACACCCGCAAGGAGCCCGCTGGAGGAGCCAAAAAAAAGAATATCCCAACCACACTGAGGCCAAAAGCGATAGCAGTATCCATATGCCAACTCTTCGATGAAAAATAAGCAGCAGTAACGCCGCAAGGAGGTCCACAGAAATAGCGATCTTTTCTATATGGAAAGGTTGTGGATGCGGGTATAGCCACTTCGCAAAAGCCGCTAATATTAAAAGAATGGCTATTAGGATAGCGCTATACAAGGAAATTTTTTGCAGAAAGCCGGTTTTCATAAGCTGCTACTTCGGTTCTATACTTTTAACTAAATTATTGCCTTTTTTTATTCCATTCGAATCCGCTATGATTAACAGCATTATGGATACGCTCATAGATTGGATCGTTAAGCATGCAGCAACTGCGCATTGGTTTATTTTTGCCAGCATCTTGCTAGCCGGATTGAATATTCCTATTAGCGCAGATGTAATCATTATTATTAGCGCCATTTTAGCCGCCACTGTCGTACCGGAAAATGTATGGCTATTATTCTTCAGCGTATTTATCGGCTGCGCTCTTTCGGCGCAACTTGCCTATTGGACAGGGCGTTTGATCGGCCCGCAATTGCTACGGATACGCTATTTCGCTAAACTTCTCCAACCGGCACGATTAGCAAAAATTCAGGCGTTTTATGAAAACCATGGCTTCAGCACCTTGATCATCGGGCGTTTTATCCCGTTCGGCGTCAGAAACGCGATTTTTATGACGACAGGCATCAGTAAAGCCAATTTCGGCAAGTTCGTTCTGCGCGATTCTATAGCCTGTTTCATTTGGACTGCGACGTGCTTCTCTATTTTCTATGCATTGGGGAATAACTACCAACAACTCAAAGCGTATGTGCACATTGTTAACATCCTTCTCTTTGCGGCTTTCTCTATAGCTGTAATTGCTTTCGTTTGGTATAAGAAAACCAGAAAAAAAACAGTAAGATAAATGCTCAGCATATCGAACGCCCTTTCACTTCTACGAGCCCCTTTAGCCTTGCTATTCCTTGTCGAAACGCCTTTTTTACGACTTGCGGCCATTCTTTTGGCCATGTTCACGGATAGCATCGATGGCTACCTGGCACGGCGATCCCGCTCTGTCACGCAATTCGGAGCTATCCTCGACCCTGCTATGGATAAATTTTTTGTCTTTTTTGCACTCGGCGTATTGATGCTCGAAGGAAGACTCCTTCCCTGGGAAGCTTGCGCCATGATTTCTCGCGACTTCTTTCTGTGCCTTTTCGCTATCTATTTAGGGCTGGCGGGGCGATGGCAGAATTATCAATACCGATCGATTCGCTGGGGCAAGATCACCACCGCGCTGCAGTTTATTGTGCTTATCGGTTTGACGTTTGGCTTTGTCTTCCCGTGGTATATCTTCATCCTCTTTGTAGTCTCCGGCTGCCTGGCCTTCATCGAACTGTGCCAGCTAAGCTTGGCGCCGGCGAAAAAATCCTAATTCCCCCATCAAAGAAAATTTTTTCTGCATTCTCAGTGATTAGGAAATTTAACGCAAAGTCGCCATGCCGCGAAGACGCTAAGATTAATATTTTTCCCATTTTCTCCGCGTCTTCGCGGCGTGGCGTCTTTGCGTTTTCATTCCTTGATTCGCTCCCACTATCTTCTGATCGGCGTGCTTCAAAATTTTTAGTGAACTTTAATGATTTTTTTATTCTCAATATAAGCATTTATTAATTCCTGTCTTTATATGAAATAAACAAAAATTGTTCATAATTATATACAATCATTAGGATTGACGTTTATTTATAAACTAGCAACAATAGTTACGAATAGTAAACAATTAGAAAAATAATAGAATAATAATTAGGGAGTAATTATGACAGTTTATTCTTCAACCAGAGCAGACAGAGTTACAGCAGCAGATTATTTAAGCATCATACCAGCGCTTGGCCAAATAATCGGCGTATTCACTGTGCTATCAAATACTGTAAAAGTTATTTGCGACCTCGGAAGAGCGGCGATAACGGGAACTTGGAAAGGAGATGTTTCACTCTATGAAAGAAGAGTTGAAAACTTGAATGACGAGGAAGCGCTGAGGCAAACCGATAATGAACTTTTTGCTCTTCCTGGCTATCGCGCCGAGCACCATGCCCGCTTTATCCTAATCGGGATCCTTCGCGCTCTACCCGTAATCGGAACTCTTTATTCATTGGCAAAATGTTGCAGACTGTTCACTGTCGAACAAACGTTGGACGATCCTCGCATCGAGGCAATAGCAGGAGTAGTCATCGCACCTTGCAGCTTCGCTAGTAAAGACGACTTGGCAGCAGCGTTAAAAGCGAAAGAAGACTCGGACGCGCGTGAACGAAGAAGACTTGACAGCGTTTGATGTGCAACTGGCGCCGGAGAGTCCGTAGAATTAGAGTTTATTAAAAAATAAATACAAACAACCATTTATAAGGGAAAAATTATGTCAGTGAATCCATCGTCTCCAGAATCTAGAGCATTTATAAAAGATAGAACTTCTATAGCTGATGTCTTGTCCATTGCGCCCGGCCTTGGCTGGTTAATCGGCGTATGCACTGTGATATCAAATACCGTAAAAGTTGTTATGGACCTAGGCAAGGCAGCAACAACGGATACCTGGAAAGGAGATGCCTCCCTTTATCAAAGAAGAGTGGAAAATTTATCCGATACGGCGCAACTAAAAGAAATCGATGCCGAAATCCTTTCCCTCCCTGGTTATCGAGCTAAGCACCATGCATCCTTCATCCTGATCGGACTCATTCGCTTAACCCCCGTTATCGGAAGTCTTTTTTCCTTAGCTAAATGTTGCGGTGTTATCACTCTTGGACAAACAATCGAATGTCCTCGGGCCAAGGTTCCGACGGAGGAAACCATCCCATCTTTCAAGGATGAGGCGCCATCGGTAGCAGGTTGAAGTTATGTCAATGTCGTCTATAGGCAGGATTAACCAAACGGAACGCGCAATATACACTGACTCGCTTGTTGGACATGATAACATTGACCTTAGAAGCGAATACGTCTTCCACAAGGCTTGCCAAGATCAGGCCAACGCTATCTTGTTAAGTGAAGATCGGTGCGGCCAGTTCTTTCGTGAGAACAGAATCCAGTTGGTCATCGCTACTAGCGCTCTTTTCGTTGCCCTCCTAATACCATGTCTAGGAGCTGCTGGGATTTTGACTTTGACCGGCACTTCCTGGATTATAGCCAAAGTGGTAAACGCTGTTGCCACCATGACCTTCTTTGTATTGGCGACAGAATTATCAGACGGCAGTGCCCCCCGCAGGAGGCACTGTACCTGTAGTATGGCACAAAAAAGCATCTCCCATAGATTCTCGTTATTTTCGCCCATTAGGCCTAACAGGACCCACTGATAAAGATGGATTAATTTTCGACCGCAACTTAAGAAATCGAGGCATCTCTTTTATGGAGTGCGGCGACCTGGCGCCGCTTTTATTTCGTGCGACCTGGCGCACGAGTTTGGCACGACCAGGTCGATGTCTAACGAAGCGGCTCCAGGTCGCTGCACTCCATACCAGTTCTAAAGAAAGGCGGGCTTTTGCTCCTGGTTTGCCGGAAGCAAGGTAATCGCTTGCGTCGGCAGGGGCATTTCGAAGTTATTTTGTTCGAGGAGCGCTTGAATCTTCAAAAGGATTTCCTGCCGAACGGCGACATAATCATTCTCGCTTATGGCGGTCGTATACATTTTTATCCGTATGCGCAGAGCATAATGCTCTAAGGCCTCGACACCGATCACAATGGGCTGAAGAGCATCGATCTCAGAATGGGCAGCTATTACCCGCCGCAATTCTTCGGTCAGCTTTGGTATCCGTCCCGCATCTTCATAGCCAATTTCGAGAGTTTCTTCGACACTTTGATGGCTTCTACGCGATCGATTGCAGACTAACGCTTTACTGAAAAGAGCATTCGGCAAGTAGACGGGGCATTTATTTTTATCGCGAATAATCGTCGTATGCCAACCAATTTTCTCGACAAGACCCTCGATCTCTTCATTGCAGAGATAAATAGTATCCCCTTCCAAAAAAGGGCAGTTGATAAACAACATGAAACCTCCAAAAAAATTGGCGATCCCATCTTTGGCTGCAAATCCGATCGCAGCAGCGCCGATACCGCTGAAAGCCAGAAGAGGCATAATGTTAATTCCGAAAATATGAAGCATGGTAAGGCTCGCAAATACCGCTACCGCCCCTGTGACGAGTTTAAAAATCAGCTGTATGGAGACGACATGATCATGCTTTCCGCGAGAAGTGCTATGAGTTGAAAGAAGATGATCGAGCATCACGCGTTTCCATCGCATGGCCATCCATGCAAGAGCAAAAACAATACATGCATTTCTACCCTGAGCAAATGGTGCGCCTTCAAAAACTCCAAAATGGGAGCTGAGAGTAGTGGCGGCATAAGAGATTCCTACAGAAAAAAAAATAAGGCGGATGGGGGCAACAACAATCTGATCGAGATTGACTTGCCAGCCCCGCCCAGCCGGTGCATTTTTCCTCAAGCGGCGAATAATTTTGGTAACCAACCAGTTACAGAAAAAAAACGCGACAAGAACAAAAAAAAATTTTACCTGCCATATGCTATTCACAATTTCAACACTCATAATCCCTCCATCGTAAACCTAACAAAAAACAAAACAGTTTATTCTAAAGCATTATTACATTAAGATCGCAATCACAATGAATTTTTATGAGGATCCCGATGCAGATGACCCGCGAATCCATTTTTGTAGGTGCAGTGCGTTCTTTCTGCGTAGCCTTTGCCGGTCTCCTCGGTGTTTTCGTGGCTATAGTTCTGGGCGTGATCATCTATAGCATGCTATCGGCCACAAATGTTATATCCGCTACTACTGAAACACATATTGCACCTGATGCCAATGGCAAACGAAGCTTGTTGCCTCTTTCAGCGCCTGTTATCCTTCGCATCAACATCGATGATGTAATCGGTGGTAGAACGGTTACCGCTTCTGGTGTTAAAGATATCTTACTGGATTCTCGCGAAAATCTCCTCTCCAACGACAGGGTAAAAGGGATATTGCTCCATTTTGACACGCCCGGAGGCACGGTAGATGCTGCGGATGATATCTATCGCCTGCTTTTGGCCTACAAGCAAAAATATCATGTGCCTATCTATGGCTATGTCGATGGCATTTGCGCTTCTGGAGGCGTGTATATTGCTTCTGCTTGCGATAAAGTTTTCTCTTCGCCTACCAGCATCATCGGCTCAGTCGGGGTCGTATTCGGACCTCATTTCAATGTAGCGGAAACAATGGAAAAAGTGGGTGTGAAGTCCATTACGATTTCTGAGGGTAAAGATAAAGATATGCTCAGCCCCTTTCGCCCTTGGATCCCGGGAGAAGATGATTCCTTTCGCAAGATCACGGCAACGCTCTATCAACGCTTTGTCGATGTCGTCTCTGCAGCAAGGCCGGGGCTCGATAAACAAAAGCTTGTAGATACTTATGGTGCGCAAGTATATCTAGCGGAAGAAGCTCAAGAATTGGGCTTTATCGATAATGGAAATAGTTCTTATGAAGAGACTTTGACAGCGCTTGCGCTAAGTTGCGGAATACAAGAAAATCAGTCCTACCAAGTCCTTGAGCTGCAAAAACCGGAAAAACTATTCGAGCAGCTCTTTGAAGGCAACGCCGGCTTACTCTCCGGAAAAATCACGCATCGTGTGGAAATTGGCCACCAGATGGGTTCGGATATGAGCGGCAAATTCCTCTATCTTTATCAACCCTAGCTGGCAGCGCAGGCTGCTAGATTTTTCATGAAAACACTCTATATCATCGACGCTGTCAATTTTATCTTCCGCTCCTATTACGCTATCGGACCTATGACAGGCCCTCAAGGGCAATCGACTGGCGCCCTCTACGGCTTTATACGGTCGATCTATAAACTGATGCGCGATTTCTCCCCTTCGCATCTCGTCGCCGTCTTTGATGGACCCGATAACAAAAAACAGCGCACTGCTATCTATGCAGGATATAAAGAACATCGGACCGGGATGCCCGAAGACCTCTTTCCTCAGCTGGAACTCGCGCACAAGTTTTGCGTAAACGCAGGCATTCCCCATCTTGAGCCGCCAGGCGTAGAGGCCGATGACGCGATGGGGTCCATAGCCGTGTGGGCCGCAAGCCAAGGCGTCAAAGTCTATATCTGCACAAGCGATAAAGACATGTGCCAGCTAGTCAATGATGATATCCATCTTTTGAATGTCTATAAGGACAACCTGGAAATCGATGCCTCTAAGGTAGTAGAACTCTTCGGGGTAAGGCCCGATCAGATCGTCGACCTGCTCGCCCTTATGGGCGATGCCTCCGATAATATTCCCGGCGTAGAGGGGGTAGGCCCCAAGACCGCTGCTCTATGGCTGCAAGAATTTGGCACACTCGATGAACTGCTCGCTCATCCAGAGAAAATCCAGGGAGCGAAAAAAAAACAGTCCCTCATTGACGGAAAGGAAAACGCACTTTTAAGCCGCAGGCTTGCTTCCCTCGATCTTCATGTCCCCTTTCCTAAAGCCCAAGATTTTTTTCACTTGCAAGAACCCGACCTTCCCGCGATTAGAGAACTCTACCAAAGCCTGAACTACCTCTCCTTATTGAAAGAACTCGACCAAAAAGCAGCCGCTGCGTCCGCGCCGGCTACAACCTACGAAATCATCGACGATGAAGCGCGCCTTAAACAGCTCGTCTCTGAACTCTCATCCAAAGAATTTCTCGTTATCGACACGGAAACAACTTCCCTCGAGCCGATGCGGGCACGCCTTGTCGGCCTTTCATTCAGTGCGGAGCCGGCCCAGGCGTGGTACATACCGATGAATGGCAAGGTCGGGAAAACCGCTGCCCTCGAACTGCTGCGGCCTCTTCTTTCCTCTCGTTCGATAGGATGGATAGGGCATAACCTCAAGTATGACTTGCACGTTATGGCAAACGAAGGGATCTGTCTTGAAAAAATTGCCTCCGACACTATGATCGCTTCCTATCTTTTATCTCCCCAAAGCGGGCGTCATAGTCTCGACCAGCTCAGCCTGGAAAAGTTTGGAAAGGTCAAAATTCCGATTGAAAATCTCATCGGCAAAGGCCAGAAGCAGATCTCCATGGATCAGGTACCCCTTCCCGACATCGGCGAATACGCCTGTGAGGATGCTGACTATACCTATCGCCTTCATGTTCTCTTGTCTGAAGAGCTGAAAAAAAATGAACTTCTTTCTATTTTACAGACAATCGAACTTCCTTTACTCCCCATTCTCTTTAATATGGAAAGACGAGGGATCCGCATCGATCGTCTTGTACTGCAGGACTTATCGAAAGACCTGCATCAGGGCATCGACCTTTTGCGGGAACAGATCTTTGTCATCGCCGGAGGAGAATTCAACCTGAATTCTCCCAAGCAGTTAGGGGAAATTCTTTTTGAAAAACTGGGGATCAAAGGCCTTAAGAAAACAACTACAGGCTACTCTACAAGTGCGGATGTTTTAGAAAAGTTGAAGGACTCATCACCTATCATTCCACTGATCCTCCAGTACCGCTTGCTCGAGAAATTGCGTTCTACTTATGTCGACGCCTTGCTGAGCGAATCTCTCCAGCCGAATGATCATATACATTGCACCTTCAACCAATCCGTCACTGCTACCGGACGCCTTTCATGCCAGGATCCCAACTTACAGAACATTCCTATACGCAGCCCGGAAGGAAAAAAAATACGCTCCGCTTTCATCCCTTCTCAAACTGGGTTCTCCCTGCTTTCCGCTGACTATTCGCAAATTGAGCTGCGGCTGCTCGCTCATTTAAGCGACGACCCCGCCCTGATCACAGCCTTTTCCCAGGGCGAAGATGTGCATACATATACAGCGTCTCTCGTCTTTGGGATTCCTTTGCGAGAGGTGTCAGACGACATGCGCCATCTTGCGAAAGCTGTAAACTACGGGATTATTTATGGACAAAGCGCTTTTGGCTTGTCCGAGCAGTTAGGGATCTCTTCCAAAGAAGCGAGTTCTTTCATCCACACCTATTTTTCTCGCTATGAAAAAGTAAAAGACTTTCTTGAGTTTTGCAAGGAAAGCACTCGCGCCACAGGCCGGGCTGTAACGATTACAGGACGCAAACGTCCTATCCCGGATATTCATAGCAAAAACCCCATTATCCGCGCCGCCGCTGAGCGCCTGGCCGTGAATACACCTCTGCAAGGCACTGCGGCCGACCTGATCAAACTTGCCATGATCGATCTCGAGGGGTGCCTTGAGCGCCAAAAGGGCCTGGGCCAGCTCCTGCTGCAAATCCATGACGAATTAATTTTAGAAGGTCCGCAACACTCTATGGCAGCGCTTTCCGAGATTGTAAGTGCCTGCATGCAAGGCGTTATGAAGCTCAAGGTGCCATTAGTTGTCGATATTTCAATTGGCAAAAACTGGGGAGAATGTTAGAATTGAGAAAAATTGCCGTCACGGGCGGGCTTGCAGCAGGTAAAACTTACGTTTGCCAAATTTTACGCAGCCTTGGTGCCCATATTATAAGCGCAGACGCGATTGTTCATCGTTTGCTTTCCCCCTCTAGTGAGTTGCACGATAAGGTTATCGACCTTTTAGGTCATGACATTTTAGATGAACAACGCATTGACCGTGTTAAAGTCGCTAAAAAGGTTTTTCGCGACCCGACCAAATTGCAACAACTCGAGGAGTTGTTACATCCGGCGGTTCGCAAAGAAATAGAACTAGACTATAGACAGGCTGAGCAAAATAACCCCCAATCTCTCTTTGTTGCAGAAATTCCTCTTCTTTTTGAAAGTTCGAGCGAAGATTTTTTCGATGCTGTCGTTGCTGTCATCGCATCCGACGACATTTGTCGTACCCGTTTTGCTGCTACGACCGGCTACGGCGATGAGGAATACTTTGCAAGAAGAAGCCGTCAGTTGCCCGATGCTGTCAAAATGCGCAAAGCTGATTTTACTATCGTCAATGATAGTACGCTTGTTGCACTCGAAGCCCAAGTTAAAGACCTTTATAAAACACTGGTAAACATGTAGGAGCCCGCATTTTCGATGAACCAGGAAGACACACTTTCCCCAACACACCCATCAGAACAACCCCAAGTGCCGCCACAAGAACAAGTGGCCGCTGAACCTTCTCAGATAATTAAAATTGCCGAACTCCAGCGCATGCCCGTTGATGATCTCAACGTATACGCTCGAAATATTGGCTTAAAAAATCTGGGCGCTTTGACAAAATCGCAGATCGTCTTCGAAATCGTCAAATTTAAGTCGGAGCGCAGTGCCGATGTCCTCGTAGGAGAAGGGGTACTTGAAGTTCTCCCCGATGGTTTTGGTTTCTTGCGTTCGCCAAACTACAACTACCTGCCTTCCGCGGAAGATATTTACGTCTCTCCCGCCCAGATCCGCCGGTTCGACCTTCGAAAAGGCGATACCGTGTATGGCACGATCCGCTCGCCAAAAGAAAAGGAAAAGTACTTCGCCCTTCTCAAAGTGGACAAGATCAATGGCAAACCGCCCGAGAAAGCGCGCGAACGTATTATTTTTGAGAACCTGACGCCGCTCTATCCTAACCAACGACTTGTGATGGAAACGGCACGCGATAAATATACGAACCGCGTCATCGATCTGACAGCGCCGATCGGAAAAGGCCAGCGCGCGTTAATCGTAGCCCCCCCTCGAACAGGCAAAACGATCATTCTGCAAAATATTGCGAATGCTTTGACGACCAATAATCCAGAGATCGTGTTGATCGTTCTCCTTATCGACGAACGGCCTGAAGAAGTCACCGACATGGTCCGCAGCGTTCGCGGCGAGGTCGTCTCTTCAACCTTCGACGAACCGCCAGAGCGCCATACGCAAATCGCAGAAATGGCGATTGAAAAAGCGCGAAGGCTCGTCGAGTACGGCCATGATGTAGTCATTCTGCTAGACTCTCTGACACGTCTTGCGCGTGCTTATAACACTGTGCAGCCGCACTCGGGTAAAATCCTGACGGGCGGTATCGATGCCAACGCTCTTAATAAACCTAAACGCTTCTTCGGCTCCGCGCGCAATATCGAAGAAGGCGGTTCCCTTACGATCATTGCGACAGCGCTGATCGACACCGGCTCGCGTATGGATGAAGTGATCTTTGAGGAATTCAAAGGTACCGGTAACATGGAACTCGTGCTCGATCGGCGTCTGGCCGACCGGCGCGTCTATCCTGCGATCGACATCATCAAAAGCGGTACACGCAAAGAAGAACTCCTTTACCATCCTGAAGAGCTCGAGAAGATTTATCTCATGCGCCAGGCTCTTGCCGATCTAGCACCGCTCGATGCGATGAACCTCCTGCTCGGAAGATTGAAGAAATCCAATAACAATGTTGAATTCCTTCTTTCGATGAAAGAATAAATTACCTGAGGGCATGTCATTCTTTACGAAGGGGACAATCTGTACGCTTCTAATTCTCGCATGCCTTTTACAGGCATGCGCCGGAGCTTCGCATAAAAGTCCCCAAAAAAACACCGATCTGCAGCGGCTCAGGATGAGCATGAGCCGCGAGCCTCAATCGCTCGATCCTCGCAAAGGGGCAGAGGTGGTGTCCGCATCGCTGCATTTCTTGCTCTTCGAAGGATTGACTAGATTCAATGCCGATTGGACTGTTTCTCTTTCCTCTGCCGAAACTGTCGATATCTCCGAGGATAAAAAAACCTACTGCTTCCACTTGCGCGAATCTTATTGGTCGGATGGGAGCCGCGTGACGGCCCACGACTTCGCCTATGCATGGAAAAAAGTACTCGATCCTTCCTTTCCGTCCCCTAACGCCCATCTCTTTTATCCCATAAAAAATGCTGAAAAGTCAAAACGAGGGCTGTGCGGCAGTGATGAAATCGGCATACGTGCTATCGATGCACATACATTAGTAGTCGAGCTGTCTTCTCCGACGCCCTATTTTTTGCAGCTGACTTCCTTTTGTGCTTTTTTTCCTGTCCAACAGAAAATCGATACTCTTGATCCTAGCTGGGCGCTTGCCCATGATCAACATTTTGTCTGTAACGGCCCATTTCATTTAGTCGAATGGAACAATATGAGAAGTATTCGCCTGGTACGCAATCCTTTCTATTGGGATAAAGAGAAAATCGCCCTCGATGAGATCGAGTTCCTTTTATTATCCGACGGAATGACGGCTCTGCACTTATTCGAAAAGAACCAACTCGATCTTATCCAATTTTCTCTTTGCCCGCTGCCAGCAGATTGCCTTTCTTTTTTACGCGAGAAAGAAGAATTTTATACGGAGCCGGCGGCCGGTTCCGTGATTATCGCTTTCAATACGCGCCAATTTCCTTTTAACAATTCTAAACTGCGCCGCTCTTTTAGTTTGGCGCTCGATCGCCAGCTCATCGTCGACAACATTACGCAACTCAATGAAGAGCCCGCCTATAGCGTTGTGCCGCCGATTTTAATAAATAACGTTCATCATCAGCTTTTGCCCGAAGGCCCAAGTGCAAAGGCCCGCTTCCTTCTTCGGGAGGCGCTCACTGAGCTCGGCCTTGCCTCTCCCAAAGACCTGTCTGTGACCTACCTTTATTCCGCTTCCGATATCAATAAGAAAACAGCTGAAACCGTACAGATGCTACTCCGCAAAAATCTAGGTTTAGAAATCGACTTGCAGGCGATGGAACATGGGTCTTTATTGAGCAGCCTGAATAAAAAACGCTTCGAGATGGTGCAGACAGTATGGATAGCGCAATACAATGACCCTATGAATATTCTGGAACGTTTTAAATCGCAGGACAATGCTAAAAACTATTCAGGCTGGGAAGATCCCCTTTTCTCACTGTTGCTTGAACGATCTTCTCTAGAAACGGGCGCGGCGCGCCTAAATACATTACTTCAAGCGGAAGAAAGGCTCGTCGAAGAAATGCCCGTTATTCCTCTCTATCATCTTAACGCCTCCTATTTAAAGAAGAGCTACGTAAAAAACCTCATTTCCCCTTATTCTAGCAACCTCTGCTACGCTTGGATCTCGGACAAGGAAAAATGCGAGATGCAGCATGGAAAAAACTTCGAATTTGCCCTGCGCTGCGCTCCAAAGCCGGCCTGTGCATTCTCCCAGCCAGACACACGGCGTTAGAAGGCTCCTTGCATAATTCTTTTCGTGCCCATATGCGCATCCCATTATCCATAAGCTTAACCGCGCAAACGGTTCTCTACTTTGGGCATTTTGAATTTGGGATCATCTCGTTGCAACCTTACAATGAATTTCATCAGCGCAGGGCGCGCTAAACGCGCGAGCAGAGGCGCTGAGAGCGCAGAGTAGGGATTTTTAGGACCTGGAAGACAAAATGCAATATCAGTTTTCCCCTCTGCGGCCTCAGCGCCTCTGTTCGCGCGTTTCGCGCGCCCTGCGCTGATGAAATTCACAACTGAGGCTTAGTAGAGTCTTCGGTAATGTCCAAACTCAAGAACTGCGCAACCGGTTAAAAAAGTATCGTTGCCCAGTGACATAGGTAACACTTTAGGCTTATGGGTAATTAGGATGCAGGTATGTGCACGAAAATGAGGTTATGCAAGAAGTTCAATATCTTTCTGATAGGCATCGCATGCGCTCACATCTCTGCTGCTTCTCCCCATATACAACCTGATACGCTCCTTAGCAGTCAGCAGTGGCAGAATATTCCTAAAGAGGAACTGATTTCTCTCATCGCTCTGCGCAAGCGCGAAATCGCCGACATAAAAGAATCCTGGCGCCCGTTGATTGCAAAAATGACGGCCCAAAATGCCCCTTGGCACGATTCCACCCAATACTTACAAAGCGTTTTGGCCAAAGGCAAGCTTGTCCCTTGCCCGCATGGAAGCGGCAGCGCCTATTTTCTATTCGACGCGCTAAACAAGCCGCGCTTTGTCGTGAAACCGTTTGATGAGGATATGCTCTGTTTGAATAACCGTAAACATCGTGCAAGTCCCTTTCGAGATGAGAACCATCGGATACGCGCTGCCATCCCCCTTTATCAATCTCCGGAAAGAGAGCTTGCCGCCTCCCTAGTCGCATCGCTTTTGGATATGCCTGACATCACGCCTTCTACAATATTGGCCATTATCCAATCAGATGCATTTTTCGATATTTCTGAATCCTTGGATGGAGAAAATGGGGAAACCTTTTTCCGGAATATCGGCCCTCCCGACAAGGAAAAGCTGTGCTCTGTGCAACCTTTTTTTCCCGAAGCAATGGAGATTGTAGAAGCGATCCATGAATGGTTCGAAGCAGGCCTGGAACATCCAGGAGAAATCTTTCCCTTCGATCAAGAGTCGTACGAAAATGCCAATCTGCTCATTTGGGCAACTTACGACTGCGATGGACATGGCAGCAATTTTCTTCTGTATCTTCATTCTCTCGATAGTAAAGGAAAAGCTCTGTATGGGCTGAAAAAAATCGATAACGGACTATGCTTTCCGACTTCCAATAAATACCTGATGAACTATTTGGGCTATTTGCCAAATGCTAAACTTCCCCTTTCTCCGGCCCTGCGCAACAAAATTGCGAATATGGACAGCACCGCTATCGTCGATACTCTCTCCACCTTCAGGCTGCACGACGCGGCTGACGCCGCTGCCGTACGGCTTTCCATCTTGAAAACTCTCGCACAGCACCCAAATATGACAATCGGCGAAATGAACTTGCGCATGGAACTGCTCGCCCTCCCGCAAGGCGAACAGCTTGCCCTAAAAGAAAGCACCCGCGAGGAATTGGAAGAGCTCGTTTTGCATAAAAAAACTTGATATCGCCATCACTAAGTGATAATTCGTGTTTATGTCCACAAAAAGCAACTTAACCATCTTAGATGAGGCTCTGTCATGAGGCAAAAGCGGCTTGGCTTTCGTAAAATCTACGACAAAATGGTTAAGGTCTTCCGATGCTGTTCCATTCCGTTCATTCTTGTGGTTCCCACAATCTCTACCGGACAAGCCTTTGCGAATTCTGCCTATGTGGCAAATGGTGGTGACAGCGTCTCTGTGATCGATACAGCGACCTGATTTAATGTCCTCACGTGGCAAAGGAGTTCTGCAGTCATGCGTTATTACCTCTATCGCAATGGGATATTGATCGCGATTCTAGCCGGCAGTACCAATTCTTATGAAGACTATGATCAACCTAAACGGAAGCAAACATATTCGCTAGTTGCTGTGAATACTAATGGTAATAGTAGCGCCCCAAACACTGCTCTCGTAGGGGGTAAAAGATGAAGACTACCGCCATTATTTTTGCTTGTATGCTAACCAGCATTACGCAAACCGCTTACTGCGAGAGCTTCTGGTTCGTAAAGCCCACAGCAACCGTTCAATATGAACCAGAAATTACAGACACTTGCTATGAACCAGAAATTACAGACACTTGCTGCCCTTGTACTAAGCAGCATCCCTTGATAGAGGTCAAGGCGGGATATTTCTTCTTCACCGATTCTGTCATGCGACATGTCTACGATGAAGGTGGACTCGATGTGCAGCTAAGCGGGTCCTATCCCTTCTATAAGCTTCTGCATGTATATGGGAGTGTAGAGTACCTGGAAAAATCGGGCCACTCGATCAATGGGCACCAGAAAACATCCCTTTGGGCAATTCCCTTAAGCTTGGGTCTTCGGCCGGTTTTTCCGATAGGAGATCATTTGCAGGTTTATTTTACCATTGGTCCGCGCTATTTCTTTGTACACGCACATAACCATTCTTCTTATGTTCCAAAAAAAATGCACGCAAACGGGTGTGGTGGATTTGTGAATACCGGAGTTCTATTCATCATCGGAAAACATTTCACAATCGATCTTTTCGGAGAATACTCCTATAAGAGACTCCATTTTCACAGCGGAAAACCAGAAACAGAGGGCCACACGGTCCAAGTCGGCGGCTTGACATTTGGCGGGGGCTTGGGCTACTCATTCTAATTTTGAGGATTTCTCAGTTCTTGGACTAGGTGTGTAATCGGAATCGCGGCTTTCTTCGTCGCGCAAGAGGATCCGTGCATTGACGCGACCTGGAGAAAGGTGCTTGCGCAATACTGCATCGAAAGCTTCAGCCGAACACCGTGTACCGCACGTGAACAAATCAACGAAACACGCGTGATGCTCTGGATAGGTATGGATGCTTGCGTGGCTTTCGGAAAGAAGGGCGATCATTGTGAAGCCCGCAGGAGAAAACTCAAAATCGGTCATGTCGAGCAGGGTCGCTCCTGATGCGTTTATTGCCTCTAACATCGCCTTCCGCAGTAGCGCATTATCTTTCAGGACTTCTTCCGAACATTCCAGATAGCTGGCGATGAAATGACGACCTGAAAAATCAAATTTTTCCTTCTCAGCCGCTGCAATGCTGACAACAAAAAGAAAAGAGAGGCAAAACCCTAATAATCTTTTGTGTAATGACATAATTCGCTGTTGGTTACTAAAGTGCGAAAAGAATAAGACAATGATCAATATCAGTCAATGGTTCTTCTACTACGAGCTGCGGGCGTTTGCCGATGCCTTCCAAACGCTCAAGAATCTGTTCTTGCGTCCACACCTTTAAACCAAAGTGCCGCATAGGGAATCGACATTCCAGATAGCCCTGCCGCGCATGGCGCATTATATTCGTTAGATAGAATTGTTGAATATTGCGGCGCGATTCTGCAAAGACAAAAGGGCTAATCACAAGATCGATGGAATCAGGGGCGATAAATTCTTCGGGGGTATAAAATTCAACATCGCCAATATTCCAATCTGCAAGCGTCTTTTGGGCCAAGCTAAGAGCGGGGGCGATATCGATGATGCAATAACGCGACGGCTGGTGGAATGTCTTAAGAATTTTACATAGCGAACCATCGCTTGCGCCTATTTGGACAACCGTTTTACCTGTAAGACTGCCAAAAAACTTCTCGACATCACCTTCGATTTTAAGATTGCGGAGAGTCGGATAACTAATTTCTTGGGTTCCGGGACGTGCAATTTTTAGCGGATTGCCGATGGCATCAAGAGAGGCGATAAGCTCATTTTCCAGGAGGAGATGGGGATACTGCTTTTCAAGATGCGTTAAATAGTGTCCAGCGCTCGTTTCATTGAGGCTTTCCTGAAAAACTGTATAGAGAGGGTGGGAACGGAAAGAGGTATACAGCGCTGGCTGTAGGGCGGCTTCGCGGCAAAAGCTCAGATATGTTTCTTCGTCGTGCATGCAGTGTTTGTCTTTAGTATCTGCCGGGAAGAAAAAATATGCGGCCGTTACAAGAACTCCGGCAAGAGCAGCACCGCCAAAAAAGAGCCAGGACCGTTTGGACATATAAAAGATCAGGTAGCTGTCGAAGTGGTGGAAGGTTGAAGAGGAGATTCCTCTACAGTTGCAGCAGGCTCCCGGAGAACGGTGCCTGTCTGCGTTAATTCTGTAAATTGTTTACCCAGAGCTTTCACAGCGATCATCCACGCAGCAATGACAAAAAGGAGCAAGACTGCAACAAAAGGGATGCTCGCTGCCACAGTACCCAAGACCATGATTAATCCTTGGTACATCACCGCGCCGCCTGACTTGCCAAGCCGCGATCCCACGCCGTCGATCGCCGCTTTACCCTTAAGCTTGCACTCTTTGCTCAAAGGGATAAAAGCGAGTTCTTTTGTCGTATCGAAAATTGTATATTTAGAAGCGCGCGCAAAGCAATTCTGGATGGAGCCGAAGAAGACGCCGATTGCAAGCGGAGCAAATCCCAGGAGATTGGAAATAGCCGCGAAGAAAGGGATTTCTTTGAAAAGTAGGAAGGAAAAGAAACCGACACCAGTCACGAGCATAATCACAGGGGGAATCAAGGCGCTGAAGGTCCACCTAGCTTTTTGGACCATCGCGCTTGTTGCCAAGGCGATGACAGTGGCCATAATCCCAATCCAGAACTTCACTTGCCCTAGACAGGCGATAAAGTCATTCGGATCGGAATAGAGTTTGCGCATCTGGTCTTTCCAGACCACTTCTGTGAGGTTGATGCAGATATTATATGTGAGTACGATCACAGCAATACAGAGCAAATATTTTGATTTTGCTAGGTAACTAAAATTCTTCCGTATACCCATCTTGATTTCCGAAGGCCCCCTGCCCTGCAGCTGGATTCCTTCCAAGACAGACACGCGATCGAGCGAATGACGGTTGAACCACCGGAAGGTGACAAGTGTCGCAAGCCCGCTGAGGATGATAAAGGAGGAGATCATGATCAATGAACAACCCCATGGATCGCTCCCCTGTGTCTGCCCCCAAGAATAGCCCAGAGAGGATAGAGTAGCCACGCTCTGGCCAGCGAAGGCGCCTCCGAGGTTGCCCCCGATCATCAAGAGCATATAAAATCTCTTGGCCCTTGCGACTGATATGATCTCGTTGGCAAAGCCCCAAAAGAGCACGGTCATGATCATCGTGCCCCACAGCTCGGACATCACATAAAAAGTGGTGAACGTCCAGTTGCGAAATACGGCGATAAAGCCCTTGAACCCAATGGGCAGGATCTGCGCCAGCTTATCTGCTAGGCCCGTTGGATGCACCAGATCGCGAAAAGGGTAGAGGACGAAGGCAAACAGGAAAAAATACCCGAGAAAAATCCCCATCATTATATAAAAGATTTTCTGGTAGTTAAAACGATTTGAAAGACGAGTGAAGATAAACGTCATTCCAACAGCGCAGGGAAGAATCGCCCAGACCTTAATAAAGGGGATCGTCTCAGCGCCCGACTCGGGAGCCGTGACGACAAGAGCATCCTTAGCCACAGCCAATCCGTTGTAGTTGAGGCAGATAAAGAAGAACATGAGGAGAAGAGGAAGGAAAAAACGGAGCTCATTCCGGTGGACAGGCCAAAACAGGGATCGGAACTTGCCAAACTCTTGCGAGGTTTGTGCGCTCATAAATTCCCTGTGTTTAAGGAACCTGGTGGATTCCTTTAATAACACTGTGTTTGTGAAAATTGCCGCAATTATAGCAAACGTCTTTTATTTGACAAGCTTGAAATTCCTCTTATATACTGGGGATAGATACACAAAATTTAAACATGCGCCTTATCTTACTCTTTGCCACACTCGCCGCAGCAGTCTTCGGATATTGGAAACTCGATCTTTCCCATACTGAAATTAAAAGCCATGTCGAGGACCTCCTGCATCGAGGCGATTTCCATACCCTCGAAATCCGGCATACACCTGCGCAGATCATGGAAGCGAACCGCCGCGACCTCCTGAAGAGCAACCGCCATCAATTTTTGGAGCCCACTCTCAAATTTTATCCCTACCTCATCCTCGAAGTGAAATATCGCCATAACGACGATGAGACGCGCGAAGGGGTCGTCCTATGGGATTTGACAGATGGCGAAATGGTGATCGATACGAAAGACTGGCAAAAAACGCACGGCTTTGGAGACTGCATTACAGCCAATGCCGAGCGCCATGAGTTTAAAATCCTTAATATCCTGGCGCGCAAGGGCGGCACAATCGATCGTGAAGGATTATCCAAAACTCTCCAGGTAGATAATGAAATTTTGGATGTGTGGATCGATAGTTGCCGCCGTAAAAAACTCATTGTACAAACGGGCAACCGGTATCGCCTCCACATGCAAAATCCTCGATTGAAAACATACCCGGAAACAAAAATCGAAGAGCGCCTTGTCACCCAATCCCATCAGAACGCAGAGCGGGTCTCGCGCAGGTTCTCCCTTTCACAAATTCAGCATTTGACCAGGTGCGCTTTCGGCCAGGATTTTACCATCCGCCGCTCGTCCGACGTCTATTTGCCCGTGCATTGCATCGCCGTCCAAAACCCCGATGGCTCGATTCATACGACCCATTGGAACGCCATGAACGGCAAGCGCCTCTTCCAAGCCTATTTCGCCGATTAATTACCTTTCTTGCTCAAAAAATCTAACAAACGCTATGCTTGTTCTTTATTTCTAGGGAAAGATGGCTGAGTGGCCGAAGGCACGTCCCTGCTAAGGACGCGTCCCCTTAAATGGGGACCGTGGGTTCAAATCCCACTCTTTCCGACAAGAGCCTCGAATTTCATTCGAGGCTCTTTTTTTTTCAGTTCCTACAGAAAGCCCAATGTCGTTAACTTAAGATCGAGACATCTCTTTTTGGCAGTAGCGGCGACCTGGCCTTGCGGTTCTGCACATCTTTTTCTGACAAGCCATCATCCATAAAATGCAGATTGAGTTGCCCTACGGGCTCTTGAAATTACTGTACCCGTTTTCCACAGCTCCCTCCGGTCGGTCGCAGTGGGCTCTAATCAATCGCCCTGGCGGGCTCCGAAATAACGACTCAGGCCCCAACATGGCATGATTTTCGGAGCCCGCCAGGGCGATTGATTAGAGCCCATAGTGACCAAAGGAAACTATGGGTGTGGATAGAATTGAGCCCCTAAGGGCGACTCAATTGCATTCCGTAGTCGCTGAAATGTCTAAACTCGAGTCATGCGTCAAGCCGCACGGAAGAAAAGCTCTGCCTAAGTCGCGCGCACTTCATACAAGAGATGACAGGGTTCTTCCTAGGACAACATGGTGAGATAGGAACAAAAAGATGCAATCTGTTATTGTATCAAACTATGACAGAGCAGATGACAACTCGCCCTATTACACCACCTCATTCGCGCGAATCGGAAATGATGGTGCTCGGCTGCATGCTGACCAGCGTCAACAGCTTGAACAGCGCTGCAGACGGCCTCGATGATTCCGATTTCTATTTCACCGAACACAAAATCGTCTTTCAGGCTCTTAAGGCTGCGTATAAAAGCGATAAACCTGCCGACGTCCACCTTATTTGCGAAGAACTGAAGCGGCAAGAAAAACTCGCTGCTGTCGGCGGCATAGGCTTTGTGACTCACCTCGCGCAATTCGCGGGTACTTCCGCGTACATCGAAGAGTATGTCGAGCTCGTCCGCTCAAAATCGATTTTGCGCCGCATGATCCACTCTGCGCAGGACATTGAAAAGCGCGCTTTGGAAGACCCTTCCGATGTACATGCAGCATTGGACGAAGCGCAGCAAAAGCTGTTCGCTATCTCCCAATCCGCCAATCCCGGAATCGGCGTACTCATTTCCGATCTGCTCTCCGGCACGAAAGCTGCAAGCCAGGTGCCTTATCTTAAAGAGCTGCAGGAAAAACAGGAAAGCTACCTCGAAAAAGGGCCCGAGCAAAGCTGTGTGACAGGTCTTCCGACCCATTTTATCGACTTCGATAAAATGCTGAACGGATTAAATCCCTCTAACCTCATTATTTTAGCGGCCCGACCTGCAATGGGTAAAACAGCGTTTGCGCTCAATATCGCAGAGAACGTCTGTTTCCGCAGCAATATTCCAGTCGGCATTTTCTCACTTGAAATGAGCGCGGAACAACTTTTGCACCGCATCATCTGCTCGCAGGCCGAAGTAGAATCGGAAAAGATCAAAACAGGTGCGCTAAATGGCAGCGAATACCAGCGCATCGTCGGCGCCGTCAATATGATGCAGAAGCACACGATGGTCATCGACGATCAGCCCGGCCTTAAAATCACCGATCTAAGAGCGCGCGCCCGACGCATGAAAGAGACATTCGGCATCCAGTTTATCATCATCGACTATCTGCAACTGCTTTCCGGTTCGGGATTTGCCAGGTCATCGGAAAATCGGCAGAACGAAATTTCCGAAATCTCCCGCATGCTGAAAAATCTCGCGCGCGAGTTGAACATCCCCGTCCTTTGCCTCTCGCAGCTCTCGCGTAAAGTCGAAGAGCGCGCCGGCCATAAGCCCATGCTGAGCGATTTGAGAGAATCTGGATGTTTGACCGGCGATACCCTGATCACAGATGCAAAAACCGGCCGCCAGATACCTATAAAGGAACTCGCTGAACGGGAAATCCAGGAACCTATTTCGGTCTTCGCAGTCAATGAGAACTTACAAGTAGGCGAACATAAACTCGTCAAAGCGTTCTATTCGGGAAAGAAGCAGGTTTTTGAACTACGCACTCGTACGGGAAAAACCATTAAAGCCAGCGCAAATCACCCCTTTCTCACCATCACTGGTTGGAAATCTCTCGACTCCCTCTCCGTAGGCGATAGGATCGCGTGCGCGAGAAATATCGCACCAAAACAGCCCGCAAAATCCGAATGGGATGAGATCATTTCCATCGTCCTATTGCGAGAGGAACCTGTATATGATGCGACTGTTGAAGATGTTCACAATTTCCTCGCCAACGATATCTTTGTCCATAATAGCATCGAGCAGGATGCCGACGTCGTGATGTTCCTTTTTAGAAGGGAGTACTACGATCCGTACGATAAGCCCGGCCAGGCTGAGGCGATCGTGGCCAAAAACCGCCACGGGGCCGTGGGGTCAATCCAGCTCACCTACCGTAAAGAGATGGCCCAGTTCCTCAATTACTCGCCTCTTAGCGCGAATGCGGCTTCTAAATCAACGGAAACCGACCCCTTCGCCACGTTTAAATAAAATGGCTAGGGGATTAGTGAATCGATGATCCGGTTAAAGGAGATTCGATTTTCCGACGTCGGGCTTATGAAGTATTTTGCAAATTGCCTAACAATTTTTTCTCTACCTTCATGGCCCAAATCTACCATGAGTTGCTTGATGGCCTCTGGCGTTTTGCCCATGGCGGTTAGATACATGTATAAGCCGTTAAACATAGCACATACACCATCTAGTTCCCAGGTTGCACCGGGGAATTGCATCTTCACATTCAATTCTGGTAAGGATACAAAAGAGAAACCTTTGCTCAATGCCCAGCTTTTCAGGAAGTTGTGCAAAGTTATGAAGTACTCTCTTTTCGATGAATCCAGAGCAGCTATTCCATGAGGATCAAATAGCGCTACTGTTGTTACATCACCGCTTTTTCTTAATGTTAGACTAATCGCGTGGCTGGATTCTTCTGCATGAATACGATAGTGTAGTGATTTTTTTGGATGAGCATGAGGGTAGAAAGTATCATGATAAGAAATGTCTACAAAGTCTATATAATTTGCTTCTTTCCCTTTCTCACTACGCACCCCTACTACCCAGGTATCTAAATCTGTCGTTATCCGATTTCCCTCGTCTATTCTGTAAAACGCGTCATCTGCTGTAAGAAGCGCTGGACTCATAATAAGAAGCCCTTTCCTCATAATTAGTGGCGTTCCTGCTCCTGGCGGTAATCGGTGTTCTGTTGATAGCCTTCCTGGAGGATTTCTCCGAATAAAATCACTCATGCTTACAGATTGCAATCCGCGACCATGCAATTCAGCAATAGTCGGGCAGCTTTCCAATCCCGTGTCTAGAGGGGCTGGTTTTACAGCACCTGCAGACGACGGGAAGTGCGGCGGAACTGTTGGCTTAGTAGGGTCCGCGCTTGTACTTGGCGCTGATGGCACACGTGCTTGTTGTAGAGAGCGGACGCAGGCTATGCGATTTACGAGACATTTGTAATCCCGCCGTAAGATTCTAAAATCTCTCTGCATGTTTTCATCGCTAACCCCTTCAAGGCTTCTTTGAAGCGAAACAAGCGCTGTTCTGCAATTTTCCGTTTCCTCTTGTATATCTTTTATTTTTGATGGGGACGTAGTGACGCGGCATTGGCATTTCCGCACGCGAGCTCCCACCATCTGCAGTTCCCCTTGTGTTGCAGAAAGATCTGCGCCAGAACCACTTGTAACATAAGGCGAACTAGCCATAACACCACTTCCTATAAAAATATTATTATTTTCTATTATTATATCATAATTATGAATTATAGTTTAATGCTAATTTAAACTTTATTATCTATTATAATTATAAAATTATTTATAATACCGATTTACATGGTCTAAAAGATTGGAATGCACCCTTCTATTACTCCTAAGAATAGCCCGAATCGACTTGAGAAATTCACGAAGGTAGTGACGCTAGAAAAACTGGAGCCTTACCCTTAAAGTCTGGAGAGACTCCTCGTAATCCGCGGGATTGCTTTACTTTTTCTCCCATTCGTCTTAAACTAGACTTCCTAAGAATATTGGAGAACGAGGCTCATGTCATCGGTCAAAAAAAAGCGTAAGTACAAAATCGCTAAGCACAAGCGCAAAAAGCGCAGCCGCCGCGATAGGCATAAGAAGAGATAGTCTCTTCTTATAACTTCCCTCATTCTTTTTCATGTGGACATTCCCTGAGAGATACGATGTGATCGTCGTTGGCGCTGGGCATGCGGGCTGCGAAGCCGCGCATGCTGCAGCGCGCATGGGTGCGCGCACCCTGCTGCTGACGATGAGCCTCGATACCGTCGCGAAAATGAGCTGCAATCCTGCTATCGGCGGGACTGCCAAAGGCCACATCGTCCGCGAAATCGACGCATTGGGCGGCCTGATGGGGAAAGTCGCGGATGAAACAGGCATCCAGTTCAGGATGCTCAACTCGTCTAAAGGACCCGCCGTCCGCTCGCCGCGCGCGCAAGCGGATAAATTTGCTTACCAGATGGCGATGAAACATCGCCTGGAACAAACCCCCCACCTATTTCTCAAACAAGGTACTATTGAAACCTTGCTCGTAGAGAATGGGCGGATCGTAGGCGTAGGCACTCTGGAACAAATCGCCTATTATGGCACGACTGTGATCGTATCCTCGGGCACCTTCATGCGCGGCGTGGTCCACATCGGCGAAACCCACTACGAAGGGGGAAGGGCCGGAGATAAACCTTCAATCGGCCTTTCGAAATGCCTGGAAGAACTAGGATTTGCGCTCGGCAGATTAAAAACTGGGACACCGCCCCGCATTAACCGCCGAAGCGTCGATTTTAGCAAAACCGAGGCCCAGCCGGGGGATGCCCACGTGCGGTTTTCCTACGACGAGCCCGACCGGCCCGGCCTGCCCCAGGTCCCCTGCCATATTACCTATACGACCACTGAAACAAAAAATATCATTCTCGAGAACATCCACCGTTCGCCGATGTATTCGGGAAAAATCCGGGGGCGCGGCCCTCGCTATTGCCCGTCGATCGAAGACAAAGTCGTCCGCTTCGCCGATAAAGACCGGCACCAGATTTTTCTTGAACCGGAAGGGCTGGGAACCGAGGAAATCTACGTCAACGGCATCTCCTCTTCTTTGCCGTTTGACGTCCAGTTTAAAATGATCCGTACTCTGATTGGTTTAGAGCAGGCGGAAATCATGCGGCCTGCCTACGCTATCGAATACGACTATGTCAAAAGCGGCCAGCTCAATAGCGCTCTCGAGACGAAGTTGATAGAAGGTCTTTTTTTCGCAGGACAGATCAACGGCACAACAGGGTATGAGGAAGCTGCCGGCCAGGGAATGATCGCCGGTATCAACGCCGCTTTAAAGGCCGCAGGCAAACCTTCTTTTGCTCTTAAACGCTCAGAAGCCTATATCGGCGTAATGATCGACGAATTGATCTCGCGCGATTTGGACGAGCCCTACCGCATGTTCACGAGCCGGGCCGAATACCGCCTGCTTCTGCGACAGGACAATGCCGACCTGCGTCTAAGAGGATTTGGATATTCTCTGGGCCTTATCGATGGCGCGCGATTCGCAAAACTCGAAGAAAAGAAAGCGTCCATCGAAAAAGGGATGGCGGACTTGCATAAGAAATTTGTCAGTGTCGACAGCAAATCCATTTCCTTAGTGCAGCTTCTATGCAGGCCCGAATCGAACTACGAACAACTCCTGCGCGATTTTTCTCATGCTGTCCAAGATTTTGGCGCCGAAATCAATATCCAGATCGAACTGCTTGCCAAATTCGCCGGCTATATCAAACGGCAAGAAACGGAAGCCGCTAAACTTCAGCATGTCGATAGCATCAACATTCCCCCCGATTTTGACTTTGCCAGTGTATTGGGGTTCAGTAATGAAGCTAAAGAAAAGCTGAAACGCTTCCAACCTTCTACGGTAGGCCAAGCTTCACGCATTTCCGGTGTATCCCCAGCCGATATCTCCATCCTCATGGTCACTATTGAAAACCGAAGAAGACAAAAAACTTGTACTGACGAAGAAGCTGGATGTTAAAAGCGCGAAAGCTCTTCAGGAACTTTTCCGCAGCCGTGTTATTATAGAAGACCGGATCGGCACGATCTCGCGTGTAGCCGGATGCGACGTGAGCTGCAGTCGCTTTAGCTCTCTTGTCCATGCTGGGATCGTCTGTCTTAATAAACAGGGATGGAAAGAAATGACGACCGCATCTGCATCGTTACCTACGAATTTCCCCTATATCCCCGGCTTCCTAGCGTTCCGTGAAATTCCGTGCCTGCTGGCAGCCTTCGAACGCTTGGAAGTAAAACCCGATCTCCTTTTCGTCGATGGACATGGCATTTGTCATCCCCGCGGTTTAGGCATAGCTAGTCATTTAGGCGTCCTGCTCGACATCCCCACGATAGGAGTGGGCAAGTCGATCCTTACGGGCAAGCCAGCGGGCCAGCTGGGATCTTTCCCCGGTGATACCACGGATCTGCTCTGGCAAGGCAAAACCGTGGGCCTTCTTCTCCGGTCCAAAGCGCGCTGCCGCCCGATCATCATTTCTATCGGCCATAAAATTTCTTTGCAGACTGCGCTAAACTTGGTATTAGATTCTCTTAAAGGCTACCGGCTGCCGGAACCAACCCGCCTTGCTCATGCCGCCGCAAATCACAAGAGGTTGACTTATGGCAAGGTCTAAAAATTCGCTTACCTTTTTAGCCCCCGAAGACATTCTGCATCTGGAACTCTTATGACTGTCCACCTCCTGCACCTAAAAAATGTATCGATCCTGGACCAACTCCGTTTGGAAGAGGCCCTTCTGCGCACCGACCGGCGCAACTTTTTTCTGATCAATGAAGGAACGCCGCTCTCGATCGTCATGGGCATTTCCGGACATGTCGATGAACTCGTCGATAGACGCAAAGCTGCTGCCCTGTCCGTCCCCATCATCAAGCGCTTTAGCGGCGGGGGCACAGTCGTCGTCGATGAAGAGACCCTCTTTACGACCTTTATCGGACAGAAAGACATTCTGCATCCCCATCCCTGTTATCCCGAACCGATCTTGCGCTGGTCGGGGGAATTTTATGGCGCGGCCTTAGGTCTGCCCAAGTTCGCCCTCCGCGAGAACGACTTCGTCCTAGGCGAAAAAAAATGCGGCGGCAACGCGCAGTATATCCAGAAAGAGCGGTGGCTGCTCCACACTTCCTTCCTCTGGGATTTTTGCCCCGCGAAGATGGGACTGCTTTTGCACCCCAAGAAAACTCCTCAGTATCGGCAAGGACGGGCTCACGCCGATTTCGTGTGCAGCCTTAAAGAATTTTTTCCTGACAAAGCCGCGCTGATCTCTCAGATAAAAAAGGAAATCATGGGCCGTTTCGACGCTGTTGAGATTTCGTTAGAAGAAGTCATGCCAACTCTCGCACGGGACCACCGCCGCGCGACCCTGCAAATTTAATAATTCTTTTCCCAGCAGCTTGTTTTACCGATGGGCATGATTTCGAAACGCCTGATCGGTTGATAGATTTGGCGGTCGCTAATTCCGCAGGGCCCGCAGTTCCTCCCGCGGATTTGGTAGAGCGGCAGAGAAAAAATAATCGATGCTTGGAAGACGGTATGATACACGGGATCGTAGCTTAACATGAAATCCAAGGTGATATAATCTCTATATTGAGGTTGCAGCCGCACTTCACCCCCCAGCGTATAGTCGGAACATGTTCTCGCTAGATAATAGGGACCTCCTGCCGCGTAGAGGAAAAAACACCTAGAGCTTTTAATGAGATAGTAGCCGACCTCCGCATTGAATCCGTATGTGGCAAATTCAATATCGCGGTGCACGGCAAAGCACCCATCTGTAAAATCATCGAATACGGTTTCTCGCTTCCGTTTTCTTTTTCCAATCGGAGCGTAGGCATTGGCGCGGAAATCCCAACATCTTCCTAATACTTCGATTCCTACGCCAATTTGATTATAATGCCCTAAACACCCTTCTCGATAATCCCAAAACACATTGAATCCCAAAAGCTCGCAAAAACAATCGGAATCAGGAATATATCTTCCTCCAATTCCTATATTGGCCGCATAGGCGCCGTTATCCGAGCGATGCCCCCTTAAATCCAACATGGGCATGATATGGCCGGGTCGATACTGGGAAGCGTAAAGTAGCGCGACGGTAGAATAATTGGTCCCATAACCAATTCCTTGACCCTCACCCTGCACATGGCGTATATCGATCCTCTTCGGCAAGTAAGGATACGAGATGCATTTTCTTTTACATACCTGCCGGCAAGGAGCAGGAGGAATCGCTTCACAAGTCTCCTCTTCTTCTGCATCGATTCCGTCTTTAGACGTACATACTATCTCCTGTGCTGTTTCCTCGACTGTTTCGTTAGAAGCGGGCACCTCTTCCTGCTCTGTTGAATTTCTTGCCGTGTCAGGATTGGGTGCGTTCTCTGTAATCAGCGGATCAACTTTAGGCTTGGGAAGAAAAAAAGACTGCTCTTTAGAATTCTCTTGTTTTGCCGATTTGCTTGGAGCGATTTGCTTTTTTGGGGCAGTCCAGAAGGAAGCTATTGGAAAAACTGAACCTTCTTGTGTAAGCCGGAATGGATCTTGTCCATATGCGGCATCAACGCGAGTAGCTTTTACTTCCGGGGCGAAAGGCGCGACTGGCGCAACGGGAAGAACCGGAAAGGGAATAACCACCGAAACAGATGGTGCAGGAGTTTTCTGGACAACAGAAGCAGCTGGGAGTGTTTGGAAAGATTCGATAAGTTGGACGAGTTGCAGAGGAGCGTCAGGAGAAATAGCTGCAATCGCCTGGAGCAATTGTACGAGCTGGTTTAAAGCTGCCGGGTCCGTTGCCGCAAGCGACTCGAGCAGCTGGAACAAGCGGACTGCAGAAGCGGGGTCCGTAGAAACGAGCTTCTGGAGAATCTGGATCAATTGGACGGTCGCAGCAGGGTCCGCTGAAGCAAGCGGGCCGAGCAATTTGATCAACTGAACTGGAGTAATAGGGGGAGCCGAAGCCGCTGGAACACCGGCGACAGGAGGGGCTGCATCAACTAAAGAAACTGAGGGTAAGAGTCCTTGGTTAGGTGGATCGGGCGAGGATGAAAAGTTAGACCGTTGCTGCTTATCCGTGAAAATAACAGCAGAGGCAGCGTTCTTCTGTGGATCGTGGATGGCAGATTCACTTCCTGCAATTGCAAGTGCAGGACAGACTATGTTGCAAATTAACAAAATGAATCGCTTCAAAACAATCCTTTTCTAATCGATCTTTTCCTCCTTCTATAATTTAAAAACTTATCGGTAAAGAATTGAGATGTATCATCTTCTCAAAGCGGTAGCGCAACTTGCAATTCCTTCCAGAAACTAAATGTTCCTGCCGCGCGAACTGCACACAGAAAAAACAAGAAAGGTGAGGCTTATGGATATGGACGCAATTTCGTAATCGTCATATAGGCAGTAACTGCCCTACCGGTTACATTGCTGGGAACGTTCAAAATGCAAGTTGTCGTTGACGTATTGGAAAGCCTGACTACTGATGGGTTTGTTGTAATAACGAGAATAGTGGTCATACCCGCCATTGCGCCTCCATCTGGCGATGTGGAGGAGAGGGGGATTTCTACGGCTTGCTGGGGCAGTGACACACCATTTAACTCCAAAGTATAGGATGTGAACGTAGAAGAACCTGACTGAACGCCCCAGGATACCTGATAATACCCAGTATCGGAAATTTGAATTCCATTACCTACGCCCCCTGGGCCAGTTGTCGATACTAACGAAAATTTTGTAGTAGGCGGCGTATTGACTAGAGCTGTAAAAGTAATAGGCTGTGCACTTAGAAAACTACTTCCACCAGCTACACTTAACAAGTAAACAGTTCCAAAATCTGCCGCGAAAATTCCTGGCGGGCCAGTCGGACCAGTCGGACCAGTCGGACCAGTCGGACCAGTCGGACCAGTCGGACCTGTTCGGCCTGTTGGGCCCGTTGGGCCGGTCGCACCCGTTGGACCAGTAGGACCTGTTGAACCAGTTTGTCCTGTAGGTCCGGTCGGACCAGTTTGTCCGGTAGGGCCTGTCGGCCCTGTAATTCCAGTCGGACCTGTTGCTCCCGTTGGACCAGTCGGCCCTGTAGGCCCAGTTTGACCGGTTTGCCCTGTTGGCCCAGTAATTCCTGTTGGACCAGTCGGACCTGTAATTCCTGTCGGACCTGTTGCTCCCGTTGGGCCAGTCGGACCTGTAGGACCAGTTTGACCGGTTTGCCCTGTTGGCCCAGTAATTCCTGTTGGACCAGTCGGTCCTGTAATTCCTGTCGGACCTGTTGCTCCCGTTGGACCAGTCGGCCCTGTAGGACCAGTTTGACCGGTTTGCCCTGTTGGCCCAGTAATTCCTGTTGGACCAGTCGGTCCTGTAATTCCTGTTGCTCCTGTCGGACCAGTTTGACCGGTAGGACCTGTCGGCCCAGTGATTCCAGTTGGACCTGTTGCTCCCGTCGGCCCAGTCGGACCTATTGAACCAGTGCGTCCTGTCGGACCAGTTTGTCCGGTAGGGCCAGTTTGGCCTGTAGGTCCTGTCGGGCCTGTTGCTCCCGTCGGACCAGTTTGGCCGGTAGGCCCAGTTTGC